>OMGA01000357.1_pt1 | contig 20621 bp, 16 predicted proteins | sample 1674211 | NCBI WGS metagenome assembly OMGA01 (sample SAMEA103958152, study PRJEB25191) | human gut metagenome | biome: human-associated habitat [ENVO:00009003]; feature: intestine environment [ENVO:2100002]; material: feces | place: Germany | collected 2013/2015
TCATCAAAGCCCGGAAACCGGAGTTTCGGACGCTTTTCGAGACCGTTACTTGAGGTCTATTTTATAGGCTGATCTGCACTTCAACTCAAAGTAAAATCCCTTGCAGTAGCAGAGATTTTCCGCTATTGCAAGGGATTTCGTCTGTCATATAGCTATTTCTGCGTACTTGATCAGAAGTATAAAAGAGGACTCGTTAAGGCGTTAATTTCTGGTACAGTGGCTTTTGCTTGCAGTGAAAATAAACGCTGGGAAACCGTAAGATTGGCAGAGATTTTTACGATTTCTGCCGGGGGCGATATTGACCGACAAAATAGTTCACCCACATATTCAACGAGTTATCCATATCCAGTGTATGCAAACGCCTTGACTAATAATGGTTTATATGGCTATGCAAACTACTTCAAAGTAGAAGGTGATTCTATTACTGTATCTGGAAGAGGCGAAGTTGGTCATGCGATAGCTCGTCACTGCAAGTATGTTCCGATTGTCCGTCTTCTTTCGTTAGTCCCTAAATACGAAGATGATGTGGATTTCTTTGCTTACATGATCAATGCCACTTCCATTTATATTGAATCGACGGGTGTTCCTCAGTTAACAAGTCCTCAACTCGGTGCAGTGAAAGTATTTCGACCACCCATTTTGGAGCAGAAGAGGATTTCTTCATTGCTGCTGAAAATAGATGCAAAGATAGAGAACGAAGAACGCCTAACATTTTATCTGGAAAAAATCCGGTCATCCATGCTGCAACAGCTCTTTATATAAAAAGCTGTTGCAGTAAACCTGCTCTCGCCTTGCAACACCTATCGAGAACAGCATGTTGTGATGCAATGTACTTATCTATGCTGTTCATTACCCCAACAAACTGCTCTTGCCTTATTTGATGAGGTACGGGGACAACGAAGTTTCTAATGCGTTCGAGAGCCAGCTTAGGCTGTCCGTTTTTAGTCTTTGAGGCTTCAATCTGTGACTGAATTAGATCAGACGAAAGTACATGGTAAAGGTATTCGGGATTGATCCCTCTAAAGTTTGTAAAACGATCACAGTTTTCAGTCAAGTTTACTCCATCCAAGTCAGGAGTGATGATATTCAACTTTCCAAGAGTGCCAGCAACAGAAATAATGATGTCACCATTTCTGACTTTATATCGAGTAATTTGCTTTTCGGTGTGGCTCGTGATGAACTGCAAAGTGTCTGAACTTACATATTTTTCACCCATATCCGATACTGTTATATACCGGTACTCAGTAGGACGGGGAGAGAATGTTTCGCCTTTGGGAATGCGTTTTCCACTCAGTACATCACATACTTCATCTATTCTATGACTTACTGCATCATGCAAAAGTGAGTGGCTGCCTTTTTCGGAAAATACAGTTCTTAATAATCCTCTTTTATACTTCTTGAGGGATTCGACTAACGCTCGTTGTTTTTCAATTCTCTGGTCAATTCTCTCAAGGAATGAGGCGATATGCTCTTGCTCGTGAGCTGACGGTAGATTGATTGGCATTGCAAAGAAAGTGTCGTCCTTTATACTCACTCTGTCATGTCTCGCTCCGCTGTCACCGGACATATAAACATACCTATGCCACGCAGAAGATCGAAAATACCATTCAAAGAACGAAGGATTGATCTCCTTCTTAGCTCTAAAGCAAAGGTACAGCGGTGATACAATACCGGCTTCCGCGTATTTATATCTGCTTATAGGACCGTATGGAGCGTCTGCTGATTTTCGCGGATTATATACGAAGTCATTTTCCTCAATGATGTAATATCCGCTGGTGTTGTCACTGTTGGCAATATCCTTGTCAAAGTATTCGCGCTGCGGTATCAAACCTTGTTTTGCAGAATTACAGATAACATTCGTTATTTGTCCATCCGTATTCTTCTTGGTGTTCTTTGTAAATACGGATGATAGTAAAGTAGACTGCCACGGCTCATCAAAGCCCGGAAACCGGAGTTTCGGACGCTTTTCGAGACCGTTACTTGAGGATACATTTGCCATAATTATTTGCCCTCCACATCAAAGGGAAAATCAAGTCCCAGCTCATCGAAAAACAGTTTCAGTTGTGCGTCGATGCCCTTGATCTCAGCCTGAATATTGCGGATTTCTGCTGCAACAGCATTGAGGTCGATTTCCTCTTCCGGCTCAAAGGTGTCAACATAGCGAGGGATATTCAGGTTGAAGCCGTTCTCTTCAATCTCCTGCATTGTTGCAACGTGAGCGTATTTATCAACATCTTGACGGCGCTCGTAGGTCTCAACAATCTTGTCAATGTCGCACTCCCGAAGGATGTTCTGGTTCTTTCCAGCTTCAAAGTCACTGGAAGCGTCGATGAAAAGGATGTTGTCAGAGTTACCGTTGCGCTCTCTCTTGAGGACAAGAACGCAGACAGGGATGCCCGTACCAAAGAACAGATTTGCAGGCAAACCGATTACCGCGTCCAGAACATTTAATTTCTGAATAAGGTGCTTGCGAATTACTTCCTCCGCAGCACCACGGAACAGGACACCATGCGGCAGGAGAACGACGGCTCGTCCATCCTCGTCCATGTGGTAAACCATGTGCTGAACAAAGGCAAAGTCAGCCTTGCTCTTCGGAGCGAGTTTTCCGTATTCGTTGAATCGCTCGTCCTCCATGAAGTGCATATCAGCAGACCAGTTTGCAGAATAAGGCGGATTAGCAACCTGAACACGGAACTTCATGTCTCCGAAGTAGTCATGCTCCAAGGTATCACCGTTGTAGATGTTAAAGTTGCGATACGGGACTCCACGCAGAATCATGTTCATTCTGGCGAGGTTATAAGTCGTGGAGGTTAATTCCTGTCCATAGTAGTTTCTCACGTTGGCATAGTTCTTGAGGCGCAGCAGCAGTGAACCAGAGCCACAGGTGGGGTCGGCTGCATCCTTGACATCCGTGAGGCCGAGGCAAGCCAGACGGCAAAGCAATTCGGCAGGACCGGAGGGCGTATAGAACTCACCGGCTTTCTTGCCAGCAGTTGCAGCAAACTGACCGATCAGATATTCATAGGCGTTACCCAGTACGTCAATTTTGGTATCATCCACACCGAAGTTGATTTCGTCCAGCGAAGCGATGATCTTTGCCATAACAGCACTTCTGTCTTTGACAGTATGACCGAGCTTTGAGGAATCGAGCTGCATATCAGAAAACAGCCCATCAAAGTCTTCCTGAGAATCGTTTCCGATTGTGGACTCCATCAGCGCGTTGATTGCGCTCTGCAAAAACTCAATATCAAAGGAGCGGTTTTCCACCATCTTGACCATCTTGCGGAACAAATACTGCGGCTCGATGACATAGCCGAGATCGCGCAGCGCCTCTTCGACAACAGCGGTCTTGTACTCTTCGTCTGCCCACGCCTCTTCATAACCGATACCGTCATCCTTGAGAAGATTCGCCATATACTTCTCTGTCCGGTCAGAAAGGTAGTAGTAGAAGATCATGCCCAAGATGTAGTTCTTGAACTCATACGCCTCCATGTTTCCGCGCAAGGCATTTGCCATTGCCCATAGCTTATTGCAAAGCTCCTTCTGATGAGCCTGAATCGAATTATCCATTTATCTCTCTCCTTATTGGTATTTCTCTGTGTGCTGTCGGATGAAATCAACGATCCGATTTACAAGGGAGCGTTTCTTCAAAAGCGGCAAGGGCTTCTCAATCCGATCTCGGATATTTCCTGCATCCATTGTGCCGGAAAACTCATATTCCGAAATAATATCTGTCAGCATGGATGCGTCAATATCCTCGGTCTTCGCAAAGGCAACGATCTCTTCGCGCTTTGCTTCATTTTCAAAGTCGTTATAGGCTGCATCAATTTCATCCGCACTTTCCAAGCCGACAACAACACGATCCAAGAATGCTTGCAGGATTTCGACTTTCCGGAGCAACTGCGGATTATCAGTTCTCCCCAACTCGTCCTTAATGTGTTTAATATCGTAATCCTTTTGTTTGGGATCATCGAAGTGGATGTTACGGATCAGGTTCATGATGTATGCGACATTGATCCTGTCACTCTCCATCAATTCGATGCAGAAGTCAACGTCATTCAGGACGGAGACAACCTCGCGGTCTGTTTTTTGCCTTGAGTAGAGCATGAGGTATTTGCTCTTATAGTCCTGATATTCTTGCTCGGACATGATAAGAGCATCCTGATCGAAACTGAACTCAATAAAGGTCTGCAACGATTGGAGGTACTTTGTCAGCTCACGGAAGGTCACGACAAACTTCTTCTGATCGTCCTCGTTCTGCATTGTGTCAACGGACTCCGGAAACAGAGCAATTTCCTTGAGCTTCATCACCATTTCGTTGAACTTCTCCACGAAGTATTGATACCCCGGAACAACAATGCCGGAGGTATCTTGACTCTTAGAGAAGAGTGTCAGCGCGTCATCGGTGCGTTTTTTGAGGTTGCGGTAGCAAATGATAATGCCAAAGGGCTTTGTTTCCTTCTCAACGCGGTTTGTGCGGGAATAGGCTTGCAGCAGATCATGATACTTCAAGTCCTTGTCCACATAAAGGACAGAGAGCTGCTTGCTGTCAAATCCGGTCAGGAACATATTCACAACGATGAGAATATCAAGCGACTTTGTTTTCTTTCCCTTTACTCGGTCAGAGATGTCCTTGTGATAAGCTGAGAACGTATCCGTGGAGAAATTGGTTCCGTACATCTCGTTATAGTCCTTGATGATACGCTCCAACGAATCACGGCTATGCTCGTCCTTGCCCTCGGCATCCTCATTCTGCCCGTAGGAGAAGATGCCGCTGATATTCAGGTCATGCTTGATCTTCTTGAAAATGTCGTAATACTTAACAAGGGCATCAATAGAGGACACGGCAAAAATAGCTGTATACTGTCCATTTCGGGTTTTCGCCTTGTGGTTCTGGATGATGTGATTGGCGATCAGAGACATTCGCTCATCGGACATATAGAGTTCGCCTATATCAATCGCGTCCGCGAGTGTCGGGTCATCCCAGTCGAAATCACCCTCCATTGTTTTTATGTATTCGATGTGGAAGCCCAGAACATTATTATCGAAGATGGCGTCTTTAATCAGGTAATTGTGAAGACACTCACCAAAGAGCATTTCTGTTGTTTGCGTGATTTTACCCTCAGTTTTACCGTTGACTTCAAACCGAGGTGTCCCCGTGAAGCCGAAAAACTGTGCCTTTCTGAAATGCCGCACAATGTCCTTGTGCATATCCCCAAACTGGCTGCGGTGGCACTCGTCGATGATAAAGACAACCTTCTCGTCTTTGTATGCGTCCATTACTTTCTCGTACTGAGGGCGCTTTACAGCGTTTGCCATCTTCTGCATCGTGGTGACGATAAGCTGCCTGTTCTTGTCCTTCATCTGGCGGACAAGGACATCGGTGCGATCTGTCACATCAACGGAGCCAGCCTCAAACTTGTTAAACTCTTCGGTTGTCTGAGAATCCAAGTCTTTTCGGTCAACAAGGAAAATGACTTTCTTGATGTTCGGATTTGCTGCGAGGATTTGCGCAGTCTTAAAGGATGTAAGCGTCTTGCCCGCGCCGGTTGTGTGCCAGATATACGCATTCCGGTTTGTAAGCGTTGCTTGACGGATCAGCGCTTCTACGGCATAAACCTGATAGGGACGCATGACCATCAAAATCTTATCGGTATCATTTAGGATGGTGTAGCGTGTCAGCATTTTGATGATGTGATCCCTTGCAAGGAAAGAAATCGAAAAGTCCTTCAAATTGGTGATGCGGACGTTATTGAAATCAGTCCAGAAGAAAGCAAGACTATACATCAAGTCTCTGTCGGAATTGGCGAAATACTTTGTGTCAACACCATTGGAGACAATGAAGAGCTGAATGAAATGATACAGCCCGTTGTAGGAGTGTTTCTTATAACGCATGACCTGATTGACTGCCTCGCGGATGTCAATGCCACGGCGCTTTAATTCTACTTGGATCAGGGGCAAGCCGTTTACGAGAATCGTAACGTCGTAACGATTGACGTATTTTCCAACCACGGTTGTTTGATGAGTGACTTGGAAAATGTTCTTCGTGTGGTCCTGATCAAAGAAGGACAGATATACCTTTGTACCATCTTCACGCTCAAGGACAAACTTATCCCTCAAGATTTTTGCGCTCTGGAAAACAGACTTTCCGAGCATGAGGTTGAAGATACGCTCCCACTCTTTATCGGTGATAGGCGTATCCAGCTTTGGCGCATTGAAGGCTTCAAACTGAACTTTGAAGTTCTCCACCAGCGCGTCATAATCAGGAATTGCGACTGTGGAATATTCCTGCTTGGTCAGTTGCTCAATAAACTGCTGTTCAAGAGCCGCTTCGCTTTGGTATGCCATATCTTCATCTCCAATACTTGAGGATCATTTGTTGGTTGCCAGCCTGTCCTCATTTCTATTTTATCATAGCAAGTGTCCCAAATACCGGACTTATTTTCGTTTCAACTGCAAAACCACGTCACCATCATCTGTAATTTCCATTTGCATTGTTTTTAGGTACTTTGCGATGAACTGTTTTTTCTCAGACGAACTCATCTCAATGCGCGTTGCCTTCAAAGCGGCACTGAACATCTCGTTGATATTGAGCCTGACGGTTTGGTCAATATAACGCTCCATTTCTTTGAAAAGTGCGCCGAGCTTGATGTCCTCGGCATTCCCAGAGTAGAAGTCATCAATATAGCAATAAAATATCCCTGCATTCAGAAGTGCATTCTTCAAGTCCGGTCCGCAGTTCTCTCGTTCAATCATAACTAAAAAACGTGCTTCCGGCAGAGACGAGATTAACCCCCAGTAGTCGGAGTCGCTGGAAACAAGAATAAAGGAATCGACGTTATTCTTGTAGTGTTCCTGACAAGTTCGGGCAATAAGCATGACATCAACGAGTGACTTGCTTTGCTTCACCCGTTCAATCATCATGTGTTCAACATGAATTGCGGTGAAGCTGTCTAATATCCTCCATGCGGAGGCGGTATGCACATCATCAAAGAGAATGATCGACGCAATTTTTTGTGTATACTCGTGATCGAGGTTTTTTAAGGTAGCACACAGCTTGTAGGGATCAGAGTTTTCACAATCGACAACGATAACAGTCTTTTCGCTGCTCTCAATAAACTCATAAATACTTCCTTTGATATAACTCCCCGCATCTGAGACTTTGCTATATTCGGTGAAATAGTCGTTGTTCCAACTGTACAGCAAGGTAACGAACTTCTTATCATTGTAAAGAATGTTGCCGACTTCCTCCGGCTGCCAGTTTATGTACATCTGATAGGGATAAAAAAGCAAATGAGAGTAATAAATGTCGGCAGCCACTCTTGTACCATCTTCCTTCAAACCATCAGGCATGACGAAAAGTGCTTTAATGTAGTCCCAATTTATCCAGAGTGGAAAGAGCTTCTTGCAGTTGTTGATTCTATCGCAAATCAACCTGTTAATCTCGACAACGTGTTGGCACAGTTTTTTGCTGGTGTTTTTGATGAAGTTCACTCCGTCAAGACTTAGCTGGTTTATGCTTTCCTGCGGAACATATTCCGGCATACTCAGAATGGTCTCATACTGGAATCTCATGCGTTCATTGATGCGCTTGAAATTGCGCTCAATCGCAGTTCGTACAATGCAAAGATGTCTTATAATCCGAGCTGTTTTATCACTGTCCAACCGATTGTATACTTCAACTTTTGGGGCTTCATGTTCGTTATCAAAGATGCGTTTTGGCACACCAATCAGGTAAGCCACCTTTGAAACGATCTCGTAGGTGCTGTCTTTGTACGCTGCCTTGTCATCGGTGAGAGGGCTTGTTGCATTATCCAACACCTCATTCGGTATGGGATTTTCAAGTATACTCATGATTGCTCCTTTCCACGGAGAGCGTATCTGCTTGTTTAAGAAGCGGTGAGATTAGAAGAACGGCTGTCCAGTGCCTACGCTCTACTTTATCCGATCAGCAATGCTGTCGAGCTGCGCTGCAATTTTAGAAAAGTCGCAGTCCATGTCCAATGTCTTCACACTGATCTGATTCCCGCTCATTTGATAATCATTGTTTGGCTGAATCGCATCGTCTGTTCCCGCATATAAAAGCATACCGGAAACGACCTCATCCGGCGCGGCAGGCCAGTTCTTCACATAGGTGAAAATCTGATACAGATTTCCGGAATGAAGTGTCTGCGTCATGTACGATGCCTTCATTTGCATATTGTGCGTGTAGTATTTGGCGTCGATGATGAGCGTTTTCTTTGCTGCCTTATTCGTAATCACAATGTCGGACTGCATCGTCGGCAAGAGCGTTCTGTACCCATCTGTGACTTGCCACGCAATCTGTGGAGAGTATGCTTTTAACTCTGGATGCTCACGCTGATAGTATCCGAGAATAAACTTCTCATATAGCTTCGCCATTGTTTGATCATCTGCATAATCCATAATCTTTGTTGAGCCATCGGCTGTCGTTTGCAAAAGCCCTTTTATCACAAATCGGCAAACGGCTATCAACATCCGATATGTTTGATTATTGCGATCATATTGAATGTCCCAGTTGATACTATGGATGTCCAATATGCTGATGCCATCAAAGAAAATCATCAACTTCCTGATCTCCTTTTTTCTGGCTTTTGAAATACTTCCACGAAGCAGCAAATCCATTGTTGTTTTGATGATTCGGTTTGGGTAGGCATCAACCGAAAACTCATCATAATTGCAAACGAGCTGTTTCTTACGAATAACCTGTGTCTTTATGGATTCACCAATTTCAAGTTTCCCACGGGGAGACGCAAGTGCTTCCTCTCTCGAAATGTATTGTCTGATTAAGCCTCTCTTTATCTGGACAGATACTCCACGGCAGAGAATAGCAGCCAGAAGTTCAGCCACATTATCAAACTCTTCGGTGGCGACATTTTTATACCCTTGCTCATGCAGCACTTGGAACGCATAAGCCAGCATATAATAAACGTTCTGGACACGGATCATTTGACTACCTCGCGTAATGTGCGGCTCCAATCCTTCACTTTAACTGCCTCGTCAAACCAGTATTCTTTCAAAAGAGGTATCAGTTCATATTCGACAACAGACCGCATCCATTCATCGTTGATGGTTGCGTTTGTACAGAAATAGCTATGTCCGATACAGAACCCCTCACCAAGCGAGTCATCGTTTGCAATTACGTCGTTAAGCTGCTCAACTGTTGCAATGAGCCGGTCAAACTTCGGATTATTGACTTTCGTTCTGTATGCTCTGAATCCAGCAGACGAAAATGCCGGAGTAAGCTCAAAGAAAGCAAAACGACGTCTAAGTGCGTAGTCCAGCATGGCGAGGCTACGGTCAGCAGTGTTCATCATGCCAATGATATAGACGTTACTCGGAATGGAGAACTGCTCATCTGCATATAGAAGCTGCAATTCGACACCGCGTTTATCACTCTCAATCAACATGAAGAGTTCGCCAAAAATCTTGCTGAGATTGCCTCTGTTGATCTCGTCGATAATGAAAAAGTATGGACGATCATCCTCAGCAGCTTGCCTGCAAAACTCGTAGAATACGCCCTTTCGCAGTTCAAATCCTGTCTCCGTCGGGCGGAAACCCATGATGAAATCTTCATAGCTATAACTCTGATGAAACTGAACCATTTTCACACGGTTGGTGTCCTTTTCTCCCATGATAGAAAATGCCAGTCTTTTTGCTGCGAAGGTTTTTCCCACGCCCGGTGCGCCTTGCAGAATTACATTCTTTTTGGTTAAAAGCAGCGACTTGAGAACCTTATACCGATCTTCGTCCATATACACATCGGTCAGAAAATCATCGGCGGTGTATGGCTCGAAAGTGATTTCCTCATCAGCAGCATCGTCGAAGGTATCTTCGTGCTTGTCTCCGTCAATCATGTTTTGCAGCTTCTTGACGTAATCTGTGTAGGACGTAATATCCGTCAACGTTTTGATTGCACCCTGATCTGATAATTCCCACTCGCCCTTATCTGTCCAGCGTACCTTTCGGGTATTGGCATATTGACCGCGTTCAGGATCAAAAACGTATTCGCCTTCGACCAGCCCGCGACCTAGGATCTGCTTTCTGCCTTTTTTAACAAAGACAACATCACCGGGTTTCAGCTCGTTTGCAAATTGCCATGTAGCAAGAACCTGATTCTTATATGAGCCAGTATCCCCGTAGACCTCTTTCATCTTTGCCCGCATTTCTTCTTTGGAGCTATATTCCATTAGGTCACCAAGGTCAGACCAGCCGATAGCCATAATCCCTTCGGCATAATCATTCTCCCAATTTGCGGAACCATCACCCGCTGCGTACAGCCAATAGTGTATTGCAGTAGCGTCGGATGAAAGAGCTGTATCTGTGTTCTCCTTCGGAATAATTCCATCAAAGATTTCATCGTCGAAGGATATATCAATGCTGTTCTCTTCGACGATCTTTTTGCATCCTCTACGAATGCTGTTAGACTTGTTGCCGGTTTGCTCGTAGTAATATTTAATGTTTTCCTGAGTGGCTTTTAGAGCATTGACCATCTGCTCCTGCCCGTAGTCTTTTCCGATGTGGACGATGAAGTAAACCGTAGTTTCAGTGTTGGACCTGCGAGTGTATTTTATGCCCTTCATCATGGACGCAAAGAGCATGATCGTCAGCTTGTGCGAGGTTTCTCCAAAGCACGGGACCTCCTGACACATGGCTTTTACAGCAGCGTCCATCTCCATTGTGCCATCATAAACCATCTTAGCATATTTGTAGACAATGACTTCGCAGTCATATTCATAACCGATATACGTCTTGACGCCGCCCTTAGAATCAATAAATTCTTTCAGCCGCTTCAAATCTCTATAATACTGTGCAGTGCGTTCGTCTGCTCGATCAGACATTACTTCTTGTTTTAGGTAGTCGAAGATTTCGCCCTTCGCTTTCTCCATAGAGGCATCACTTTCAAAACACTTCCAGAAGGACAGCGCAATAGTGTTTTGATACAGATAGAACGCATCGGAAACATGGGTGCTGATAGTCGTGTCAGCCCAGTCCGGGTGAGTTTCCCGTAAGTATTCTCTGTATTCTTTTCGGACTTTGCTTATCGTTACGCCAATGTCCATCTGTTATCCTCCTTTTTTTGTAACAGTCCTGCTACGCACAAACATTTAATTCGTCTCCACTGGTATATAAAAAAGCCGCACGGAAAAAGGACCTATCAGTTGTCCGTCCGCACAGCCTCACAAATATCTCCGATGTCGCAATTCAAATAGCCGCAGATGCGCAGCAAAATAGAGAGGGACACTTCTTCCCCCTTATTCAGTTTCGTCCATGTTCCGGATGCAAGGTTAAGCTCTTGCCGGAAGGTGGACTTCTTTATGTCCCGCTCTAACAGGAGCATCCAAAGTTTTTTGTAGCTGATTCCCATGATACGCACCCCTTTACTCATCCGCTAATCATGACTTCCATTCTATTATACACGAAAACCTCTTTGAATGCAATTATCTCATGCACAAGTTCACAAAAAAGATGCAAGTTCTTGATGGTTTTGATTTTCAAAAAGGGCAAGGCAGTTATTCATGAAAGCTGCCTTGCCGTTTCTCTTTATTCGCGCTGTGAATTGCGTTGATACTCTTGGTCGCGCTCTGCGTTTGGCTTGAGGAAATCATCCACGTTTGCCTTCAATGTGTCGATCATCCTTGCTTCCTTTTTGAGCTTTGCGCGTTCATCGTAGAGCCGCTGCTGCTCATCGAGAAGACGCTGCTGTTCTGCTTGCAGCGTCTTTAAGCTCGGCAGTTTTTCATCGCCTTGCATGGCAAGCAGTGTACTCCGCGCCGCCTCAAAGATCACAAGCTCGGCTTCGTGCTTTGCCTTGAAACCCGTCTTATCTTTTTCCTTCTGGAAGGCATCATAGACAGGCTTGAGGCGCTGATAATTGGAGATGTTTTTGATAAGCGGCTGGACTTCCCGCAGTCGCGCTTCAACGCCTTTCAGTTCCTTGCCGGTGCGGTCATAGGAGCTATGAACATCCTCGACCTTCTTCTCAAGATCGGCGTATTGGAGCAAGTTGTTTTCCGTGAGATAGTTGAGTGTCCGTGCCGCTTCCTTGAGGATCGTGAGCTTGGCTTTATACTCATAGCCCTTGCTGTCGATGAGCCTGATCCGCTCCTGAATATCTGCGATGAGAGAGATGCTTTTCGGTACGGTCTGTCTCTGACTTCTTCGGGGCGTCCGTCCAGCAATTCGTTCCTTAATGCGTTCCTCGGTGTAGTTTTCTCCGATGGTCTTAGAACGGGTAAACCGCTCCTGACCTTCAGCGCGGAAGGAGATGTATTTGCCGGTCTTAATTTCATAACCGGCTTCCTGCATGAGCCGCAGAAAGTCATCGTAGTCCTTTGCTGTGATAACAAGCCGGTCGATGGTCTGCTTGAGTTTTTGCTTCCAGCTCGTGCCGCGTTTGGCTTCGGTATATTCCTTGTAGTCCATGCCCTTGTTCTGCGACGGAGGGATCACAGACAGCCCGTGTTCCTTGCATATCTCATCACTGAGCTGACGCAGCTCCCGATAGGTTCTCTTGTTGCTCCGGTAGGCATGATAGTCCACATAATTTACGGCATTGAAGATGATGTGATTATGACAATGCCCCTTGTCGATGTGGGTAGCAATCACATACTCGTACTTGCCCTTGAGCCATTCGTCCGCAAGCTGTTTCCCGACTTCGTGAGCTTCTTCCGGCGTCACTTCACCGATGTCAAAGGACTGGATCAAATGACGGGCAAGCACCTTCGGCATCTGCATTCCTTGCTGCACTGCAAGGTTTCTCGTCCACTCAAATTCTTTCGCCGCTGCGTCGCTTGCAGCGCATCCATAGGACGAAACATAGAAAGCATCGTCGGTTTTCTGCGGGTCGAGAATGTAGGCAATAGCCTTGTTTACAGTTCCTCGGATTGGCTTGATTTTAGTAACTGCCATATCTCACCCTGCCTTTCTTTCAGCTCTGTAATATCGTCCGCATAGAAGTGTCCGGTGGAGTTGATGCGGCGGCAAATCTGATTGATGTTTGAGGCAACACGGCTGACTGCGGCGGCAAGTTTCTTCTGCTGCGTGTAGTCCACCTTGATGATATAGCCGTCAATCGCCATCTTCCGGAGATATGCTCCCATGTTCTTTGTTCCAAGCTGCGCCATCTTTGCCTTGATAATTCTTTTCTCATCGTCGGAGACGAAGAAGAGTATCTGATTTGGTCGCGTCCTGTTTGCCATAGGCGTTCCGTCCTTTCGCAAAGGAAGAGGGTTTGGGAGACTTCCCAACAAGCATTTTTTTCGATTAAGGGGAGGGTTTCCTTAATCGGAAATCGCCGTGTGTATATACACCGGCTGTGCTTGCTATTCTCTAAAATCGTATTCCCTCGCAGAGACTCCCCGTAAAATACCCCTTCACTTTACAACGGACAAAAATATTCGAAATGGTGGGAAGGTGCAAGCAGATGAGGTTGTGAACGCGGAATTGATTTATGATTGAACGAGGCATTCCGGGCAGAAAACTGTTCGGAATTCTTTAATATATTCTAAAGTTGCGGTAGAATTGTTCACGAGTTTTATGGTATAATCCGAATACGAACATTGAGCAACAAATCGGAAGTTGGAGGAGGAAAACCAATGGACAGTTTACTTAAATTTTTGAAGGACAAAATCGTTGATAAAATGCCGCTGGAAGAAATTGTAGATGTATTTGAGCAAATGTGCAGTATTCCGCTTGAAGACGATATGATTTTATTTGAAACCGGGACATTTTCCACTTTTGAACCTGAACCTGTGTTTGAAATTTCGTTAGTTAGGCAATTCCCAAATAATGACGAAGAATACTGCCAAATCCATGTGGACATTCTGTACAAACCTACCGGTGAAAATGAAATATTCAGTGAAACAACATGGGACGAAGATTTAAACGAGAATATATTTAACTACATTAGAAAATCTGAGGCTTTTGCATATGCAAAAAATCAGGAATACATCAAAGTGAAAATATATTTGGTCGAAACCTAAATTAATAATTCCCGTTTGCCGAACTGACAAAAACCCTTTAGGAACTAAAGGACGCACTTTCATACGCTCCTGTCGGGAGTATCGCGCGTCCTGCGGAGCTTCATTCTCCGTCAGCAGAAAAAACTGGCAGACCTCGAATGTTTTGTCACTTCGTTCCGTCAAGTGAGCTGCATGCCATTGCGACGCTTGCGCGTCTATTCTTTGCAGACTTGCCGTCCGCAAACGGTTTGGAAGCCGTTTGCCGCCAGCAAGTTTAAAACTACATTCAGCATTTAGTAGATGTTAAAATGTCAGAGTTAATATGGGCAATCATTTGTCCTGGCCTCGCTATTGTTTGTTTAGTCATAAGCGTTTTGCAATTCAAAGAGAAAGGCTTTCTTTTCAACAATGCTTATATCTGGGCTGCTAAGCAAGAACGAGAAACAATGAATGGAAAAGTGGCTCGCCATCATCAAAAGCTCGGTTGCAGTCCCGACATTCGCTTCATACTCGACTACGGTTAAGAAAATCGTATCGCCGTACTTCCGCGAAAAAGAAGTGACGCTCAAGAACCTGACTGCAAAAGACATTCAGGAGTTTTACCTGAGTGAGCTTGAGCGTGTCAGCCCGTCCTCGGTCATTCATTATCACGCCAACATTCACAAGGCTCTCAAGTATGCCGTGAAGATTGACCTGATTGATGTAAACCCGGCGGATAAGGTTGAGCGTCCGAAGAAAGACCGCTACGTCGGCAGCTTCTATGATGCCGATGAGGTCAACGCTCTTTTCGAGGCTGCAAAGGGAAGCAAACTTGAGCTTCCGATTCTGTTCGGTGCGTTCTACGGTCTACGCCGGAGCGAAGCAATTGGTCTGAAATGGGATGCCATCGACTTTGACCAGAACACCATCACCATCCGTCATACGGTTACTTCCTGTGATCTCGACGGCAAGCGCGTTCTGGTTGCGTCAGACACCACCAAGACCAAATCGAGTATGAGAACACTGCCTCTTGTTCCTTTCATGCGGGAAAGACTTCTCGCCCTGAAAGAAGAGCAACAGGAAAACCGCCGCTTGTGCGGACGCAGCTACATCAAGGACTATCTTGAGTATGTATGTGTCAATGAGATTGGCGATCTAATCAAGCCTCACTACGTCACAGAGAGCTTTCCGAAGCTGCTCAAGGCGAAGGGGATGAGGCAGATCAGGTATCACGATCTCCGACATAGCTGTGCCTCGCTTCTTCTGGCAAACGGTGTTCCCATGAAGCAGATTCAGGAATGGCTTGGTCACAGCGACTTCGGGGCTACGGCAAACATCTACGCACATCTGGATTACAGCTCGAAGCTGACCTCTGCGGATGCAATGCTCAATGGCTTGGGCTTTGCGCAAAATTGAAAAAGAAAAGCCAGCAGCCGGAAAAACCGACTACTGGCGTGATTTCTGGCGGAGACGGTGGGATTCGAACCCACGGACCCTTGCGGATCAACTGATTTCGAGTCTTTTATGCAACTGTGACGGGGTGTCCGTTTTGGGGTCGTTTCTGTAAGCCCCGTACCCGCCGAAAGCCGCTTGAAATCAGGCTTTTTCGCTCGGAAAGCCTGCGGGACGGGCTTTTTTAAAAGTGGGTTCAAATCGGCATTTTTCCCGATTTTGGAGAGAAATGCGGGAAGATAGGAGAGAAAAACCGGGAGACGGCCATACACCGCAGGATAGAGCTTCTAACCGACGAAAATCTATTTTTGAGGTGTTACAAATGGATGTATTCCCCGTTAACTGGGACAGCGTTCCCGAGGTGATGAACAAGGGGCAATTCTTCCGCATCTGCCACATCAGCAAGTCCACGGCGCTGCATCTGCTCAAAAGCGGCAAGGTGCCCTGTGAGTGGTCGGGTAAGAAAACCCGGTGCTGTAAAATCCGAAAAGAGGATGTGAAAGCATACTTGGAGGAGCGGGCAATTTTTCCAGAACTCTATTCTGCGCCGAAGGGATGGTACGGCACCCACTATGTGGCGAGGCTCTCCAAGGAGCTGCCGGAGGACACGCTGCGGCAGATGCACGGCTACTATGAAAAGCTGCTGCGCAAATACCCGGATGTGGTCACGGTAAAGGATGTGGTGGCCCTGACCGGCTACACTCTGACCACCGTCCACAACTGGTGCAGCCGCGGGTCGCTGAAAGCCTTTCAAAAGGGACTGAAGTTCTGTATCCCGAAAATCTTTCTTGTGGATTTCTTCCGCTCCATCACCCGCAAAAGCCTCTGGCATATCCAGACGCTGAACGATTTTAGCAGGAAGATGAAGCATAGAAAATAAAACTTAATATATTTCTGCATCTCCTTTGTGTTTGATAGCCACAAAGGAGATGATTTTTAATAATATACTTGCATTGTTTTCGTGATTTAGGTATAATGAATATGCTTGAGGGCGTAATACATTAAATTTGAAACATTGTATCTTAGTGTTTATTCCTGTTTATGAAAGTGAACCCGAGTAAACAAACGGAAACAAAGAATTATATTTAATGATGTATGTCTGGCATTGTATTTCCTATTCTCACGGGGAAAGTGTTTTTGTCAGGCTATTATTATGCCTTTTGGTGATATATTACCGAAAGGATTTTTTGTTATGAAAAAAGAATTAGTATGGAAAATGGTGCAAGAACAAATCGGATATGATTTTAAAAATCTTGATTTGTTGCAGCAAGCTTTCACTCGTCGCTCATATACTGCAGAGAACGGCGGTGAAAACAATGAGGTGCTCGAGTTCATTGGAGACAAAGCACTTGATTTTATGGTTGTTAAACTGCTTATTCAGAAGTACGGGTATTTAGCAAATGGGGATCCGATTGACGGAACAAAGATTTCTGTTTGGGAGCAAGAATTCAAACGTAATCAAGAGGGTTACGAAGCGCCGGCAGTAAATAGCTTCGGCTGTGACTATGACGAAGATGACCTATCTAAAATCAAAAGTCGAATGGTGAATAAAAAAGCATTGGCTCGCCGAATGGATGAACTTGGTTTTTCCGAACATCTTATTATGGGGAAGGGCGATATACAGAATAATATCAACCAAGAAGATTCTGTAAAAGAAGATTTGTTTGAAGCTATTATCGGAGCTGTTGCGATCGATTCAGGATGGAATCTGAAGGACTTGCAAAAAGTGGTTGAAGTAATGCTTGTGCCCGAAGACTTTCTAATTAATGATACCGACACCAATTATGTGCGACTTATTCAGGAATGGGAAATGAACGAGAATGGGTGCATTCCTTGGTACAAATACAAAGAAGCTTCTTGCTCATCAACTTGGTATTTAAAAGAGGATAACACTATATATCAAAGCTTTCCGTTAGATTACAACTATTCTAAGCTTAAATATCATTGTTACCTCAAACTGCTTGATTCTCTACCGGTGTTTTGCGGCTTCGGTGTGTCTATCCGTGAGGCGAGAATGGCTGCTTGCAAATTAGCGTATGAGTATTTAGAGAGAAATGATATGCTTCCATCTATCCATGACGAAATTGAAAATCCTAACCGTGATGATGCAATTAACCAACTTGAAACATTGGCTCGAAGAGGTTATTTTTCCATTCCTACTTATGAGTTTAAGGAGACATATGATAACAATGGTAATCCTATTTGGAATTGCGAATGTCATATAGCGGAAGAAGATTATTACTTTGATGGGACATCCTCATCAAAAAAAGAAGCAAAGAAAGATTCTGCTTTTAGAATGCTTTTTTATGTACTCAGAATGGAGGATGAATAAGAATGGCCAAGTGGTGTTTTAATTATGAGTCCGGAGACTATGAATACATCGAAAAGGATGGCTTCAGTATTGACCGAGGCGAGTATGTTTACAATTGGGATGATAGCGAATATCGTCGCGAAGAGGAAGAATGCCGTAATTCTTTATTTGATGGTGAAGATGACGACTGACCCCAGATACTAAAACAATACCAATGTGCGATTTAAAAATTTGCACACTCGCACCTGCCTTTCGGTTTTGGTAGACTGTAACCGAAAGGCGGGTGCATTTTGCGTTGCAGACCTGCCGGGGAAATTTTGAATGGGAGGATCACATATGAAATCGCTATTTGAGCAGCTGGGCGGCACTTACACAAGGCAGGGCGACTACTGCCTGCCGGATGTTTGCTTACCGCCCGAAGAAGAACGCCCCATCAGCGTTTACGGGCAGCGGCGGCGAGCTTTTCTGAAGGCGCACCACCGGGTGCTGTATTATAACCTGCTGACTGCCGGGGTGCTGGATGGGCACCTTGCAGACATTGAGGAGCAGGCGCAGGAACTCTTTCTTCGGTTGGTAGAACAATACGCAGACACCGAGGGCGTGACGGAGGCCTTGAAAGCCGATGACCCGATGGCGTGGGGGCGGAAGATGAACAGCATACGACATCGGGCAAATGAGGTCGTGATGCAGGAAATTGTATATAGGTAACGAGCAAGCGGGGGTCGATGACCTCCGCTTGCTTTATATACAGCTCCGGTCGAGTGAAAAAGAACAATGTTCGGAACAATATCAAAAATTTCCGGAACAATGTCATTGTTCTATCGGAACTATGTCAAACTTAATTTGATATTGTTCCGAACTTTATCAGAGCAAGAGGTCAGAAGCTTTCCGGTACAAGCGCCAGTTTGTTGATTGATTCGTGTGCCCGCACTAGCGCATCATAAACTGCCAAAATATCTTCGGAGTCCCAAGTTCGCAGAGATTTTTCATCAATCACACCGGCACTTTCCTGAATGATCTTCGCAAGCTGTTCTTCATCTGCAACGGCAACAACTGCTTGAACAGCAGCGTTACTTTGCGCTTTTTTGAGGTTCAGAATAAGGCTATCTATTGAGCCTTTGGACTGCACCTCAAATACATAGATTGCCTTGCCCATATTGCCGATTTTGGCTTCCCAAACAGCATCTACAACCGCACCGGTAGTAATCTTGACTTCGGAACGGCTATCAAAACCGAGCAATTCGCCTATGGCAACCAACTTTTCCTTAATCTCATCGTGGAGAGATTTTGAATCCTTCACGGTAACGGGTTTCTTGACTTCAGGGGTAGCAGAAGATACAGGAGACTTCTTTTCAGCGAGTGGTAAAATTTCATCCCACATAAAGTAATCTACTGCTAAAAGATCATAATCATCTGCACCGGCTTTTTTGAGTTCTGCGGCGATCTTTTTTGCAATAGCACATACTTCCGCATACTTCTTTCCGGTGTACTGATAGTTGTATTTCGGCATATCGGGGATATCAAGATAGCCATAACAAAGGATAGTTGTCTTATTAAAGATTACATATTCCTGCGGGTTTGCGTATGTGAGTAACTCGCTGATAGTTGCAGGCCCCATACCCTTTATAGATTTCAAAAATATATCCCAACGCTTTTCGATAGGATTTGTACCATATAACAATTCAGCCAAATGCTTTTTTAGCGTGGCAAAACCGTTGTCGGCAATCAGCTTGTCAACAACATATTTTTTATTACCCCAAATAAGCATAGACCAAAGCTTACTGATATACTCTAAGAACTCTTCTTCAGTCATTGCAATAAGCTTGTCCTTGGTAAATGACTGATAATAGTCCTTGCGCTCCTTGCGCTCAGCCCAATTTTCTTCGTAATATGCCGCATTGGACTTCGTTTTCTTTGTAAACTCAGCTATTGCTGAATTCAATTTTTGTGCGTTCATGTTCCTTCCTCCGTTGATAACTTTACGATTTTGTCAAGCAAAGTAATAAAACCTTCAAATTCTTCTTTGGCGAAAGTCATGTGCTTATCTTCAAGCCCCTTTTTGATTCTGGATGAAAGTTTTGGAAGGTTTTTAAAAGGATGATGGCTATTTTCAATAGCCTTATCCACCATTGGTTTTACTGTTTTATCCCAAGAGAAATAATCTTCTATCAAGAAATCCCCACCAGTAACTCCTGTTTTATAAGGGATAAAACTTACATCATCATAATGAGCAATGGATTCATCCGAAGTAGTCAAGTTCAAAAGTGTCGCTGCTCCTGTTTGCCCCTCATTATCTCTATCAAAAAACACAATAACCTTTTTGCTATTAGGAATGACCTCAAGCAAATCTGTAATAAAGAATTGCATATTATCAGCCCCGCCGGCACTCATAAAATCAACTTGTAGTTGATCATACGAAGGATTATCATTTTTGAGCAAATCTATAGCCCGTTTAACATATTTAACATCTGTTTTACCCTCAAATACGACCAGTGGTCTGTTGGATTTCAACATCATTCCTTGACCAATGACATCCCAAGATGTTCCCGTCAAATGTTTAATCTTATCAATTTTTTCTTCTGTTAAAAGCGTTGATTTTCCACCTTCGTGATCTAACATCAGCAATTCTTTCTCATTAGCTAGTTGAGCAAGAATTGGAGAATGTGTCGCAACAACCATTTGGCGATCAAATTTGCAATATTCGGCAAAAAGATTGTATATCTGTTGCTTACGTCCTTCATGAATATTTGCATCAGGCTCATCAAAGAGGATTAATGAATTTTCATCGGCAACAAAAGATAAAACTGATCTGATCAAAATTAGTTTCTTCTCACCTTCGCTTAAATCTTTTGCCGAAAAACCATTGTAGATTAATTCAATATTCTTAATTACCTTTT
>OMGA01000359.1_pt1 | contig 20480 bp, 17 predicted proteins | sample 1674211 | NCBI WGS metagenome assembly OMGA01 (sample SAMEA103958152, study PRJEB25191) | human gut metagenome | biome: human-associated habitat [ENVO:00009003]; feature: intestine environment [ENVO:2100002]; material: feces | place: Germany | collected 2013/2015
CTTTAATGGCAAAGTGTTGATTTTAATGGAAACTCTATTTTGATACGCACACCGTATCGGTAGAAACTAAAGTTGTTGAAAAAGACTAATTCAAGTTATCGTGCGTTCCCGCTGTTTACGGAAATCAGAAATCTACTGATTTGGCCAAAGATGAGGAAAACAATAACGGAGACTTCTTTAGTAATGCATATACCGAAAACGACTACATCTTTAAGAAACCGAACGGAGATACTTATTACCCATCCATTGCTCATAGGTTTGGGAAACTGTTGAAGAAGTACGACCTTCCGCATATTAGGTTTCATGACCTGAGGCATATGCGTAAAGAAAACTATCGGTGAAAAACACAGCAACACAGATTACAGCGAAAGCGACTTTTGATTTTTTCTTAATAGCCTCACACCTGTTCCGATATTTTCCACTTATAGAGTAAAAATCGAAAGCGTTCATTCAAAAAAAATAAGTCCTCCTTTGATATAATGGAAGAAGCAACATCAACCGTAAAGAATCAAAGGAGGACGAATAAATGGACGAAAGTAGTTTATAACACACAAGGTGGAAGTGTCAATATCATGTAATACCAGTACCGAAATACAGAATGTATTTGTTAAAATGATGTGACCCCCAAAAAAGAGAAGTAGCTTCAAAATATGGTATAATGAAATCGCAAAACAACATTAACCAAGAAAGAAGTACTTCTCATGAATATGATAAAACAAGAAGCAAGAAAAAAGCAAGAAATAGTTAAGCAAGCAATAAAAAACGGATATGCGACACAGGCTGATAGGTACAAATCCTTGTGAGCTCGTGCGTCTTTCAAAGCTCGAAAGGCGTGAGTATGAGTGGTATAACTCTGACGAGATTATCACTATGTTAGACGCTCTGAAAGGCGAGCCGCTATACCCTCTTATTAAAGCCACTGTTATTCTACGGCGACTCCTTGTCTTGCTTCGAGGACTATGTTTTTCTCTTTTATGGGATTTTCAATAACCCCGATGAAGCGGTAATGAATAATGATTTTCTGCGTTCTGTTCTTACCTTTACCCTCAATGGAGTGAACCTCGATTTTCTCAATAAGTTCATTCAGGAGTGCAGGTGTAAGAGTTTCCATCTGCATAAACTTACGGACTGCCAATGTGAATTGTTCTTTGCTTGTACGAAGATTTTCTATCTCTGAAAGCTCTTCTTGGTATTGCCTGATTTTTAGTTTCAGCTCGTCTCGTTCTGTTTCATACCTCTGAGATAATTGCATAAAGCTTTCTTCGTTAACAATACCGTTGATGTGCTTTTCAAAGAGTTTTTCATACATCACGGCAACCTCCTTAGTTCTTGCTGTTGCTTTATCAATACTGCTTTCAAGAAACTTCTGCTGATTGAGTATGCTTTTGTTTGTCTTTGCTTCAAGAATATCTGCGAACGCTTCTTCATCTTCAATGAGAAAGCTTGCAAGACTTCTGAGCTCAAGCATCACAATCTGCTCCAAAGAATCAGCTCTGACATAATGTGTACCCTCACAGGTGCCTCTGCGACCTTTGTAGTTGAAGCACATAAAATACTTGATATCAGTATTCGGGTGATTGACATTGAACCATAAAGGACTTCCGCAATCGACACAGTATAATAATCCGCAGAACATATTCTTTTCAGCATGTTCGGGATTCGGCGCTCTGCGTTTACCTTTGGCTTTCATCTTCTGAACAGTTTCAAAAGTATCTCTGTCAATTATCGGCTCGTGAACATTCTTGAAAATCTTCCAGTTCTCTTCGGGATTCTGAAGTCTTTTCTTATTCTTGAAGTTTTTTGAGTAAGTCTTGAAGTTGATAACATCACCGCAGTATTCCTGTTGTGCAAGAATCTTCTGTACCGTCGTCTTACACCATTTATAAGAGTCAGGCTGAGTTTTTTTACCGCCCTTGTTAAGACCTTTGCTCTGCCAATATGTCATCGGTATCATTACTTTGTTTTCCTGTAAGATACGGGCAATAGTTTCATTGCCTTTACCCTCAATGCACATTGCAAAGATACTCTTGACTACTTCTGCAGATTCGGTATCAATAATCCACTTCTTTTTGTTCTGTGGGTCTTTCATATACCCGTAAGGCGGTTGAGATAACGGTTCTCCCATATTTCCGCGAATACGATGAGCACTTCTTACCTTACGGCTGATATCTCTCGCATACATTTCATTCATAACATTCTTGAATGGTGCGATTTCGTTTTCACCCTCATCACTGTCAACCATATCATTAACAGCGATAAACCTTACATTATGCTCAGGGAAATAGTTGTCTGTGTAATGACCAACCGAGACATAATCTCTGCCTAATCGGGAAAGGTCTCTGACGATAACAACTGAGATATATCCCATTTCAATATCGTCAAGAAGCTCCTGAAAAGCAGGTCTATTGAAAGCTGACGTTAGATAACGATACTTTTGAAAACACTGGAAAATCAAGGTTTTTCGAGCGACGGACAAGCAGGGTATTGTACTAAAAACTGAATACGACGCAGAAGCGGCGTTTCTTACTCTCTACATGGGAGAACAGGAACGCCGCTTTTTTCATGCCCTTTGTTACGCAGTAGGGGCAGAAAAAGCCTTGCTACAAGCGGTTTTGCGGGTGTGTATCTGGCGCGGCAAGGGATTTATACCTTATCCCCCGAAACCGCGCTTCTACTGCGTAACAAATCCAAAGCAAAGGAGCTATGAACTATGGCAGTTTTCAGAGTGGAACGGAACAAGGGCTACACCGTAATGAGCAACCACCACCTACGCAACAAGGAGCTTTCCCTAAAGGCAAAGGGGCTGTTGTCGCAAATGCTGTCACTCCCCGAAGATTGGGACTACACCTTGAAAGGCTTATCCCTTATCAACCGGGAGAAGATAGACGCTATCCGCGAAGCCATTAAGGAACTTGAACGCGCCGGGTATATCGTCCGTTCAAGGGAGCGCGACGAGAAAGGACGCTTGCGGGGCGCGGACTATGTGATATTCGAGCAGCCGCAGCCGCCTACGCCGGATTTACCTACATTGGAAAATCCAACATTGGATAATCCAACGCAGGAAAAACCAACATTGGAAAAACCTACGTTGGAAAATCCAACGCAATTAAATAAAGATATACAAAGAACTGACTTACCAAAAAAAGAAAAAATAATTACTGATGAACAAAGTACCCATTCCATTCCTATCCTTTCCCCTAACCCCTCTCCTTGCAGAGAAGCGGCTGCGCCGCCGGAACGGAAAGGAAAGGAAGCGGCAGCACAGAGCGCAGTTGATATATACCGGGAAATCATCAAGGACAATATCGACTACGACATTCTCAAACAGGACATGAAGTTTGACAGTGACAGGCTTGACGAGATTGTAGACCTCATGCTTGAAACCGTATGCACCGCCAGAAAGCGGGTACGGATTGCGGGGGACGACTACCCGGCAGAGCTTGTGAAATCTAAGTTTATGAAACTGGACGGCGAGCATATCCGCTTTGTGCTTGACTGTATGCGGGAGAACACAACGAAAATCCGCAACATCAAGCAATATCTGAAAGCAGCCCTTTTCAACGCCCCGTCCACTATCGGCAATTATTACACTTCCCTTGTCGCCCATGACATGGCAAGCGGCGCACTGTCACCGAAAAAGCCGCAGTACGGCGACCCGGACTATTATTCATGCAACGAGGGCGAAAGCCTGTAACCACCCACAACCACAAAAGGAGGATTTTATTATGGCACAGAAAATGACAGGAGCATTGGTATTTGACGAGCGCACCGACCGTTACGACATCCGCTTTGACTTAAACAGCTACTACGGGGGCTTGCATTGCGGCGAGTGCTTTGACGTATTCGTGCGGGGCAAGTGGAAGCCGACCCGGATTGAGTACGGCGACAACTGGTATCTTGTGGGTATCAGAGCCGAGGACTTGAACGGGCTGCGGGTGCGTATCTGACCGCCGCCCCATAAAGAAACGCGAAAGGAGGACGCGACAAATTGCAGGACGAAGTAAACGAAAAGACCATAGCCCTTTACATCAAGACCGGGAAGCTGACCGCGCAGACGCTCCAAAAGGCAATGAAAGCCATACTGTCAAAGGGCAAAAAGCAGCTTGCAAAACCGCCACAGGGCAAGCAGAGCTTAAAGCAGCTTATGAAGCAGAACGCGGGCGTTTCCAACATTGAGATTACCGAGGGCAATATCAAAGCCTTTGAGGGTACGGCGAAAAAGTACGGTATCGACTTTGCGCTGAAAAAGGACGCGACGGAAAGCCCGCCCCGCTATCTGGTTTTCTTCAAGGGGCGGGACGCGGACGTGCTGACCGCCGCCTTTAAGGAATTTTCCGCAAAAAAGCTGACACAGGAGAAAAAGCCCTCAATCCGAAAGCTGCTCTCTACCCTCAAAGAAGCTGCACAGGGCAAGAACGCGGAACGGGCAAAGGTCAAGAACAAGGACAGGGAGGTATCGCTATGAAGCCGGAAATCAAGAAGCTGCTTATCCTAAATCTCCCGTATCTGCTCTTTGTCTGGCTCTTTGATAAAGTGGGCGCGGCTGTCCGGCTCTCCCCCGGCGCGGACGCAAGCGCAAAGCTGCTACATCTTGGGGACGGTTTTACCGCCGCCTTTTCCAGTATCGCGCCGAGCTTCCACCCGGCAGACTTAGCTTTAGGCATTGCGGGGGCGGTCATTGTCCGGCTGATTATCTACACCAAAGGCAAGAACGCGAAGAAATACCGCCGCGGGACAGAATACGGTTCGGCGCGTTGGGGCGGGGCTGACGACATAAAGCCGTACACCGACCCGGTATTTGAGAACAATATCCCCTTAACGCAGACGGAACGGCTTACCATGAACAGCCGCCCGAAGCAGCCGAAATACGCAAGAAACAAAAATATCCTTGTAATCGGCGGTTCCGGCAGCGGCAAGACCCGGTTCTTTGTGAAACCGTCGCTCATGCAATGTACGTCAAAGGATTTTCCAACGTCGTATATCGTCACTGACCCGAAAGGAACACTGATTTTGGAAACCGGGAAAATGTTACAGCGGTACAAATACCGTATCAAAGTGCTAAATACGATTAACTTCAAAAAATCCATGAAATACAATCCCTTTGCCTATCTGCGGAGCGAAAAGGACATTTTGAAGTTAGTCAATACCATTATCGCCAACACCAAAGGCGACGGGGAAAAATCCGGCGAGGATTTCTGGGTGAAAGCGGAAAAGCTCTACTACACCGCGCTAATCGGCTACATCTGGTATGAAGCCCCGGAGGACGAGAAGAACTTCACGACGCTGCTTGAAATGATAAATGCGTCGGAAGCCCGCGAGGACGACGAGGATTTCCAGAACCCGGTTGACCTCATGTTTGAACGTCTGGAAGAAAAAGACCCGGAACATTTTGCAGTCAAGCAGTACAAAAAATACAAACTTGCGGCGGGCAAGACCGCAAAAAGCATACTTATCTCATGCGGCGCGAGGTTAGCCCCATTCGACATTAAGGAGCTGCGGGAGCTTATGGAAACCGACGAAATGGAGCTTGACACCATAGGCGACAGAAAGACCGCCCTTTTCGTGATTATCAGCGACACCGACGATACTTTTAACTTTGTCGTGAGTATTCTCTACACACAGCTATTCAACCTCTTGTGCGACAAAGCAGATGATGAATACGGCGGGCGGCTTCCCGTCCATGTAAGGTGCTTACTTGATGAATTTGCGAATATCGGGCAGATACCAAAGTTTGAAAAGCTCATAGCCACCATACGGAGCCGGGAAATCTCCGCGTCAATCATCTTGCAGAGCCAGTCACAGCTAAAGGCAATCTACAAGGACAACGCCGATACCATAGTCGGCAACTGCGACACCACGCTTTTCTTGGGCGGCAAGGAGAAAACCACCCTTAAAGAAATATCGGAAATTTTAGGAAAAGAAACGATAGACAGCTTTAACACGTCCGAAACAAGGGGGCGGGAGCTTTCGCATGGGCTGAACTATCAGAAATTGGGAAAGCAGCTTATGACGGAAGATGAAATTGCAGTCATGGACGGAGGGAAATGTATCTTGCAGCTACGCGGGGTGCGCCCGTTCTTTTCGGACAAATTCGACATAACGAAGCACCCGAAATACAAGTACCTGTCCGACGCAGACCCGAAGAACGCCTTTGACATGGAAAAGCACCTTAAACGCCGCCCCGCCATTGTCAAGCCCGACGAGGTTTTTGACTATTACGAGCTTGACGCGGCAGACTTACAGGAGGACGCAGACCATGAGGAAACGTAGCGCAGAGGAAAAACAAAAGCAGCTTGAACGGTTTTTAATGAATGTTGCGGAAGCCGCCGACGCTGCATTATGGGAGTATTGGCGGGAAAAGGAAGCGGAACACCGCCGTTTTGCAACGGAGTATGTCACGCGCCGGGGGCTTATCCCGCAACAGTGACAGCATGGCAGACCGCCGGGGGACAGGGGAAGCTACACTTCCCCTACGCTGCCTTGCGGCAGCTACCCCTTTGTGAACTTGCGGGAAGCGAACACCTTGCTATGCAAGCTATTCACTTCCCGCAAGTCTGAATAATACCCGTCCGGCAGCACAGCGGGACACCGAAAGGAGGAATGGAAGCAATCACATATATCAATATCGGCTACATGATACGCGCCCCCACTTTCCGGCGCAGTACACAGCGGCAGGAGCCGCACCCCTTACAACTGAATACCGCCGCGCCGCAGAACTTACGCAGCGCGGGGACAGCCGCCTTTACCAGAGGGCGGTTTTTTTGTGCGGCGGCATATGCTGACCGCCTTTTGTCCGCTTGCCGGACAGCCGCAGACGCGGCAGAAAGGATATATTTATGGCATTTTTCAATAGCGCAGTAGACGTTTTGCAGACCCTTGTTGTAGCACTTGGAGCCGGGCTTGGTATCTGGGGCGTGATTAACCTCATGGAAGGCTACGGCAACGACAATCCGGGCGCGAAAAGCCAGGGCATGAAACAGCTTATGGCGGGCGGCGGCGTTGCCCTTATCGGCATGACCCTTGTACCGCTGCTTTCCGGCTTGTTCGGTTAAGAAGCGCGGGTAAAGGCTTATGCAGAGCATACTTGACGCGATTAACGAATGGATAAAGGAAATCCTCATAGGAGCCATAAACGGTAATCTGTCAACTATGTTCGGGGACGTAAACGAAAAAGTCGGCACTATCGCCGCAGAGGTAGGGCAGACCCCGCAAGGGTGGAACGCAAATATATTCTCCATGATACAGACCCTTAGTGAGAATGTAATCGTACCCATTGCGGGGCTTGTCATTACCTACGTCCTATGCTATGAGCTTATCAGCATGGTAACGGAAAAGAACAATATGCACGACGTTGACACTTCCATGTTCTTCAAGTGGGTGTTCAAGGCGTTTGTGGCAGTCTACCTTGTGACGCACACCTTTGACATTACTATGGCGGTGTTCGATATGGCGCAGCACGTTGTTTCCGGCGCGGCGGGGGTAATCGGCGGCAGCACAGAGATTGATGTTGCCGCCGCCCTTGCTTCCATGCAGAGCGGGCTTGACGCTATGGAAATCCCCGAACTGCTCTTACTTGTCATGGAAACAAGCCTTGTGAGCTTGTGCATGAAAATCATGTCCGTACTGATAACCGTTATCCTCTACGGGCGCATGATAGAAATTTACCTTTACTGTTCGGTATCGCCTATCCCGTTTGCAACTATGACTAACCGGGAATGGGGGCAGATAGGAAACAACTACCTAAAATCCCTGTTCGCTATCGGTTTTCAAGGCTTCCTCATTATGATATGCGTCGGCATTTACGCGGTTCTGGTAAACAACATGATAATAGCGGACAATCTGCACAGTGCGATATTCTCCCTTGCAGCCTATACCGTTATCCTCTGTTTCTCCCTGTTCAAATCCGGCGCACTGGCGAAGTCGATTTTTTCCGCGCATTAGCGGCGTGTCAAGGGCAGGGTGGAGATTTTCAGAGCGGAGCGGCGAAAATACGACCCGACCTTGACGCGGATAACCCCCATATAATACGGGCGGGCAAAGGGCATAGATTGACCTTTGCCTTGATTACCCTTATGGAAAATTACAGCAACACCAAACCCAGAGAAAGGAGGTTTTCACTTGGCGTATGTACCCGTACCCAAAGACTTATCCAAAGTCAAGACAAAAGTAGCGTTCAACCTTACCAAACGGCAGATTGTATGTTTTGCGGCGGCTCTCCTGTTCGGCTTGCCGCTTTTCTTTCTGCTCAAAGACAGCACAGGCACAAGCCTTGCGTCTATGGCTATGATTGCCGTCATGCTGCCCTGTTTCCTCTTTGCCATGTATGAGAAGCATGGACAGCCCCTTGAAGTGGTGGTGAAGAACATCATACGGACAAAATTCATAGCCCCCAAAGAACGACCATACAGGACAGACAACTTTTATTCCGTCTTAGAACGGCAGAGAAAACTTGAAAAGGAGGTATCAGCGATTGCAAAAGGAAACACGAAGAAACAGCGCGGCGGGAAGCACAAAGCCTAACCCGCCCCGCAAGCTCACCCGCGCCGAGAAAAAGCAGATTGCGGAAATCATCAGACAGGCAAAGGGCGACGGGAAAGCCCACACCGCGCAGCAGACAATCCCCTATATCCAGATGTACCCGGACGGTATCTGCAAGGTTACGGGACGGAAATACTCAAAGACCGTCGCCTTTGAAGATATTAACTATCAGCTTGCACAGGCAGACGACAAGACCGCCATTTTTGAGAACTGGTGCGACTTCCTCAACTACTTTGACGCTTCCGTTTCGGTGCAGCTCTCTTTCATCAATCAGGGGACGCAGCGGGGCGAAGCGGAAAAGGCGGTCAATATCCCGGCACAGGAGGACGCTTTCAACTCTATCCGCACAGAATACCGGGATATGCTGAAAAACCAGCTTGCAAAGGGAAACAACGGGCTTGTCAAAGCAAAATATATCACCTTTGCCATTGAAGCCGACAGTCTGGGCGCGGCGAAATCCCGCCTTGCCCGTATCGAAACGGACGTACTCAACAACTTTAAGCTCTTGGGCGTGTCTGCCCGCCCCATGACAGGCTATGAACGCCTTAAAATGCTGCATGGCATTTTCCACCCGGAGGGCGGGCAGTTTGCCTTTGATTTTTCATGGCTTGCCCCGTCCGGGCTTTCCACAAAGGACTTTATCGCCCCGTCCTCTTTCCGTTTTGGCGAGGGGCGGTATTTCCGCATGGGGCGCAAAATCGGCGCGGTTTCATTCCTTGAAATCCTTGCGCCGGAATTAAACGACCGTATCTTATCCGACATTCTGGACTTGGAAACGGGCGTTATCGTCAATCTGCATATCCACAGTATCGACCAGACCGAAGCCATAAAGACAATCAAGCGGAAAATCACCGACCTTGACAAAATGAAAATCGAGGAACAAAAGAAAGCGGTACGCAGCGGCTATGACATGGATATTATCCCGTCCGACCTTGCCACGTTTGGCAGCGAAGCGAAAAATCTCTTACAGGACTTGCAGAGCCGGAATGAAAGAATGTTCCTCTTGACGTTCCTTGTGGTGAACATGGCGGACACGAAGCGGAAACTGGAAAATGACGTATTCGCGGCGGCGGGCATTGCACAGAAGAACAACTGCGCCTTAACCCGCCTTGACTACCAACAGGAAGCGGGGCTTATGTCCTCTGTACCGCTTGGGGAGAACCTTATCCCCATTCAAAGAGGGCTTACCACGTCAAGCACCGCTATCTTTATCCCCTTTATCACGCAGGAGCTTTTTCAGACGGGCGCGGCTTTGTATTACGGCTTAAACGCCCTGTCTAACAACATGATACTCTGCGACCGCAAGCAGCTAAAGAACCCCAACGGCTTAATCTTGGGTACGCCGGGAAGCGGGAAATCCTTTGCAGCCAAACGGGAAATGACAAACGCTTTCCTAATTACCGACGACGACATAATTATCTGCGACCCGGAAGCAGAGTATTTTTCCCTTGTGCAGCGGCTTGACGGGCAAGTGATACGCTTATCCCCTACGGGCAAGGGCATTGACGGGAAGCCCCAGTATGTGAACCCTATGGATATTAACCTCAATTACAGCGAGGACGACAGCCCCCTTGCGCTGAAATCCGACTTTATCCTCTCCCTCTGCGAGCTTGTCATAGGCGGCAAGGAGGGCTTGCAGCCCGTCGATAAGACCGTCATTGACCGCGCCGTTAAGAACGTGTACCGCCCTTTCCTTGCAGACCCCGACCCGGAGAAAATGCCGATTTTGGGCGACCTCTACGACGAGCTTTTGAAGCAGCCGGAGCCGGAAGCGGCGCGTATCGCGGCGGCATTGGAGCTTTACGTTTCCGGGAGCCTTAACGTATTCAACCACCGTACCAACGTGGAGCTGAACAACCGCCTTGTCTGCTTTGACATCAAGCAGCTTGGGAAGCAGCTCAAAAAGTTAGGTATGCTCATTGTGCAGGACCAGGTATGGAACCGCGTCACCGTCAACCGGGCAGAAAGGAAATCCACCCGGTATTTTATGGACGAATTTCATCTTCTCTTGAAAGAGGAACAGACCGCCGCCTATTCCGTTGAAATCTGGAAGCGTTTCAGAAAATGGGGCGGCATACCCACAGCCATTACGCAGAACGTCAAGGATTTGCTTGCTTCCCGCGAAGTGGAGAATATCTTTGAAAACTCTGATTTTGTCCTCATGCTCAATCAGGCGGCGGGCGACCGGGCTATCCTTGCAAAGCAGCTCAACATCTCCCCGCAGCAGATGAAATATGTCACCCACACCGAAGCGGGCGAGGGGCTTATCTTCTACGGGAACGTGGTGCTGCCCTTTGTAGACCGCTTCCCGAAAGACACCGAGCTTTACCGGGTAATGACGACGAAGCCGGAGGAAGTAGGCGAAGCATGAACGGGCTGAAAACTGACACCATCATCAACCGCGACGCGCTCTATGCCTTGCGGGAGCTTCCAGAGGAAAGCGTACACTGTTGCGTCACAAGCCCGCCCTACTATGCGCTTAGAGATTATGGGCTTGATATGCAGATTGGGCGGGAGGACACGCCGGAGCAGTACATTGACAGGCTGACCGAGGTTTTCCGCGAGCTGCGCCGGGTACTGCGTTCTGACGGTACGCTCTGGCTGAATATCGCGGACACTTACTGCGGCACAGGAAATAAAGGCTACCATGCAGACCCGAAGAACCCGAAAGGCAGAAACGGACAGCAGATTGCAAGAAACAACCGCGTTTCCGGCTGCAAACAAAAGGACTTAATCGGTATTCCCTGGCTTTTAGCCTTTGCCCTACGCGCTGACGGGTGGTATTTACGGAGCGACATTATCTGGCAGAAAGAAAACCCCATGCCGGAGAGCGTGAAAGACCGCCCTACCCGCTGCTATGAACATATCTTTCTGCTTACGAAGTCAAAGAAATATTTCTATGACGCAGCCGCCATAGCCGAGCCGTTAGCCCCCACAACGGCGGCGCGGTACCGCACCGGGCGCAGCGCGGGACAGAAATATGCGGACGAAGTACCCGGACAGGGGAAAGTACAGGGGCTTAACCGGGCGAGAAGCGGCAGCTACTACGACGAAGCCCTCATGCCGACCATGCGGAACAGGCGGGACGTGTGGCTTATCAATACCGTTCCCTACAAGGGCGGGCATTTCGCCGCGTTCCCGCCAAAACTTGCCGAAACCTGTATCAAGGCGGGCTGTCCGAAAGGCGGCGTTGTGCTTGACCCCTTTTTCGGCAGCGGCACGACGGGGGCAGCCGCAAGGCAGCTTGACAGGCATTATATAGGCATTGAGATAAACGCCGAGTATTGCGCCCTTGCGAGGGCGCGGATTGGAGGGACAGACAAATAAAACAGTATAAAGCGCGTGAGAAAGTCACGCAGAAAATGACCCGCGAGGGAGCCGTTGAGGTAAACGCCGCCACAGGCAGAAAAAAGCGTATCAGCAACCGCATAAGGGACGCTGACCTTACCAGAAAGGAAGCCGCCCCGCAGCAGCCGGGACAGGCAGCGCAGACCATACCGGGCGGCGCAGCTCCCGCGCCCACAGCCGCCGCGCCGCCGCTTCCCCATGCGCCGGGGGCAGAACGGGAACAGGACACCGCCGCAGCCGAGCGCGTCTTGGAACGTATCGACGGGGCGCGTACCAGAAAGGCGAGCAAAAAGGCGGCGAGGAAAGCACAGGCAGAAGCCACAGCAAAAGAAAAATCTTCCCGTTTGCAGTTTACCGACGAGGAACGGGCAACGCCGGAGCTTGAAAGGTATATCCGAAAATCGGACAAAGCAGCCGACCGTCTGGACGCGGCAAAGGCGGCTATCCCCAAAGAAAAGAAACTTGTACGGGAGCGCACCTTTGATGAAGCCACCGGGAAAGGCAAGACCCGCCTACGCTTTGAGGAACGGGAAAAGCCCATAGGAAAAAATAAGCCCCACAATAACCCGCTATCCCGCCCCGCACAGGAAGCGGGTATTTTCGTCCACAACAAGATACATTCCGTTGAAAAGGACAATTCCGGCGTTGAGGGGGCGCACAAATCCGAAGAACTGGCAGAGCGCGGCGCAAAGTACGGGGCGCGGAAAGTCAAGGAGGGCTACCGCAGCCACAAGCTCAAACCCTACCGGGCGGCGGCAAAGGCAGAGAAAGCGGCGTTCAAGGCGAATGTGGATTTCCAGTACCACAAAGCCCTGCATGACAATCCGCAGATTGCGGGCAATCCCCTTTCCCGCTTCATGCAGAAGCAGCAAATCAAGCGGCAGTATGCAAAGTCGGCAAGGAAAGGCGGCGCAAAAACGGCGCAGAAAGCCGCAGAGAACACCCGCAAGGCGGCAAAAAAGACCGCCGAGGAAACAAAAAAGGCAATCGCTTTTGTAGGGCGGCACCCGGCGGGCGTATGTATCGCCGTTGCCGCGCTGCTCTTATTCATCATGGTATCGGCGGGGCTTTCCTCTTGCGGCTCCATGTTCTCCGGCTTGATGAACGGCATACTTGGGACTTCCTACACGTCGGAGGACAGCGACCTTGTGGCGACGGAAAATAATTACGCCGCAAAGGAAGCCGAGCTTCAGCAGCAGATTGACAATATCGAAAGCACCCACCCCGGCTATGATGAATACCGCTATGACCTTGACAGTATCGGGCATAACCCCCATGAGTTAGCGTCCTACCTCACCGCACTTTTACAGACCTACACCCCGCAGAGCGCACAGGCAGAATTAAACCGCGTCTTTGCCATGCAGTACACCTTGACGCTGACGGAAGAAACGGAAATCCGCTACCGCACAGAAACAAGCACAGACCCGGAAACAGGGGAAACGACCAGCGAGGAAGTACCCTACGAGTACCATATCCTCAACGTGAAGCTGACGAACAAGCCCATTTCCGAGATTGCGGAGGAACTTCTAACGCCGGAGCAGCTTGAAATGTACCGCGTCTATCTGGAAACAAGCGGAAACAAGCCGCTGATTTTCGGCGGCGGCTCCCCCGATATGGGCGCGTCCGAGGATTTAAGCGGCGTACAGCTTGTAAACGGCACACGCCCCGGCAACACCGCCGTTGTAGACCTTGCGAAGCGGCAAGTCGGCAACGTGGGCGGGCGACCCTTTTGGAGCTGGTACGGATTTAACAGCCGCGTGGAATGGTGCGCCTGTTTTGTTTCATGGTGCTACAATCAAGCCGGGAAAAGCGAGCCGCGCTTTGCCGGGTGCCAGTCACAGGGCGTACCCTGGTTCCAGTCACGCGGGCAATGGGGCGCGAGGGGCTATGAGAATATCGCCCCCGGCGACGCTATCTTTTTCGACTGGGACGGGGACGGGAGCGCAGACCATGTAGGGCTTGTTATCGGGACGGACGGGGAGCGCGTCTATACCGTCGAGGGCAATTCCGGCGACGCCTGCAAGATAAAGAGCTACCCCGTCAATTACTCCTGTATCAAGGGCTACGGCTTAATGAATTGGAACTGACAACAAAAAAATGAAAATCTGAAAGGAGAAATTTATTGATGGCTATGAACAAAATTGAACGTATCGACAAGGAGATTGCAAAGACCCGCGAGAAAATCACCGAGTACCAGAATAAATTAAGGGGGCTTGAAGCGCAGAAAACCGAAGCGGAAAACCTGCAAATCGTACAGCTTGTGCGCTCCATGCGCCTTTCCCCGCATGAGCTTTCCGCTATGCTTTCCGGGGGCGGTATTCCGGGCATGGAAGCCGCGCCGGGCTACCCCGCAGAACCCGCAGACCATGACAACGAAGAAATGGAGGACACCGAGAATGAATAAGAAAATCCTTAGAACCTTGACCGCACTTTGCGCCGCCCTTATGCTGACGGGCGGCTTTTCCGTCACCGCTTTTGCACAGACCCCGGAGGGAGAGGACGACACCAACGACAGCGGCGTTGTCTACGAGGAACCCCAAAAGGAAGAACCCCTTACCCCGGACGGGAACGCGACCCTTGTAGACGATTTCGGCGGCAACAAGCAGCTTATCACAGTGACGACCAAAAACGGCAATTACTTTTATATCCTCATTGACCGGGACGACGAGGGCGAGAATACTGTACATTTCCTTAATCAAGTAGACGAAGCCGACCTCTTAGCACTTATGGAGGACGGAAGCACCGAAGCAGCCCCGCCCACCGTTTGCAGTTGTACCGATAAATGCAAAGCCGGGAAAGTAAATGTGAGCTGCCCCGTCTGCAAGGACAACATGACCGCTTGCAGCGGCAAGGAAGCAGAGCCGGAAACCGAGGAACCGCCGGAGCTGCCCAAAGAGAAAGGCAATGCGGGCGGGCTTGTGCTTTTCCTTGTCGTGGCACTTCTTGGCGGCGGGGGCGCGTTCTATTATTTTAAGTTTATTAGACGCAAGCAGAACGTCAAGGGCGACACCGACCTTGAAGATTTCGATTTTGACGACTACGACGAGGACGAGCCGGACGAGGGGGACGGGCTTTCTGATGAAGAACAGGAGGACGAGGAAGCATGACCCTGTTTACCGACAATCCCTTTGAAAAGATGATGATACAAAGACCGGGCGGGCGGCGTGACAATGCGCCGCCCGTTCCCCATTCCCCGGCTTGCGCTTCCTGTCCGTACAAAGGGCAGCTCCCTTGTGTGGGCTACTGTCTGAAACAGGTACAGGAGAAAAAGGCAAGTGAGCCGGAACGCTGAAAATGGACTTTTAATTTTCGTTTGCAACATCTATGAGATTTTCGTAATGCAAAAGTGTTATGTTATTTTCATTTTGCAGTTGGAGCTTTCTATCACGAATATTCTCAAAATCTTTACGGAGTCCGGCTATCACAGCATAGTAGATTTGATAAGGGCAATATTTGTATAATTGTCTGGGTAACTTTGTATTGGAGAATGAGTGCTTTTCCAATTCTGCTACAATTACATTCCAATTTGCAGCAATATACATTTGCCAATCCCTAACCTGTTCAATCCCTTTATTGATTACTTCCCCGAAACGAGTACCTTTTTCTTTTGTTATCCGCCCGTTGGGAGCTTCTAATTCCACAAAGACAAATTGATAACCGTCTGAACTATTACCTATGAGCAGATAATCAGCCACATAAGCCGACCCGATTTTGAACTCTGGAAAGATATAATTATCGTCATGGTGTCCTGTTCTGTAATAATGCCGTAATAAGCCAAACAAATAATTCCATGCACGATTAGAAGCTATCCAATTTAGTATAGCTCTTTCTGTTGTATCGGAAGAAGTAATCAGTTGATAAAACTCTTTTGTCGTATCATATATAGGTGTGAACCTTGAATAATGGTTGTTGGGAAATAGCGAAGTAGCACACTCAATAAAGTAATCCATTTCTTTGTTTTTACCGCGCCTGTAATGCCCGCCACGTTTTTTATTCATTGCTTCTTCCTGTTCATCAGTAGGAGCAAAAACATCGAAAGTATGTATTGATTTCATATTGTCACCTGTTTCTTATAGTAATGCTTAAAGTATAAACCAATTTCAAACCTAAAACAACCGAAAGGAGAACAGAAAATGAAACTGATTATTGCAGAAAAGCCGAGCGTGGCGCAGACTATCGCCGCCGCGCTTGGCGTTAAAGGGAAACAGGACGGGTATATCGAGGGCGGCGGCTACCTCATTTCATGGTGCGTCGGGCATTTGGTACAGCTTGCGGAAGCTGCCGCCTACGGGGAGCAATATAAAAAATGGAGTTTTGACAGCTTACCCATTCTGCCGGAGGAATGGCAGTACGCCGTTGACCCGGACAAGGGGAAGCAATTCAAAACCATAAAAGAGCTTATGCACCGCGCCGACGTTTCCGAAGTGGTAAATGCGTGTGACGCGGGGCGCGAGGGAGAATTGATTTTCCGCTTTGTCTACGAAGTGGCGGGCTGCAAGAAGCCCATGCGCCGCTTGTGGATTTCCTCAATGGAGGACGGGGCAATCAAGGCGGGCTTTGCTTCCCTCAAAGACGGGCGGGAATACGACGCGCTCTTTGCGTCTGCCCTCTGCCGCGCAAAGGCTGACTGGCTTATCGGCATTAACGCCACCCGGCTTTTCTCCTGCCTGTATGGAAAGACCTTGAACGTGGGGCGCGTCCAGACCCCGACCTTAAAAATGCTCACCGACCGGGACGCGGCTATCTCTCATTTCCAGAAAGAAAAATATTATCATGTTCGCCTTGATTTATCCGGCGCGGAAGCGGCAAGTGAAAGGATTTCAGACAAGGCAGAAGCCGCCGCGCTGAAAGGGGCTTGCGAAACACAAACGGCGGTATGCGTTTCCCTCACCAGAGAGAAGAAAACCGCAGCCCCGCCGAAGCTCTTTGACCTTACCTCTTTGCAGCGGGAAGCGAACCGCATTTTCGGCTACACCGCGAAGCAGACCCTTGACCTTGCACAATCCCTTTATGAAAAGCGGCTCCTTACTTATCCGAGGACGGACAGCAGCTTTCTTACTGACGACATGGGCGGCACCGCAGCGGGCATTATCAAGCTGCTTTGTGAGAAATTTTCCTTTATGGAGGGCTTGGGCTTCACGCCGGAGGTTGCAAAGGTAACAGACAGTAAAAAAGTATCAGACCACCACGCAATCATTCCCACTATGGAGCTTGCAAAGGCTGACCCGGACGCGCTGCCGGAAAGCGAGAAGAATATCCTTACCCTTGCGGGGGCGCGTCTGCTTTTTGCCACCGCCGAGCCGCATATTTATGAAGCGGTTACGGCGGTTTTCTCATGCGCTGATACGGAGTTTACGGCGCGGGGAAAGACGGTGCTTTCTGACGGGTGGAAAGAGATTGAACACAGATACCGGGCGACGCTGAAAGATAAACCCGACCCAGAGGACGGGGAAAATGAGGGCGTGACGCTGCCGGAGCTTTCCGAGGGACAGGGCTTTCCTAACCCCGCCGCAAAGGTAACGGAGCATACCACAACGCCGCCGAAGCCCCACAGCGAAGCGTCGCTTCTCTCTGCTATGGAGCGAGCCGGGAACGGGGACACCGACCCGGACGCGGAACGCCGGGGGCTTGGCACTCCCGCCACCCGCGCCGCCGTCATTGAAAAACTGGTAAAGGGCGGCTTTGCAGAGCGCAAGGGGAAGCAGCTTATCCCCACGCAGAACGGAGCCGCCCTTATATCAGTGCTGCCGGATATGCTGACTTCCCCGCAGCTTACCGCAGAATGGGAAAACAATCTGACGCAGATAGCAAAGGGAGCCGCAGACCCCGGCGAATTTCTGTCCGGCATTGAAGCTATGGCGCGGGAGCTTGTGCAGACACACGCCGCAGCACTGGACGGGAAAAAGGATTTGTTCCGGGAGGAAAAGCCCTCTGTCGGCAAATGCCCCCGTTGCGGTTCCCCCGTCCATGAGGGGAAGAAAAACTATTATTGCAGCAACAAAGAATGTGCCTTTGTCATGTGGAAGAATGACCGCTTTTTCGAGGAACGCAAGACCGCTTTTTCCGCGAAGATTGCCGCCGCGCTCCTTAAATCCGGCAAGGCGAATGTGAAGAAGCTCTACTCCCCGAAAACAGGCAAGACCTACGACGGAACTATCGTTCTGGCTGACACTGGCGGGAAATACGTCAACTACCGTATCGAAGTGCAGAAGAACTAAAAACTTGAATAGCAAGCATAGGAAGCGGGTACCCACTTCCGTAAATCCCCGTTGCGACGCTGACGCGCCGGACGGGGATTTTGCTTGTTGGGAAGTTTCCCAAACCCTCTTTTGCGGAGGGCTTCACCCTCTAAAAATTTTCAAAAATATTTGGCAGAAATGCGGGCGTACCCGTAGTAGACCATGCAGCCAAAAAATGCAGCTTATGACGCTGCCGCAGAGAAAGGAGGTTTTTCACTATGGCAAGTTTACGGGACACCGTAAAGGACTATCAAGACGAGCTTAGGGACGGTATCGCATGGGTGGCGTTCTGGAAACAGGGGCGTTCATGGAACGCGGAATATTTTCATCTTGATATGGACGATACGCTCTACCCGGAGGACAGGAGCCGGTTAGAGGAAATAAAAAGCATTGACCCCGCCGCCGTTATCTTAAACGGCTACTATTGCGGGCATTTAGGCGAGGACATGAGCCTTGACGAGCTGACCGCCGGAGTGCGTTACCACTACGAAAACAGCATGAACGACATTGACGGTTTTATCGGAGCGCATGACGACAGGCTTCCCCCGGAGGTTATCGAGGAAGCGAGGGCAGCCGCCCATGAAGCGGGGCTTCCCTTTTCCGAAAAGCCCTACCGGGACGGGGAGGATTTTAACCCCTATGTATTTGACGGGAGCATGAGCATTGAGGATTTTGAGCTTATGCACCGCATGATTGAAAAAGAAAGGAGCGAACAAATGGCAGAACCGATTTTAAGCGGCTATCTTTCCAATCTTGGGAAGTACACCGAGGGCAGACCCGCGGGCGAATGGGTGACATTCCCCACGACTGCCGAACATCTGAAAGAAGTCTTTGACCGTATCGGGATTGACTTCAAGCACTATGAGGAATGGCATTTCACAGAATTTCAATCCACTATCCCCGGCTTGACGGAGCATTTAAGCGAGTATTCCCACCCCGACGAGCTGAACTATTTAGGGAAGCTCTTGGAAATGCAGTTTGACGACGACCGGGAGAAATTCATTGCAGCCATTGAATACGGCGACCATGCCGACAGCTTACAGGACATTATCAACCTTGCACAGAACCTTGACTGCTACTGGATTTATCCGTCCGTCCACAATGAAGAAGAATACGGGCGTTATCTGGTTGATGAACTGGAAGAACCGGAACTTCCCGAAGAAGCGAAAAAGTATTTCATGTATGAGGAATACGGGCGGGACGCTTCCATTAACGACGACGGTATGTTTACCGAAAAGGGCTATATCTACAACAACCGCAACACCTTTACAGAATGGTACGACGGGCGCGACGTTCCACAGGAATACCGGGTAACGCCGCAGCCCCCGCAGCCGGAAAGACCCGACCCGTCAAAGGTAGAAATGGACGCAGCCGCGCCGGGGCAGAGAACGGCGCAGACCGCAGAGCAGCCACAGGAGCCGCGCCCGGTTATCCCTATCGTGCTGACGAGCGAGAAGCCCGCCGAAAAGCTCAAAGAGATTACCGACCGTCTGGAACAGGGTATTGCGGAACTCTTTGACAGCGAGCGTTACCGGGAATATCTGAAAGTCATGTCAAAATTCCATAATTACAGCTTCCGAAACACCGTCCTTATCGCCATGCAGAAGCCGGACGCTTCCCTTGTGGCGGGCTTTTCCGCTTGGAAGAACAACTTTGAACGAAACGTGATGAAAGGGCAAAAGGGAATTAAAATCATTGCTCCGTCACCCTATAAAATCAAACAGGAAATGCAGAAAATCGACCCGCACACGCAGAAGCCCGTTATCGGCAAGGACGGGAAGCCCGTCACCGAGGAAAAGGAAGTCACCATACCCGCCTACAAGGTGGTATCCGTCTTTGACGTTTCCCAGACCGAGGGAAAGGAGCTGCCGGACATTGCGGTTGACGAGCTGACAGGCGACGTTGACCGCTACAAGGATTTTTTCGCAGCCCTTGAAAAGACTTCCCCCGTTCCTATCGCCTTTGAGAATATCGAGGGCGGCTCTCATGGCTACTACCACTTGGAGGACAAGCGCATTGCTATCAACGAGGGCATGAGCGAATTACAGACCTTAAAGACCGCTATTCACGAAATCGCCCATGCGAAGCTGCACGACATTGACCTCAACGCGCCAAAGGACGAGCAGCAGCCCCACGTTGACCGCCGCACCCGCGAAGTCGAAGCGGAAAGCGTCGCCTATACTGTCTGCCAACATTACGGGCTTGACACGTCGGACTACTCTTTCGGCTATGTCGCCGGGTGGAGCAGCGGGCGGGAGCTGTCCGAGCTGAAAAGCTCCCTTGAAACGATACGCAGCGCAGCCGCCGAGATTATCAATTCCATAGACGAGAACTTAGCGGAGCTGCAAAAGGCAC
>OMGA01000375.1_pt1 | contig 20126 bp, 10 predicted proteins | sample 1674211 | NCBI WGS metagenome assembly OMGA01 (sample SAMEA103958152, study PRJEB25191) | human gut metagenome | biome: human-associated habitat [ENVO:00009003]; feature: intestine environment [ENVO:2100002]; material: feces | place: Germany | collected 2013/2015
CGCTCAGCCCGTAGTACTGTTGCAGATAGGGGTCTGCCGACGTCGGGCGCTTGCCGTCGACGCCTGCGCGCTCACGCAGCGGCTTGATGGTCTTGTTCCAGATGTCGTCGCTGAATTCGCCCAGTTCGGCCTTCGCCTCGGCGTAGTTGAGCAGCACCTCGGCGTAACGCATGATGGGCAGCGAGTTGTAGGAAACCGATGCCGACTCGTATGCCTTGTCGTCGATGTTGAACTTGATGACCTGGTAGCCGGTCAGCGTCACCGTGAAATCGGGGGGTGTTGCGGTCGAGATGCCGCCCACCAGCTTCGTGTAGCCCGGCGTGATGATGCTCTGCGAGAGCCGGTAGTCGCGGTTTTCGACTTCGGTCGTGAACTCCTCGCCGGTGGCCGTGTGGCGCGAGCCGTCCAGGTTGAGGTAGGTCTTCACGAAATCCTGGTCGAGCGACCAGCGCTGTCCGTAGCTGCCCGACGTGTAACGCCACGTAAGGTCGTGGAACGTGGTCATGCCGACGCTCATCTGGCGAGCCCAGATCACTTCGGTCGTGTTGACGGCCTCCTGTGTGAAGAGCTCCCGGTACTGGGTCTTGACCTTGGCAGGGTTGTTCACGATGCTGTATACGCCGGCTGCCATCAGTTCCTCGCAGGCCTCGGCGCATTCGCGCAGGAATTTCGCCGAAGCCTGCTTGTCTTCCCATGCCTTGCCCGTCGACGGGTCTACCGAATGGTATTTGCGGTAGGTACCTTCGAACAGGCACACGCGGGCCTTGTAAGCCAGGGCGATGTACCGGTTGATGCGGGCGCAGTTGATCCAGTCCGACGACGTGTAGCAGTGCTCGCAGGCGAAGTTCAGGTCTTCGAGCACGCGCTCCATGACGTATTCGCGGCTGTCGCGCGGTTTGTAGAGCGCCACCATGTCTTCGGGGTCGATCGGTTCGTCGTACCAGGGTACGGCACCGAAGGTCTTGACCTTCTCGAAATACTGCCATGCGCGCCAGAAACGGGCTGTGCCTTCGTAGTGGTTGTAGGTAGCTTCGGAGAGCCCCTTCGCCTCGCGCATGTGCACCAGGAAATAGTTGATGTTGTAGATCGGCGTCCAGTTACTGATCGACCAGCCGCTCTGCAGGTCGGGTGTCCACGAAGCGTTGGTCAGGAACGTGAACGACTTTTCGGTAGCCATGATGTCCGAGTATCCGTCGCCGTAACCCAGGTCTGCTGCGCTGGGGGTGTATTTCTGGATGAACCCGTTGATATAGGTCAGCAGAGAGCCTTCGTCCGTGAAATAATCCCCGGATCCGACCTTGGCGTCGGGATCCCTGTTAAGGAAATCCTCGCAGGACGTGAGCAGGAAACAGGCCGAAAGCAGAATGTATGTTATCTTTTTCATTGTCGTCCGTAATTTAGAAAGTTATGCTCAAACCGATCGTGTACGATTTCATGACGGGATAACCGTCGCCGTCGCCGAAGTTGTCGCTACCGAACTTGTTGGTTCCGTAGTCCGCATCGCCGGCGTAGATACCTTCCGGGTCGTAGTTCTTCGCGTACTTCTTGAGCGGTGAGAAGGTCAGGAGGTTCTCGCCCGACACATAGATCTTGAGTGCCTGGAGGCCGATCTTGTTGACCAGCTCCTTGGGGAAGTTGTAGTCGATGGTGAGGTTCTTCAGGCGGATGTACGAAGCGTCCTGCACGTAGCGCGTGTTGGGCTGCGCGAGGATCAGGCCCGAGTCGCTGGCCGAATAGCCGACCAGGCGCGGCCAGTAGGCGCCGCGGTTGGTCGGTGACCAGCGGTCGCTGTTATGCCACGGGAGTGCCATGCTGTACGGGCGGCCGTACTGTCCCCAGAAATAACCCGACTCCTTGGCCGGATACCAGTCGCGTTTGCCGACGCCCTGCCACATCATGCTGATGCCGATGCCGTTCCAGCGCACGCCGCCCTGGATGCTGTAACTGTAGCGGGGCGTGGTGTTGCCGATCTTCACCAGGTCGCCGTGGTCGTAGATCGTGTTGTTGCCGTTGTTCACGTATCCGTCGCCGTTCAGGTCGAGGTAGCGCGGGTCGCCGGCCTGCCAGGTCGCCGAACGGTTGGTGAACTTCGAATAGTTGGCCCATGTCTGCGCCTCTTCGTCGCTCTGGAACAGCCCGTCGCACTTGTAGCCCCACATTTCGCCGAGGGTCATCCCCTCGTAATAGTTGATCGAGTAGTTGGTCGGGAGCGTGCCAGTTTTGGCCGTATAGCGGGTGATCTTGCTGGTGTTGTCCCATACGGCGACTTTAATATTGTAGCTCAGGGTCTTGCCCGCAACCTTGTGGCTGTCGCGCCACGACAGGCTGGCCTCCCACCCGTCGGTGCGCATGTCGGCGTAGTTACCCTTGGGGGCGCTGTTGCCGAATACGGCGGGCAGCTCTTCGCCCACCACATACATGTCGGTTGTCTTCTTGCGGTAGATGTCGGCCGAGAAGTTCAGGCGGCCGTTGAATGCCTCGAAATCCAGGCCGAGGTCATAGGTCGTGGCCTTTTCCCATGTCAGGCTCTTGGGAATCGGGGAGGGTGCCTGCGTGTAGTTGAACACCGAACCGTTGTTCAGCAGGCTCGACTGTGCGATCGACATCGTGGAGAGGTAGGCGTAGGCATCGCTGATGAGGCCGTTGCCCGCTGAACCGACCGATGCGCGGATCTTCAGGTTGTCGAGCCAGTTGGCGTTTTTCATGAAGTTCTCTTCCGAGATGCGCCATCCCACCGAACCCGAGGGGAAGAATCCCCAACGCTGGTTGGACGGGAACTTGGAGTTACCGTCGTAACGGCCGCTGGCTTCGAGCAGGTATTTTCCTTTGTACGAGTAGCTTACGCGGTAGAATGCGCCGACCAGTCCCCAGTCGTAGCTGCCGTTGTCCTTCAGGGTCATCGCTTCGCCTTCCAGCAGGCTGAAGTTGGGCTTGCCGGGGATGATGATGCCCTCGCGGCTCATCAGGTTGCTCTTGTAGGTATAATCTTCGATGTTCCAACCGCCCATGATACTTAGCGAGTGGGTGTCGCCCAAGCGGGGCGTGTAGGTCAGCGTGGCGCTCGAAGCGACTTTCTGGCGGTTGTAGGAGCGCTCTTCGTAGAGCGAGCCCGAGGGGCGTTCGCCCGAACTGTCGGGCCCCGTGTAGTAGGTGTAGCTGTTCACGGCCTGCCGGCGGTCGGTCTGGTTGAAATAGAAGCTCACGTCGGCGGCGGCGACCAGCACGTCCTTCAACAGGTCGATCGTGACCGCCGTGCGGTTGTTCATGTCGAACTTGCGGTCTTTACGCCACGAGTTGCCCTCGACGAAGCCTGCCCAGCCCGTGTATACGGCCGCTTCCGTCCACGTGCCGTCGGGATTGGTGACCAGGGCTACGGGGTAAGCCTGGTGGTTGAGCATGCGCGATACCGTCATCGGCGTTGTGGAGATGCCCGTGTGGCTCGTCGGCTGGTGCGAATAGCGGTACATGAAGTCGGTGGTGTTCTCCACGCGCAGCCACGGCTTTACGTTGACGATGCCTTTGGCTTTGACGTTGAACTGCTGGTATTTCTCGTCGCCGGCGTTGTAGATGCCGTCCTGCTCGAACATACGGCCCGAGACGTAGTACGATGCCACGTCACCGCCTCCTGTCACGCTGATGTTGTGCTGGTGTCCGGTCGTATAGTCCTTGTAGAATACGTCGTACCAGTTGGTGTTGCCGAAGTATTCGTAGACGTTGCGGTTGTTGACGCGCCATTTCTCATACGAGGGGTCGCTGTTGCGGCGTGCCAGTTCGTTGTACCAGGTGCGCGAGAATTTGAATACGTTGTTGATGTTCGAGGGATCCTTGCCGAATGCGTTGACATAGGATTCCAGGAACGAGGTGGTATAATCGTAGCCGTTGGTGACCATCTGGGGCTTGGTGGCGCGCTTGTAGAAGGTGAAGGTACCGTTGTAAGTCACCTTGGCACTGCCTTTCTGCGGCTTCTTGGTGGTAAGGAGGATCACGCCGAAGGTACCGCGGGCACCGTATACGGCGGTCGACGAGGCGTCCTTGAGCACCGTGATCGACTCGATGTCGTCCGGGTTTACGGTCGACATGTCGGTTTCGACGCCGTCGACCATCACCAGGGCCGAACCGCCCGAACCGATCGAGTTCTCCGCGCCGCGGATGCGCACCGTCGCGCCGCGGTTGGGCTTACCGTCGGAAAAGGTCATCGTAAGGCCGGGGATGGCGCCCTGCAACGAGCGCGAAATGCTCATCGACGAACCCATGCGCTCTTCGAGGCCCTTTGTCGAAAGGGTTTCGACGGCACCTACGATGTCGCGGCGCTTCTGTACGCCGTAGCCGACGACGACGACCTCTTCGAGGCTGGTGTTGTCTTCGCTCATGGTGACGTCGATGGTGGATTGGTTGTTGACGTGGATTGTCTGGGGTTTGTAGCCCACATAGCTGAAATTCAGGCTCTCTGAATTGTCAGCATTGATCGTGTATGTACCGTTGGCATCGGTAGTCGTGCCTTTCGTGGTACCGGGGACGGTGACGGTGACACCTATGAGTGGATTTCCCGTGTCGTCTTTAACGATACCCGAGACGGCCTTCCCCCCCCCCTTGTGCCGAGGCCGGGAGCGCAAATGTCACATATAAAAGAATAACCGTCAGGAGCCTGATGTACGAGCGTATTTTGCCCAGTACGTCAAGTCCGGTCAGCGTGTAACATTGTTTCATTTTACATCAGTTTAAGTTATCAATCGGTTCGTTGCCGGATCCCATACCTATTATTATATAAGGCCGGGTTTTTCCGGGGATTTCGGCTGGTTGCAAGTCATTCCCGATATAACTTCTGCTGGAGAGTGTGAAAAAAAGTAGTTAGGTTTTCGCGTGTGTCAGGTTTGTGTGTTTTAATTATTTAATAAATAAGGTTCTTCTAATTTTGCTTTCAAATATATGTTTTTATTTTCTTTCATGCAACTATTTGGTTTGAAAACTTTGCAAAAAGAATAGTAAAAATTATGTAGGTTTGGGGTGTTTTTATATTTATATATTGTAAATACCTTAAAATCAATTATTAGTGTTTGTATTTTGTTAGTCTTGATTCGTGTTGCCTTATTATTGTCTTTTGTGTGGCAAAGCTCGTTTATTGATGTTTCATGCGTGTTAAAAACTATTTAAATAATCACTAAAGGAAACAATTTGTGTTGCAATAGTGTTTTTAAGGTGCGAAAATTTGCAAAAAAGAAAAAATGTGCTTATGTTTGTCCTGCAAGTTGTTCCGACATATCTCTTGAGAGTAAGGACGCGCCCCGAGGCGTATCCGCTTTGCTATTTTCGGTAATAGTTATTACTCTAATCAAAATGTTATGAAACTTATGAAAAATTGGATAAAGACGATGCTCTTCGTGTCGGCCCTCTGTCTGGCGGCTTGCTCCGACGATCCGGATGTGGCTCCGCTCAAACGGGATACCGATGCCGTCGAGCTGACGTACAATTCAGGCGCCACGACCCAGATCTCGGTACGCTATGCCGGTTCGTGGTCGGCGCGTGTCGAGTGTACGGACGGAAGCGGGGCTCCGGTGAACAACTGGTTCTCCGTCTCTCCGGACAATGGTGTCGGTAACGGACGCGATTACCAGTGGGTGACCGTTACGGCCGAGCGTAATCCCGGCGACAAACGTACGGGATACATTTATCTGAAACCGGCCAACGGTGAGGAGATCAAGATCGAGGTCGCACAGGCCGACGGTCATTTCTCGGTGAACGACCCCGTGATTTCGGGGACGCTCAAGTCCAATACGGAATCCGCCGCAATGCTCGAAATCGCCTATGACAAGGCTTTCGGCGAAGAGATGGTGGAAATCGAAGCCACGCTCGACGGCCTTGCCGCCGAGGGGCTCGGCATCAGCAGCCCCTATCAGTCTGTGATCGAGCACGAAGGTAGCGGTACGATTTCGGTGCCTATCACCGGTGTGCCCGTGACGCTGGGTGAGGTGGTGTGCCATGTGACTTTCAAACTCGACGGGGTCGTGAAATTCCAGGGCGATGTTTCGGGGAACGTAAGTTCGTCGAACGAAGTGTTCGGCATGGGCTTCGACCTGTTCAAATGGGGCGGCGATTACCCGAACAACAAGAAGGGCCCCGGCCCGAACGGAAAGGACGGCGCCGGCAAGGAGTTCGATGGCACGGAGCCTGCGGAACCCGATGTGATTTCGGCGGGATCCGACGGTACGAGCGACGTTTTCAACACGATGGGCGAGACCTACCGCATCAACCGCGGCGTTGAAAAGTGGTCGGGCTTGCGTGTATATGAGCACCCGGGTTATGTGAAGCTGGGGGTTACGGCCAATGGCGGCTGGATCATGACGCCGGAGCTCGAAAGCCTTTCGGCGGCACCCGAGACCGTGTCGGTTTCGATCGACTTCCTGCGTTTCGATAACGAAACGGGTACCTACATCGTTTCTGCCGAGGGTGCCGGAGTCGTAACCAACGGCGAAGTGAACAATACCGTGCTCCCGGCACAGACTTCGGCTGCCGGCCGCAAATGGAAGACGCTGACCTTTACCGTTCAGGACGCTACCAACAAGACGCGCATCAAGATCGAGGCGCAGACCTATAACGAAAAGGGGTACCGTATCAATATCGACAATATCGTCGTTATGGCTGCCGACAAGACGGAGGTGACCGAGAAACTGCCGGCCCCCGAGCTTGAAAAGATTACCTATACGCCCGCCAAGACTTCCGTCGCATTTGCGTGGGAAGGCGTGAAGGGGGCGACCTCCTATGAAGCTTCCGTGGCGCAGCAAACGCGTCCCGACTTCAGGAAAACCGTCGAGACGGAGGATTCGAACTGCGAGTTCGCCGATCTGGAACCCGGCCTTTATATCTTTACCGTCAGGGCGCTTTACGCCGGGAATGCGGAATTCAATTCCGACCCGACGCAGAAGGTCGTGGGGACTTTGGGCTTTGCGGCTGAAAAATTAGCGACGCCAACAGAATTGGCGGCTGCCGACGTGACCTCCTCGGGGGCCAAGATCAGCTGGGCCGAAGTGAACGGCGCCGCCAATTACCGGGTCGTGGTCAAAACGACGTTCGATGGGCAGGAGGTTGCCTCGACGATCGTCGGCGCCACCAGCTATACGGCTGCCGGGCTCAAGGCCGGTACGGATTATACGGTTTCGGTTCAGGCGCTCGTCGGCGACGGCTCCGTGGCGAATGAATTCGATTCGGACGAGGCGACGACTCAGTTCGTAACTACCGATCCAGTGCCGATGATTGCTCCCACTGCGCGGATTTACGCGAAGACACACGGCCTTGCCGTGCTGGAGTGGGAACTGTCCGCCGCAGCGTTGGAGCAGCAGCCCGTAGGGTCGACCGATACCTATGATTTCCGGGTGAAGGATGCCGGCGGGAATGTGATCCGGTCGATCGAGAACTTCTCGAAATTCAATTTTACGAAGTATAAATATTACCGGCTCGTGTGGGGCGGGCTGACGCCCGGGGCGACCTATACGCTGGAGCTCCGCCGCAAGTCGACGGCGAATAAGGAGGCGCTTCTCGATTCCGAGTGGGCTTCGGCTACCGTTACGACCGACGCGGCTCCCGACAAGTCCGGATACCTCCTCTATAAGGACTTCGAGAATCTTCCCGGAGGCGGTCAGCCGTTCTATGGTGCCTACGGCTTCAGCCTGGGTAGCACGACCGATTTTTCCGATCCGGATAAGATATTGATTACGACGGGCGATGCGAACTCCATCTATTGCCAGGGCGTGAAGGACAACGACTCCTATTTCAGTGCATACCTGCCCGAGTGGGATCGTGCGGATTGGAAGGCTAACAGTTTCAATGTCGGGCTTGCCGCCGGATATATGAAATTCGGTGGCGGCAAGAATCCCGCATGGCTGACTTTGCCGAAACTTTCCTCGTTGTCCGGTGCTACGGAGATCGAGCTGGAATTCGATGCGTGCCCCTATTATGAGCCCAGTACGAAGGGGGATATGATGGCGCCCTCGAACACCGATATTACCGAGTATTTCGGGGTGACGGTGACCGGAGCGACGATCGTGAGCGTAACGGGCGAGACCTCGACCGATGCTGTTATCAGTGACGGCGGTGCCACGGTGACTTTACGTAACGTGCTTGTGGATAAAATGATCGAGGAGGGACTGAAGGATACGTACCGCTATACGAATCACAAAGTGAAGATCACCGGCGTTACGGCCGATACGCGCATTAAAATCTATTCGGCTCTTGATAAAGATGGTGAAAACCATCGTATGTGGCTGGATAATCTGAAAGTTAAGAAGGTTAATTAGTTTTGGTGGATATGGTGAACCGGGGGCTGCGGGTGTCTGCAGTCCCTGGTTTTTATCGACATTGGAGATTAAAAAGAAAAGAAAAAGATAGCTATTTGTTGGTATTTTGTTTTCTTATATTGCATAATAAAGTAAAATATGTTAACTTTGAGGCATGAAAGGGAAAATTCTTGCGTCTTTATTTTGCTTTAGGATGGCTTATCCCCTTTTCCGGATGGTAATAAATTAATTTCGTACTATGAATAAAGTAGAAAGTGCCCTGTCGCGCACGACCGACACCAAGGCGTTGGTGATCGGAACCGATACCCTTCCGCAGGTTGCGGAAATGTTCAGAAAACTTTTCCCGGATAAGCGGGCGCTTGTTGTGGCCGATGCCAATACATGGCGCGTGGCCGGCGATGACGTGCATAAGATACTGGCCGGAGCGGGTGTCGCGCAGGATGAACCATATGTCTTTACCGACCCGAAGCTCTATGCCGAATGGGCGTATGTCGGGGAGCTGGATACCGTGCTTGCCGAGACCGATGCCGTGCCCGTAGCCGTCGGTTCGGGGGTGATCAACGACCTGACGAAACTCTGTTCCAGCCATAACGGACGCCGTTACATGGTCGTGGGTACGGCCGCTTCGATGGACGGTTATACGGCCTACGGGGCTTCGATCACCAAGGACGGCAACAAGCAGACTTTCGATTGCCCGGCGCCGCTGGGGATGGTGCTCGACCCGAACATCGCTGCGGCTGCGCCTGCGAAGCTCTCCGCCTCGGGCTATGCCGACCTGATTGCCAAGATCCCGGCCGGTGCCGACTGGATGCTGGCCGACGCCGTGGGGTCGGAGTTGATGGACGACTTCGCATTCTCGGTGGTGCAGGACGGCCTGAAAGAGGCGCTCTGCGACCCGGCGGGCGTACATGCGGGGAATGTCGTCAAAGTGGAACAGCTGGCCGAAGGGTTGCTGCTGAGCGGTTTTGCGATGCAGGCAACCCAGTCGAGCCGACCCGCGTCGGGAGCCGAACACCAGTTCAGCCACCTGTGGGACATGGAACACCTCAAATACAACGGGGCATCCGTTTCGCACGGGTTCAAGGTGGGCATAGGTACGCTTGCGTCGACGGCATTCCTCGAAATGCTGCTCGAAGCTCCGGTCGGGGAACTCGACGTCGAAAAGTGCGTCGCAGCCTGGAAATCATGGGAGGAGACCGAGGCGGACATTCGCCGGATCTTCGATAACGACCCCGAATTCGTGGCCCGCGGGTTGGTGGAGACCAAGGGTAAATACGTCGATAAGGAGGGGTTGTGCAGGCAGTTGCAGCGCCTGAAGAAAGCATGGCCCGAGCTGAGCGTGCGTATCCGCCGGCAGATCATCCCGTTCGGGGAAGTCCGCCGCCGCCTCGAGCTGGTCGGTGCGCCCTACGAACCCGAGCAGATCGGCGTCTCACGTGCCAGGTTCCGGGCAAGTTTCGAAAAAATACCTTACATGCGCAGTCGTTTCACGGTCATCGACGTCGCTTTCCGTTGCGGTTGGATGGAACAATGGCTCGATAAACTTTTCGGGAAAGGCGGAATTTGGGAAATAAAGTAGTATATTTGCAAACTGAAACTACTAAACTTTCATTCCGAAATGACTCCTGAACAAACCAAACGCTTCAAGTATTGGCAGACGCGTACCATCATCGCCACGATGGTGGGTTATGCGCTCTTTTACTTCGTGCGTAAAAACTTCTCGCTGGCGATGCCCGGCCTGGAGGCCGACCTGGGGATCTCGAAAACCAGCCTGGGTATTTTCCTGACCCTGAACGGTGTGGTCTACGGGCTTTCGCGTTTCGTGAACGGTATCCTGGCCGACCGCATGAACGCCCGCTGGTACATGGCCATCGGGCTCGCGCTCTGTGCGCTGGCCAACTTCGCCTTCGGATTCGGCGAGGATGTCTCCTACTGGATCACGGGGCAGCACGACGGTTCGCAGTTCACCAATACGATGATCCTCTTCATGGGGATCATGTGGGTGATAAACGGCATGTTGCAGGGGACGGGATTCCCTCCCTGTGCGCGTCTGCTGACCCACTGGATTCCGCCTACGGAGCTGGCGACCAAGATGTCTGTGTGGAATACCTCGCATTCGATCGGTGCGGGCCTCGTGGTGATCCTCTGCGGTTACATCATGGGTACCGTGGGCATGAACATGACGGCCGACCCCGACGCCGTGGCGACGATCGCCGCCAATCTGGGCGTTGCGCCCGACGATGCTGCCGGGATGGAGCGCGTCATGGCTTCGGCGACGCATGTTGGGGCCTGGAAATGGTGTTTCTGGGTGCCTTCGGCCATCGCATTCGCCGGGGCGATCGGATTGGTCGTCTTCCTGCGCGATACGCCCTCTTCGGTCGGGCTTCCCGAACTGGAAGGCACCGAGGTGAAGGAGGTGAAAAAGGAGACGAAGAGTGCCGAGCACCGCGCTTTCCTGATGAAGCATGTGTTCAGGAACCCGCTGATCTGGATCCTGGGCTTCGCCAATTTCTTCGTATATATCGTCCGTTTCTCGGTGCTCGACTGGGGGCCTTCGCTGCTGAGCCAGTCGAAGGGTGTCAGCATGTCGCATGCCGGGTGGCTCGTGGCGATGTTCGAAATCGCCGGTATCGTCGGCATGTTGTTCGCCGGCTGGGCTACGGACAAATGGCTCAGGGGCCGTGCGCACCGTACCTGCGTGTTCTGTATGGCCGGCGCTGCGCTGTTCGTGTTCCTGTTCTGGCAGCTGCCCGCCGATGCTCCCGTGTGGTTGCTTTTCCTCACGCTGTGTGCCGCCGGGTTCTGCATCTACGGCCCGCAGGCGCTGATCGGCATCGCAGCCGCGAACCAGGCCACGAAAAAGGCCGCTGCGACGGCCAACGGGCTTACCGGCCTGTTCGGTTATGCCAGCACGGTCGTTTCGGGCGTGGGGCTGGGCTTCGTGGCGCAGCATTACGGTTGGAACTGGGCTTATGTCGGTATTATCGGCGTAGCCATCGTCGGTATGCTGGTCTTCCTGATGATGTGGGGGGCGCGTGCCGACGGTTACGATGCCGAACCGGAACGGAATTAAACAGTATGTTCCTATTTTAGATGATGATACGGGTCTTGCGATCCGGGAGTGTCCGAACCGGAGCGCGGTTTCGGACACTTTTTTTGATAAAAGCGAAAAAATAACTATATTTGCTCCAATAACTGCTAAAAAGACAGAGAGATATGCTGAGCATTGCCGAACGACACAAATATATCCTCGACAAACTGAACAAATATGGTTTCGTGCGCATCACCGACGTGGCGAACGAGCTGGGGGTTACGAAGGTAACGATCCGCAAGGATGTGAAAATCCTGGAGAGCAAAGGGCTGCTTTACAAGGTACACGGCAGCGCCCGTCCCGCCAATCCCCATGTCGCCGACCTCGACGTGCATGTCAAGGACAATATCAACCGCGATGCCAAGCGCCTCATCGCGCAGCGCGCCGTGGAGTTGTTGGATGATAACGATTCGATCATCATCGCATCGGGGTCTACGATCTATTCTTTCGCCGAGGAGATCAAGATGCGCCAGTGGCACCATCTGAACATCGTCACGCCGTTCCTGCGGCTGGGCGTGCTGCTCAACGAGGCGGAGAATGTCAATGTCGTGCAGCTGGGCGGTACGGTGCACAAGAAGTCGCTTTCGGTGCTGGGCGAGGAGGCCTCGCGGTCGCTGGACGACTGCATCTGCTCGAAACTCTTTTTCGGGGTGGACGGCATCGACCTCGAACACGGCATCACCACCTCGACGCTCGACGAGGCGAAACTCACGCGCAAGATGATGAAGGCCTCGTCGCAGAATATCGTGCTGGCCGACTCGTCGAAATTCGGGCAGCGCGGCTTCGGACGCATCTGTGCGTTGGAGGATATCGACGTGATCATCACGGACGACGGGATTCCTGAACAGATGGTCACCATCGTCGAAGAGGCGGGCGTCGACCTGATTATCGTCAGATAACGCTACCCGGGGAGGGAAGCTTATTCCGGATTACAGAGCCGTTACGGGGCGGTTGGCGTTTCCGGCGGCGGGGATCGGTGTGGATTATTTGTTGAAAATTTTCCGGCTAAATTTTGCATGCCCGGCAAAAAAGCCCTACCTTTGTGCACAATTATAGTGATCCCGAGAACCTATGAATTGTAAACCCAGCATATTGTCGGCGCAGGCTTCCTGGCAGCAAGACTATTGGTCGGGCGACGTATTTCCTCCGGTTTTCGGCGATTTTGTTTTATTAGGGTAACTGTTTCAGTTGCCCTATTTTTTTACGCTTACGCAGATGAAAACACTTTATACCAATGCCGTAGTTTATGACGGCGGTCGTTTTGCGGCCGGGGAGTTTGCCGTCGACGGGGGGTGTGTCGTGCCCGCCGGGGGCGTTGCCGACCGGGTCGTAGACCTCGGAGGGCGCCACGTGGTGCCGGGGCTTGTCGACGTGCATGTCCACTTGCGCGAACCGGGGTTTTCGCAGAAGGAGACCATTGCGACGGGTACGGCGGCCGCGGCCCGCGGAGGCTATACGACGGTATGTTCGATGCCGAACCTGAACCCTGCGCCCGACACTCCGCAGACGCTCCGTGCGCAGACCGACATCATCCGCCGCGATGCCGTCGTGCGCGTAGTTCCCTACGGCTGCATTACGATAGGGCAGCGCGGCTGCGGCCGGCTGGTCGATTTTGCGGCGCTGGCGCCCGAGGTCGTCGGCTTTTCGGACGATGGCCGCGGCGTGCAGTCGGACGGCCTGATGGAAGAGGCGATGCGCCGCGCTGCACAGGTGGGGAAGCCGGTCGTGGCGCACTGCGAGGTCGACGACCTGCTGCGGGGCGGCTATATCCATGACGGGGAGTACTGCCGTGCGCACGGGCATAAGGGCATCTGTTCGGAAAGCGAGTGGCGGCAGGTGGAACGTGACATCGCGCTCGCGGAAAAGACCGGCTGCCAGTACCATGTCTGCCATGTGTCGACCCGTGAGAGCGTCGAACTGGTACGCCGCGCCAAGGCCAGGGGCCTGCGCGTGAGTTGCGAGACGGCCCCGCACTACCTGCTGCTCTGCGACGAGGATCTGCAGGAGGACGGACGCTTCAAGATGAACCCGCCGCTGCGCAGCCGCGCTGACCGCGATGCCCTGCTTGCGGGGATCACGGACGGCACGATCGAGGTGATCGCCACGGATCATGCGCCCCATACCGCCGCGGAGAAGTCGCGCGGCTTGGCCGCAAGCGCCATGGGGGTCGTGGGGTTGGAGTGTGCTTTCCCCCTGTTATATAAATATATGGTGTTGCCGGGCATTATCACGCTCGAAAAGCTGATCGCGCTGATGGCTGTTAATCCCCGCCGGATATTCGGCCTGGGCGGCGGGCTGCATGTCGGCGACCAGGCCGACTTTACGGTGCTGGATCTCGATGCACGGTACAGGGTCGACCCTGCGACGTTCCTTTCGATGGGCCGGGCGACCCCGTTTGCGGGCTGGGAAGTACAGGGCCGTGCGGCGATGACCGTCGTGGGCGGCAGGGAAGTGTTTAGAGACGAAACGATGAAAACCAATAGATAAGAATGAAACCATTTACGAAGAAAATTGTGCTGGAAAACGGCCGGGAGTTCTACGGTTACGGCTTCGGTGCCGACCGAGAGGCTATCAACGAGATCGTCTTCAATACCTCGATGGTGGGGTACCAGGAGATCATGTCGGATCCCTCCTACACGGATCAGATGGTCGTGATGACCTATCCGCTCATCGGAAACTACGGTATGGCCGATGAGGATTACGAAACGAAGAACCCGACCATCGGCGGTATGATCGTGCGCGAGTATAACGACTCGCCGTCGAATTTCCGGTATACGAAAACCCTGAACGAGGTGTTCGAGGAGTACGGCATCCCGGCGATCTGGGGCGTAGATACCCGCACGCTGACGCGCATTATCCGCAACGAGGGCAGCCAGAAGGTCATCGTCACCGATGCCGCCACGCCCCGTGAGGAAGCGATGCGCAAGCTCGCCGAGTATCGCCTGCCGCACGATATGGTTTCACGTGTGAGCTGCAAGAAACGCTGGATGTCGCGCGTTCCCAACCACAAGTACGACGTGGTGGCCGTCGACTGCGGCATCAAGCACAATATCATTCGCCAGCTTAACCGCGTGGGCTGCAATGTGACCATCGTGCCCTACGACTCGACGGTCGAGGAGATCATGGCCTTCCATCCCGACGGCATCGTGCTGTCGAACGGCCCAGGCAACCCCGAGGATGTGACGCCGGTGATCGGGCTGGTCAGGCAACTGCGCGGCAAACTGCCGATTTTCGGCATCTGCATGGGGCACCAGCTCATATCGCTGGCCTATGGCGCCAAGACCGTGAAGATGAAATTCGGCCACCGCGGCGGGAACCACCCCGTGAAAAATCTGGAGACGGGACGGATCGAGATCACGAGCCAGAACCACAGCTATGCCGTGGACATCGACTCGCTGGCCGCCACCGGCCTCAGGCTGACGCACGTAAACCTGCTCGACGGCACGGCCGAAGGCGTGGAGTGCGCCGAGGACGGCGTCTTTTCGATGCAGTACCACCCCGAGAGTGCCTCGGGCCCGCAGGATAGCAGCTATTTGTTCAAGAAGTTTACCAAAATAATGGAGGAGCGTAAAAATGCCTAAGAGAAGAGATATAAACAAGGTAATGGTCATCGGTTCCGGCCCGATCGTCATCGGCCAGGCCGCGGAATTCGACTATGCGGGTACGCAGGCGTGCCTCGCACTCAAGGAGGAGGGATACGAGGTAATCCTGGTGAATTCCAACCCTGCGACGATCATGACCGATACGCATATCGCAGACAAGGTCTACATGGAACCCCTGACGCTCGAATACGTGGCCAAGATCATCCGTTTCGAGCGTCCCGACGCCATCGTGCCGGGGCTGGGCGGACAGACGGGCCTGAACCTTGCGGTGCAACTTGCCAAGAAGGGTATCCTGAAAGAGTGCCAGGTCGAGATCCTGGGCACCTCGTTCGAGTCGATCGAACGCGCCGAAGACCGCGAACTTTTCAAGGAGCTGTGCGAGTCGCTGGGCGAACCGGTGATCGAATCTAAAATCGCCATGTCGGTCGAGGAGGCCGTGGAGGTCGCCGCCCAGATCGGCTATCCCGTCGTGCTGCGTCCCGCCTATACGCTGGGCGGTACGGGCGGCGGATTCGTCGACAACGAGGAGCAGCTGCGCGAAATGATGCGCCACGCCCTGTTCCTTTCGCCCGTGCACCAGGTGCTCGTCGAGAAGAGCATCAAGGGCTACAAGGAGATCGAGTTCGAGGTGATGCGCGACCACAACGACACGGCCATCAGCATCTGCTGCATGGAGAATATCGATCCCGTGGGCGTGCATACGGGCGACTCGATCGTCGTGGCGCCGTGCCAGACGCTTACCAACAAGGAGTTCCAGATGCTGCGCGATTCGGCGCTGAAGATTATCCGCGAGCTGAAAATCGAAGGCGGTTGCAACGTGCAGTTCGCACTCGACCCCCTGTCGTTCAAATACTACCTGATCGAGGTGAACCCCCGCGTGTCGCGCTCGTCGGCCCTGGCGTCGAAGGCCAGCGGCTATCCGATCGCGCGTGTGACGGCCAAGGTCGCCGTAGGACTTACGCTCGACGAGATCATGCTGGCCAATACGCCCGCCAGCTTCGAGCCGACGCTCGATTACGTGGTCACCAAAGTCGCCCGCTTCCCGTTCGACAAGTTCAGCGATGCGTCGAACAAACTGGGTACGCAGATGAAGGCCACGGGCGAGGTGATGTCCATCGGCCGCACGATGGAGGAAAGCCTCCTGAAGGCGATGCGCTCGCTCGAAACGGGTGTCTGCCATATCTACCACAAGAAATTCGACGACTGGTCGGACGCGCAGCTGCTGGAATACATCAAGGACGCTACGGACGACCGCCTCTATGCCATCGCGCAGTTGATCCGCAACGGCATCGACCTGGTGCTGATCTACGACAATACGAAGATCGACATGTTCTTCCTCGAAAAGTTCAAGAACATCGTCGAATTCGAACGCGAGGTGAAAGCGCACCCGATGGATGTCGAAACCCTGCGCGATGCCAAGCGCATGGGATTCAGCGACAAGTTCATCGGCCAGTTGTGGGGCATCTCGCAGCAGGACGTATACCGGCTGCGCGAAAAGAACGGCCTCTTCCCCGTCTACAAGATGATCGACACCTGTGCCAGCGAATTCAGCTCCTATGTGCCCTATTTCTACTCGACTTACGAGGACGAGAACGAGTCGGTTGTGAGCGATAAGGAGAAGATCGTGGTGCTCGGCTCGGGCCCGATCCGTATCGGCCAGGGCGTTGAGTTCGACTACTCGACCGTGCATGCCATCTGGTCGATCCGCGAGGCCGGTTACGAGGCGATTATCATCAACAACAACCCCGAAACCGTGTCGACGGACTACACTACCAGCGACAAGCTCTATTTCGAACCGCTGATGGTCGAGGACGTGATGAACGTCATCCACCTCGAAAAACCGAAGGCGATCGTCGTGTCGCTCGGCGGACAGACGGCCATCAACCTGGCCGAGCCGCTGGCGCAGTTGGGCGTGCCCATTATCGGTACCGATACGCAGGCGATCAGGAACGCCGAAGACCGCGGTTGCTTCGAAAAGATCATGGAAGAGTTGCGCATCCCGCAGCCCGAGGCCGAGGCCGTTACCGACATCGAGACCGGCGTGAAGGCCGCCGCCCGCATCGGCTACCCGGTGCTGGTGCGTCCGAGCTATGTGCTCGGAGGCCGTGCCATGCAGATCGTTTCGAACGAGGAGCGCCTGCGCCACTACCTGCAGACGGCCGTCGAGGTCAACGAGGATTCGCCGGTGCTGGTCGACCGCTATATCATGGGCAAGGAGCTGGAGGTGGACGCCATCTGTGACGGCAAGGACGTCTTCATCCCCGGCATCATGGAACATGTGGAGCGCACGGGCATCCATTCGGGCGATTCGATCAGCGTCTATCCGACCTTCAGCGTCAGCCAGAAGGCCAAGGATAAGATCATCGACTATACGGTCAAACTCGGCCTGAGGATCGGCATCGTCGGCCTCTATAACATCCAGTTCATCCTCGACGAAAACGACGAGGTCTATGTCATCGAGGTCAACCCGCGTTCGTCGCGTACCGTGCCGTTCCTTTCCAAGTCGACGGGCGTGCCCATGGCGCACATCGCCACGCAGGTCATCCTGGGCAAGACGCTCCGCGAGCTGGGCATCACCGAAGTCTACGGCAAGGAGAAGAAACGCTGGTACGTCAAGGCCCCGGCTTTCTCGTTCGCCAAGATCCGCGGTATGGATTCGTACCTGTCGCCCGAGATGAAGTCCACGGGCGAGGCGATCGGCTACGATGACAAACTCACCCGCGCGCTTTACAAGGCGTTGCAGGCCACGGGCATGAACGTCTCCAACTACGGTACGATCTTCGTCACGATCGCCGACCACGACAAGGAGCAGGCGCTGCCCCTCGTGCGGCGTTTCTACGACCTGGGCTTCAACATCGAGGCCACGACCGGGACGGCCGAGTTCCTGCGCAACCACGGCATCCGTACCCGTACGCGCCGCAAGCTGAGCGAAGGCAGTTCGGAGATCATCGACTCGCTGCGCCAGGGACATGTGAGCTACGTCATCAACACCATCGACGTCAACCAGCATAACACGCGCCTCGACGGATACGAGATCCGCCGCACGGCCGTCGAGAACAACGTGACGGTATTTACGGCGCTCGAAACGGTGAAGGTGCTGCTGGACGTGCTGGAAGAGATTACGTTCGGGGTTTCGACCATCGACGCGAAGTGATTTCGGGTTTTATGCCGCACCTGCGGCACATCGGGACAGAAAAGCATGTATAAAAAAGGCATCTATAAAATCCTTGCCAACGAACCGCTGACGGCGACCGTATGGCGCATGGTGCTCGGGGGGGATACGCAGTGGATCACCGCCCCCGGGCAGTTCGTCGACATCGCCCTCGAAGGCCGTTACCTGCGCCGTCCGATCTCGGTCTGCGACTACGACGCCACGACGCTCACGCTCATCTACAAGGTGGTGGGCGAGGGAACCGCACAGATGAGCCGTATGGCCGCGGGCGGGGAGCTCGACCTGCTGACGGGGCTCGGCAACGGGTTCGACGTGCACAATGCCGCACAGCGTCCCCTGCTGGTGGGCGGCGGCGTGGGTATCCCGCCGCTGTATGGCCTTGCCAGGCGGCTGACCGCACAAGGTAAGCGCGTCACCGCCGTGCTGGGCTTTAACCGAAAATCCGAGATTTTTTTAGCGGAGGAATTTCGGGCGCTGGGTGCGGAGGTCGTCATCGCCACCGCCGATGGCAGCGTCGGTCTCAAGGGCCTCGTGACCGACAGCATGGCCGCCGTGTCCGACTATACCTATCTCTACACCTGCGGCCCGGAGCCGATGCTCAAGGCGGTGTACGCTGATTGTAAGACCTCCGGCCAGTTCAGCTTTGAGGAGCGGATGGGCTGCGGCTTCGGCGCCTGCATGGGCTGCTCCTGCGAGACGAAATACGGCAATAAGCGCATCTGTAAGGATGGCCCCGTGCTGGAAAAGGAGGAGATCGTATGGTGAACACAAAAGTGACCCTCTGCGGCATTGAGATGGACAACCCCATCATCCCCGCCAGCGGCACCTTCGGCTACGGATATGAGTTCGCGGAGCTCTACGATATCAACTGCCTCGGCACATTTTCCTTCAAGGGCACCGGCAACGCGCAGCCGCGCATCGCGGAAGCGCCGGGCGGGATGCTCAACGCCGTCGGCCTGCAGAATCCCGGCGTCGACGCGGTGATCGCCGAGGAGCTGCCGAAGCTGCAGCGCGTCTTCCGAAAGCCGGTCATGGCCAACGTCAGCGGCTTTTCCATCGAGGAATACGTCGAGGTCTGCCGGAGGCTGGACGTATGCGGGCAGGTCGGCTGGCTGGAGGTCAATATCTCCTGCCCCAACGTCCACGGCGGCGGCGCGGCCTTCGGCGCGGACCCCAAGTCCGCTGCCGAGGTGACGGAGGCGGTCCGGGCAGTGACGAAAAAGCCCATCATTTTAAAGCTGTCCCCCACGGCGGCTGACATCGCCGCCGTCGCAAGGGCCTGCGAGGACGCGGGGGCTGACGGCGTGAGCCTGATCAACACCCTGCCGGGAATGCGCATCGACCTGAAACGCCGCCGTCCGCTGCTGGCCAACACCACTGGCGGTATGTCCGGCCCGGGAATGCTCCCGCTGGCGGTGCGGATGGTGTATCAGGTCTACGAGGCCGTTTCCATCCCCATCGTGGGTATGGGCGGCGTCACCACGGCGGAGGACGTTATCGAGCTGATGCTGGCGGGCGCCACTGCCATCGGCGTGGGCGCGGCGAACCTTGTGGAGCCGTATGCCTGCAAGACCATCATTGAAAATCTGCCTGCCGTGATGAAACGATACGGCATGGAAAATCTGACGGAGATCATAGGAGGAGCACATCATGGGTAAGGACGTTATCATTGCACTGGACTTCGACAGCAAGGAAAAGACACTGGCCTTTTTAGACCGTTTCACCGAGGAAAAGCCCTTTGTGAAGATCGGCATGGAGCTGTTTTACGCCGAAGGCCCCTCCATCGTGCGGGAGATCCGGGCCCGAGGCCACAAGATCTTCCTGGATCTGAAGCTGCATGACATTCCCAACACCGTGAAAAAGGCCATGGCGGCATTGTCTGCGCTGGATGTGGACATCGTGAACCTCCACGCCGCCGGTACCGCCGCCATGATGACCGCCGCGTTGGAGGGCCTCACCCGGCCCGGCGGCAC
>OMGA01000379.1_pt1 | contig 20084 bp, 7 predicted proteins | sample 1674211 | NCBI WGS metagenome assembly OMGA01 (sample SAMEA103958152, study PRJEB25191) | human gut metagenome | biome: human-associated habitat [ENVO:00009003]; feature: intestine environment [ENVO:2100002]; material: feces | place: Germany | collected 2013/2015
GCAAGATGGCCACCTGCCTCAGCCAGCTGTATCAGGAGCACAAGCGCGGCGTGAAGAAAGCCGTGGCTTTCGGCGCTCCGTTCTATAGCGGCAAAGAGGCGGGCGTGAACTTCGCACTCGTTTTTTAGTTGAGGTTTTCTTGCTAAATGTTTGGATATAACAGAAAATAATGGTAGCTTTGCGTTAGATACTTTAATAAAAACGGATTATGAGTAATACAATAAAACTTGACGAACCGCAATTGTTGGTGTCTGTTTCTGATCCTGCATTGTTGGGCAAGCTAAAAAATGCCATAAAAATGTTGAATGGAGTAAAGTCTATATCTGTTCTGAAATCAAAAAAAACAGAATTGGACATGGCTCGTGAAGATGCAGCTAAAGGAAATGTTACACAATGGAACTCTGTAGACGAAATGTTTGACACTGTTTTAGGTACCAATGTATAAGTTCTCTACCACAAAACGATTTGACAAGGCTTTAAAGGTTTGTCAGAAACGTGGCTATTCAATAGCTAAGTTGAAAAAAGCCATTGAATTGTTGGTTGAAAATGGAAGTTTACCTCCACAATACAAACCACATACTCTTCATGGAAACCATAACGGAGAATGGGAGGCTCATATAGAGTCTGATTGGCTCCTTATATGGGAACAAAATGATGAAGAGCTAACCTTGCTTATGCTTACAACTGGCACTCATTCCGACTTGTTCGGTAAAACAAGACGATAAAAAAACTATTACGGGTTCTGTATAAACAAAACAGAACCCTTTTATTTATTATAACATTCTGCGGCTCCCAAACGCCGCAACAAACAAATAAAAAACTCAAGACACATGGCTCAGAAAAAGAACGACGACGGACTTACGCCGATGATGCGACAGTTCTATACGTTTAAGAAAGAACACCCAGACGCATTGTTGCTGTTCCGCTGCGGCGACTTCTACGAGACATACGCCGACGACGCTGTAGAGGCGTCGAAGATACTCGGCATAACGCTGACGCGACGCTCCAACGGCAAGAACCAGAGCGCTGCGGCGTGCGAGATGGCGGGCTTTCCGTACCACGCTCTCGACACTTATCTGCCCAAGCTGATACGTGCCGGCAAGCGTGTGGCCATCTGCGACCAGTTGGAGGACCCGAAGCTGACGAAGAAACTGGTGAAGCGCGGCATCACGGAGCTGGTGACGCCGGGAGTTTCCATCAACGACAATGTGCTGAACTACCGGGAGAACAACTTCCTGGCTGCCGTGCATTTCGGTAAGGGTGCCTGCGGTGTGGCTTTCCTGGACATATCTACGGGCGAATTTCTGACGGCGGAAGGACCTTTCGACTATGTGGACAAGCTGCTGAACAACTTTGCCCCCAAAGAGGTGCTTTTCGAGCGTGGCAAGCGGCTGATGTTCGAAGGAAACTTCGGCAGCAAGTTCTTCACCTTCGAGTTGGACGACTGGGTGTTTACCGAGACATCTGCTCGCGAAAAGCTGCTGAAGCATTTCGAGGTGAAGAACTTGAAAGGCTTCGGTGTGGAGCATCTCAAGAACGGTATCATCGCTTCGGGAGCCATCCTGCAATACCTCATCATGACGCAGCATACGCAGATAGGGCATGTCACTTCGCTGGCACGCATCGAGGAGAATAAGTATGTCCGCCTGGATAAGTTCACGGTGCGCAGCCTGGAGTTGATGGGGTCGATGAACGACGGTGGCAGTAGTCTGCTGAATGTGATAGACAAGACCATCAGCCCGATGGGTGCCCGCCTGCTGAAACGCTGGCTGGTATTCCCGTTGAAGGACGTGCAGCCGATTAACGAGCGGCTGAATGTGGTGGAATACTTTTTCCGCCAGCCCGATTTCAAAGAGTTGATAGAAGAGCAGTTGCATTTGATTGGCGACTTGGAACGCATCATCTCCAAAGTGGCGGTAGGGCGTGTCTCTCCGCGTGAGGTGGTGGCGTTGAAGGTGGCTTTGCAGGCGATAGAACCCATCAAGGCAGCTTGCATGGATGCCGATAATGCCAGCTTGAATCATATAGGCGAGCAGTTGAATATCTGCCAGTCTATCCGCGACCGTATTGACCGGGAGATAGACAATGACCCGCCGTTATTGATTAATAAGGGAGGTGTCATCAAATCCGGTGTCAGTGCCGAGCTGGACGAGTTGCGCCGGATTGCCTACTCCGGCAAGGATTATCTGTTGCAGATACAGCAGCGCGAGAGCGAACTGACAGAGATTCCCAGTTTGAAGATAGGCTACAACAATGTTTTCGGCTACTACATCGAGGTGCGCAACACGCATAAGGACAAGGTGCCGGCAGAGTGGATACGCAAGCAGACCCTTGCCAATGCCGAGCGCTATATTACCCAGGAATTGAAGGAATACGAGGAGAAGATTCTCGGCGCGGAGGACAAGATACTGGTACTGGAAACACAACTCTATGCAGAATTGGTGCAATCATTGAGCGAGTTCATCCCCGCCATTCAAATCAATGCGAACCAGATAGCGCGTCTGGACTGCCTGCTCTCCTTTGCCACGGCAGCGCGCGAGAACAACTATATACGCCCCGTCATTGCCGACGACGATGTGCTGGAAATCTGCCAGGGACGCCACCCGGTGATTGAGAAGCAGCTCCCCATCGGCGAGAAGTATATTGCCAATGATGTGATGCTGGATAGCCAGACGCAGCAGATTATCATCATTACGGGTCCCAACATGGCGGGTAAGTCTGCTTTGCTGAGGCAGACGGCGCTGATTACGCTGCTGGCTCAAATCGGCAGTTTTGTGCCTGCGGAGAGTGCCCATATCGGGTTGGTGGATAAGATATTCACCCGTGTGGGTGCCAGCGATAATATTTCCGTGGGCGAGTCTACCTTTATGGTGGAGATGAACGAGGCGGCGGATATCCTGAACAACCTTTCTCCCCGCAGCCTGGTGCTGTTCGACGAGCTGGGGCGCGGTACTTCTACATATGATGGTATTTCCATCGCCTGGGCGATTGTGGAGCATATACACGAGCATCCCAAGGCAAAAGCCCGAACCTTGTTTGCCACGCACTACCATGAGCTGAATGAGATGGAGAAGAGCTTCAAGCGTATTAAGAACTACAACGTTTCGGTGAAGGAGATAGATAACAAAGTCATCTTCCTGCGCAAATTGGAGCGCGGTGGCAGCGAACACTCCTTCGGTATTCATGTAGCCAAAATGGCGGGTATGCCCAAAAGCATCGTGAAACGTGCCAATGACATTCTGAAACAACTGGAAACAGACAACCGCCAGCAGGGGATTTCCAGCAAACCGATGGTGGAAGTGGGAGAGACACGCGGTGGTATGCAGCTCAGCTTCTTTCAGCTCGACGACCCGGTGCTGTGCCAGATACGCGATGAGATACTGAATCTGGATGTGAATAACTTGACGCCGCTGGAGGCGCTGAACAAGCTGAATGATATTAAGCGGATAGTGAAGGGAAAGTGATTTTTACTTATAGGAGAAAACGTGGAATTTCAGGACTTGTACAAGTTTTTGCACAAGCCCTGAAACTCCATGGTTAATAGTTTTTCCTCTAAAATTATTCTTCCAAGATTATCTCTAATTCTGCTATGGCAGCTTTCTTTCCTTTGTCATGGGCCGATAATCCCAATAGTTTCACATAACGTGCCCGGCAAGGAGTAAATTCTATAGTTTGCGTTGCTGTACCTATATGGAAGGTGCCATAGATAATGGGCTGCCCCCAATTTTTTCCATCTTTGCTTGCATATACTTCATAGGAAGCTATCCGTCCTTCTTCGCTATCTTGTCGCGGAGTGTAGCGGATACCCTTTATAGTGGCCTCTTTGGATAGGGAAAGATGTATCTCATGAGGGTAGGGAGCTATGTAGAATTGGTTGTGTACCGTGTGCCAATAGGTGTTTATGTTACCGTCTGCCGCCAGCTTCATGCTGTTGTCTGCATCGCTGTCTACGGAGACCACTATTTGTCTCTGGGATGCTCCGCTGATGTTTTTCAGGATGCTCACATTCAGTTCGGCTGCCGAAGCCCATTTCCTGCCGTGCATTTCGGACAAGGGAACGAATTTGAAGTAACGGGCAGTGACGGGTGTTTCCAATGTTATGGTTTGGGCAGACGTCAGATTGGAGAATGTACCTTTGACGGTGCTTTCCCAATTTTTTCCGTCTTTGCTGAAGCTTAGCTCGTAGTCTTTGACGTGTCCGTTATCATTGGAATGTCGTGCTGTGTAGATGAATTTGTCCACTACCAGTAGGGAAGCCATGTCTACCACAATGCTGTGTGGAAACTCTGGAATGGGTTCGTGCCAACGGGTGTGCCAATACGTGGAAGGGTCTCCGTCGATGGCGTTTTGCGCCTCTTCTCCTTGGCTGTCGCTGCTGGAGGAGACCACCTTCCATGCCGAGTGGTCTACGAATATGGGTAGTTCCATAGTAGTGACCAGGCTCTTGCCTAATTTTCCGGAAACAGCGTATGTTTGTATCTTTCCACCGTCAATGAACTCGAATGGAGCTGTGTATTCCCGGTATTCGTTACCGTTAAGGCTGTAGAAGATGGTCGCGTCCGGAGTTCCAGTACTCATTTGCAGGTAACCGTTGTTATCGCGTTCTACCATTACGGGCATGCATGCAGGCATCTGTACGCGTGCTTTCTTGGTAAGCTCACTTTGCGTGTAGCTTCTTTCCAAAGGCATCATGATGAAGCTGAATGCTACGGGAGTTGCTTGCAGTTCGTATTTTTTCATCGGGCCCGGACCGCAGCTTGCGTTGCCCAGAGGACGATTGTGGGCATCAAGACAAAGAACTGTCTCCTTGCGCATCGGGATGTCGTATTTGTGAATCAGTTTTTGCAGATGGTCGGGATCTGCCATGTCTTGTGCTCTGACATGCAGGGCAGAAGCCGCCATTTGGTCGCCTGCCACGAAAACGAAGCCCATACCGTCGGCGTTGGTGATGGAAATCCAGCGTACCTCTTCATGGTTACCCATCTCCTGAGGCTTTACATAGTTCACCCATTGGTCGGATACTGTACTTTCGTATACGCCTATTGGGGTGGCATCCTTGCGGTCTACGTAGTTTTCCCATGGGCCACGTCCATACCAACGCATACGCTCGAAGCCTTCGGGCAGTTCCATTCGATAGCCCACACGCGGAATGATTTCGCTGTCGGATACCGGGATGATGACACTGTTCACCATGATGGAACCATCGGCATTTACGGTGTATTCTATTTCTGTGCGATACTCAAAACCGAGTTTACCTTTGTGGCAGTTCCGGATGTGCAGGGTTATTCTGTCCTCTTCTTGGTGGGTTTCCCATTTGCCGGTTTCCGCTTGCAGCTGGTAAAGGCCTTTGCGTTGCCAATCGCCACTTACCTGTTTATCGTTGTCGGTGGGAGCACGGAAGAGGTTCAGTTCGAGTCCTTTACTTATCAGGGGGATATTATTCAATGTATATGCCGATAAAGTTCCTTCTTCCTTGGAGAAGACAGCTTCAAAACGTTCACCTTTCACCACCAATGCGTCGGCAGTTTCGTTTAGATTGATGTTTCCTTTTTCGGGTACGAATATAGGTTTCTCGCTGCTTGATAGCTTGAATTGTTCGGTGGCTACCTCGTAGTCGGCTTTTGCCCATTCGGTATCTCTTTTTTGGCAGAAACTGAAATTGATAAAGTATTCTGCTCCGGGTACCTTCGTTGCGGGTATGTCTGGCAGGGTGATGACTTTGCTTGCCTGTGCTTCCAGCTTCAAATCTTCCAGATTGCCTGAGCAGACGGTCCTTCCATCTTCCGTTATTTCGTATCTCCCGTAGAGGTCTTCCATATTGGCATGGAATCGCTTGTTGCTGATTCTATATTTGCCATTCCCTAATGCTTCTATGCGGATGGGTTGATGTATCTTCTTCATTTCATAGGATTTGGCAGATAATGTACGGTCGGAGAAGATGACGCCGTTGGTACAGAAGTTACCGTCGTTGGGCTTGTCACCAAAGTCACCGCCTACGGCCATGTAGAAGCCTTTGCCGTCGGGAGTGGGCATACGCAGGCTTTGGTCTACCCAATCCCAGATGAAACCTCCGATGAGTGCCGGATAGCGTTCGTAGGTTTCCCAGTATTCCTTGAAGTTTCCTATGGAATTTCCCATGGCATGGGCATACTCGCATACTACGTGCGGTTTCACGATCTCGCCCTTTTGTATTTTCTCCAATCGTTCACGGCCTACGTTTTCCAGCCAGTCCACACTTGGGTACATGCAACTGGTCACGTCGCAGAAAGAACTGTTTCCCTCGTAGTGGGTGGGGCGGGTAGTATCCAAACGTTTGATGGCCTTTTCAGCAGTGGAGAAGTTGTTTCCGTTTCCCGATTCGTTGCCCATGGACCACATTACGATGGAAGCGTGGTTACGGAAACGTTTCACTTGGTTCTCGTTGCGCTCGGTGAATGATTTTTCCCATTGTGGCTCGTGTGAGAGACGCATTTCGCCGTGACACTCTACATTGGCTTCTGCCAATACATAGATGCCATAGCGGTCGCATAGGTCGTAAAAGTAAGGGTTGTTGGGGTAATGGGAGGTACGGACGGCGTTTACGTTCAGCGCTTTCATTAGTTGTACGTCCTTTTCCATCTCTTCTTTGGAGACGGTACGGCCATTCAATGGGCTGTGATCGTGGCGGTTGACACCTTTGAAAAGAGTGGGTTTGCCGTTAATCAGCAGTTGTCCGTTTTTGGCAAACTCTATTTCGCGGAAGCCTACCTTTACACTACGTAGGTCTGTCACTTTTCCCTTCTGTTTTAGGGTCAGGGTCAGGTTGTAGAGGCTGGGTGTTTCGGCTGTCCATTTCAGTGGGTTCTCCACATCGAATTCCAGATGGGTACTACCTGTTTTTGTGGCGTGGATAGTGCGTGATAGCACTTCCTTTCCTTCTGTGTCGGAGAGCTTCACTATGAGTTCGGCAGAACTTTTCTTACCGGTGATTTCCACGTCCAAAAAAACTGTAGCATTACGATAATCTCCGTCCAAGTCGGTTCGGAAGAAGAAGTCCCTAATTTGCGTGCGTGGTGCTGACCATAGGAATACATCGCGGAAGATACCGCTGAACCGCCAGAAATCTTGACATTCAAGAAAACTTCCATCGGTGAAACGGTACACTTCAACTGCCAATGTGTTTTTTCCTTCTTGTAAATAGGGAGTCAGATTGAACTCGGCAGGTAAGTAGCTGTCTTCTGAATAGCCCACTTTTTTACCGTTCAACCAAAGATAGAAACCTGCTTCCACTCCATTGAAGCGAATAAATACATCTCTGCCCTTCCAAGATGTGGGCAAAGTGAATTCACGTCGGTAACTGCCTACGGGATTGGGCATGTTGGCAAAAGTATAGTCTGCCGGGCGAGGTTGGATGACGTTGGGCCATTGTACTCCTTTACTGTAATCACAGAAAGGGTAAATGGTATTACAATACAAAGGCTTGTCCCAGGGCTTGTTATGGCGTACAGCCTCTATCTGCCATGTGGCGGGCACTTTGATGTTATCCCAGTCACTTACGTCGTAGTCGGGCTTGAAGAAATCCTTCGGCCGTTTTTCGGGGTCGGCCACCCAATGGAATTTCCATGTACCGTTCAGAGTTTGATAATAGGGGGATTCCTCGATGCTCAGGCGTAGGGCTTGTCCTTCGTCGGCAAAGGGAATGGCGGTTTGGCATGCCGTTTCTTTGTTCACTCCCGAAATGTTCAGGTCATTCCATTCGGGCTGTTCGTGAGTTTGTGCTGTTGCGGCTGCGGTAGCAAGCAGCCCGGTGAATGCGATACTCAAAAAAGAGCTTCTTTTCATAAATGCAGATGGTATAAGATGATTAAGTATTAGTGATTTCCTGTCCTTCCCTCACGTTCTTCTTTTGCCGTTCGCAGTATTGACGGGGCGGCATTCCGTAACGTTGTGAAAAAGCTTTATAGAAAGTGCTTCGGTTGGTGAATCCCGTGCGGTCCATCAGCTCTTCGATGGTGAAGTTGCTGGAGACTAACAAGCGTTCCGCCGTGGAGAGGCGGTATTCTTTGATGATGTCGGCAGGCGATTTGTCAGTAAGTGGTTTCAGTTTGCGGTAGAACTGCCGGCTGCTGTAGCCCATTTCCTTACTCAAAAGTTCTACTTGCAGGTCTGGATTGGCTAAGTTCTTTTCAATGACTTCTGTCATTTTCTCTAAGAATTCTTGTTCTTCTTTGTGCAAGCAGCTTCCTTCTTTCCAGGTAAAGGTGCTGAGTGCCGAACTATAATATTCCTTCAGGTTTTCTTCGCGGCGGATGAGATGATAGACCATCTTTTCCAAATATTTCACATTGAAAGGCTTGGTGACATAGGCATCCGCCCCCGATTCCAGTCCTTTTACTTGGTCGTCTTCGTGATGCAGTGCTGAGAGCAGGATTAGGGGAATATGGCTCCACAGCTTGTGTTGCTTGATGGTGGAGGTGAAGGATAACCCATCTATATCGGGCATCATCACGTCTGAGATGATGAGATCTGGCTGTCGTTGCTCCAGGCTGTCTAATGCCTTTTGGGCATTATTGAAAGAGAGTACGTTGTATTTCTCTGTGAATATTTCGGATACGAACCACAGCATGGAAGGGTCATCATCTATCACCATGACCGTCTGCTTGTTTGCGTCGAATTCTTGGGTGTATTTTTCGGGCAATTCTTGCACTTCTTCGGTGGGAATGCTTGGAGAAGCCGCTTCGTATGCTGTTTGCGGTACTTCTTGTCCGTTGGGGGGGAGCGAGGGAAGGCTTACAGTGAAGGTGGTCAGTTCGCCCGGTGTGCTTTCGATGTTTATGTCTCCTTCCAACAGTGTCACCATGTTTTTGCAGATGGCCAACCCCAGTCCGTTTCTTGAGTTTTTGCCGTTCATCTCCACGGAGTCGAGAATCTTATAGCGGTCGAATATCTTTCCGAGATTTTCCGGTGTGATGCCTTTGCCGGTATTGGCTATCTTCAAAATAAGACGTTCGTTTTTCGTGTACAATGTTACGCTGATGTTCCCCTTGTCGGGTGTGTACTTGAAAGCGTTGGATATGAGGTTTCCGGCTATTTTGTTGAAGCAGCTCAGGTCGGTGTTCCATGTCAGTTCGGGGGCTATGTCAAGGCAGTAGTTCATTTCTCTGTTTTCCGCCATGTCACCGAAGGATTCGGCGATGTCCCTTAACTTTTCGGAAACAGGTTGCGGCTGTATGGAGAGCATTTTGTTTTCCGTTTCCAGTCTTCTGAACTCCAGCAATTCCACAATGAGACCATTCAGCTTTTCCACATTTTGCTGAATCATCTTGGCGTAGCGGTGCGTGTAGATATCTGTCTCCTTGTGGGTGAGTATCTTCTCGCACGGTCCCTGAATCAGGGTGAGGGGGGTGCAAAACTCGTGGGTGATGTTGGTGAAGAAGCGTAGTTTTGATTCATAGACTTCCTCTTTTTTCTGTCGTTCCATTTTCTTCATCATGTGCTGCCGCTTCAGGCGGTAGGTATAGAATGCATAGGCGACTATGCCTGTACATAATAGTAACCCTAACAAAAAGTAGCCCACATAGGCCCAGGTACTGAGATACCAGGGAGGAGCGATGTAAATGGTGAAGGCTTGCGGATGGCTTTCTTTACCGTTGATGTTGTTGCGGTATTTCACAAACAGAGTATATTCTCCGGGGGAAAGGTTGGAGAAGATGGCATTGGGTGAAACTCCGTTTTCTATCCATTGGTCGCTTGCTTCCTTTAGTTTATAGGAGTAGAAATAGTCGTTTCCGTTAATGTAGTCTGTTATCCGGAAGTTGAGCTGGAAGAAGTTGTGTTTGTAGTCCAGTTGTAGCACGGGCTTCCCGTCTTTGTAATGTAAAAAGTCATGCAGGTTGTATTCCTTACCGAAGATGGAAAGTCCTTTCAGGCTGATTTCGGGCATATAGTCCGTGGTGATGTAAGAATCGGGCTTCACGGTGACGAAGCCGTTTACACCTCCAAAGAAAAGGATTCCCGTAGCATTGTCTTTGTAGAAGGCTCCATCACTAAATTCGGTCACGGCCAGTCCGTTTCCGTTGTTGTAGGTCTGCTTGGTCTGTTCTTGGGGATTGAGTCTCATTAATCCTTGATTGGTACTCACCCAGAGATTGCCTCGGTTGTCCTCCAAGATACCATGTACGGTGCTGTTGGTGTAGAGCTTTGCACTGATGCTGTCTGGGTTTCCGTCTTCGTTTGAGTAGAAGCGGAGAAGCCCTGATCCAGTGCCCAGCCAGTAGCCTTGCTCGTTTTTGTGTATGGCGAACACATCGTTGGCGGTTTGGCTGTTTACCAAGTTGTTGAAGCGGAACTGTGCCATTTCTCCAGTACGTACATCAATGCGGTAGGCTCCGAGCCCTCTGTTCCCGAACCACAGCGTAGAGCTGCTTTCACGGTAGGAGGTGAAAAAATAGTTTGATGCCATATGTCCGTTACTCACCAAAGTTCGTGTAGCATGCTTCACAATAGGATCTTTTCTCTGATTTTCTAATGTCACCTTTACGATTCCTTCGCCCACGGTGGAAATCCAAAGTGTACTGTCATTGGTTTGATCAATGGAGTGCACATATTTCACTTTGGTTCCATTGGCTTGTACCGCCAGTTCTTTCAATTGGTGGGTAGAGTAGGAATAATAATTGATTCCGTTTTCCGTACCTATCCAAAGTCGGTCTTTTCCACCGGGTGCAAAACAGTAGACGGAGTTGTCGGTCAATGTGCTGTTACCGGTGATGAGACGATCATGTTTTTCGGGTGTATTGTTGACAAGATAATTCGGTATACGCAATATGCCACTGCCTTTGGTTCCTATCCATAAGGTTTGCTGTGGGTCGAGGTAAAGGCTGCGTACCGGGTTGTTCACCTGATATGCGGGAGTGTTGAGCAGGGTGTTGGTCATGGTGAATGTGTCATTGTAAAGCATGTATAACCCTTCTCCGTCGGTAGCTACCCATACGATATCTTGAAATTTGTCTTTCATCAGACAGAAGATGCCCGACTGTATTTCAGTGTATTCTATACGGTATTTAATCTTTTGGTTTGCTTCATATTTCAGTACTATCAAGCCGCTGCTTTTGAAACCGATACAGAAGTCATTTTCTCGTTTGATGATGGAAGATACTTCACCTCGTTTTTCTATTTCGTCTTTCAGGTCGGCAATGTAGTAACACTGTCGGTTGCTGAAACTATATTCGTAGAGGGCATAGGTTTCATCAATGAAGTAGGCTGAATCTTCTCCGATGAAGGCATGCTTCAAGCCGTGATGTCCAAATGGCTTTTCCGGAATCAGTGTCACGCTTTTTCCCGTGTGGTTCAGACGATAGCAACGAGTGTTGTTTCCAGTTGCGAATATCCAAAGCAGGTTGTTGGAATCAATGGTCATGGACAGTACTTTATTAAAATCCATGGAAGAGATGTTTAACTGGAGAAATTTCTGGTTCTCTTGTTGGTAGTGATACAGATTTCCGTCATCTTTCAGCACTAACATGCACTTGTTGTTGCTTCGTGCCAAGAAGATGTTGTCCTTGAATTCGGTAAAGGTCCGGCAGGTCTGTCGGTATGTATCCAATCTGTCTAACCCGTAGTTGGTTTGTAACCACAGTATGCCTGGCTCTGATTCTACGATCTGGCTGATAATGTTGCCTGACAATAGGTTGCGTGACACATCAACGGGCGTATATAGGTGGATATTGTTGCCGTCAAACACGTTCAGTCCGTCGCATGTTCCTATCCATAGTACACCTTGGCTATCTTGGTAAAGGGATTGGATGGCACTATTGGAAAGACCGTTTTTATTGGAGAATTGCCGTAGGCTGTAAGCGTACACAAAATCCGGAAAACAGCATAAGAGGCTGATAAGCAATAAAATCGTATGGCCTTTCCAGTATATGTCTTTCATGTGGCTTGTTGTATTGATTTTGAGTTGCAAAGATATATTTTAAGGTGGAAACAGTCAATATTTGCAATATATTTCTTTAGTTGTAGGCTTACAGTTTGCTTTGTATCTGCTCCGTATCCTTAGAAATGTATTTGTACGGAGCAGATAGGTATGGATATGATTAGCGAATGACCGCAGCGAATCCACCGTTGCGTGCCAAACGGACTGTGATATGGTCGCCTTTCTTCAAGGATTGTTCTTGCTTGCGGTAGTCCATGGCTTGGTGGTCAGCGTTGATGCCGTCTTCAAAAGAGGTCATGAGATAATTTTTTCCTTCTTGCAGGAAATCAAGGGAGATGTTAAAGACCCGTTCACGTTCGCGGTTGTTGGTCATGCCTCCTATATACCATTGTTCTCCTTTGCGTTTGGCCACGATGGCATATTCTCCTGCTTTGGCTTCGAGAGCGATGGTTTCGTCCCATGTTTGGGGTACTTGGGTGATGAAACGTGTACACTCGTCGTTGCGATAATAGAGGGTAGGATTGTCTGCCATCATCTGCAGGCCGGTTTCAAAAAGAACAAAGAGTGCCATCTGATAGGCACGTGTGCCGATGCTGGCAGAATTGGGACGTTCGGAATGGTAGACTTCAGGCTGCATGCTAAGCATGGCGCCGGGAGTATAGTCCATGGCTCCTACTGCGTTGCGTATGAAGGGGAAATAGACACTGTTGTCGGGACGGCATCCGCCCATTTGCTCCATACCTCTTACGCCTTCGTAGGAGAGTACGTTTGGGTATTTGTATTCTAATCCGGCAGGTTTGAAAGCACCGTGAAAGTCAACGAAGAGATGGTGTTTGGCGGCTTCATGTGCTACGCGTTCATAGAAGTTTACCATCCATTGGTCGCTACGATCCATGAAATCTATCTTTACGCCTTTCACACCCCACTTTTCGAAAGTTTCGAATAGGTCAAAGTGGTTTTCTACCGTAAGCCAAGTGAGCCATAACACAATGCCTACGTTTTTTTCTTTGCCGTAGCGGATGAGTTCGTGTATGTCTACCGAGGGATTGGGTTTATAGGGGTTGCGGGTGTTCATGGCCCAGCCTTCGTCCATTACTATATATTCTACGCCGTAGTGGGATGCGAAGTCGATGAAGTATTTGTAGGTGTCAAGGTTGCAACCTGCTTTGAAGTCCACGTCGGGGCCGTAGGGTGTGGCTCCGTTCCACCATTCCCAGCTGGCTAGTCCTGGTTTAATCCAAGAGGTGTTTTCTATGACATTCTTTTCAGCGAGGCGATAGGATAGAGTGTTTTCTATAAGTTTGCGGTCATCGTTGGTAATGACGAAGTAACGCCATGGATAACTGCGCTTGCCTGCGGTACGGGCTATGCAGTTGGCTTCTTTCAGAATCTTGAGACTGCGGTCACCGTCTTCTCCGAATTCAAGAGGCAGACGGGGGAAGACGGCGGTAATGCCGCCTTGTCCATCGTTTTTCAGAAACATGGCGGGATAGTCTGTCAGATTGGTTTCACTCATGAGGATTTTGTCACCTTTGGGTGTGCTGGCTAAAAGGGGAAGCAGAGCCATGCGATTGGAGTTTTTCCACTCGCTGCTTGTTTGGTGGCGATATTCTTCTTCATAGGAAGTCTTAAAGCCGTCAGGTTGCTGAAGATGTAGCAGGCAATCATCCACAAAGTTCAGGCGGAGGATTTCATTCATTATTTCTTGCTCGCCTTTCAGGTCAGTAAGGAAGCGGTAGGCGAATCCGTCATCAAAGGCACGGAACTCTACTGAATAGCCTCCTTTAAACTTCAGTAGCAATTGGTTGTAGCGGTTGGTTATAGTAGAGAATTTCAGGGGTACGATGGGAGTCAGTTCCTCGTTTACATTTTGGCGTACTACTTTGTTTAGTTTAGGATGGATGCCCAGCTGGTGGTTGGTAGTTTCCAGACCAATGACACAGTTGTCCATCAGTGTTTGATTTCCTTGGGTTACATCATATTGGATTTGATCGGTCAGCTCCACTGAGATGCGGATGTTTCCGCTGGGTGAGGCCAGTTGATGTACTTTCTGTCCGAAAGCGGTCAGTGAGAGGCAGAGAACTGCCGAGAGTAGGAATTGTTTTTTCATGTTCTTAGCTTTTGGATTTTTACAATATACAAAAGTAGTTTGTATTCTGTAGGAAATGTATGCTATTTATGACATAAATATATAAAATCATGCCACAGACGACTTTTTACATATCTATGTCGCGAATCTGTACAGTATGAGAGTGAAGGATGGGCTATTTTTGTTACCAACATTCCACATGTCAGAAAACTATTGTTGCCGGATGGAGGCTAAAGAGAGAAGGTGAAAGAGCGGTTTGCGGCTAGAGGAGGCAGCACATTTATAACAAAGAATGCGGTGGTTTATATCGAATTGACATTATCTTTTACGAAAAAACAATAATAACAAAACCATGAAAAAGAGACGAATACTGATGGGGAAGACCCATCTGATAGCGGGAGCCGTGATGTTGGCCGTTGCAGGAGGACAATTATCGGCTCAGACCGTTGCACCGAAGAAAGCAAAAGCGTACATGGTGGCAGATGCCCACTTGGACACGCAGTGGAACTGGGACATTCAGACTACTATTAAGGATTATGTTTGGAATACCTTGAATCAGAACCTTTTCCTTTTGAACCAGTACCCCGACTATATCTTTAATTTTGAAGGTGGAGTGAAATATGCTTGGATGAAGGAATATTATCCTCGTGAATATGAACTGATGAAGGCTTTTGTAAAGGCAGGTCGATGGCATGTGAGTGGGGCCAGTTGGGATGCTACCGACACTTTGGTGCCGTCTGTTGAATCGTTTATTCGCAACATTATGCTGGGGCAGGAGTTCTATCGTAAGGAGCTGGGGGTAGAAAGTACCGACATCTTCCTTCCCGATTGCTTCGGATTCGGTTGGACATTGCCTACTGTTGCTGCCCATTGTGGACTGATAGGTTTCTCTTCACAGAAGCTGGATTGGCGTAACAATCCTTTCTACGGTAAGAGCAAGCATCCCTTTACCATCGGACTGTGGAAAGGAGTGGATGGAGCGTCCGTCATGCTGGCTCACGGATATGATTACGGTCGTCGTTGGGATAATGAAGACCTTTCAGAAAATAAATATTTGATGGAACTCTCCAAATGCACTCCCCTGAATACCGTTTACCGCTACTATGGAACAGGTGATGTGGGCGGTTCACCTACCATCGCTTCTGTGGCTTCCGTGGAGAAAGGTATCAAGGGAGACGGTCCGTTGAAGATTATCAGTGCAGCCAGTGACCAGTTGTTCAAGGATTACCAGCCCTATGGCAGCCATCCCGAGCTCCCCGTATTTGACGGTGAATTGCTGATGGACGTTCATGGAACCGGCTGCTACACTTCACAGGCTGCTATGAAACTCTATAATCGTCAAAATGAACTTTTGGGTGATGCCGCTGAACGTGCTTCTGTGGCTGCTGCCCTTTTGGGGGTTGCCGAATATCCTGGCAAGAGCCTGACGGAGTCTTGGCAGCGCTTCATATTCCACCAATTCCACGATGATTTGACTGGTACCAGCATTCCCCGTGCCTATGAATTTTCTTGGAACGATGAACTTCTCTCTCTGAAACAGTTCTCCGGTATCCTGACTCATTCTGTGGGAAGTGTGGCAGGCAAGCTTGATACTCGTGTCAAGGGGATTCCCGTAGTGCTCTATAACGCTTCGGGCTTCAAGGCTGCAGATGTGGTGATCATCGAAGTGGAGGCTTCCCGTTTTCCCAAAAGTGTGGCTGTATATAACGAACAAGGCAAGTTGGTGGTTTCTCAGTTGGTTTCATATACTGATGGAAAGGTCCGCTTGTTAGTAGAAGCCACTGTACCCGCCAATGGATACGCAGTTTACGATGTCCGCCTCTCCGGCGAAGGAAAAGAGATGCCTGCTGTTGAAGCTGCAAGTGTTGAAAATTCGTTCTACAAACTGACATTGAATGAGAACGGTGACATTACTTCACTGTTTGACAAGAGAAACAACAAGGAATTGGTAAAGGCTGGTAAGGCTATTCGTTTAGCCCTCTTCACTGAAAACAAGTCATTCGAATGGCCGGCATGGGAGATATTGAAAGAGACTGTGGACGCTACTCCTATCTCCATCACCGAGGATGTGAAAGTGACTCTTTGCGAAAACGGCGCATTACGTAAGACTCTCTGCGTGGAGAAACGTCACGATGATTCTTTTTTCCGCCAGTACATCCATTTGTATGAAGGTGTATTGGCCCACCGCATTGACTTTACTAACGAAGTGGACTGGCAGTCTACCAACGCTCTGTTGAAGGCTGAGTTTCCCCTCAATTTGAATAATGAGGTGGCCACTTACGACTTGGGCGTAGGCAGCGTGCAGAGAGGAAACAACATCTTGACCGCTTACGAAGTATATGCTCAATATTGGGCAGATTTAACGGACGCTAACGGTTCTTATGGCGTTTCCATCATGAACGACAGCAAATATGGCTGGGACAAGCCTGATAACAACACCCTGCGTCTCACTTTGCTGCACACTCCGAAGACAAAAAAGAACTATGCTTATCAAGATCGTCAGGACTTCGGTCACCATACCTTTACTTACAGCTTGGTAGGTCATGTGGGCGCTTTGGATGTAGTTCAAACCCGCGAGAATGCTGAACTGCTGAACCAGCGCATCAAGGCGTTCGTTGTTGGAAAGCATCGCGGCGAATTAGGTAAGAGCTATTCATTGGCTTTTTCCGATAACCGGAATGTACTTATTAAAGCCTTAAAGAAAGCCGAAAGTTCAGATGAATATGTGGTACGCGTGTATGAAGCTGCAGGCAAGCAGGCGCAGAAAGCCTCGATTGTCTTTGCCGACAACCTTGTGGCTGCTGTAGAAGCAGATGGTACGGAAAAGACCATCGGTAAGGCTACATTCAGTGGAAATCGCTTGGAAGTGTCAGTCAATCCAAACAGCATTAAGACCTACAAGGTACGTTTCGCTTCCAATAAAAAGGTGCAGACGGTGGCCGAACCATTGCCCCTTGTTTATGATAAGAAGTGCTTCAGTTGGAACGAGTTCAAGGCTGCTGCCAACTTTGAGTCTGGTTATTCTTATGCTGCTGAATTGATACCTGCCGAGATGAATGTGCATGGAGTGCCTTTCAAATTGGAGACACGTGAAGAGCTGAATGGTATGGCTTGCAAGGGCAATGTACTGAAACTGCCCGCCGACTGTACTTATAACAGACTCTATATCCTTGCTGCTGCCGCTTCTGATAAAGATGTGAAGGGGATATTCCGCGTAGGCAAGTATGTGCAGGAAGTCATTGTTCCTTCTTATACTGGCTTCATCGGTCAGTGGGGGCACACCGGACATACGGAAGGTTATCTGAAAGATGCTGAAGTTGCCTATGTGGGTACGCACCGCCATTCCGGTGAAGGCGATCAGCCGTATGAGTTCACTTACATGTTTAAGTTCGCAATAGACCTGCCAGAAAGGGCTACTGAGGTGGTATTGCCCGATAATAAGGATATTGTTATTTTTGCCGCCACTTTGACTGATGTTGCTGCTACTTCTGTTTGTCCCGCTTCCGAACTGTTCCGTACGGCAAACAAGTGCAATCGCTATCAGACGGAAAGCTCCACAGAGAGAGTGAACATTCTGAAGCAGGACATGGTAATGGGCTATTCAAGCTATGTGAACGAGAAAGAGAAGCCGGCTTTCATGGTAGATGGCGACGAAAACACAAAGTGGTGTGCTATTGCTGAAATGCCCCACTACGTAGACTTTGATTTGGGCGGTGAAAGAAGCATTAATGGCTGGAAGTTACTGAACGCTGCCGGCGAAAACCATTCCTACGTCACTTCCTCCTGCTTTCTGCAAGGTAAGAGCGACAAGAATGGTGAATGGCGCACACTGGACTATGTTTCGGGTAATGGTAAGAATGTACTGAATCGCACGCTAAATAAGTCTGAAAGTGTTCGCTACCTGCGTCTTTTAGTGACACAGCCCATGCAATCGGCTTCTGGTAAAGATGTGCGCATTTATGAAATGGAAGTATACGAATAAACAGTTATTATATTCCCATTTTTCAGATCCTTGTGTCTGTCACCACAGACACAAGGATCTGATGATTCTCAGGTGTAAGTGCTTAATGTGAGTAAGTTAACAACTCTATTGAAGTAAATTTATTGGAAATAACAAATACCTTGAAAAATGAAAATTAGAATATTTGCTGTTGTATGTTTATTAGCTGCTAATCTCTTTACAATATCTGCTCAAAAGTGGTTTACGCCTGAGGCGGAGAAACAAGTGGATGCTCTTTTGAGCCAGGTAGTAGAAGGAAACTACAAGAATAATCGCTATCCTCTACTCCGTAAGCCCTTAATGGAACTTCCTTTAGGCAGTATCAAACCTAAAGGCTGGTTGCACGAAATGCTGGTTCGTCAGAAAAATGGCGCCAGTGGTCAGATGGATGTTCTTTACCCTTCGGTTATGGGCAAACGCAATGGTTGGTTAGGTGGTGATGGAGACCAGTGGGAACGCGGTCCATACTGGATAGACGGTCTACTTCCTTTGGCGTATATACTGGATGATGATGTCTTGAAAGCCAAAGTGCAACCTTGGATAGAATGGGCTTTGCAGAGCCAGCGTGAGGACGGATTCTTCGGTCCTGAAAAAGATTATCCGGGAGAGCCTGGACTGCAACGTGATAACTCGCAAGACTGGTGGCCGCGTATGGTCGTGCTGAAAATCCTACAGCAGTATTATTCGGCAACGAACGATAAGAGAGTCGTCGCTTTTATGACAAAATATTTCCGTTATCAACTGAATACCTTGCCGCAAAAACCTTTAGGACACTGGAGCAGTTGGGCAGAATTCCGTGCTTGTGACAATTTGCAAGCTGTATATTGGCTTTATAATCTTACGGGGGAGGATTTTTTGCTTGAATTGGGGCATTTGCTGCACCGGCAGAGTTTCAGTTTCATAGATATGGTAGATAGGGGAGACTTGCGCAGAACCTGCACTATACACTGTGTTAATTTGGCACAAGGCATCAAAGAACCGATTATTTATTATCAGCAAGATACCGACCGGAAATATATTGATGCTGTCAAGGAAGGCTTTCGAGATATTCGCCGGTTCCATGGACAGCCGCAAGGCATGTATGGAGGCGATGAGGCTTTGCATGGAAACAATCCTACACAAGGCTCGGAGTTGTGTTCGGCCGTAGAGTTGATGTACTCGCTGGAAAAAATGGTGGAGATTACAGGAGACATAGACTTTGCCGACCATTTGGAACGCATTGCTTTTAATGCTTTACCAGCCCAAATATCCGATGACTTTATGACTAAGCAATATTTCCAGCAACCGAATCAGGTGATGGTAACACGCCATCGTCGCAACTTCGACCAGGATCATGAAGGGACAGACCTTGCTTTTGGCACTCTGACTGGATACCCATGTTGTTTTTCGAATATGCACCAAGGTTGGCCAAAATTTACACAGCACCTATGGTATGCCACACCTGATAACGGCATTGCAGCCATTGTCTATTCTCCGTCGGAAGTAACAGCCAATGTGGGTGATAATGTACCGGTGGTTATCAGTGAAGATACTTACTATCCGATGGATCATCAGATAACTTTTACCATTAAAGAGGTGAGAAATAAGGTGAAACAAGTGAAATTTCCATTTCACCTGCGTGTTCCGAAGTGGTGCAAGCAAGCTGAAATACGGGTAAATGGAAAGATGGAGCAAACTGTCAAAGGTGGGAAAATAGCTATCGTAGACCGTATATGGAAGCGGAATGATAAGATTGAACTGTATCTGCCCATGGAGGTCTTTACTAGCACTTGGTATGAAAACGCAGTATCTATTGAAAGAGGTCCGTTGGTATATGCCCTGAAAATGGAAGAAAATTGGGAAAAGAAAGAGTTTAAGGATAGTTGGTATGGTTCTTATTATTATCAGGTGACTTCTTCGGATCCATGGAACTACGGATTGGTGGATTTTGACCGTAACAGAATGAACGAGGTGGCCCAAGTAAGTATCAATAGCCAAAAACAGCAATTGGACTTTCCTTGGAATCAGGAAAATGCACCGGTTGAAATAAACCTCAATTCCGCAACCCTACTAAAAGTCTCAGAGCGTTGTGCCCCAAAACCGCC
>OMGA01000396.1_pt1 | contig 19719 bp, 14 predicted proteins | sample 1674211 | NCBI WGS metagenome assembly OMGA01 (sample SAMEA103958152, study PRJEB25191) | human gut metagenome | biome: human-associated habitat [ENVO:00009003]; feature: intestine environment [ENVO:2100002]; material: feces | place: Germany | collected 2013/2015
ACTGTTTTTGCCGGTCGCGGCCTTAAACAGTCCCCATTTCACCGCAACTTATTTAGGAGATGAGTTAGAGGGCGCCGAGGAGGATGGCGTAGGTGGTGGATTCGCCGAGCCTGAGCTCGTCACCGGGGTTGAGCCGAGCGGAGCGGCCGGGCTCGACCTGGGTGCAGACGTTCGTCGCTCCGTTTACCACCACGGTCCCGTTGGTGGACGACAGGTCCTCGACGTACCAGACATTTTGGTCATCGCACCACACGTGGGCGTGGCGAGCCGAGACGTCATCGCCCACATCAGTGATATCGCCCTCCCCCGTCGCCAGCGCGCCGATCTCGACGCCCTGCTCGCTCGGCTGAATCCAGCGCGGGGCGCTCACCACGTAGCCGTTTTGCACGCGCAGCAGTCCCAGCGGATGCGCAGGTGCCGCCTCGTGCTCACCTGCAACCGAAGATGTGCTCAGCGAGCGTGGCGTCGACGTGGCGCCGCCACAGGTCGCATGAGCGTAGTCGATGGCATAGGTCACCGACGAGCGGACATCTGCCGAGCAGCCCACGGCGACAAACAGCACCAGGATGGCCTCGGCGCGCTCGGCGGGCATGAGCTCAGCCGCCTGCGACAGGCGCTCGAGCGCATTGCGATAGAGATTCGTGTCCTGATGGCATTCCTCGAGTGCCCGCACCATGGGCTCGCCAGCGGGGCCGCACACCATGTTGGTCACGGCCGCGGCGTCCATGGGATTGCGATGGCGCAGGGCCAGCTGCGACATAATGCGCGCGGCCGAGGTGCCGTAATCGGCAAAATAGCGCTCCTGCAGCGTGCCGACCGGCGCGCGCACGATAAAGCGCGAAACCCAAGAGCGATCGGCGGCACGGCTCTGTGGACTACGGCCGTCGGCGAGCGGGCGGCTCGAGAGCACCAGGCCGCACAGCTCGATATGGCTCAGGTGCGCCGCGCGCTTAAAGATGTCAAACATGGCCCCGCATGGGGTGAGCTCAACTTGAGATGCCATGACCTAGGCCTCCTTGGTCGTAGAAATAGAATCGGACGATACTTCGACAGGTCCGCCAAAAGTACGGGCAGCTGCGGCTCCACCGGCAAGCGGAGTCGCCATCTGGGCTTTTGTGCGTCGCGGTGCCGAAACGGGAAGTTCAAAGGCAAAGCCCATCGCAAGCAAAAACCACGTAAGCGTATAGGTTGCAACCAGAGCGGCAACAAGGCCGCCCATCACGGCGCGTTGGGAAAATACGCTACATGCAGCCACAACCAGCACCGGAACCTCGCAGGCAGAAAGCGCCAGTACGCCATGCAGGAACCCCGTGCGACGATCGTGCGCCATGGCGCCGGCGGCAATACCCGCCATGCCCGGCAGCGCCAGCGCGAGCGCGGCAACGACACCCGGCAGCGTACCGGACCACGAAATGTACCCCACGGCAACCGTCGCACGAGCACCAGACGCCAGCAGTGCCGCCGACACCACCACAACGGCCCATACGAGGCCGCAGACAGCCGCAGCGCCGATCATCGCAGCTCGACGGACCATGCGGCCGGACGCGTCCATGGGACAGGGCGTGAGCGGCTCGCCGCGAAGCGAACGGCCGACGTTTTGCGCGTAGTGGTCGCAAAACGTCGTAAGCGCCGCCTCCACCGCGGCGGGCTCGGGACGATCGCCCTGATTACACGACAGGCAGGCCATGACCACGTCGAACAACTGGGCATCGACAAATGCCAGCGCGTCGCGCAACTCCTCGGAGTCCGGCTCGAGCCCCATCTGCTGTGCCTGCTCGGCGGCGGCGAGCGCCACATCGGGCTCACGCCGAAGCAGCTGGGTTAGGTCGCAACCGGGCGCATGGGCGCCAGCGGGATAGTCGGGGCGCGTATCCATCTTGAGACGATAGGGACTGGCAATATCGCGCGTCTTTTTGCGCGAACCCGAGGTGCCCGAAGTGCTCGGCGCCGCCTCGTACGGCGCGACGCCGGCGATGAGCTCATAGACCGTGCTCGCCGCGGCATACACGTCAATTGCGGGCGACATGCGCAAAACGCGCAGGTCAGCAATATCGTCGGTGAGCATCTCAGGCGGAGCGTAGGCAACCGTCGCGCGGCGCAACGTGGCGTAGCGCTCTGTAAAGGACTCCTTGCCGCCGGTTCCCGCCACCGCAGAGGCGGGCTCGCGACGAGCCAAAGTCGATGAGGCACAAATCGAACGTGCCCTCGGCAAGTTGTTGGTCGAGCGGCAGGCGCGCCGTGCGAACCATAATATTGGCCGGCGAGATGTCGCGATGGACAAAGCCCTCCCCCACCAGGTTCATGCGGCAGAGCAAGTCGAACAGGTCGCGGCCCAGGCGAGCGGCCACGAGCGGTGACAAGCGACCGGCATCGTCCACGGCAAGGCGCGGGCGCAGGCGGGCAAGCGTCTCGCCCTCGACCCATTCCATGACAATTGCAGGCACACCGTCGACCTCGCCCCAGCCATAGAGGCGGGGAAAGCCCTTAAGGCCCGAAAGGGCACGATGGCATTCGTATTCCTCGCGAAACGCCGCCTTAAACTTAGCGACCAGCGCCTCATAAGCGGCGTCGTCATCGAACTCGTCGCGCGTCGGCAAGATGAGCTGCTTGAGCGCCACGGCCTCGCCCTGGGCATTGACGGCACGCGTCACGCGGCCGATGCCGCCACGGCGCATGGTGCCGTCGTCGGCAAACAGCATCGCAAATCGACGCTGGTAGACGGGTAGCTCATCCGGGCTCAGCGCAATAGCAGGCTCAAACCCTCCAACGCGCACCAGGCGCAGGCCCACCATGGGGTCGCGGTTTAGCGCGCACGATGCGCTAGAAGCAAGGCTATTCGTCATAGGGCGATCGCCGCCACTTTGGTATTGAAGTTGTTGAGCGCGACGTCGTCATCGCCGTAATGCCCCACCCATTGGCACAGGTTGGTGTAGCAGCCCCATAGGTTGGCGTATTGCTGATACCACTTTGACTGGGGAGAAAACGTTTGCCGGCCAAACTCGGCGCGAATGACAAACATATCGTTGGCCAGGCTATCGCACGGCCCGGTATCGCCTGTTGCGTTATAGGTCGAGACCGCGCCATTGGCCCGAGAGACATAGCCATCGAGCATGTTGCACTTGGTCACGAGCCAGCTGTGTATGCTTTCCTCCTCGGCGGCCGAAAGGCCGCTGGAGTTTGTATTGCCACCGGTGCTGCCGCCCGTCGAGCTGTTGCCCCCGGACCCGCCGGAGGTGGAGCCCGAACCGGAGCCCGAACCGGAGCCACCGCTCGAGTTCGACGAATCGGAACTGGAACCAGACGAACCGGAGCCGCCAGGTTTCCCCGACTGCTGCGTATCCTGGCCCTTTTGCTGCTCGGCCTTGTTTACGACGGCCGAAACACTGTTATCGGAAAGGTGATGGATGATCTTGGTATTGGTGAGCACGATGGTCTTGCCGTTGGCAAGCGCGATTTCGTTGTCCGGCGCCTCGGCGCTGCCCGCGTCGTCGACACCAAACACGACGTGCGTGACTACGCTCGCCCAAGCGTATCCGGTTGTGGTGCCCAAATCGCTTTTGGCCTTGTGCCCCACGCGCAGATCGCGCGCGGTACGCGCTTGCACCATAGGTGGCACAGCCAAACCGTAGGCAGAAACGCCGGCAACGACCAGCGCCAGCGAACAGGACAGCAGCACACACGCCCGAGGCGCCAGGCCCAACCGGCGCCGCATACGCACCGCGGCGCCATGCTTTGTCTGAGTGCCCCCGGGCCGCATGCGATCTCCTCCAACAAAAACACGCCGCTCGAAAGCGGCGCATTCATTCAAACCCATAGTTGAGTGTATCAGCGAACACAAAAGGTTGCGCAACGAACGCGCAAATACGGGACACGAACAGGGGCATCCACGCGATAAGCGGATGGAAAGTGCATTTGTTGCACAACAAATGCACAAACATGGGGCCAATTATGGCAACCGCGTGCAACGCGTAGGGAAACGCGAGGTCGGCGGGCCGATATCTAGATCCTAGATTGCGCGACGGGCCTCGATGGCGCGGCCGAGCGTGAGCTCGTCAGCATACTCCAGGTCGCCGCCCACGGGCAGGCCGCTCGCCAGGCGCGACACCTCGACGCCCAGCGGCTTGATGGTGCGAGCAAGGTAGCTCGCCGTGGTCTCGCCCTCGATATTGGGGTTAGTGGCGATAATGACCTCGTGGATATCCTCGTGGCCCAAGCGCGCCAGCAACTCGCGGATGTGCAGCTGCTCGGGGCCGATCTTGTCCATGGGGCTGATCACACCGCCCAACACGTGGTAGAGGCCGTGGTAGCTGCCCGTGCGCTCAATCGCCTGGACATCGCGCGGCTCACCCACCACGCAGATGCGGGTGGTGTCGCGCATCGAGTCTTGGCAGATGGAGCACTCGTCAGCGGTGGCGTAATTAAAGCAGCGGCTGCAAAAATGCACTTCCTGCTTAACCTCCAGAATGGCCTCGGCCAGGCGGCGTGCCTCCTCGGCGTCGGCCTCGAGCAGGTAGTAGGCGATGCGCTGGGCCGACTTGGGGCCAATACCCGGCAGGCGCCCCAGCTCATCGAGCAGTTTCTGCAGACTATGGTTGGCACTCATATATATGCGCGTCTTAGAACGGCATGCCCGGGATGTTGAGGCCGCCGGTGATGGCGCCCATCTGCTTGTTGGCGAGCTCGTTGACGCCGCGGACGGCCTCGTTGACGGCAGCCATGATCATGTCCTGCAGCATATCGACGTCCTCGGGATCGAGGGCATCGGGGTCGATGGTGAGGTTGACGAGCTCCATCTCGCCGTTGACAGTCACCTTGACCATGCCGCCGCCGGCAGAGGCGTCGACGGTCTGGGACTTGAGGTTTTCCTGCGCGGCGGCAAGCTGCTCCTGCATCTTGCGGGCCTGCTTCATCATCTGTTGCATGTTCATACCGGCCATGATGGCTCCTTTACGTGCGGCCGCGCGACAAGCTGCAAGGGCAGCCGGAGCGCGGCGGGACTTTCAAACGCAAAAATCGTACCACGCCGCGGGGCAAGCGAGCGGGGCGGTCGTGCTACCTCAGTCGATATACATTTCCTGGAGTACAAGCCGCGCCCAAAAGATTATGCAAAGTTGAATAATTCGCATCCGCATAATATCGAAAGCTAAATCTTGTAGAGCCGGAACCCGGCATTTTCCGCATCCAGCTAGATACCAAAATGCCGGACCGCCGCTCGAGGTGGCGCTCATGACGGCATGGTAAAATTTGATTGTCAAAGACAGCAATTTGGAGGTGCCCCCATGAATGCCCCCGACGTGCTCCAAAACATCCGCTCAAAACACCCCGTTGCATATTTTGTTCTCTATCTCTTTGTCGGCTGGGCATTGCTGGTTGTCATCACCCATGCTATAGCCTTTGGAGCAGAACTGCTGATAGCCAGCTCGGACCAACCCGTCGTCAAATGGGAAGCGACCGATGAGTGCACCGACGGAACCCGAACTGTTTACTACAACAGCCCGTCCCTCTACCAAGAGTTCAAGGTCAAGATAAAGGACTTCAAGATTGTCGATGCCGAACTGGGCTCTTTATTGACAATCGGAGCAACCATCAACGCCGAGCGAGTCGAGTACACGGACAGCCATGCGACGTATCGCATCGACCTCAGCATCCTAGACCGACCGTCACGCACCTGTCTGCTCGAATGCGATATACGCGGCACCACACTACACATGTCCGAAATACAGATGCGCCCGGACAAAGAGATCTCTTCTTGAGCAGTATGCCCGCCAACTCGGTTACTCCACCGGTTTGAAGATGGTGGCTTGGCCGAAGACGCTGCGGATGAGAGCCTTGGCCTCGTCCTCGGTCTGCGGGATGCTTGGGGCTGCGCCCTGATGGCCGAAGGGACTGCCCGCGCCGGGGTTGGACTCCCAGGGAGCTGCAGGAGCGTCCTCCTCTTTGGGGGCAGTTGCAGCGGGCTTGGGCGCGGACGCCGCACCCGGCACGTCGAACGGGGGCAGATCATCCCCGCCGGCATCGGCAGCAAAACCGCCGACCATGGCATCGTCGTAGGGAACCTGCTCGGATTCCCACGGAGCGGACTGCGCAGACGGCTGAGCCTTGGGAGCGGCAGAGCGCTCGGGCGCACGGGGCGCTGGCTCGGTCGGGAGCTTGCCCGTGGCAGGAGCGCCGGCAGGGTTGTCGGAGCGCAGCCAGGGGGCCTTAGCCAGGTCGGATGACTTAGACGCAGGCGCGGCGGCGGGCTTGTGCGCGGGAGCCGGAGCAGCAGATTTGGGCGTAGCGGGCTTAGGCGCCGACGGGGTCGGTGCCATCACCGGCGTCGCTTGCTGCTGCGGAGCGCTGGCGCTCGAGGATACAGGGGCCGCCGAGGACACGGGTTGCGGGTCCGCAGATACCGCAGCCCGTGCAGATGGAGAATGCTCCTCATGTTGAGGAGCCGGCGTGCCACCTCCATCCAGGACGTAGTCGACGGTGCGACGACCGAAGACCGCGCAGACCGTCGGCAGGACCACCGATTGCGTGTCGGCGCGACCGAGCATCTTGATGGCAAAGGTCGAGCCCGCGGGGAACGAGACCGTGAGCTTGGAGCCGTCGTCGGCCGTGGCGCGGGCGTTGAGCAAAAGGCCTGCATAGGAAGCCTGACGAGCCTTGACGCGCTCGACGACCTCGGCCCATTTGCGCTGGAGCTCGCCGGCGTCCTCGACCGCGGGGGTCTCGGCAGCACCGGCGGCGACAACCTGGGCGGCAGTGTTGGTCTGGGGCTTAGGTGCCGGCACGGTCGATGCAGCGGGCGCGGGAGCCGGAGCCGCGGACTTGGGCGCAGGCTGGGCAGCCGGAACAGCAGCGCCGCGGTCCCAAGGCATGCCACCCTGATGCGCAGACGTAGCAGCGGGGGCGGCGGTCGCCGCAGGAGTAGCAGCTCGGGCACCCGAGATCAGCGTCGGCTGCTGGACAGCGGGTGCGGATGCAGCAGGCGCACTCGCTCGAGCAGCAGCCACGCTCGCCGGAACGGCGGCGTTGGCAACCATGGCCTCCAAGCGAGCCACGCGCTCGGCCAATGCCTCAATCGTTAAATCGGCCTCGGGACGCGTCAGGCGCGTGCAGGCGATCTCGAGCACCAGGCGCACGTCGCTCGCACCCCTCATCTCCAAGGCGGCATCGTCGAGCACCGTCAGCACGCGAGCCAGACGATCGGCAGGATGCTCGCCAAAGGCAGCGGCCTCGGCTGCAAGCGCCTCGGCCTGCTCGACACCGCCCTCAAACAACTCAGCACGGGCACCGGCAACGCAGGCAACATACACGTCGCGCACGTGCGCCACCAGGTCGCGCGTCAGTTCCAGCAGATCGTTACCTTCCTCGACCTGCGCGCGAATAAGCCCATAGAGCTCGGCGACATCACGATCGGCAATGGCGCGCGTAAACTCTCCCAGAATCTGGTCCGAAACTTCGCCCAAAAGTGAGCGGGCATCGTCCGCATGCACGGTGCCGTTGCCGAAGACGCTCAGCTGCTCCAGCGTGGAGAGCGCATCGCGCATGCCGCCCTTGGCATGGCGCGCCACGATGGCAAGCGCCTCGTCGTCGTAGTCGAAGCCCTCCTGCTCGCACACGTATGCCAGGCGGCGCTCGATATCCTCGTTACCGATGCGGTGGAAATCGAAGCGCTGGCAGCGCGAGAGGATGGTCTCCAGAATCTTTTGCGGGTCGGTGGTGCACAGCACAAAGATCACGTGCGCCGGCGGCTCCTCGAGCGTCTTGAGCAGCGCGTTAAACGCCGCCGTCGTGAGCATGTGAACCTCGTCGATGATATAGATCTTGTACTTGCCGCGCACCGGGGCAAAGTTGACGGAGTTGATGATCTCCTCGCGCACATTGTCCACGCCCGTGCGGCTTGCGGCATCGAGCTCGTAGACGTCCGGGTGGTTGCCCTCGGCGATGAGCTCGCACTCCTCACAGGTGCCGTCGGGCATGCAGCCGCTTGCGCCCTCGGCGCGCGCCGCCTCGGCGTTGCGGCACAGTAGCGCCTTGGCAAGGATGCGCGCCATGGTGGTCTTGCCCGTGCCGCGCGGTCCGCAGAACAGGTACGCGTGGGACAGGCGCCCCTCGGTGATGGCGTGCTCGAGCGTCGAGACGATATGCTGCTGGCCCACCACGGAGTCGAAGGTGAGCGGGCGATACTTTCGGTACAACGATTCCATGGGTGCTCCCCCGGGTATACTGAGACTTGTTGCCGCGACGGCCATGCGGTCGCACGGCATACTGCATTCATAATAACCCGTACGGCGAGCCCGCCGCGATAGGAGTCCAAAGAGCATGGCAGACGCAGAGAGCAACCTCGTTCCCTCCGAAGCAGCCGACCAGGTCGAGGTCGCGCTCGAGGAGCAGGCCGCAGCCGATGACGGCATCCTGTACCTCAACGAATACCAGTACGAAAACGACCTGGTCACCGACTTCGCCCGCCTGGTCGCCTCGCCCAGGCGTCGCGGCTCGCTGTATGTCGCCGCGGCATTTGCCGCGCTGCTCGGCATTGGCATGCTGGTGGCCGGCGGCAACTGGATCAAGTTCGGCGTCGTCCTGATCGTATTCGGCGCCTTTTTGGCCTGGTGGAGCAAAAACCTGCACCACACGCTCGCCCGCGACTTTATCGACGCCGTCGAGGCCGACGAGTCCATGGGCGGCCGCTATCGCCGCGTCGCCGCCAACGAGGACGGCCTGATGGTATGGGGCAAGAGCGGCAAGTCGCAGTTCTTCCCGTTTGAGAAGCTCGACCACGTACTCGACGGCGAACGCATCTTTGTGGCCATGTTCGCCGACCAGGGCGTGACGATCCCCAAGGACACCTTCGTCCGTGGCGATGCCGAGCAGTTCGGTCCCTTCCTCAAGGCCCGCATCAACAAAAAACTCCGCATCGAGACCAAGAAGAAGAAAATGAAGGCCGAGAAGGCTGCCGCCGAGGCCAAGCAGGGCGACAAGGCCGACAAGCCCCAGGACAACAAGGGCAAGCAGAAGAAGAGCAAGAAGGAGCGCTAAGGCCAAGCCGGACAGGCAGCCTCGCATCCCGCCATCCTCGCCATCTGCCTGAGCGTGCTACACTAGCAGCATCTATGCCACCGCGAATGGCTCGGCCGCGTGCCCGCCGCTCGCAAACGAACTTTAAACGCACGAGGGTTGGCCATGCCGCTTTTCTCGCAACATACCGCCCGGTTCTCGCCGGACGTTCCCTTGGAGGGCACTAGCTCTCGCGAGCTGCTCAAGCGGTACCAGCCGCTCGAGACGCTTGCGACCGGCGGTTTTGGCTCCATCGAGATCTGCCGCGACACGCATCTGCGCCGTCGCGTGGCCATTAAGCGCATCCCCCTCACAGACGGCGCCGGCATGCCCGCCAGCGACATCATGGATGTGCTGCGCGAGGCGCATACCGCCGCCATGCTTCAACACCCCAATATCGTGCAGGTTATCGACTTTACGCACGACACCGCCTATGCCTACCTGGTCATGGAGTATGTCGACGGCATGTCGTTAGCCGAGTTTTTGCATCGCGTGGACGGCCACTCGCTCACCTTTGACGAGGCCGCTGCCATTGCCGACGCGCTGGGTCAGGCACTCGCCTTTGCCCATGCAAACGGCGTGCTTCACCTGGACATAAAGCCCGCCAATGTGCTTATCGACCACTCGGGCAATGTAAAGCTCACCGACTTTGGCATGGCGCGGCTGTCGTCCGCCGGCGGCTTTGGCGGATCGCGCGGCGGCACCATCGGCTACATGCCACCCGAGCAGCTCGATATCGAAACCGGCACGGTCGACGAACGCGCCGATGTCTTTGCCCTTGCCTGCGTGATCTACGAGGGCCTGTGCGGCAGCGCCCCCTTTATGGCGGCCACGCCCGCCGACTCGCTCGACCGCATCATCGGCGGCGCCACCTATCCCAGCGAACTGATCCCGCACTTTCCCCCGGGGGCCGAGGCGGCGCTCATGAGTGCTCTCTCCCCCATGCCGCAAGACCGCCCCGATAGCATTGAGGCATTCTGCGACCGACTCCTTGCCGGCTTGGGGGGCGTACGCGAAGGCCGTCGCAGCCTGGAGCAGATGGTGGGCGAGCTTTCGGACGACGAGTGCGCAGCAGACGGTATCGAGCCATCGAGCTACGAGGATGACGCCATCGAGGTCGACCCCGCGCTTGGTTGGGCGGGCACGCGCTGGAGCCACGCGCACAACTACACCATGCACGCTATCTCGGCTCTCTCATGTGGAGCCTTTAGCTTCTTGCTTATGCAGACAGCCGGCGTCGCCGCGCTTCCCGGCTTGGTCGTCGCGACCATCGCGATCGGTGCAGCAGCCGGCCTGGCCCCGCAGATCGGCTCGGCCATCTCGGCCGTGGGCTTTTTGGTGCTCACGGCCAACGCCACCATGCAGGCGCAGGGCATTCTGTCGATGCTGCCGGTCGCGGTCATTTTTGCCGCCGTCATGTCCGGTTGGTGGATCGCCTGGGGACGCACCGAGGCGGCCGCGAGCGCGGCGCTCACCTGTGCGCTTGCACTGGGCTGCCTAACCGGCGACACCCTGTTGGCATCCGGGGCAGCCGCGGGCTTCGCGGCGTTTTGGCTCGGTCCGACAAGTGCCGCGGCGGCTACGAGCATGGGCGCGCTCTTTGCCCGCCTTGCCGCAGCAGCCCTCTCTGCGGGAGGCGTACTGGGGCTTAGCAATGTCGCCGTAGCGCTGGGAGACGCGCTCTTTCTCGCTGCAATCGTGCTGGTTGCAGCAACGGCCGCGGCAACATCGCTGCTGCTCAACGCTCATGCAAAACGCGCCGAGCAGGGGTCGGACCTTGCCGCCATCGTCGCAATTGCCGTCGCCGGCATCGGCTCGGCCGTGTCGTTTTGTCTTGCACACCATATGGAAATTGCCAGCCTTGCGGGCCCGGTCGTCGCCAAGGCGGCGGTTGCGGGAATCCTATCCTCTATAATCGTTGGGATATGCCTTTATTTGCTCGGATACCAAAGAACCTATACGGAGAGTGATCTTTCGTGAACTTCCTGAACATCTTCGAGGACCACGTGGCCGGCATCTTCGGTGCCACCCGTGCCCCGTTCTCCTTTAAGAAGCTTGCCAAGCAGGCCGCTCGCGACATGGAGGATCAGACTCTGGTGATCAACGGCGTCAACACCGCGCCGGCGCTCTATACCATCCTGATTGCCGCCGACGATGACCCCATGCTCGCCCCGTTCTACCCCGAGCTTTCGCGCGAGGTCCGCGAGTTTGTGAAAGCGCAGGCCGAAAAGCGCCGTTACGTCTTTGTCGGCGAGCCCCTCGTTCGCTTTATGATCGACCCGCAGCTGCGCGATGGCAAGTTCTCGGTCTTTGCCGAGAACGTCGATGCTCCCACGCTCGGTCGCCTGTACGAGGAAGAGCGCGCCTACCAAAACGGCCTAGGCCAGAACAGCTCGGCCACAAGCCGTGCCGCCAGTGCCCCGCGCGCCGGCCAGCAGCAGTTTGCCGCCCCGCAGCAGCACCCCGCTGCCATGCCGCAGCAGCAGCCGGCACCCCGCGCTGCCGCTCCCGACCCGCTTGCCGCGGCCGACCCCTTTGCGCCCAATGTGCCCGATCCCGCCGCCGCACCCATCCCCGTGCCCCAAACCGTCTCGCGCGACGCGCTTGCCGGCATGGGCGGAGCCGCCGCGACCGGCGCCGCCGTTGGCCTTGGCGCCGCAGCCAGCATCGCCTCCAACATGGCAAGCCCTCGCGCCCCGCAGCGTCCGCTCGCCCAGCTCGTCGACGTCGTGAGCGGCAAGAGCCACGCCATCACCTCCGCACAGGTGACCATCGGTCGCGAGCGCTCGGTTTCCGACATCGCCCTGCGCGACCCCAACGTGTCGCGCCGCCACGCCCAGCTCACCTTTACGGGCTCGGATTGGTCGATCGAGGACCTCAATTCCACCAACGGCACGCTCGTCAACAACCGCCGCATCACGCGCTGCCCGCTGCGCAACGGCGACCTGCTGACGTTTGGCCTGAGCACGTTCGAATTTAGGGGATAGTCGCTTATGAACATCGATATCGTCCTGTTTGCAGGCCGCATTGTCCTGGTCGTCCTGCTCTACATCTTCCTGTTTGCCGTCATGAAGACCGGCGTGGGGCTCGTCCGCGGCCAGCGCCGCGACTCGGCCATCTGGACGATCGATGTGGACAAGGGTCCGCGCGGTATCCGCGGCATTCACGTAGACATGCTCGGCCCCGTCATCGTCGGTCGCTCGCCATCTTCGGACATCTGCATCAACGAACCGTTTGTCTCGGCCTCGCATGCGCGCTTTTCGCTGCAGGGCCCGGCACTTATTATCGAGGACCTCAACTCGCTTAACGGCACGCTCGTCAACGGCCGCCAGCTGGTGGAGCCCGCAACGCTGCGCGAGGGCGACGAAGTCCAGATCGGCGACGTGGTCATGAAGGTGAACCGTCGATGATCGACGAGGAGAACAAGTCCGCAACCATGCCCGAAACGTCGACCGCCCCCGCGGCCGCGCCGGCTCATGCCGCCCCGACGGGCCCTGCGCCCGTGGAGCCCGAGGACACCGTGTTCTCCCTGCCTCTTTCGCATGTAACGCAAGAATATCCGACGCTTAGCGACGACGAGGATGCCAAGGACAACGCCGACGGCGTCACCGCCCCCATCGGCGCGCACGCCGCTGCCGAGCAGCCCGCGGTCCCGCAAGACACGCCCGCACCGGCTCACTTTGCCGAGCCCGTCGCCACGGCGATTACCGAGAGCTCTGCGGTATTTGCGGCTCCCGAGCCCGCAGCACCGGTGTTTCCCGTAGCTCCAGCACCCGCCGCAGCGCCCGAACCCGCATCTGCACCGGAACCTGCGGCGGCTCCCTCCCCCGCGGTCGCATCGGCGCCCGAGGTCATGCAGCCTGTGGCCGAAGACGTGCCCGCAGCAACGACGGAGGATGTCTCTCAGCCCCGCAGCACGCCCGCGCCCGCGCACCTCGCGATGCCCGAGCCCGCAGCCGTCGCCCCGCAAGACGACGAGCCTGTCGACCGTACAACCGAAGAACCCGCCACGCCTAACGCTGACGACCCAAGCAACGATGCCGACACCGTCTCGCCCGGCGATACGGCCGAGATTGACGTTGCCGCCGTGGAGGCCAAACTTAAGGACCCCGGCTCGACCATGAGCTTTGAGCCGCTGACCGACGAGCGCATCGAGACCGACTCGACCTACGACGCCGGCACCACCACGCAGCTTATGTGGGGCGCCCGCTCCGACGTCGGATGCGTACGCCCGCACAATGAGGACTCCTATCTGGTGCAGTCGCCGCTCTTTTGCGTGTGCGACGGCATGGGAGGACACGCCGCCGGCGAGGTGGCATCCTCCATCGCCGTCGAGACCATCGCCAAGACAGCGCCGCAGGCAGCCGACGCCGCACGACTGGCGGCCGCCGTCGAGGCGGCAAACGCCGCGGTCATCGAGGCTGCGCTCAACGGTTTGGGCAAGCCCGGCATGGGATGCACGGCCACCTGCGCCTACATCGAAAACGACACGCTCGCCATCGCCCACGTGGGCGACTCGCGCGCCTATCTGCTCCACGAGGGCACGCTCATCCGCGTGACCCGCGACCACTCCTACGTGGAGGAGCTCGTGGACGCTGGCGAGATCACGGCAGACGAGGCTCGCGTCCACCCCAACCGTTCGGTCATCACCCGCGCACTGGGCTCGGACCCCGCCATGTATGCCGACCACTTTACCCTGCATATCGAAGAAGGCGACCGCCTGATCCTGTGCTCGGACGGCCTGTCGAGCATGATTCCCGATAGCGATATCGAAAACATCGCCACACAGTCCTCGACCGCGCAGATTTGCGTCGACAACCTTGTTGACGCGGCACTGGTCGCCGGCGGGCACGACAACGTCACCGTGGTTGTCGTTGACCTGGTTGACGATGGCGTCATGCGCGAGGCAAAGCGCGTCCGCCGCCGCAACATCACCATTGCCGCCGTCCTGGGTATCGCTTTTGTGCTTGCGGCAGTTATCTGGACCTACGCGGGCATCACCGGCTCGTACTACCTGGGCACCTACAAGAACACCGTCGCGGTCTACCGGGGCATTCCCGGCGAGCCGCTCGGCCTTAAGCTGCACTGGCTCGAGAGCACGACCTCCATCGAGCTGTCCGACCTGCCCGAAGACACGCAAAATCGCCTGAAGGCGGGTATTCAGCAGACGGGCATCGACGATGCGCAGGACACCATCTCCAAGTACCGCCATCAGATCGACGAGGAGCAGACCCGTCAGGTGATCGACGCGCAAACAATCCGCAATAACACCGATCAGAGTTCGGCCTCCGAATCGGATTCCGAGAAAACCGCCGAACAGTCCGCCGAGGCCGAAGCCTCCGATAAGAATTAGAAAGGGAGTGCCGCTTATGAGTCGCCGCAACACCGAACTGCTTTTGCTCATCGCCTCGGCGTTCCCCGTCATCCTGCTGTATGCGATGTACGTGCTCACCGCAGGCGCCGCCATCTCGTTTGAGACACTTGCCGTTCCGATCGGCCTCTTTGCCGCCTTCGCCGCGGCGCATATCGCCGTGCGCATTCTGGCACCCGGCGCCGACCCGGCCATCCTGCCCATCGTCTTTGTACTTTCGGGCATTGGCATCACGTTTGTGACGCGCTTGGCGCCCACGCTCGCCATCTCGCAGCTCGTCATCCTGTTTATCTCGGTGGCGCTGATGGTAGGTACGCTTGCGCTGATCAAAAACCTCGACGTGGTCATGCGCTACAAGTACACCTTTGGCATCATCGGCATCATCTTGCTGATGCTGCCCATCTTTATCGGCACCACGATCTCGGGCTCCAAACTATGGATTCGCATCGCCGGCTTTACCATTCAGCCCGGCGAGTTCGCCAAGGTCTTTATCGTGCTGTTCCTGGCCGGCTACTTGGCCGAGAACCGCGAGCTGCTCTCTATCTCCAACCGCAAGATCTTGGGTCTTAAGATTCCGCGCCTGCGCCTGCTGCTGCCGCTGTTCGCAGTCTGGGGCGTTTGCCTACTCGTCGTTGTCTTCGAACGCGACCTGGGCTCGGCCCTGCTGTTCTACACCATCTTCTTGCTGATGCTCTACGTTGCCACGGGTCGCTTCTCGTATGTCATCATCGGCCTTGCGCTCTTGGCCGTGGGGGCCGTGGGCGCCTACAAGTTCCTGTCGCACGTCCAGGTGCGTTTCCAGGTCTGGGCCGATCCCTTTAAGGATGCACAGGGTCAGGGCTACCAGATTGTCCAGTCCCTCTTCTCGCTGGCCGACGGCGGCCTTGTTGGCGTCGGCATTGGCAACGGTATGGCCAATAACATCCCCGTCGTCGAGTCCGACTTTATCTTCTCGGCTATCGGCGAGGAGATGGGCCTTTTGGGCGGCGGCGCCGTGCTCATCCTGTTTATGCTCTTTGCCGTGCGCGGCCTCACCACGGCAGCCCGTGCCAAGTCCGACCTTGCCGCTTTTAGCGCTACCGGTCTTACGGCCGCTATCAGCTTCCAGGCTTTCTTAATCGTTGGTGGCGTTACCCGCCTAATCCCGTTGACCGGCGTCACCCTGCCCTTTATGAGCCAGGGCGGCTCCTCGCTGCTGGCAAGCTTTATCATCGTCGCGCTTTTGCTGCGCGCCGGTGACGAGGCTACCGGACGCGAGGCCGAGCTTACCGGCACCGGCACCATGGCCGCCATCACCGATGATCAGGTCGCATCTGCCGCCGCCCCGACGGGCACGCGCTTTGCCACCTCGTCTTCCTACGGCAGCGGCAGCCATTCCGTCGGCTCGCGCATGCGACGTCGCCTGCTCGACACGCCTGAATCCGGTGTGCTCGGCCGCGTTGCGCTCGCCAACCGTCTAACCCGCGCGGTGCTCGCCTTTACGGCGCTGTTCGCCATCCTTATCGGCAACCTCACCTATGTCCAGGTCATCAAGGCCAAGGACTATCAGGACATGCCGACCAACAACCACACCATCGCGCGCTCCAAATACATCCAGCGCGGCTCCATCATCACGTCCGACGGCGTGACGCTGGCCGAGTCACTGCAGCAGGAAGACGGCACCTACGCCCGCTCCTACCCCAACGGAAACATGGCCGCTCACGTGGTGGGCTATGTAAGCCAGCAGTACGGCACCGCGGGTGTCGAGAGCGTCATGAACGACACGCTCACCGGCTCCAAGGATTACTCTAGCTGGAACAACGCCCTCGCGTCGCTCGCGGGCCAAAACCAACCGGGCAACACCGCCAAGCTCACCATCGACTCGCGCATCCAGACGGCTGCCGAACAGGCGCTCAAGGACTTTAAGGGCGCCGTGGTGGTTATGGACCCGCGCACCGGCGCGGTCCTCGCATGCGCCAGCTCGCCCACCTACGACAACACCAACATCGACGCCCTGATGCAATCGGGTGGTGGCGAGGACGGCTCCATGTACGACCGCGCCATGAACGCGCTCTACACCCCGGGCTCCACGTTTAAGGTCGTCACACTTGCCGCGGCGCTCGAGACCGGCACCGCCAGCCTTACGAGCACCTACAAGGCGCCCAGCTCCATGGATATCGGCAACGCGCCGGTCACCAACTATGCCAATGAGAGCTACGGCACCATCAGCCTGCAGCAGGCCTTTGCCGTATCATCCAACGTCGTCTTTGGCCAAGTTGCCACCGAGGTCGGCGCCAACTCCCTCGTCCAGTTTGCCAACGCCTTTGGTTACGGCCAAAAGCTCGGCCAGGACCTGACCACCGCGGCTTCCATCATGGCCGACCCCTCGCTCATGACCGAGTGGGAGACCGCCTGGGCAGGCGCCGGCCAGCCCGTCGGCATGGACCACACGCCAGGCCCGCAGACCACCGTCATGCAAAACTGCGTGATAGCGGCGGCCATCGCCAACAGCGGCGTAGTCATGGACCCGTTCTTCGTGGCCCAGGTGCTCGCCCCCGACGGAACCGTGGTCAAGACCACGCAGTCCCGCTCGCTCGGCCAGGCCGTCAGCGCCACCACGGCCGAGCAGGTCAAGCAGGCCATGCTCGCGGTTGTCCAGTCCGGTACCGGTACCGATGCCCAGATTCCGGGCGTTAAGGTCGCCGGCAAGACCGGTTCGGCCGAGACCGGCGGCACCAACGTCAACTCGATGTTCGTCGGCTTCGCACCTTACGATTCACCCACAGTCGCTATCTCGGTGGCCTTGGAGGATTACGACAAGCACGAAGTCAAGGCGGCCAAGATCGCCGGCATCGTCCTGACCGCGGCACTTGCCGCCCAAGGAGCGTGATGCCCGTGATCGAAGCACGAGCATGTGGCGCACTGCAGCCAACAGGCTAGCGGCAAGGCGCCACGCGGCCCCAGCGGCCATGGATTTGGTACTACACACATCGTTGAGCGAATAAGTTAGTTAGGAGCAGGAATGGAACAGAGGGTCCTCGGGGGAAGATACCTCCTCAAGGATAAGGTGGGAACAGGCGGCATGGCGACCGTCTACCGTGCACAGGACCAGGTCCTCGACCGCACGGTAGCCGTCAAGATCATGCTGCCGCAGTATGCTGGCGACGCAACCTTCGCCGCACGCTTTAAGCAGGAGGCCCAGGCAGCAGCCGGTCTCTCCTCCCCCTATATCGTGGGCGTCTACGATTGGGGCAAGGACGGCGATACCTATTACATCATCATGGAGTACCTGCGCGGTACCGACCTTAAGAGCGGCATCAAGAGCCACGGCGCCCTCGACCCCAAGAAGGTCGCCCAGATCGGCTCGCAGATCAGCTCTGCGCTTTCGGTCGCCCACAAGCACGAGATCATCCACCGCGACATTAAGCCGCAGAACATCATGGTGCTGCCCGACGGCAACATCAAGGTGATGGACTTTGGCATCGCGCGCGCCAAGAACAGCCACCTCACGCAGGACAACAATGTACTGGGCACCGCCCACTACGTAAGCCCCGAGCAAACGCGCGGTCAGGACCTCGGTCCCACCTCGGATATCTACTCCCTGGGCGTCGTGATGTACGAGTGCGCCACCGGTCGCGTCCCCTTTGACGGCGACGACGCCATCTCGGTTGCACTCAAGCAGGTAAACGAACTGCCGGTTCCGCCGAGCCAGATCAACTCCGGTGTCGATGCCGATCTGGAGCGCATCATCCTCAAGTGCATGGAGAAAGACCCGGCCAACCGCTTCCAGACGGCAGATGAGCTGCGCCAGGTGCTCAACAACTACCTGTCCGGCCGCGCTGTCAACGTCTCCGAGCCCACGCGCATCATTGGCGCCGCCGGCGACCTGGGCGCAACCAAGACCCGCGAGCTGTCCGATCAGACGCGCGCCATGGTACGTCCCGTCTCGGGCGTGAGCGGCCAGAGCAACGCCCACAGCGCCGTTTCGGGCTCTACGGGCTCCTACGAGGTCGATCAGCCCAAGTCCAACAAGAACAAGATTATCGCCGCCGTAGTCGCCGCAATCGCCGTGGTTGGCGTTGTGGTGGCCTTCGCCACCGGACTCTTTGGGGGCGAGCAGGTTACGGTGCCCGATGTGCTTAACAAGGACCAGCAGACCGCTATCGAGCAGATCAAAGAGGCAGGCCTTGAGGTCGGAACCATCGACCAAAGCTACAACGACGATGTCGATGAGGGCAAGGTTGCCGAGCAGACCCCCAACGGCAACACCAAGAAGCCCAAGGGTACCAAGGTGAACCTGGTGATCTCCAAGGGCCCCAAGCCCTCCGAGAAGGTTGAGGTTCCGCAGCTCGTCGGCCTGACCAAGGACCAGGCTGAGGCCGCGCTGGCAAGCGTTGGACTCAAGGGCGAAGCAACCGAGGAGGCCAACGAGGCCGAAGAAGGCCAGGTCTTTGAGCAGGGCACTGATGCCGGCAAGGAAGTCGAGAAGGGCACGACCATCTCGTACAAGGTCTCCAGCGGACCCGACACCACCTCCGTCCCCGATCTGACCGACATGACCGAGGCCCAGGCACGCAACGCCCTCGACATGGCCGGTTTTGGCGTCGACGTGAGCTACCAGGAGAACGACTCCGTCACCGAGGGGACCGTCATTAGCTGGAACCCCAGCGGTAAGCAGAAGCCCGGCGCCACGATCACCGTCGTCATCGCCAAGAAGTCCGGCAAGGCAAACGTCCCGAGCAACCTGTACGGCAAGAGTATCTCCTCCGCCGTCACCGCGCTCAACAACGCCGGATTCTACAACATCGCATTCTGCGATCAGAACGGCAGCCCCGTGAGTGGCAATGAAAACGCCACCGTGACGGGCGTCTCCCCCACTGGCAAGCAGTCCACCGACAGCACGATCACGCTGACGGTTTCGATTTCTGGCTCGGGTTCCGATACGAGTGGCGACTCCAGCACGACTAACTAGTCATCAAGACGTTACCCACAGCGGCTGATGCCGCAAACACATTCGCTCAATGGCGCCCGTTTGCTCCCCCGGCAAGCGGGCGCTTTCTTTATCCGAAGCAGCGAAAACTACGATATGCCTTTAAACCAGAAGAGCCCGGCACCGTAGCGGTACCGGGCTCGATTTTCCTCTGGTGCCCCCGGGCGGATTCGAAAACTCCCCCCGCGGGGAAATTGGTGACGCGGGTGTCGACGGCTCGAATCCTGCCCTTAGACCAGTAGAGCCCGGCACCGTGGTGGTACCGGGCTCGATATTCTTCTGGTGCCCCCGGGCGGATTCGAACCGTCGACACCCGCTTTAGGAGAGCGGTGCT
>OMGA01000404.1_pt1 | contig 19491 bp, 27 predicted proteins | sample 1674211 | NCBI WGS metagenome assembly OMGA01 (sample SAMEA103958152, study PRJEB25191) | human gut metagenome | biome: human-associated habitat [ENVO:00009003]; feature: intestine environment [ENVO:2100002]; material: feces | place: Germany | collected 2013/2015
TCCTTTTCTTCACTAAAATCATTCTCAATACACCATTGATAAAAGCTATAAAAATTCATTAGCCAGTCATCACAGATAGTGATTCCTTTTCCTCCATAAGCAGAGTATTCAGAGAAATTTGGATTATAACATCTTCGCTTCATACCCCGCCAGCGATGATAAATAACACAGTCATCTAATCTTCCTATATCAGGATATTTTGGCTTACTGCCTTTTCGGTTTAGATTTTTTTTGTCTTGCTCTTTTTTGAGACAACCACAAGATTGCGTATTACCACTCTTGACACAATCTGTTCGGGCTACTATTACATTACCGCAATCACATTGCCATAACCAGTAAGTTTTTCTATTTTTGTTTTTGTGTGAAAATTCTATTGCAGTTAGCCTTCCGAATTTTTGTCCAGTCAAATCCTGTCTGTTTTGTATAAATTGTCCTTTTTCATTTCGAATCATATTAATACCTCCTCAAATAGTATGATATTTTAATTGTTTAGGTTTCCCCGATTTTGCTCGGTTTAGGCTCCACACGTATATATATGGAGCATATTCAAGCGGTGTATATACGATACCCTCTAAGCCTTCTACTTTACTTGTGATTGAGCGGCGAAGTGCGCCAGTATCTTTTGGCGCTTTCTCCCTCGCGCTTCTTTCAACAAGTAAAGCTGCCGTCTCAAGGCTTTTTTTAAGCGCGGCTTCGTCCGACATTTTATCAAGCCGCGCCATTAGTTTCTCTGCGCCTTCAAATTCAACATTCATTACTTATCACTTATCGCGCGGAAGTCGATTGAAGAAAGACTTGTTTAAGTGTTCCACGCGGCTGTATGTAAAGCACTTTAAGTTTTTCTTCTCCATATTGAACTATATAGGTATCGTTAATGTCGGAATTGGTAAGCCCTATATATGAAGCTTCACTATATGGTGAAGTATCGGAAACGGTTTGCGTAAGTATATATATTGCCATTTTGATTGTGCCTTGCGGCGTATCTGTTAGTGTTCGTTGTCCGTACGCATCATAGTCTCCAAGGAGGAAGTAGTTATAACTTCTCATATCATTATTAATCAAGCTTAACTACCTCCCTCTTAAACAACTTTGATTTTTCTTTTCCGCTTTAAGACTTCCTCTATTTCTTTTGGATAGCCATCTACATAGCTTTCGCTAACTCCACTAAAAGACTGCGCCGCAAGTCCTTCATTATTAAGCCGATTTAGCTTAATTTTGGCAATCTGAAAGGCGCAAATTTCAAGCTCATAATCAATATTACGCTGCGTGTAGGCTTCGACTTCGGCAAGTGCCATTTTCAGTGCAAGCCCAATTTGCGCCTCTGTATAATTATCTGCCGCCGCGCCCAAGAACGCTTTTAATTCATCAATCATTCTGAACGCCCCCTATTAGTTGTTTAGGAAGCGGCTTCGACTATCTTGCAAGCCTTGGTTGCATCGGTGAGCGCGCAAACATAGCAGTCACGAAGATAGATTGAATTCTTACGCTTATCTGCGTCTCTGTCCTGCTCAACCTCAACATCCTTCTTGAGGAAGAGTGTAACGGCTTCCTTAGTAAGAACATAAGCCTTGCCAGTAAGAGCCTTAGTAGCTACTACGGGAATACCCGCGATAGTGCCGACTTGTCCGTTATAGACAACCTCGCCCATTCTTGCGGCCTTGTAGTCTGCGTCCTTGCGGAGAGCTGCCTTCCAAGCGTTAGGGATTATGACGAAAACGCCGCTTTCGTCCTCAACATTAAGAGCGGAGATAGCGTCAACGATAGCATCGTAGCTAATTTCCTTGCCCTTGGGGAAAGTTACTTTCTGGACGAGCTCAGTGCCAGAATTAGCAGTAGCAAGAGCAGTGTAGAAGTCGGAAGTCATCTTGTTAGACATAACAGAAGTTGCGCCCTGTATACCCATATCAACGATAACATTATCCTTCATAAAGTCCTCATCAAGATAGTCAAAAGCCTGCTGAACCATCTTAACGGTATAGTCCTTACCAACATAAGCGATAGAACCACGAGAAGTATTACCTGCGCCCGCGGCAACCTCTTCTGCTGTGCCAGTATAGGTATAAGTGTTGATTGTCTTTACCATGCCCGCTGCACCGACAAGACTATCATCAATAGTCATCATGGAGCGCGCATTAATCTTGGTTGAAAGTATATCCTTAGCCTTAGCTTCGATAACTTTATTGGAATAGATTGTATTTGCCATTGTTAAAACCACCTTGTAAAATTAATTAATTAAAGAACCTCTTGAAAACTTCGGGTTGGTTCTGTTCGAGCTCTGAAAGCTCTGCAATAGTCATTTTGGCAACTTTTTCCTTTGTAAGCTCGCCGCCCGATATACTATCCTTCTTGGGTGAGTTGCCCGCGAGCCTTCTGTCAACTTCTGCTTTAACGGCTGCTTTGAAAAGTTTGTCGAGCTTGTCAATGTTGGCTTGGCTTGTTTCGATATCGTCTGAGATAGCGATAATATCGGCAAACTCTGCGCTCAGTCCTCTTGAGCCAAGAACGCTTTTAAGTTCGCTCTTGTTCTTCTCAACTTGGAACTGTGCTAACTTCTCACGAAGCTCTGCGATTTCATTATCTTTTTCGGCTTTTTCTCTTGCGTCACCGTCAAGCTTAGAAAGTGAAAGCTGCTTTTCGTATTTCTTCTTTTGAGTTGAAAGTGCTTGTGTCACGCGCTTATCTGCTTCGCTTTGTATAAGCGCCATAACCTCTTCTTCTGTATACGTCTTCGGTTTACTATCCTGCGCGCCCGCATTGTTATCGTTCGTGCTATCAATAGTGTTTGTTTCCATAATTTCCTCTGCCATTTTTCTTTTCCTCCAAAATAAGTTATATCCTCTTTGGATATCCCTTTTAAATTTAGTTGTTTCTTTAACGTCTTACCCCTAAAAAGACTCTACCACGGGCAAAACACAACAACGGCAATTCGGATGCGCGGGAATCGGCAGTGGAGCGTCTATAGGATAACGCTCCTTGTGTAACGCGCCGCACTCATCACAACTTCGTTCATCTTCATCTGCCCATATTTCGACTTGGGTAATACCGCTATCCTTATATCTTTGTTGCGCGGCTTGTGTTTGAATGTGTGCTGTTTCGGTTCTCACTATGGTGTCCGCGCGGGAGTAGCTGACATTGAACCGCTCTTGTAGGTGCTGTTTAAGTTCAGTCGGCTTCTTTCCTGTGATTACACAATGCACAAGCTCATCATTAAGTGATTGTATAAGTTTATCGGTATTGTCCCAAACTCGCGCGCTAAAGTTTTTACCATCGGCAACCCATACTTCATTTATAAGTTGTTGGATTGTTGAACTGTCGATGGTTGAGTAAGTCGAAGAAGTAGGAAGTGATATGGAATTATACACCGCGCGCCACTGTTTTTCAAACTCCTTCGACATTAAAGATATCTGCTTATCTCCCAAGTTCTCAAGCTCTTGGCGAAGTTGCGCTTGCATCTTCCAGTATGTATCAAGCTTGTATAAGTCGGCTACTGTTGGTTCTCTGCCGTCTGCCATGGAAGCTAAGAGTTTGTTGTAAGTAGCTTCAAAATCATTTATGGTTCTCTCCATAGCCGCCGCATAGTATTTTTTTTGCTGCGCGCGGATTGCGCGAACGCTTTTATTTGTTATGCGGGCTTGACTTGAAGCCATTCTTTCTTCCCAATACTCACTCATTTCCTTTCACTTCCTAAGTAGTTTTTGCGCTTAGTCGGTATAATCATTTGCGTCGAAGCTATAAACACTAAGCTGTTCTTGGTTTTGCTTTTTGACTGCTTCAAGCTCTGCGCCGACATCCTTAATAAAAGGAAGCTGCGCAAGAAGTGTAGCATCACTAACAGTTCCTTTAAGACTGTTGACAAGATTAATTGTTTCGGTAAGGTTGATGGGAAGGTTACGAACAAAATTAATCCTAATATCGCGCCATGTTGCATCACTTGCCTTTAGGTTAAGCACATTACAAATAAGCTCAATGCGGCGCTGTAAGGCTTTCGTGAATCGTGCCACAATGCCGCTTGCTACGTTCTCGAATCCAACAAGCTTATAGGCAAGTGCTGTGCCGCTCTGAGCGAGGAAGGTTTCATCTGCCATATCGGGACAAGCAGTTACTTTGAAGATATTCTTCTTTATGTTCTCCAATATATTGACGATTTGTGTATCATTGGCATTCTTGGTAAGCCAACTTGCCTTTGCGCCCTCGGGAAGAACAAGAACACGATTCTCTTTCATTGCGTTTATATCGTCTGTTTCTGCGTCTACTCCTGTAAAGGTGAGGTAAGCATCAACCCATGCATTAAAGTCATCAATCTCGCTTGATTGGAGCTCGTTATAAGCATCGTTCAGAGTTATAACTGAATTGAAGATATTTTCTTCGTTCTCGTTTAAATAAAAGACTGTAACGGGCACATCTCCGAAGTAGTGCGGCTCGGTGTCAAGCTCAGTGAGCGCGCCGCCCATTCCAAGAGTTGTGTAGTGCCGTATTGTGTTCTTGTCATAGACTTCGATTGCGTAAGTGTTATCGGAATCGTCAATGGCGTTGAGCTTATACCAACGCACGAAGTAAAGAAGCTCGCAATCAAGGGTATTGTCAAAAATCGCAAAACAATTAAGCGGGTTTATTTGACTGTAACGAACTTGGGAATACTTATCTATCCATTGGAGTTCATAAGCCACGCCATATATAAGTGCATTGGTTATCATTGACATATCTTGCGCGGCACTGTCGTTATAGTTTAGAGTATCTTGTATGTCGGTTATATCTTCATTACTGAAATAGCTTACGGGTTTGCCGCAAATGTAACCGCCGTAAGTATCTGTTATTATTTTGCAGTAATTGGTAATTATATGGTTACATTCCTTTGAAGCATCACTATACGACTTATTAAGAATTGCGTGCTTGCCGCGATAGTAGTTATCCCAAAGTTGAAGCTTCGGGAGCTCCGTAGTCATGAATTTATTAATGATTTTTTGTAAGAGTTCTTTTGTGAGTTCAGTATTCTTACTTAAAGTAAACATTTATTTTTTTGCCTCCTCGAAGTAAATTCCCACAAGCTGCGATGGCAGATAGTGCAGTATAGTGCCTTGGCCGTTGCTGTCGTCGCGTATGCATCTGTAAATTTTGCCGCCATCAAGATAATACTTGTCTTTATAATATCTCATGCCTGCCGCGGCGGTTATCGGATTATCAATCGTGCCATCTTCGCCGACAGTCACGCGCTCCCAATGCGCGGGAGTCACGCTCGGACGCCATGTGGGATTGGCGGATATAGCGTTATAGCAACGGTAGAGTTTCCCATCATCGCGCACCTTGGCGCCGACAGAATAATCTTTTTCTCCACTCCAAAGTGGATAAAGCTCTGCATACTTTAAAGATTCTGCGTCCGTAGTAATCTTTGTCAATACGTTGTCTATCTTATTACGATAAGCTTTTGCTTCTGCGCGCGTCATACATCGGCACCCCCTGTGATTATTTCCAGTGCTTCTGAATCAGAGATTTCTTCGCCCGGCGCGTCAATCTCCGTCCAGTTTTCCGCACTGTCATTGACTCCGAGGTAGACTGTTGCCGCGATAACATCGTCTTTTTTCAATACCTTGCCATCATCTGCTATTAATTGATTACCGTTAATTGTCATGCTGTTGCCACCGTCCATCCTTTATTTGTTGCCACTGCAAGTGTAGCTTCTGGAATACCTTCCTTTGCGGCAGGCGTATCTTTAAGCGAGATTGTTCTGGTATCAGATGTTGAAATATCAGGTAGAGTGTTGAAGAACGCGAGAACCTCTGTTGCAGTTAAATTGGTAGAACCCAAATAGATGTCTCCGGGAAAACTGGTAAGATTTTCGCCGCCGATGAACCTCAGTTTGCGCAAAGAGTTACATGGCCCACTGGAATAAAATGCGCCGTTCCATGATGTAATTTCGCTTATGTCGCATTCCAAAGTTTCCAAACTTGTGCAAGCCCTAAATGTAGCAGAGTAATCCTTCAGCTTCACGGTTCCAAGAAAGCTTCTCAAATTGCCGAGCTGCATCGTTTGATTCGGTATACATATATTCGTAGCGGACTTCACATACTTTGCTCCTGTCCAATAATAAGAAATTTGCCCTTGGAAAACATAATAATATTCACATGAATAGTTGAAGGTTCCGTATTGAAAAACCATCGTAGAACTGGGAGTATTAATAATCATATCCTTTATCCCAGAGTTTTCACGATATGGAGTCCCACCATAGCGAATCCTCCAGAAGCTTCCGTTCGAAACGGATAGCCGAACAACAATCTGCCGACTTCCGTCCGTCATCTGATTTTGTGGATAGTCTGCAAAATTAAATGTTCTTTCAATGGTTTGTTCGCCGCCTGTTCCAGTCACGCTTACAGGAGTATCATCGGTATACTGAACAAAAGCTCCATTGCTTACTTCTCCTGCACTAATCGTGCCGACACCATTAAATCGAAGGATAAACGATACCTTATTCTCTCCGTTTGGGAACAATCTTAACAAGAAATATACTGTGTGATTTTCTACCTTATCATAATCCGGCAACCTTAGCCATTCAGCAGGACGAGTACCCTGATAAACTTCGCGCGGATCAGACTCCGGCGCAGAAGAGCCAGTTGTTATCGCGTCAACCGCATCACCAAATCCTTTAGCGGAGTCCCACATAATCTGATTAGTATCTCCTGTTTTATTGCGGATGCGGTTAGCAGTGTAAGTCATGGCCGCATCAAGTTGTGCGCTGTCAACTACTTTATCAAAAGCCATTAATAACCACCTCCAGTCCAAGTTGGTAATGCGGCGAGGGTGTCGTTGACTATTTCTGTCTTGTCTGCCGCCGTCCAGTAGTCAGTGCCTTTGACAGGGGTATTGCCCTTATCGCCCTTTAAGCCCTTTTCGCCGCGCGACGGTTTGCCCGTGTCAGTGCTGCCTAAATACCAATTACCATTTTCACCAATGTGTGGGGTTATACCGGGATCTCCTTTGTCGCCCTTTAAGACATTTTCGGAAAAGGAAAGAGAAGCGTTGTTCTTTTGAAATTCAATCATTCCTGCGCCTCCTTAAACCAGATAAATTCTTGCTTTAAAGTTCATATCTTCGCCATTGTGAGCTATTGTGTAGAAGTAACGGGCGCGCGCATCGTGAGTAGGAAAAGTAAACTTAAATTCCCATTTTCCTACATCCGTATAGTAAGTCCCGCCTACTTCCTCTATAAGTGCGCCGCCTTCGTCAAAAATACGAAGCGCGCAACCATCCGTTATAGTCGTTCCATCATTTTCCCGTATCGCTGCGGTTATCGTCATATCTTCTCCATCCGATGTGCGAACCGCGTCATATAAATATTCAATCACTTAGTATCTACCTCCTTCTACATTTAAATGCCAAGGCTTGCTTTGTTTACCGTCTTTAGCCTTGTATTTGTGTAAACATCGCTATACCCATATCGGCAAGCATCTATGGCGTGACTCCATTCATGGGTTGTATTGTCGGTGTATTCACCAGTTTGTTTTGACTTGATATAAGAGAAGTTCTCAAGTTCAGTTATAAAGTTCTTGCACTTTGGGCTTACCACAATAAGATTATCTTGAAGGAACATTAAGCCCGCTTTAACGCTGCCCGCGCCCTTCTTACAAGCTTCTGCGCGGAGGCCCTCTTGACGAAAGTAGTCAATGCTGCGCGCTTCGGCAGAGTCAACAAAAACCTTCGTTTTAGCCAGTCCCATATCACGAATTGCGCCCGCCAGTTCTCCAAGTTGGCAACCGCTTTTATAAAATTCGTTGAAGACATAGATGGTTTTGTTTTCTCTGTCGTAGAGAGTATCGATGATTGCGGACTTGTCTACAAAGCCTATATCCATGCCTGCGCGGCGCTCAAGTGTGCGCGCAAGCTCCATCTCGTTGAAATCCTCTACTCGCCAGTTAGTGATTACGAGTCCCTCAGGGTTAATGCCGTATTCACCATAGTAATATACGCGCGCCTTAGCGGGGTTTCTAACCCTCATATCCTCCATAGCATCAACATACGATTGAGAAATAAATGGATTATCCTTAAAAGTAAAGTGTAGTTTAATGCTATCTTTAGGAGGATTAACCTCTACAAAGTCATAAATCCAAGAGTTTTTGCTAATAGGGTTCCAACTCATAATAATTTGTTGGTTGTCGTTCTTCGCGCGCATACGCAAGTTAATTTGCTCTACAATCTCTTTTGGCACTTCAAAAGCTTCTTCTATCCAAAAGCAACCAACATTGTTAATGGAAAGTAGTTTCTGCTCGTCATCCAAACCCAAGTGAATTATCTTGCTTCCATTAGGGAACTCGATACTCATATCGGTTTCTTTAATCTTGACATATTGGGTGAGCTTCCATTTAGCCAAAATCTCTTTAAATAAAGAAAAGCAGCTATTACGCAATGTAGAGCCATAACGGCGGCAAACCGCAATAGTTATTTTTTCGCGGCAGGCTCTAATAATTAGCTTTTGAGTAATGCTATAACTCTTAGAAGAAGCCGCTCCGCCATACCAGAACTCCCATCGGTGAGAATAACTAAAAATATACGGATAAGCCTTTGGGGTAAATATTTTTTTATTTAGATTAAGTTGTACGTTCAATTATCATTACCTCCCTTGGCCGCCGTTTTTTTAATTATTCTTCTACGTTTATTGTAATAGAATTCTGAACTTCTGCTTGAACTTTCTGAACTGGCGCGTATCCAAGACTATCAAGTATGTATTTTGCAGCCTTAAAATCACCATCGCGCGCGAGCTGTTCTATCGTAGCTTGAGCCATTAGTTCATTGTCTTTCCACTTCTCTTGAAGTCTTTTTGAAAGATATTCCTTGAACTTGGGTTGTTTGCGCCATGTAGCGTAGGTATTATTGCTTAGCTTAAATTCTTTACAAAGCTCCTTAGCAGTTTTAAGTGGGTTAGCTATCATAAATTCAATAAAGTCCATTTGGCGAACGCTTAAAGGATTTTCTGCCATTTTTTTCTACCTCCTTTCTTCTATGTTAGAAAAAAGCGTAAGCTATTGCCTACGCTTTTATGCACTATGCGGCGTATTCGAGCACACCAAACAAACCGCCTTCTTTCTCAATTAACGATAAGGGTAAGAGATAACAGTAAGTTATCTGTTCGGGATGGTTTATCTCTTTTGCGCGCCCGAATCGATATAAGCTTCGAAGCGTTTTAAAGTCGATGAAGTATATCTTTTTTTCGCTTTCAGAAACAATACAATATACTTCGTAGTCTGAATACATATTGCCCTTTACTTTTGTGTTTTCTTGTTTGTAGTAGACTGCTTCCTCGCAAAGTATGTTATGGGTTTCTCCTATGCGCGAGTCGTTCTTAACTTCAATGTAGAAAAGGCTTCCATCTTGCGCGCGGCACTCAATATCTCCTTTATGGTAGAATTGCGGATCGTCTCCAACCTCGCGGAAAGTATATTTATTTGTAGAGGAAGAAAGTAAAGAACAAACTAAATGTTCGGCTTTCTTTCCCTCGTTTAAGTCATAGTAGAATGTTGATACCATTGCTCTCCCTTCTTTTTTTTGGTTTTGGTTTTGGTTTTGGTGCGGGCGTTAGTTGGTATGGACTAACGCCCGCTATAATGAAGGAAGCTATTGAAGGGATCTTATAATGGCTTTTTTCCCTTTCACTTCCAAGTAGAGTTTTGCAGCTTAGTGTATATTTTTTTCGTCCCAAAATTGAGATTCGCAGAAATTTTCACGAGCTTCGATTCGTTTTATTTTGTTGTCTAAGTATTCGCTAATTATGCGTTTGAATTCGATAGTCCTATCCATGGATTCGTTCATTTTGTCGAGGGATTCGCCAATTCTGTCGAAGGATTTATGAATCTCACCTATATCTTCGTGCATCTTACCTATATCTTCGTGCATCTCGTCTGTATCTTCGTGAATCTCGTTCATGGATTTGTCAAACTCGTCTGCGGATTCGCCAATCTCGTCATCCTGCGCGCGGCTTTCGTCCAAACTTTTGTCGAGCGCGGCGCGGCTCTCATCGATTTTGCGAAAGTAGTTAGATATGAGCTTATCCATTTTTCGAGTGTAGAAAATTGCAAGTGGTAGAGCTGCGGCTAAAGCGACAAGAAAATAAAGGACGAATGTTATTATGAGTTCTATTATTGTTGACATGGTTAAAACCTCCATAAAATATAAGTTGGATTACAATGCGCGCGGCCTTGTGTAAACCGTATCACATAACCCTCGCGCGCTTTGTGGGTTAGTGGTGTAAATTGCGGTATTGTTTATCAAGCTCACATAAAGCTTTTTTTGTTTCTTCGTTAAGTGACTCCCAAAATTTCCTATAATTTTCGGCTTCTTCTTCGCTTGGTGTAAAGCCGTGCTTTATTGGAATTGAAGCGAAGTCGGAATAGGTTTGAAAAAGATTTACTTTTCTGTCTGAAAAATAATCGTTTTCTGAAAAAATTCTAAGACTATCTTTAATTTTTTCCTCCCGCGAACATTCACGAATTCTTCCATTTATATCGATTATGAAATATTTTTTGTTTGCGGGAAAGTGTTGTTTAAAAGCATTTCTCATTCGACTATAAATTTTATAGTTTTCTTCATATCGTTTTTTACTTTTTTCTTGTTCTTCAATAGATTTTTTATATTTCTGAAGTTCGGGTAGATTTAAATTAACTGCCATTATATTTCCTCCTTTGCATTATCCCAAACCTCTTTTATTACTTCGGGCGGATAATAGTCTTTCAATTCTTCAAAAAGCTCTGGATAAGTCATTCTTATAAACTCTCCATTGTCCTGTTCAATGAAGCGCTTTTCTTCAAGCACGGCGCTTTTAATCTTCGGCTTATCTTCTTTCTTTTGTGAGACTTCAAAAAATTCGTAAGTGTTCTTGTAATTCTCGTTTTTAACAAGATAACCTGCTTCAATTAACTTATCTGCTGCGCGCCTTGCACTATCTATTGAAATGCCATATACATTGGCAAAATGCTGCGGTGAATAGTCAAGGCTATAATTGTCTCTGTTCGCGGCGAGGTAAATGTAGAACTTAAAGGCTACTTCTCCGCTTAGGTTGCGCGCGGCGATTGCTAAGTTTTCGGTTGATATTGCTAAGTATTGTTTCTTTTCAGTCATAGGGTTGATACGGTGAATAATAAAATGTTTTTGGTTTGGATAAAATGCCATGGTTGATTCCTCCTTTGATTTTCTTTGGCATATGACGGCGGCAAGCGAGCCTCAAGCGAGCGCAGTTGCCGTTTGTTGTGCTGTGCAAACAGCACAACATCAGTCTGTTTGGCACTCCCTTCTTTATATTTACTTATGTAGTTTTTAGCTACATCTTGTGGAAAAAATACCCACATCTATGTAAATTTATCTTGTGGTTTTTTCCTTCCAGTATTATGTAGGCGTTTCTAACTTTCTCTCTAAAAAACGCGTCCAATTTTCCAAAAAAACGAATTTTCACGCGCCTCTGTTTGAACTTCCCCTCTGCCTTGCATTATACTTACATTGCGCGCGCCTTGTAAGCGGAATGAAAAAGAACCTTCTAACCATAAAGGCTAAAAGGTTCTTTTTTTCTTTCTTTTTTCCTTTTCTTCGGACTACTCCGCGCGCGAGCTTATTTTTGCGGCTTTTTCGTATTGTTTTTCCGCTCAAAATACCCGCGCGCGGATTGTTGAAAAAAAGTTTAGGCTTTAGGGACAAGTTCGTCTATATCTGCCTTGATATCCTGTATATCTTTCTGTATTTCGTCAAGCCTAACTTCATACTTAGCTATGATTTCTGCAAACCCGGCATTAATTTCTTGACTGCGCCTAATAAAGTCCGCTAAGCTATTTTCTCTCTCTCGGCTTTCTTCCTTCGACTGCTTAAAGAAATACCATATGAACCAACCAAGCGCGAAAACACAAGCTACTGGGAAACCAAAAGATGACATAATCTCGGTAAACTGTTCCATGTTCTCACCCCTTTTTTATGATAGAGTTATTGAAAAACTGCCCGAAGGAACGGCAACAAAAGCGGCATTATTTTGCGCGTTTGGTATTGCCGCCTTGTATGATAAGTGAACGTAGATTCCTGTTTCTGATATTTTTGTGTCACAAGAGAACTTCGTAGAATTTGGAATTGATATACCGGATGAGCTGTCTAAGTAATTACCATTACTTCTACATATTACTGTCCCGTCTACGGTTGCGCCCGTTGCTAAAATTGGCTTTGATAGAGGAATAGTAAATGTTGCTTCTTTTCCTCCTGATGTAACGAAACCCGCCCAACAAGTGTCATAATTACCAAAGGTTATTGTGTCCCCTGCTTCATAACAAAGCTTGGTATCTCCCTTGTAGTAAATTGGCACATTAAAGTTAAAATCTGTTGCGCTCCAATCGAAGATGGGAGAAGTCTTAATCTTAACTTCGCCGCTTAGTATTCCATCTGTGATTACTTCATCCACTGCGCGGGCTTGGAATGTGTATGCTTTTTGGTAGTCCAAGCCAGTGACATCAAACTGCGCGGAGTAGGTGTTGCCGCTTATTGTGGGCGTAGCTGTTATCCAACTCACGTATGCGCCATCATCAGCCTTATAACGATACTGAACAGTTAGTGTGTTTGATACCGCGCCGAAAGAACCGTTAAAGTAGTTACCAGTAATGGAAAGTGAAACAGAACCTTCCGCGCTTGGTATGCCGCAATCTAAGCCGCAGGTAAGCGTCGTATAATCAATAAGAGTAAGTGAAGGTGTATAATATCCCCACAAGCCTCTACTATCAGACGCGCCAAGCTTAAAGTTAGCGCTGATAACCCCTAGGACTGTTGAGGAAGCGGTTACGGCAACTACCTTATTATCAAGGTAAGCCGCGTATCCATTTATTGTTGCTCCTTTTTTTGGTTGCGCGCTTATGTCAATTTGGGCTATACTATAGCCTTTTATGAACTTGCTTTCGTCACCTGTAAGCGCAACCGCGTTTTGGTTTATATCCTTAACTGTGCCCGTAACTGTTGGCGTACAGTTTATAATGGTAAGCTGTCTTGGCACACTGTGGCGTATTGTAGAGCCATTAATCGTTGTCTGTATGAAGAAGTGTACTGTGCGCGTAGTCGAAGTAACCGTAGCATTACGAAGCGTTTCTCTTTCTGTTGCGGTAAGGTTGAAGGTATATGAAGTCCCCGTTTTTGATACTTCGCGGTATGGTATGTCAGCGGCTGAGCCAGTCAAACTTATACAAACCTCCACCTTAGTGGCTCTGTTGCCAAGAGGATTTGTGTAGTTGATGGTTGGGTTGTCCTCATCATTAAAGTTTGGCGCAGCTGTTATCAAAGCCTTGCGCAGGATTGTATCTAACGTGCCTGTTCCACTTGCGCTTTGTGTGCCAATATTCGCGCCGTTAAAGTTTATGCCGAACTGTTGGCTAAAAGAGAAAGAAAAGGTTTTTGTGCCGTCACTGTTGTGGGCTATGACTGTGCTTCCACTTGCAAGTGTTTTGGTTGAGCCTGCGCTGATTCCGAGTGTGTTTGTGCCGCTATACTTTGTGCCATTGACGGTTACGCTCCACTTCTTACTTGCGCTTGAGCTTATAAAAGCGTGTGTAGCCGTGATAAGTTGAAGCTTCCAACTAACCGTGGAGGTATTATTGATGTCTGAAACGCTTGTGCGATTCCAACTAAATTTTAAAGTTAAAAGTCTTGCGGGAGTTATTGATTTACTGCCACTTGTAGCCATTTCTTTTCACCTCTCTTAGCTGCCAATCCAAAAGCACCCCGTTCTGTCGTATTTATAGTCCTCAAAACGGCTGTTATTGCCGATTATAAGATAAGTATTAGCATGAAGGTTCTTAGCCTTTACACCTTCATTATTTGCCTGTAAGACGCTTTCTCCGCTGCGGTAGACTGTCATACCATCTTCTGTAATGGTTGTTTTCATTTCGCGCCCGCTTTTCTCGACTGTCATTCCTTCTTCATTAAAGGTAAAGCCAGTTGAAGTGGTTACTTTGTCTACGCCGCCCTGCTCGATTTCCTGCTTAAACTCAAGAACTGCTTGCTGACTTTCAAGGCGCGCGCTTGCAATTTCAGTTGTTAGGTTATCGATATCAGTGTTTAGTGAGTCAACAGATTCATTAATTTGTTGCTGTTGATTTTGAACTGTGGCATTGATTGAGTTGACATTAATGCGAAGCGCGGATATTGCATCGGTGTTTTCGTCTGCTTGGCTTGCTACTATTTCAATTTCTTTATTAACCTTATCAACTTTAGCATAAGTTTGCTTAATACTATCACCAAGATTACTTGGCGCGCTGTTGATATCGTTTTCGTTTTCATTATCCTCATAACTCCATTTTGTCTTTTCTGAAATGCCGCCATTATATTCTATGGTGTCATCAAGCACATATGAAATTGCTTGGCTACCATCTTTTGTGACAAGGGCTATCTTATCTCCAATCTCCAAAAGATAGTTGCCGTGCCAGTTACATTCAAATTGATTGAGTGTCAAACCTCCAACCGCGGCGAGGGCATTATCAAGAAGTGTTGCCCTATCTTCTCTGTTGTCCCAAAACGGGTTATCGCGGATGAACTGAGTCGAGCCGCTTTCAGTTGTGGAGACGCTTAGGTTATCACCGAGTTCTGTGGCGCTAACGATTGTGCCAAGGCGCTTATTGGTTTTGCTTGATAAGGTAAAGTATTTCTCCTTGTCAATCGTAAAGTTTGCATCACCATCTAAGCTTAACCGCCTAAAGCAGATTTTGTTCTCGTTCGTGATGAAGTAAACCGTTTGTGTAACTTCCGCAACTGCATCTAAAGCATCTCTTATCGTCTCTGTGCCTTCAAAGTTAGCGCCCGCCGCGTAGGAAGTATCAAAACAGGTTTCGTTTTCTCCGACTCCGCGTATGCTATAACCACTAAGCCCAAGCAACGCCACGCAAGAGGTTATAAACTCTTTAATGGTGTAAGAGTCGGCAAGGGTAAGTTCTGAAACATTGTGCTTTGTAGCGTCATATAAAGCATCATAAGCAGTTATAGAAAGCGCATTGGTATTCTCGTCTCTGTGAACCTCAGAGACTTTGAAGCGTGGGTAAGCAAATAAAGAAGTGTTGCTCCCATTCACCAACACATCCCATATAAGGTTGATTTGATTTGCCGTAGTCACTGAGAATTGGCGGCTAACATCACGAACCTTCATATTCATTTTTTGGCATATTCCATAACCAAAAAACTTCCCTTGCCCTACTCGTTCAACCGTGAAGCTTTGAAGGTTATCAGTGGCCTTGAATGTGTATTTAGAACTTGTGCCTTCATACACATAGGCGCGCGCGGTTATATGGCGAACATCAGAATTAAGTTGGGATAGAGCATTTTGATTTATTAGCATTTTTCTCTATCCCTCCTTATAATTCCTTAAAGGTTATTGTAAAAGCCTTATACAATGTCTTAGAATCTTGAATTGTATAATACTCAACCTTAACATCTGAGACGATTGCATTAATAGTGGTTAGCTGTTTTGTTTGTGGGTTTAAAAAGCTTATTTGGCATTTGAAGCTGCTTAACGCTTCTTGTAAAGTTGCCATTGTAGTGCTATCCAATGGAATGATTGTTGCTTCAACGGAATGCTTTGAATTAATTAAATCAACCAAAGTATTGCCCGCCGCGTTTGTCTGCGCGTTATAGTTAAAGCTCTTATCAACCTTTAAACCGCTTACAAAGGAGGAATAATCAACTCCTTTTATTTTTAAGTAACTCATTAACTATTCCTCCTTAAACTATAACTAATGGTAAGTTGCCTGTCTGCTTAGTAAGCGCATTGATACTATCAACGCTTATTTGTCCGAAAGTCTTTCCATCTACTTGTAGGACTATGTTGCGGCCGCCGCCGAGTTTGTCCGAGAGTCTATCGGCTATCTTATCAAGCCACTCTGTATTATTCTCAAGAGGCACTATTGCTTCTGCGCCCGCTTCACCTAAACCTCCGAGTCTGCCGCCGCTTGTGAAGAGTGTTGGCTTATCAAAAACACCACCGCGCGCATACCAATCAACAGAGAATTTAGGAACACTGGGGGGAGAAATACTAAATTCACCAGTGATTTTTAAGTGCGGCATTTTAAGTTTTGGTAAGCTCCAAGTGAACTTGAAGAAACCTCTGATTTTGTCAATCAGTTCTTTCACTTTATCTTTTGCATTTTGAATAGGCGTAAGTATCTTTTGTTTAATGGCATTAAATTTTTCCGCTACACTTGATTTAATAGCCTCAACTCTATTTGCTATTCCTTCTTTTAAGTTAGTAAAACTCTCTACTGCTTTTGTTTTCATTTCTTCAACTTTTTCTGCGATAGCGTGAGCTACTTTTATTACTACGGCTTTTATCTCGTCCCAATGTTTTATGCAAAGCACTATAATTGCTATAACCGCGGCAATGGCAGCCACAATAGCAATATAAGGAGCTAATGCTGCAGTCGTAGCTGCTGCCTGTGCTAACTGCGCGGCAATAAGCCCTCCAAGAGTTGTAACCTGTGCTGCATCCATAGCGGCTTTAACAGCAGCAACAGCATTATATAAACCAATAGCTGCAACTATCCCGACAATAATACCAGCCATTACAGCCAAAATAGCTTTATGCTCTAATAGAAATTTTAGAGCTTCACCAAGCTTTTCAGCTACAATTCCAAGCACCTCTTGTATTTTAGGCAAGTAATTCTCTGCAAATGATTGAATATATGGAGTAATAGCAGTAAGCACATCTGCCCCAAGAGTTGTTAGCATAGCTATAATTGGCGCGGCAACTTCACCTAATTTAGCCATTGCTTCATTTAATTTAGCCTGAGCTTCATTCTGAGCCAAAATTGCAGCGTTATTCTTTTCATATTTAGAAGCAGCATCATCATATAAACCACCAAGAGTTTCCCTAATTAGTTTTTCTCTTTCCTGTTGTGTATTACATGCCGCCAGCTTTTTATTAAATTCATCTTCGGATACACCAGCCCAGTTTAAAGCATCCGCCAATACACCTGTTACTTTCCCTACCTTTGCTGACTCATTTGCCGCTTCAGTCAAGCTCTCAATAGGTAAACTGTTACCATAGGTAGCCCAAACACCCTTACAAATAGTAGTCCATTGCGCCTGCTCTTTTTGATCGGTAGTTAGTTTAGCTATATGGGTTGCGGCTTCTGTTGCATTATCATTGTCACCAAGAACACGATATAAATCATTATAAGCTTTCTTGGCTTCGTCAGCAGTGCCTCCAGACGCCTCAAATGCAGAGGCTAATTGAGCTTGTGACTGCCTATATTTTTCTGTAGTCGGGCCCAAAGCAAGAAAAGCTGCACCTACTGCCGCAACAGAAGAAGCCATTACTTTTCCGCCTTTTTTAATACCTTCACTAAGCTTTTTAAAATCAGCATCTACATTTTTAGAAGCCTTAGCAACTTGATCTTTGAAACCGCTAATTTCTTTTTTTGCTTCGCTGATATTCTTTTTAAGGTTACCAATCTCCGCAGAGATTATAACTTTTAATTCTTCGTTCATCGCTCCACCTCCTTCTCAAAATTTTTGTTAAAGGTTTGTGCGAATTGTTTAAACCTTAATATTGATAGTTCATCCCTTTTCTCTTGTTTCTTCTCTTCAATTTCTTTTGAATCAAATAAGGAAGGATATACTTCTGCAATTTCTGGAACAGTAACAGAAGAAGAATAGAGCCGTGATATGCTGCGCCCAATTAAATCAGCTAATATATAATCAAAAGAAGCTTTTTCTTGAGCTTGTTGTTTCTGTATGCGTTTCTTACTGGCAATAGCTCTGGTAAGCTCTGCTATTGTCATATTCCAAAAATCATACTCTGATATTCCATAATCAAGCGCATTATCTAACCATTTATAAATGTAATTACTAAAAAGAAACGGAGACGGAGGGTGCATTTCCACATCTCCGTTAATTAGTTTTTTTCAGGTTCAGTCTCTTCTTCGCCCCTGATAATTCCAGAAACCTTATAGATATCTAAAATAACAGGAATAAAATCAGTTGCACTATGCCCGTCCGCTAAGTAAGCATCGAAAATGTCATAGGCATCATTTAAGTTAATTCCGTGATTTAACTGTTGGAGTGATGCATACAGAATATTTACCATAGCGGTAATAGTGGGAATAGTATCTCCATCACCAAATATAGCAATAGGATTGCAACCAAGCTGCTTTTCAAGATTGATTGTAGCTCTTGTGCTAAGTCTTAACTTATAATCTTTATCTCCTGCGCTAAAATCAACATACATCATAATAATCTCTCTCTCCTTTTAAGTTATAGTAGGGAGAGTAGGAGAGAGTTGCTTACTCTCCCTACTCCCTTATAAGGGTTAAGCCCAAACCATAGCGGAAGAGGGCTTTATTGAAAGTGTATAACCAAGTGCTGCGTTGACTCCTGCGCCGTCAAGCTTGACGGAAGAAGTGCCGCTAAAAGTGCAAGTGGTTGTATCGGGAAGTGTTACCTTCCAATTTACAGTTCCAGTGAGTCCTACTAAAGTCTCAAACTGGGTTTTATCGTAAAGGAACTTAAAAGGAATAGAATCCCCATAGTTCTTTATGCCGTCCATATACATATGCGCGTCATCGGCAAGAGTTGTGATTTCGATAGCTTCAGTCTCGCCACCGAGAACAGGTATCTCTTGAAGGTTGGTGAGCTGCGTAAAGTCGCCGGCTGAGCTTGTTTTATAGGATAAGGTAATACCCTTACTAAGAACTCCCATTTTATTCATCTCTCCTTAATCAAAATTTTCTAAGGCCAAGCATTCATAAGTTAATATCTTCTGTATCATTGTTGACGATTTGTCGTAGAGTTCGCCGCTTGATATTCTCTTGAATCCCAAGGGCTTTAGGACTCTATCTATTTGCGCCGCCGTCGATTGTAGAAGGGCTATTTGATTTCCCCATACCTTAATCTGGTATGTAATTCGGCTATACCCGATTGTATCCCCTGTGTCGGTTGCGGCGTTATTAAGTTCAAGATAACTTATGCAAGGCACTTTTTCTCGCGCGGTTAGTTCCATTTCATAATGAGTGGGGAGAATGGTGTTTAAAGCACTAACCAATTCTTTACTATAATCAACCATCATCCATTACCCCCTCTTTTAGTATATCTACTATTTTTTCTCTGTTTTCATCAAGGCTTGGGCGCATAAAAGGATGCGGTTTAAGTCCGCTTGTGCTGTGCCAGTTGCCTTTATCGTCTTGGTAGTTCCAAGGCACATCTTTTCTGCCGTTTCCTTTTTCCGCAAATAAGCCTGTGCCATATTCAACGTCATTTTTTGTTATCGTAAAGGCTTTTTATCCTCTACTTCTTATAGTTTCCTATAAGTTCGGCATAACTTTTCTACTTTCGTAGCCGAGCACTCGTGGGTAGATTATATTTATTCACTACCTATGCTCTACGGTGCTAATTAGCCTTTCGCAATCTAATTAGTTACCTCGGGATTGCCAATGCAATTTCATATGTTCTTCGTGATCTAATAATAGACAATTCTCTGGACTATAACCTTTGTTATTATCAATTCTGTGT
>OMGA01000429.1_pt1 | contig 18539 bp, 16 predicted proteins | sample 1674211 | NCBI WGS metagenome assembly OMGA01 (sample SAMEA103958152, study PRJEB25191) | human gut metagenome | biome: human-associated habitat [ENVO:00009003]; feature: intestine environment [ENVO:2100002]; material: feces | place: Germany | collected 2013/2015
TGCATACCTGACCCTGTGGGCCCTGCGGCCCAAAACCATGAAGCTCCCCTGGAAGGATGAGCTGATGTTCATCCTCATCGGCATCACCGGCGGCAGCTTCTACTTTTTCCTGCAAAATACTGCCTCGGCCCACACCTCTGCCGCTAATGTCAGCATTCTGGTATCCATGTCCCCGATTCTGACGGTGATTCTGGCCCAGCTGTTCTCCCGGAAGGGCGAAAAGCTGGGAAAGCTGGTATACATCGGCGCGGTGGTGGCCATTGCCGGTGTGGTGCTGGTGGTGCTCAACGGCACCCTGTCCTTCCACCTGAGCCCTCTGGGGGACCTGCTGGCCCTGGCCGCCGCCCTGATGTGGGCGGTATACTCCATCCTGGTGAAGAAATATACCGAGCGGTATGACAACTTCCTGGTGACCCGCCGGGTGTTCCTGTGGGCCTTCCTGACCTCCCTGCCTCTGGTGCTGCTGACGGACGGTCTGCCCAGTCTGACGCCCCTGTTCACCCAGCCCAATATCCTGATCTCCTGGCTGTTTCTGGGCGTATTCGGCAACGCCGTGTGCTTCGCCATCTGGAACATCGCCTTCAAGCGCCTGGGCGTGGTAGTCACCAACAACTACCTGTACGCCTCCCCCTTTGTCACCGTGGTGGTGGGCTGGCTGCTGCTGGACGAGAAAATCAGCTGGATGAGCATCCTGGGGGCGGTGCTGATCACCCTGGGCGTCATTTTCGCCAACAAGAGCACGGAGCAATAACGCCATGGAGATCCGAAAGAGCACGACCGATGACGTCCCCGCCATTCTGGAGATCTTCCGGGCCGCCAAGGCGTACATGGCCGCCCACGGCAACCCCACCCAGTGGGGCGGCGACTATCCGGGCCTTCCCGAGCTGCTGCCGGACATTGCCTGGGGCGACAGCTATGTGCTCACGGAGAACGGAACCGTTGTGGGGACCTTTTCCTTCATCATCGGCGACGAGCCCACCTATCAGGTGCTGCTGAACGGACGGTGGCACGCGGACCGGCCCTACGGCACCATCCACCGGCTGGCTTCGGCGGGCAGGCACCCCGGCGTTGCCGCCGCTGTGATCACCTGGTGTCTGGAGCACTGCGAGAGCCTGCGGGCCGACACCCACGCCGACAACAAGATCATGCAGCACCTGCTGGAAGAAAACGGCTTTACCAAGTGCGGCATCATCCATGTGGAGGATGGCACGCCCCGCATTGCCTACCAGAAAATGTCCCTTACCCTGCCTTTGCGCCGGGATTGAACCGCAAAAATGCGCCGCCCCACAAACGATGGAGCGGCGCTGTTTTTATGCAGTTCTGTCAGGCGTGGAAGGGAGCGGGTGCGCCTGCGTTCAGGAAGCGGCAGCTGCTGCCGGAGCTTCCGGGGCGGGCTGCTCTGCCGCAGTTTCTTCCGGCGTGGGCTGGAAATACTTTTCGTACAGCTCCATGCCGATGCGGTAGCCCTGCCACACGATGACCGCCGTGCCTGCACCGGCCACGCCGATGATGGCGGCAGTGCCCAGAATGCTGGGCTCGCTTTCGATGGTGGCATCCCGGTACTGGGCTTCCACGGTCACGGTGCTGCCCTTGGCCACGCTGCCCGCCGGGATGGTAAAGCTCTCCTGGTTGTAGGCGACCGCCGGGTTGCCCAGCAGGCTGGCTTCATCCATGGCCCACAGGTCGAACACCATGCCCTCGGGCACGGCGCTCTGGTTCAGCGTCACCTTGACCTCGGCATCCACCGGCACGCTGGCGCTGGTCATGGCTTCGCCGCCGTTGTAGGTGAACGTGCCGCCTTTTACCGTCAGGGTGTAGGTGGGGGCTTCGGGAGTGGGGTCAGGTTTGGGTTCGGGCTTCGGGTCGGGAATCTTTTCCCAGTTGGCGTAAAGGGTGAGCTGGCCGGTAGGAGCGCCAGGGAAATCATACAGCTCGCCATCTTCTGTGAGCCAGCCCTTGAACTCATAGCCAGCTACGGGGGGAATTGTGGTGGGAGCTGTCAATGTCCCGCCCGTTTTGACGAACACTTTTATCATTCGCTCTGCTTCAGGCACTTTGTCGCCGTAATTAAAGGTGACAAGAGTGGGGACATAGCCAGAAAGAGCAAAAATAACGCTTTCACTTGTGCCAGAGTAGCTGATGTCATTCAGGCTAGTACAACCATCGAAAACATTCGATCCAATTGAAGTTACACTGCCGGGAATCGTGATACTGGTGAGCTTAGTGCAGTTAAAAAAAGCACCCGATTGGATAGAAGTTACGCCGTCGGGGATTACAATACTGCTCAATTCAGAACAACCAGAAAAAGTATGAGGCCTGATAGAAGTTATGTTATTTGTTGAAAGTGTTATGCTGCTTAAATTGGTGCAAGAATCAAAGGCTTTCACACCGATATATGTGACACTTTGTGGAACTGTAATGTCAGTAAGCCTGGAGCAATCAGAAAAAGCCTGTTCGCCAATAGATACTACGCTATCTGCAATATCAACATGAATTAGCTTGCTAAACCGAGTAAAAGCAAGATTACCAATTGAAGTTACACCGGGAGAAACGACAACAGAGGTGATTTGATCCCGGAAACTGCGCCATGGTTGATGACCGCTTATTAGATAATCTTCCATTGCACCACTGCCGCGAATCGTCAACGTATAAGTACTCGGGTCATCCGTGTTTTCGGTCAGCTGCCAAGTGACACCAGACCCATCTCCAGCTGCGCCGCCGGTCAGCGTTGCATCGGGCTTGACAACCACCAAATGGACATCCGGGTTCAGGGGGCGCAGTGCGGTTCCTGAACCGGAAAAATCATAATTGCCGCTTTCCAGCGTCAGCGTTTTATTGCTCTTCTCAAACCTCCAGCCGTTGCCGCTGTAATCCCGGGTGCCGCCTTCGGTGCCAACGGGGTAGCCGTTTTCGTCGATCACCAGCCGGGTCAGCATGCTCAGGGTAACGGTGTCTGTACCAGTGGATGGTGCGGTGAAAGTGACAAAAAAACTATCAGAGGGTGCATGGTCAGTAGAATAGTTTGCACTTGGTGCCCAATCTTTTAACAAACAAGGTGTGCCGTTTGTGTCTCCGAATGTAACATCAATAGGAAATAATATTGCTTGACTGTCACGGAAAAAAATATAGATGCTGATGCTGGTATTATGGTTGGAATTGGGAATGACATAACCGCTGTTGCCGAAATAACTGATTCCTGCATCAATAATCTCATAGCTGCCATTCTCCGGGAAATTAATATTCAAGGTATAGCCGCTAGCGACAGTGCCACCTGCTGGTTGTTCTGAAAAAATGCCGCCATTTATGATGCCGTTGTTGGTAACGGTAGATCTAAACGTGCCATTTTCAATCTTGCCTTCAGATTCATTGGATACGGCAGATACAAATAAACCATCGATGATAGTGCCATGATTTGTGAGAGGAGAAGAAGAATAAAAATAACCGCCACTGATTTTTCCGTTATTTATCACAGTGTTGTCGAAATTTCCCCTAACAATGGTTGCATTTCCTCCAATCGTGAGTTTACATTTGGTGACATTTCCATTGCCGGAAATAATTGATAAAAAATCATATTCTGTCGAGCTGGCAGGATGCAGGTCAAGCGTATCCGTAGAAGCATCATAGCTCCAGCCATCACCGCCGGAACCGACAGGATAGCCATCTACAATTCTTAATTGGCCGCCTCCCTCCGCCCACGCTGTGATTGCCGACACAGGCAGGAGCGTTACCGCCATGCACAGCGCCACCAGAAGGCTGAGTAGTCGTTTCTTCATAGGGGGTCCCTCACTTTCTTTGGGCCGGAAGTGGAGCTCCGGCAAAAATGGATGCTCTTACTTCCTTAAATACACGCCGCGCGAAATCCTTTCACCCTTTTTCAAAAAAATTGAAAAAAAAAAACGAACTGCAAAACAGTCCGTTTTCGGGTCATCTTTCGTAATGTGTCCAAAGGCTTAAAATCTTGATGGTTTGCTCTTCTTCAAAAACATCATACACAAGGCGGTGCTGTACGTTGATGCGCCTGCTGTACGAGCCGTTCAAATCGCCCACCAGCTTTTCATAGGGCGGCGGGTTCTGGAACGGATTTTCTTTTATAACGGAGATCAGCGCCTTCGCTTTTTCGTCAAGATGGGCGGATTTCAGCTTTGGAATGTCTTTGAGCGCGGTTTTCGTATAAACAATCTTGTACATTTACCACTCCACAGCCGATTCGTCAACACAATCTTCCAGCGGTTCGGCCTTGGCCGCCATGAGCTTTTCCCGCATTCCCGGCACGGAGACGAGATAAAGCGTTTCCATAATGCCGCTGTAATCTTCTTCCGAAAGCAGAACAGCGTTGCCGTCTTTGGTGCAGATGTTCAGCGGTTCATTGTACTTTACGGTCTGCTCTACATACTGGAAAGCATTCTTGCGAAAGTTCGTGATATTAGTGGTCGTCATTGTGCATCACCTCTTATGTACATAATAGCGTACATGCTGCGCGGTGTCAAGACCTTTTTTGCCGAACTTGGGGCTTGTGGAGCGGGGGCAATCGTTCTATAATACAAGCTGTGAAATGAATCACAAAAGGGGTGGAACGTATGGACAAAAAACTGAACGAGGCCGTGGCGGCGCTGCGGCCCCAGATGGTGGCGGCGCTCCAGCGGCTGGTGCGCAGGCGCAGTGTGGAGGCCGACCCGCTGCCGGGCAAGCCCTTTGGCGAGGAGGTGGATGCCTGCTTTGCCGAGGCCCTGACCCTCTGCCATGAGCTGGGCTTTGAGACCACCGACATGGATCGGTACATCGGCTGGTGCGAGATCGGCACCGGGGACGAGATGGTGGCGGTGCTGGGGCATCTGGACGTGGTGCCCGAGGGCGAGGGCTGGCATCACCCGCCCTACGCCGCCGAGATCGAGGGCGGCAGGCTGTATGGCCGGGGTGCCATTGACGACAAAGGCCCGGTGGTGGCCAGCCTGTTCGCGCTGAAAGCCATCCGGGATCTGGGCATTCCGCTCAACCGCCGTGTCCGGCTGCTGTTCGGCCTGAACGAGGAGACCAACGACCGGGACGTGCTGTACTACAAGGCCCACGGCGGGGAGATCCCGGTGCTGGGCTTCACCCCGGACGGCGAGTATCCGCTCATCAACGGCGAAAAGGGCATCCTGAACGAGAGCTATGCCGTGCAGCTGCACCAGACCGGGGCCTGGCAGCTGAGCAGGGTGCAGGGCGGCGTGGCCGGCAATGTGGTGCCGGACTACGCCTGCGCTGTGCTGACCGCCCCGGCGGGGGCCGCCCTGCCGGATGCGGAGCACATCACCGTGACAGCCATCCCCGGCGGCTATCAGGTGGAAGCGGTGGGCGTTTCGGCCCACGGCAGCCACCCGGAGCAGGGCGAAAACGCCATTGGGCGGCTGGTGTGCTACCTTGACCGGCTGCCGCTGGAGGGGGATGCCAAGCAGGCCGTGCACTTTCTGGCCGAGAAGCTGGGCACCGACCCCTACGGCGAGCGCCTGCTGGGCCACCGGCTGGAGGATGCGCTCTCCGGCCCCATGAGCTGCAACTGGGGGCTGATCGAGGGCGACGCGCAGCATCTGTGGGTCAAGCTGAACTACCGCTATCCTGTGACCATGGAACGGGCAGACTGCCAGCCCGCTGTGCAGGCCGCCTTTGAGGCCGCAGGCTGGGCGCTGGATGGGCAGGTGCACAAGGAAAAGCTCTACTACCCTGCCGAGACCCCGCTGGTCAGCGCCCTGCTGGAGGTTTACCGGGATGCCACCGGCGACAATGCCCCGCCCAAGTGCATCGGCGGCGGCACCTACGCCAAGATGCTGCCCAACGTGGTGGCCTTTGGCCCCCTGTTCGCGGGTGACCCGGTCACAGAGCATCAGCCCGATGAATGCATCGATCTGGAACGTCTGGTGCAGAACGCCCAGATCATTGCAAACGCCATTGTCAAGCTGGCAAACCTGCCGCTGGAATAAGAAGGAGGACGGGACTATGAAGATCACACAGGTGCGGCTGGGCCGCATTTCCACCCCGCTGCGGGTGCCGTTCAAAACGGCACTGCGCACTGTGAACAGCGTTGAGGATGTTATCGTGGAGCTCCACACCGATACCGGTGCGGTGGGCTACGGCGAAGCACCCCCGACCGGTGTCATCACCGGCGATACCACCGGGGCCATCCTCGGTGCCATTCAGGATCATATCGCCCCTGCCCTGCTGGGCCGCGACCTCGATGAATTTGAGGATCTGACCGCCGCTGTGCAGAAGGCGCTTGTCCACAACACCAGCGCCAAGGCCGCTGTGGACATGGCCCTGTGGGATCTGCTGGGCCAGAAGTACAGCGCCCCTGTCTACCGGATGCTGGGCGGTGCCCGCAAAAACATCGTGACCGATATCACCATCAGTGTCAACCCGCCCGAGGAGATGGCCCGGGATGCCCGCACCGCCGTCCAGCGCGGCTACGACTGCCTGAAGGTCAAGGTTGGCATTGACCCGGAACTGGATGTGGCCCGCCTTGCCGCGGTGCGGCAGGCCGTGGGCCGGGACATCAAGCTCCGCATCGATGCCAATCAGGCCTGGAACGCCAAGCAGGCGGTCCGCATCCTGAACCAGATGCAGGAGAAGGGGCTGGACATTGAGTTCGTGGAGCAGCCCGTGCCCGCCGCAGATCTTGAGGGGATGCAGTATGTCACCCGCCATGCCGATGTGCCCGTGCTGGCCGACGAGAGCGTGTTCAGCCCGGCAGATGCCCTGCGGATCATGCAGACCGGCGCGGCCGACCTTGTGAACATCAAGCTGATGAAGTGCGGCGGTATCACCAATGCCCTGCGCATTGCCGCCGCCGCTGAGGTGTACGGCGTGGAGTGCATGATCGGCTGTATGCTGGAAGCAAAGATCTCGGTCAACGCCGCCGTGGAGCTGGCCTGCGCCAAGAAGATCGTCACCAAGATCGACCTCGACGGCCCGGTGCTCTGCAGCGAGGACCACATCCTCGGCGGTGCCGTGTTCGACGAAAAGAACATCACCGTCTCCGACGCGCCCGGCATGGGCATTCAGGGCTTTGTGCCCGGCAAGGTGTCCTATCTCGACTAAAACCGGAACAGACCGCATCCCGAAACACACGGGGTGCGGTCTCTTTTTGTGAATCTGTATTTCATATACGGACAGTGAAAAAAGCTCGTGTCTGTATATGTTGAAATGAAAAACAAAAAAAGCGGGTAAAATCTTTGACTTTTTGGCCTGTGAGGCGTATAATCGTACTTGTTCCGTGTAGAGGAATGGGAAAACTGTGCGCAATAGGCGCACAATCTGGATAGGGGAGTAGAAAAGTTATGAAAACGTTGAAAGCGGTTGCGGCAAGGTACAACGCCACCAGCCTGATCCTGCGCATCGTCATCGGCCTTGTGGTCGGTGCGGTGCTGGCACTGGCGGTGCCCGGTGCGGGCTGGGTGGAAGAGTTCGGCAGCCTGTTCGTGGGTGCCCTGAAGGGCATTGCCCCGGTGTTGGTGTTCATTATCGTGGCCAGTGCGTTGGCGCAGGGCACGTCCAAGCTGGACCGGCGCTTTGGCACGGTCATCTGGCTGTACATGCTCACCACCTTCCTGGCCGCCGCCATTGCGGCGGCGACCAGCTTCCTGTTCCCTCAGACCATCGTTTTGGCCGAGGCGGCAGAATCCGAGGTGGTGCCCCAGGGTCTGGGCGAGGTGATGAACACCCTGCTCACCAACTTTGTGGCAAACCCAGTCAGTGCCCTGCTGAACGGCAATTACATCGGCATCCTGTTCTGGGCCTGCCTGTTCGGTCTGGCCATGAAGAAGTACGGCGCGGACAGCACCAAGCTGTTCCTGGCAAACACAGCGGATGCAGTTTCCCAGATCGTCCGCTGGATCATCAATCTGGCACCCTTCGGTATCATGGGCCTTGTGTACACCAACGTGTCCAGCAACGGCCTGTCCATCTTTACCCAGTACGGCAGGCTGCTGCTCCTGCTGGTGGGCACCATGCTCTTTATGGCACTGGTCGTCTCGCCCTTCATCATCTTTGTGTATCTGCACTGCAACCCGTATCCGCTGGTGTTCCGCTGCCTGCGTGAATCCGGCCTGACCGCCTTCTTCACCCGCAGCTCTGCCGCCAACATCCCGGTCAATATGGATCTGTGCGAAAAGCTGGGGCTGGATAAGGATATGTATTCCGTCTCCATCCCGCTGGGCGCTACCATCAATATGGATGGTGCCGCCATCACCATTACCATTATGACGCTGGCTGCGGCCAATACGCTGGGCATTCAGGTGTCCCTGCCCGCCGCCATCCTTCTTTCGGTGATGAGCGCTCTGGGTGCCTGCGGTGCTTCCGGCGTGGCCGGCGGCTCCCTGCTGCTGATCCCCATGGCCTGCTCCCTGTTTGGCATCTCCAATGATATCGCCATGCAGGTGGTCGGTGTCGGCTTTATCATTGGCGTGGTGCAGGATTCCGTGGAAACTGCCCTGAACTCCGCCGGTGACGTGGAATTTGCCGCCACTGCGGAATATCACCAGTGGCGCAGGGAGGGCAAGCCCCTGCCGGCGTTCCTGTGCAAGTGATGCGAAACCGACAAAACTGAAACGGCTTTTCAAAGGCTGCTGTGCTGCTGGCACGGCGGCCTTTTTGTTTGGAACTTTTTTCTGGGCATTTTGCACAGGAAAGCCCTCGTCCTGTTGGAAATTGACGGATTCTGACGGATTTTGCATGAGAGTATCCCCTTTTGCAGAAGAAATTCTGGGCAAAACGGAGAGAAAATCTGAAAAAACTTTCCAAACAAGGTTTCAATCGTCCATGTATACAAGAACTTTATTTTTCATAAAAAACGTTTTGTGCTAGTTGCGCAAAGAACGAAAGAACGTTAAAAATGTATCACTAAATTCATAGTTTGTTCATATAATTTATAAAACAATTTCATAATTGAGTGGCATAATATGGCCATCCTCAGAGAGGGGAACAAAAGAACGAAGGGTTCTGAAAGGTTCCGCTCTGAGGATGCAGGGAGATAGAGGCCCTGCCAAAAAACACAATGACATTTACCGATATACGGAGGATATTTATTATGATGAACAAGAACACTGCTATTCTGGACAACACTATGATGGACGCTTACCTGACTGTCACCGAGGGCGTGTCCGATAACTGCGGCATTGGCCTGGCTTTTGCAAGCCTGCTCGAGAGCGCAAAGAAGAACTTTGTCAACCAGAGCAACCGCCGCGCTGTCAATGCAAGCTTTGCCGGCTGATCTTCTCCAATTTGCCGGTTGAAGATTCTCCTTCTTTTTTTGTTACAGCTGCTGCCACACTGTAATATGAACTGAAAAGCCCGGAACCACCTGCCGCCATAGCAGGTACGGTTCCGGGCTTTTTTGCTGTGTGGGTTCGGTCAGCGCAGGGGGTTTAAGCCGTCAGCTTTGCTTTCTGCAGTGCAGCCACGATCAGCGGAATGAGGATGAGCTGCGCCACGATACCGGGCACGGCAGTGAGCACCGCACCGGACAGGAACGCGCTGAACGGAAAACTGGAGCCGGACAGACCGGCCAGCACAAAGCGCACCGCACCCCAGACAAGGCGGCCTGCCACCATCGAGGTGACAAGGGTGGCGTAGATCATGGGCAGGGTGTGCTGCACCTTGCGGTACATGAAACCGGCCACAGCGCCGTACGTGGCCAGCTCAAAGGCCATGGCGATGGCAATGGGGTACATCGGGGGCATCCCGAACAGCACCGAGCGGAGCAGCGGGGCGGCAAAGCCTAGTGCCAGGCCCCAGGGGCCGCCCAGCACGAAGCCAGCCAGCAGCACCGGGAAGTGCATGGGGCAGAGCATGTTGCCGATCTGAGGCACATGGCCGGTGATCATGGGCAGCACAAAGGCCAGTGCCAGAAACAGTGCGGCCAGCACCAGATCACGGGTCGCGGAACGGGTCTTGGTATTCATCAATGATTCCTCCTGAAAATGCACAGACAAAAAGGGCCTGCCGCCGGCACGCGCGCCAGCGGCAGACCCCTTCATGGTGTCTGTTTTAAAATAATGTTTGCGGGGAGAAACACGGGCTTCGGCCCGCAAAGCCCCGGCTTCAGCCGGGAATTGTGCAAAAAGTATAGCAGATGCAAAGCCGCCTTGTCAAGCTCAGCGGATGAGGATGGTTACGGGGTGGTGTTTGCGGATTTTTGAAATTTGTAGATGTAATAAAAGGAATCTTCACCGGGGCCTTCTGCAAATGTACTGTTACAGACATTGGTGTGAGAATAACCATTGTCGGAGGCTGCATTCAATTCGGCATCAGAAAGCGCATGTTCCATAAAGAGCCAGATCTCAGGATCGGAAGAAGTGAAGCACTGAGAAGTATTGGAGGATTCGATTTGAGCATGGACACGTTCCGGAAAGTAATAATCAAAGAGTGTCCAGTCTAGGAAGTAGTTCGTTGTATAAAGAACTGCATCCTGAGAGGGGGTAATAACTGCCAGACACTGGGCGGTCGCAAGGTCGATGCGCTTTTCCCGCTGATAGGTTTGGTAGAAATCCGGTAGACTGCACACCAGCGTTCCCAAAATCAGAATACTGGATAGAATGGTTCTCCAACGGACTTTAGACAGAAGAAAGCCAAAAACCAGGTAAACGACTGCGGTGAGCGGATAAAGGTATCGAACGAGAAAAAGCGGGCGAACGGTATGTGAAACGATCAGCCCGACTGCGGAGGTGCCGGCGGCAGAAAACAAGCCGGTCAAAAGCCAGATCGTATCAGGGGCGAAGAGCCATTTAGAGGACGACTTGGCCTGTGCTGTGAAATAAAGAAGGAATGCAAGACCGAAAATGAGGACTGTCCAAGAAGGATTGAAGAAGAATCCGATACAATTGATCGGAGAAGGAATGAAGGTGGACCACCAGTCTGCCGCAGCGCGTTTGAAAGTGGGAAGCAATACCAGAAGCCAGGGAAGGTAGACGACCACTGCGGCACAATAAGTGATAAGGATTTTTTTGAAGCTGCTCTTATCCTGCGGAAGCAGAGAAAGCAGAGCCAGATAGAAAAATGCAACGGAAATCAGGGCATAGTAGTGCGTATAAGCGGCACAAAGAGAGGCGACGCTGAAAATGACCCAATCGGAGGTTTTACCGGAATGAAGAATGTTATGGAGTGCCAGATAGGCCGCTAACACAAAGAAAGCGCCGAGTGAATACATTCGGGCCTCGACATTGAACATGATAGCGGTATCAGTCAAAGAGGCAAAAGTGGAAACAACAACTGCGGGAATCAATCCGAACTGTCTGAAAATCACTGTACAGGCAAGAATCAGAACGAGTCCATAGGGAATCAGAGCCGACAGATGATAGACATATCCGTGATTGCCCAGAAGATGATATAGGAGCTGTGTGAAAAGATAGTACAGCGGCGGATGGTTATCTGCCGCTGTGACTTGGAGCATTTCAAAAACATTCATTTGGGCAAGGCCGATGCTGAACCCTTCATCTCCCCAGAAGGAGTTGTCAAAAATGCGGACAAAGTGCATGGCGAACAGCACAAGGGCATACAGGTACAGCAGCCAGGGCAAAATCCTGTGGCTGCGCTGTGCCCGGGATGTGGGTGCGGAAAAAGACATAGGAACCTCCCAAAATGATAAAAAAAGCAAACAAATTCATCTTATTATATCATACAGCGGCAAAAGATGATATTGCAAAGCGGCCAAAAGCTGCAAAAATGTTTTGCGGGGGCAAAATGGACCTGCATTTTCAACAAAAACGGGAACATTTACAAGCGATTTTGCCAAGGGATGTACATTTTGACGAAAGAACCTTGACGTTTTTGCATAGAATAGATAATATAGACTTGAGAAATAGCGCATCAGGGCGTATGGCCCGGGTGCGTACCATATCCGATGCAAACGCTGAGGTTCATACGGGAGGACCAAAGATGACAAATGCAGAAAAGCTTACCCTGGCAAAACACGCCTGCCACATCCGCATGGGCGTGATCGAGGGCACTCACAGCGCCAAGTGCGGCCATCCGGGCGGCAGCCTGGATATCGCCGAGGTGCTGGCGTACCTCTATTTCGTAGAGATGAAGGTGGATCCGAAGGATCCCAAGAATCCTGACCGCGACCGTCTGGTGCTCTCCAAGGGCCATGCGGCCCCGGCGCTGTACGCCGCGCTGGCTGAGCGTGGGTTCTTCCCGGTGGAGGACCTCAAGACCCTGCGCAAGATCGGCAGCTACCTGCAGGGCCACCCCAACATGAACAGTGTGCCGGGCGTGGATATGTCCACCGGCAGTCTGGGTCAGGGCATCTCCGCCGCCTGCGGCATGGCACTGGGCGCAAAGCACGCCGGCTCTGCCGTGAACGTTTACGCCATTCTGGGCGACGGCGAGGTGGAAGAGGGCGAATGCTGGGAGGCCTTTATGTTTGCCGCCCACTACGGCCTTTCTAACCTGTGCGTGATGCTGGACCGCAACCATCTGCAGATCGATGGCACCACCGAGACGGTCATGAACAGCGCCCCGCTGGAAGATAAGCTGCGCGCCTTCAACTTCAATGTGGTCACCATCAACGGCCACGACTTTGACCAGATCGAGAGCGCCGTGCAGGCTTTCCACGCCGAGACCAAAAAGCCCACCTGCATCATTCTGGATACGGTCAAGGGCACCGGCGTTTCCTATATGACCAATTCCGTTGTATGGCACGGCAAGGGCCCCAACGATGAAGAGTATCAGGTGGCCATGAACGAGCTGAACGCCGCCTATGCCGCGCTGGAACAGGAGGAGAACTGAGATGGCAGACGTGAAAAAGATCGCGACCCGCGACAGCTACGGCAACACCCTGAAGGAGCTGGCCGCGGAAGGCCATGATGATCTGGTGGTGCTGGACGCCGATCTGGCCGCCGCTACCAAGACCGGTATGTTCCAGAAGGCATACCCGGATCGTCACTTTGACTGCGGCATCGCCGAGGGCAACATGGTAGGCGTGGCAGCAGGTCTGGCCACTATGGGCTATGTGCCCTTTGTTTCCAGCTTTGCCATGTTTGCAGCCGGCCGCGCCTTCGAGCAGGTGCGCAACTCTGTGGGCTACCCCCATCTGAACGTGAAGATCGGCGCCACCCACGGCGGCATCTCCGTGGGCGAGGACGGCGCTTCCCACCAGTGCTGTGAGGACTTTGCCCTGATGCGCAGCATCCCCGGCATGACCGTCATCTGCCCCGCCGACGATATCGAGGCACGCGCCGCTGTGCGCGCCGCCTACGCCATGGAAGGCCCCGTCTACCTGCGCTTCGGCCGTCTGGCTGTGCCGGTGTTCCACGATGAGGCCAACTACCACTTTGAGCTGGGCAAGGGCGAGCAGCTGACCGAGGGCAACGATATTGCCATCATCGCCACCGGCCTGATGGTCAACGAGGCACGCATGGCCGCTGAGCAGCTGGCTGCCGAGGGCATCCACGCCCGGGTCATCAACATCCACACCATCAAGCCCCTGGACGAGGAGATCGTCCTCAAGGCGGCAAAGGAGTGCGGCAAGGTCATCACTGCCGAGGAACACAACGTCATCGGCGGTCTGGGCGAAGCCGTCTGCGCCGTCCTCAGCGAGAAGCTGCCCACTCCCGTGCGCCGCGTGGGCGTGCAGGACGTGTTCGGCTGCTCCGGCCCCGCATGGGACTTGCTGAAGAAGTTCGGTCTGGACGCTGCCACCATCTGCAAGACTGCCCACGAGATGCTGGGCAAGTAAGCGCTTTTTACAGCAGTACGAATTCGATTTTTAAAGCCGCCGCACAAAACACTGTGCGGCGGCTTCTTTTTGTCCCCATAACTGTCCTCCGCACAAGGACAACAGCGAAATGAAAGTCTGCGTTTTGTCTGCATTTCATATCGAAAAGAAAAACGTGCGACTTGATTTATAAAATAAATAAAGCCGCTCAAAAGCAAGAAATAAAAAAGGAATAACACGATTGTTTAAGTGTACTTGCTTAAAAGTGAAATATGCTCATGGACTGAAATTGTACAAAAATCATGGGATTTTTTGGGCGCTACGTTAGACAAACCGCAGAAATGAACGCACAGCGCGGCACCCTGAATATCATGCTGGAGACCGAGGTTCAGTCGCTGGACCCGCAGGTAGCCACCGACGGCACCTCCTTTGAGGTCATCGCAGACTACACCGACGGTCTGATGCAGATGGATGCAGACGGCGCAGCAGTTCCCGCCATTGCCGAGACCTACGACATCAGTGAGGACGGAAAGACCTACACCTTCCACCTGCGGGATGCCAAGTGGTCCAACGGCGAATCCGTTACCGCTGCCGACTTCGTGTTCGGCTGGCAGCGCGCTGTGGACCCCGCCACCGCTTCCGAGTATTCCTATATGCTGTCGGATATCGGTCAGGTGGTCAACGCTGCCGAGATCATTGCAGGCGAGAAGCCCGTCACCGATCTGGGCGTGACTGCTGTGGACGACAAGACGCTGGAGGTCCAGCTGAACGTTCCCGTCAGCTACTTTTTGAGCCTGATGTACTTCCCCACCTTCTATCCGGTCAACGAGGCGTTCTACAACACCTGCAAGGACACCTTCGGCACCAGCCCCGACACGGTGCTGTCCAACGGTGCGTTCAAGCTGACCGACTACCAGCCTGCCGCAACCGCCTTTACGCTGGAAAAGAACCCCGATTACTACGATGCCGGCAAGATCGCTCTGGACGGTCTGGCCTATCAGGTCATCAAGGACAGCCAGCAGGCACTGATGAGCTACCAGACCGGTGCTCTGGACATGACTTTGCAGAACGGCGAGCAGGTGGATCAGGTCAAGGACGACCCCGAGTTTACCAGCGTGGGTGCCGGTTACCTGTGGTACATCAGCCCCAACATCGGCAGTGTGCCGGAGCTGGCCAACGAGAACCTACGCAAGGCCATCACCTTTGCACTGGATCGTGACGCCATTACCGGAGACGTGCTGAAGGACGGCTCTGCACCCTGCTACACCGTCGTTCCGCCGCAGTTTGCTACCGGCCCCGATGGCAGCGATTTCAGCGCCGACCAGACCAAGTTTGCAGAGTTCTGCGCATACGATCCCGACAAGGCTGCAGAGTATTACGAGCAGGCCAAGGCTGAGCTGGGCAAGGATTCCTTCTCCTTCACCATGGTCGTCGATGCCGACGATGCTCCCCAGAAGGTCGCTCAGGTCGTTCAGGAGCAGCTGCAGACCACCCTGCCCGGCTTTACTCTGGAGCTGAAGGTAGAGCCCAAGAAGCAGCGCGTGCAGGATATGCAGGACGGCAACTTTGAGATCGGCCTGACCCGCTGGGGCCCCGACTACGCCGACCCCATGACCTATCTGGGCATGTGGGTGACCGGCAACTCCAACAACTACGGTCTGTGGAGCGATACCGACTACGATGCCATCATTGACGAGTGCACCACCGGTGACCTGTGCACTGACCCCGAGGGCCGCTGGGCTGCCCTGTACGAGGCAGAGCAGATCGTTCTGGAGCAGGCGGTCATCTTCCCCCTGTACGGCCAGTGCAATGCCGAGATGGTCTCCTCTGCCGTTACCGGCGTAGCGTTCCACCCCGTGGCACTGAACCGCGTGTACAAGAACGCTGCTAAGAGCGAGTAAAACTGAAAGCACACTGAACAAGGCCGCACAGTGGCCCGCAAAAAGCCACTGTGCGCCTTTTTGGCATTGTGCCTGTCCGCGGCAGAAGAACGACTGACCGCGAGATCCCGGAAGGAAAAAGGGGGTCCACCCGACGTGAAAAAATATACGCTCAAGCGAATCCTGGCCTCGCTGTTCACGCTGCTGGCAATTCTGCTGGTGCTGTTCATCCTGATGCAGCTGATGCCCGGTTCGCCCTTCAATGATGAAAAGCTGACGCCCGATATGCGGGCAGCCCTGTATGCAAAGTACGGCCTTGACCAGCCCATCTATATCCAGTTCTTCCGCTATGTGGGCAATATGCTCCGGGGCGATCTGGGTGTCAGCTACAATATCTCCAAAAATACGCCCATCTCCCAGCTCATCCAGTCCCGTCTGCCCATCTCCATTCAGGTGGGCGGCATGGCGGTCACGCTGGGTGCCATCGCAGGTCTGGTGCTGGGCATTCTTGCCGCTTTGAAGCGGGATACCGTGGTGGACTCCATCGCCACCATCATCTCGGTCATCGGCGTATCGGTGCCGTCCTATGTGTTCGCGCTGGCGCTGAGCTACACCTTCGGCTTTAAGTTCCGCTGGTTCCCCATGCTGTTTTCCGCCAAGGACATTTTTGGCTCCAGCGTGCTGCCCAGTATCTCGCTTTCCATGTTCACCATGGCGTCCATTGCCCGCTTTACCCGCAGTGAGATGATCGAGGTACTGGATTCGGATTATATGCTGCTGGCCGAGAGCAAGGGCATTTCTGGCCCGGCGCTGATCTTCCGCCACGCGCTGCGCAACGCCCTGATCCCCATCATCACGGTGCTGGCACCGCTGATCGTGGATCTGATGACCGGCTCGCTGGTGGTGGAAAAGATCTTCGCCATTCCCGGCGTGGGCAGCCTGCTGGTGACGGCCATCCAGTCCAACGACTACAATGTGGTCATCAGCCTGAGCTTCATCTACAGTGCCATGTACATTGGCATCATGCTGGTCGTTGACCTGCTGTACGGCATCATCGACCCGCGCATTCGTTTGGCAAAGGGGGACGACTAAATGGCAGAAAAAGCGATCCGGCTGGGCGGCGAATCCACCGCCGATGCCATTGTCAGCGCCGTGGATGCAATGTACACGGAGCACACCTTTGCGGAAAAGGATTTTGCCCTCAAGCACAACGAGGACGAGATCAGCGTGGATACCAACTTTGCGGCGCAGAACTTCTGGAAGGAAGCGCTCATCCGCTTTTTCAATAAGAAGAGTGCCGTGCTGGGGCTTGTCCTCATTGTGATCATCGTGCTGCTGGCCGTTTTGGGCCCGGGCATGAACAGCTACACCTACTCCGGGCAGGATCTGAGCCAGAAAAACTTTGCGCCCCGCGTGCCGGGCATTGAGCAGTTCGGCATTCTGGACGGCAGCGAGAAGATGAGCACCACCACCGGCACCAAGGTGACCAACGCTTATCAGGAAAAAGACAAGCTGGACGTCTACTACTGGTTCGGCAGCGACCTGTACGGCCGCGACATCTGGACCCGCACATGGGAAGGCGCCCGGGTCTCCCTGATCATCGCGGTGGCGGCGGCCATCATTGATATGGTCATCGGCATGAGCTACGGCCTGATCTCGGGCTACTTCGGCGGCAGAGTGGATATGGTGATGCAGCGCTTTCTGGAGGTAGCCAACGGCATCCCCCGTCTGGTCATCGTCACGCTGCTGCTGCTGGTGCTGCAGCCCGGCATGGTGACCATCATCTTTGCCCTGATGCTGACCGAGTGGGTGGGCATGAGCCGCATCGCCCGTGCGGAGATGCTCAAGCTGAAGGATCAGGAGTTCGTTCTGGCCTCCCGCACGCTGGGTGCAGGCAGCTTCTTCATCATCTTCAAGGAAGTGCTGCCCAACATCATCGGACCCATCATCACGCAGGTCATGTTCAGCATCCCGACCGCGATCTTCACCGAGGCGTTCCTCTCCTTCGTGGGTCTGGGCATCCCGGTGCCGCAGTGTTCGCTGGGCTCTCTGATCAGTGAGCTGTACAACAGCTTCACCACCCACCCCTATCAGATCATCCCGCCCATTGTGGTCATGAGCCTGCTGATGCTCAGCTTCAACCTCGTGGCGGATGGTCTGCGCGAGGCGCTGGACCCCAAGATGAAGAGTATGTAAGGAGGAACACCCCATGCCTGAAGCAAAAAAAGAACAGGTCTTGTCGGTGCGAGACCTTGATATCACCTTTAAGACCACCGCAGGCCCGGTGCACGCCATCCGCGGCGTGAACATCGACCTGTACAAGGGCGAGACGGTCGCGCTGGTGGGCGAGTCCGGTTCCGGCAAGTCCGTCACCATGAAAGCCGCCATGGGCATTCTGGCCAAGAATGCCACCGTGAACAGCGGCAGCATCCGGTTCAGCTACCACCACGCCGACGGCAGCCCGGAGACCGTGGACCTGCTGCAAAAGGATAAAAAGTGGATCCGCCGCCACATCAACGGCAAGCGCATCGCCATGGTGTTTCAGGACCCCATGACCAGCCTTGACCCCACCATGACCATCGGCAAGCAGATCATGGAGGGCATGCTCTGGCACTTCAAAATGCCCAAGGCGGAAGCCTACAAAAAGGCGCTGGAACTGCTGGAAGAGGTGGGCATCCGGCCGCCGGAAATCTTCTCCATGGGCCAAGCCTTGGAGGAGCGGGCGCTGTGCTACACCGTGGAGGAATTTACACGCTGCTTTGGGGAGGGCGCATGATGGAAATGGAAACCAAGACAAAGAAAAAGCTCTCGGAGAACATTTTGGAAAAGTTCTCCATGGATTTTCTGCGGAACCAGGTGCTGAAGAACGCCTATGGCAACGACGACACCGTCATCGCCAAGCTGGATCCCCGCATTTTGATTGTGTGGTACCTGTTCTTTGGGCTGGTCCCCTGGTTTGTCAACGACCTGTGGTT
>OMGA01000437.1_pt1 | contig 18298 bp, 9 predicted proteins | sample 1674211 | NCBI WGS metagenome assembly OMGA01 (sample SAMEA103958152, study PRJEB25191) | human gut metagenome | biome: human-associated habitat [ENVO:00009003]; feature: intestine environment [ENVO:2100002]; material: feces | place: Germany | collected 2013/2015
TGGACTATATAATAAGGTGGCGCTTACGATTTGTCAGACTGTTGATGGAAAGATTCTGGTAGGTACTTATGGCAATGGTGTATATCAGGTGAACGGCGATGGAAGCAGTATGCCTGCATATTCAGTTCGTAATGGAAAGTTGAAGAGCGACTATGTGTTCAGTCTTTTTGTTGATAGCGAAGGCAATCTCTGGATAGGCTGTTTAGATGGTGATATGGCCTGTTTCCCTTCTGGAAAAAATGTTTTCAGAGGAGTGGAGAAGGCAGCTTTCTATCTGCCTGTCAACGAGGTACAATGCATTACAGAATCAGAGGATAAGCGCAGTATCGCTGTAGGAACTTCGCATGGTTGCTATTTGATAGATAAGCGCGAACCTTTGCATCCTCGTCGTTTTTTTTATCCAGAACAATATCCCGATAAAGACATTAATTTGTTTGTCAACAGTATGGTTTATCAGAATTCCCGTCATGTCTGGATAGGTACGGATGGTGGTGGACTTTATGATTATAATCTGAAGACTAATAAATTAAGAAACTATACTACCCAGGAGTCTTTACCGTCTAATACGGTTTATGGACTTATCAAGGGAAAGAATGGCAAGTTGTGGTTGAGTACTGATAAGGGGTTGGCTTTCATCTATCAGGGGAAGGTGGTAAATCTCAACTTCTTCAAGGGACTGGAACGTGAGTATAATCGTATGTCTGTGGCGTGTACTTCAGATGGCAGGATGCTTTTTGGCAGTAATGATGGCGTAGTGGCTTTGGCTCCGATGTTTGCCAAAGGATTGAATTATGCAGCTCCGCTTCATATCCATCGTGTTGAGGTAGAAGGCGTAGAGCGTACCGACCAATGGAATAAATCCCTCTTTGAGATGTTACAAGATGGCACCTTGCACCTTCACCATCATGAGAATACGCTGATTGTTTCTTTCGAGAGCATCAATTATCAATATCAGCATGACATCCAATATCTGTATTATTTAGAAGGATATGATCGTAACTGGAGTAAACCTTCCTCTTATCAGTTAGCACGATTTGTCAATTTGCCTCCTGGCAACTATGTCCTTTATGTCAAAGCTATTTGCAGAAGCAATGGTAGAGAATTGGGAGCAACATCCCTAAAAATTTCTATCGCTCAACCTTGGTGGAACACCTGGTGGGCATGGATTGTCTATCTCTGTATTCTGACAGCCATCTTATATTTTGCATGGCAGTTTTATAAAGAACGATTGCAGCGCAAGTATTATGACGAGAAAATCAATTTCTTCGTTAATACTGCCCATAACATACGTACTCCTTTGAGTCTCGTTTTAGCTCCTCTTGTTGATCTGTCTAAAGATTCTCTCTTGAGTGAAAAGAGTCGTGTTTTTTTGGATATGGCGCAGCGCAACGGCAATAAACTGTTGAAGATGGTAACAGAGTTGCTTGACTTCCAAAAAGTAGAACAGTCTGCCGAACAGGTTCGTCTGCAAGATATAGAATTGCCGATGCTTTTACGTGTGCAGTTGGAAAAGTTTGTATTGGCAGCTCAGGAGAAGCATATTCAACTGAGTATTGAAACGTGTCCGCAGCAACAGATTCATTCTGATGTCAAAATGATGGATCTGATATTGGAAAATCTTCTCTCGAATGCTATCAAATATACACCTCAAGGTGGAAAGGTTACGTTGTCGGCTTCTGTTGAAGGTAAGATGGCTATGATTCATGTTTGTGATACAGGTATAGGTATTCCAAAGGCCGAAATTAAGAGTATCTTCAAGACCTTCTTCAGGGCTTCTAATGCGATAAATTCTCAGGAAATGGGAAGTGGATTAGGACTGATGCTTACACGAAAGCTTGTAGAGAAATTAGGAGGAAAGCTTAGTTTCGTAAGTGAGGAAGGAAAGGGTACTACTTTCTGTGTGAAGATGCCATTAGGTCATGTAACAGATTCTTCTGTCCGGCTTGTAGGAGAAAAGAAAAATGTTGCAACTGAATCTTCTTTAGCTGAAGATAAGCATGATGAAACTTGCCAGACTGTGTCTTCTGCGGTTCAGCAGGATGCTGATGTTTCTACGGATACACTTCTTTTTGTCGATGACAATGAAGATCTTCGCAAATATATCAGAATGACTTTTGGTGATTCTTATCAAGTAGTTGATGTGGAGAGTGCAGAGGCTGCCTTGAAATATTTGAAAGAGGGCGGGGTATGTGATATCGTTGTTTCTGATGTCATGATGCCGGGAATGCACGGAGATGAGTTCTGTCGCAGTATCAAGGAAAATAAGGAAACATCATGGCTGCCTGTTATCCTGCTGACTGCTAAGGCTGGTCGTGACTTTATGATAGAGGGTCTCGGACTTGGTGCTGATGACTATATAGCCAAGCCATTCGATACTGCTATTCTTGCGAGTAAGGTTGCCAGTATTTTGAAGAATCGTCGCCGGTTGAGTCAGTATTATATGGACAGAAGCCTTGCTCTTGTTAGAGGAGAGGTTGCTTCTGAGTCTGCTTCTTCCGAGCAGATTGTGGGTTCTGATTCTTCCGATGAACACTTGGAACCTACTGGAGTTTCTGAAGAGAAAAAGGATGATACTGTCTTGAATAAGCAAGACCAGACATTCGAAAAAGTGGCAGAAGCTGTTCTGGATCCACAAGACCAGGCTTTTGTAGATAAAGCTACCAGTTTGGTGTTGGCTCATCTGAGCGATACCGACTTTAATATCGACCGACTCTGTAGAGAGATGGCGATGAGTAGAACGCTTTTCTATGGTAGGCTGAAGACTCTTACGGGTCAAAGTCCGCAGGATTTTATGCGTTTGATACGTCTGGAGCAGGCTGCAATCTTCCTGAAACAGGGGGATAGTGTGCTGGATGTATCTGTGAAAGCTGGTTTTGTAAATGTGAAGTACTTTAGTACAGTATTTAAAAAGCACTTTGGGGTTTCTCCCAGTAAGTATCTGTAAATCAGGATTTTAATTTTAAAGAAAAGGTTTCGGTTTGGACGATATGTCTGAATTGAAACCTTTTTTGTTTGTTATCTAACCCTCTTGAAGTTCCTTTTCTCTACTTTTGCAGCCAGAATCTGTTACGCACAGTTTTTTAAAAACCGAAACAATAACAATTTACCCATAAAATGAAAAGGAATTTTTTGACAATTAGCCTCTTTTTAATAGGCATCTTCACATGTTTCTCATGCGAAGCAAACACGTTGCAGAATGACCCATCCAAAGGTTCTGATGGCGTATGCGAATCCATGCCTACTGCCCAGCAATGGAATAAAGATGTTGTGGGGTGGAATCTTGGCAATGAATTCGAGTGTTCAGCTCCTGGACAGGATGGTGAGTCGATGCAGATTGGCAACCCTGATGGTTCTATCCATGCAGAGACAGCCTGGGGCAATCCCGTTGTTACCAAGAAGATGATACAAGCTGTGAAGAAGGCAGGTTTCAATGCCATCCGTATTCCAATCCGTTGGCAGTGCCACATTACCAACGCTCAGGCGATGAGCATCGACAAGGCTTGGATTGCCCGTATCAAGGAGGTGGTGGGCTGGTGCCTTGACAACGGTTTGAAGGTTATCATCAATGTGCAACATGAAAAATGGCTCGAAAGTCGTCCTACCTATCAATATAAGGAAGAAAACTGCCAGAAGCTTGCGCTCCTCTGGATGAATATCGCCTCTGAGTTTGCCAATTATGATTATCGTCTTGCTTTCGCAGGAACTAACGAAGTGCATATCAAAGATAACTGGGGCAAACCTACTGCCGAGAACCTCGAAGTGCAGAATGCTTACAATCAGATATTCGTGGATGTGGTTCGTGCCACAGGCGGCAACAATGCCAAGCGCCACCTCATCTTACAGACTTACGTTTGTAACCCATGGTTTGGCATCGAGAATGGAGATTTCATCATTCCGAAGGATGCCGAAGGCAATGGCAACAACTATATGAGTGTGGAATTCCACTACTATCAACCATGGAGCTACGCCGGCGATTGCACCTACGATTACTGGGGTGATGCCTACAAGGATGCTGGCAAGATACCTGCAGACAACGAGAAGACGATGACGGATTTCTTTGACAAGGCGGTGAATACCTGGAACAACAAAGGACTGGGTGTCGTAATAGGAGAGTGGGGAGTAACCGATCACTATAAGTCAAACTCAGAGAAAGTGCATGAAAACATGACCTACTACTGTAAGTTCTTGACTACGGAGGCTCGCAAACGAGGCTTCTCTACTTTCGTTTGGGACAACAACCACTTCGGCAACGGCTCTGAGAAGTATGGCATCTTCGACCGTTTCAAGAGTATGAAGGTGAATGCTCCTTGGATTCTCGAAGGAATCTTTGGGAAAGAATAATGTTAAACTAAAAACAATATATCAATTATGAGAAAGAAAACTATGTTTCTCGGCCTGCTCGGTGCAGGTTTGATGTGGATGCCTACTTCAGCCATCCTCGCTGCCCAGATGAACAATGCTGCTATGAGCGTTCAGCAGAACCAAGGCATCAAGGGTACAGTGGTAGATGCCACTGGCGAAACCTTGATTGGCGCTAGCGTGAAAGTGGCTGGTACAACCAACGGTGCCGTTACCGGTATAGATGGTAACTTTACGTTGAACTGCAAGCCTGGAGCAACGCTCGAAGTGAGCTACATCGGTTACAAGACGATGACCGTGAAAGCTGCTAATGGCATGAAAATCACGATGCAAGAGGATGGTAAGGCCTTGAATGAGGTCGTTGTTACCGCCCTTGGTATCAAGCGCGACCGCAAGGCTTTGGGCTATGGCTTGGAGGAGGTTAAAGGTGAGGAACTTACCAAGGCGAAGGAAACCAACGTCATCAACTCTCTTTCAGGTAAGGTGGCTGGTCTCGTTGTGCAGAACACCGCTGGCGGTGCTTCTGGTTCTACCCGCGTGCTTCTTCGTGGTAATACAGAAATGGCAGGCAATAACCAGCCTCTTTACGTGGTGGATGGTGTGCCTTTGGATAATACTAACTTTGGCAGTGCTGGTGAAGCTGGTGGTTATGACCTCGGTGATGGTATCTCTGCCATCAATCCTGACGACATCGAGACGATGACCGTATTGAAAGGTCCTGCTGCCTCTGCCCTCTATGGTAGCCGTGCTTCTCATGGTGTTATCTTGATTACGACCAAGAAGGCGGAGAAGGATAGAATTTCCGTGGAGTACAATGGTTCTTATACTATCGATACCCAATTGGCTAAATGGGACGACATCCAGGAGATATACGGTGCTGGCTACAATGGCGAGCTTCCTAATGCGAGCACCTCTGGCACCAATGCCAGTTGGGGACCTAAGGCCGATGACTTCATGTTCAAATATTTCGATGGCGAGGAACGTCCATTCATGATGCATCCTAACAATGCTTCTGGTTTCTTCCGTACAGGTTTCACTACCCAGAACTCTGCCATCCTCTCAGTTAATTCCGGTAAGACGGGTATGCGTTTCTCTGTTACCGATATGCGCAACAAGGATATCTTGCCAAATACCAACATGAGTCGTGACAACTTCAACCTCCGTGTCAATACCTCAGCAGGTCCTGTAGATTTCGACTTCACCGCCAACTATACTCGTGAGAAGGTAAAGAACCGTCCTGCCCTTGGTGACTCTCAGAGCAACGTGGGTAAGAACCTCATGACCCTGGCGGGTACCTACGACCAGGCTTGGCTGAAGCACTATGAGGATGCCGACGGCAACTACTCCAACTGGAATGGTAACGACCAGTATAACAGAAATCCATACTGGGATCTCTACAAGAACCGCAATACATCCGACAAGGACGTGTTCCGTTTTACGGGTAAGGCCATCTGGAACATCAACAAGCACCTCAAGTTGCAGGGTACCATCGGTACCGATATCAACAGCATGAACTTCGAGGACTTCATCGCCAAGACAACTCCAGGTACTCCTGCCGGAAAGCTTACCGACCAAATCTTCAAAAACCGCACACTCAACGCCGAGATACTCGCCCTCTACAACAACTCATGGGGCGACTTCGATGTCAACGCTACCGCTGGTGGTAACATCTTCAAGGTGAACAACAAGACCACTACAAACATCGGTCTCAACCAGCAGATGAATGGCATCCAGAATATCATGAACTATCAGGAACAGAACACTCGTGAGAGCATGTACAAGAAACAGATCAGCTCTCTCTATGCCAGCGCAAGCCTCGGCTACAAGCATACTTACTATTTGGAGGGAACCCTCCGTGGCGATAAGTCGTCTACGCTCCCTACAAATAACAATACATACGTATATCCTTCTGTATCGGGTAGCTTGGTTTTCTCTGAGTTTATCAAGAACAAGAAGTTCATCAATTATGGTAAGATTCGCGCATCTTGGGCAAAGGTAGGTAGCGATACCGATCCATACCTGTTGGCACTCAACTATACCACGGGCAAGTACAGCTACGCGGGTTATACCATCGGTATGATAGCCAACTCAACACAGCCAAACAAGAATTTGAAGCCTACTATGACAGGTTCTTACGAGGTAGGTTTGGAGATGAAGTTCTTCAACGGACGCTTGGGCTTGGATGCCACCTATTACAACCAGAACTCCAAGAACCAGATTTTGAGTTTGGCTTCAACCACCACCTCTGGCTATGCTTACCGCCTCATCAATGCCGGTGAGATTCAGAACCAGGGTGTCGAGATTGCCCTCAATGCCCGTGCCTTGCAGATCAAGGACTTCGCTTGGGACTTGGGTGTCAACTTCTCGAAGAATACCAACAAGGTGAAGTCGCTCACCAATGGCATGGACTACTTCGAGTTGGCGAAGGCATACTGGTGCGGTGTTTCTGTAGGTGCCAAGGTGGGTGAGAACTATGGAGCTATCCGTGGACACGACTTCCTTTACAACGACAAGGGACAGGTGGTTGTCGATGCAGCTACTGGTCTTCCAAAGATTGACCAGAAGGTCAAGACCATCGGTAACTCTACTTGGGACTGGACAGGTGGTTTCTACTCAACCTTCAGCTACAAGAACTTCCGCCTTTCTGCATCCTTCGATGTGAAGGTAGGTGCCGACATCTACTCTATGTCCATGCGTTCTGCATACCAGACAGGTAAGGCAAAGGGAACATTGGCAGGCCGTGAGGAGTGGTACTCTTCTGAGGAGGCTCGCAAGGCTTCGGGTATGGATCTTGCCGCATGGCGTGAAGCAGGTAAATGCAAGGGATTGGTCGTAGATGGTGTCATCGACAATGGCGACGGTACTTATCGCAAGAACGACATCGCCGTGAACCCTGAAGATTACTGGAAGCATGTGGCAAATGGCGTGCAGAGTGCCTTCGTTTACGACAACTCTTACGTGAAGTGTCGTGAGATTACTTTCGGCTATACCTTCCCAGAGAGCATCCTGGGCAAGTATGTCAAGGGCTTGACCGTATCCTTCGTGGCTCGTAACCCATTCATTGTTTGGAAGAACATTCCTAACATCGACCCAGACTCCAGCTACAACACCTCAGGTCTCGGTCTGGAATTTGGTTCCCTGCCATCTCGCAAGAGTTATGGTTTGAACGTGAACGTGAAGTTCTAATCTCGAAAAAAATGAATCAATTTCTTTAGAAGAGTTCTAATATAAATAATGTAAGAAAATGAACAATATAATCAAGAAATATATAGGTAAGAGCAGCCTGATGATGGCTTTCGCCCTGATGGCAACCGGCACTGCGATGACTTCATGCTCTGATGATACCTTGAGCAACATCAATACCGACAAGACCAAGGTGAGCGAGCTCGACCCTAACGCACAGTTGACAACAGCTTTGTTGCAGACTTACGGTGACTTCAGTCTGATGGATACCTACCGTAACTATATAACTGGTTTTCCACAGTATTTCGCTGGTGGTTGGAATGTAACCAATTACGCTGGTTCTAATTTCAAAGAAGATGATATGTCCCGTCGAGTTTGGGACCGCTATTATGAAATCGGTATCAAGAACCTTGTGGATGCCATCAACAATTCTGCTGACAAGGCAAACTTGAATGCAGCACTTCGTATCCATCGTGTCTATATCACGGCAGTTTTGGCAGATACCTACGGTGACGTGCCTTGTTTGGAGGCAGGTCTGGGTTATATCTCAGGTATCTCCAACCCTAAGTATGATACCGTAGAGGAACTCTACAGCTGGTTCTTCAAGGAACTTGACGCTTGCGAGAAGCAACTTGGCACAGGTACCGACCACATTTCTGGTGATGTCACCAGCATGGGTGGTGATGTAGCTAAGTGGAAGAAGTATGCCAATGCACTCCGTATGCGCTATGCCATGCGCATTTCCGATGTTAATCCACAGAAGGCAAAGGAGGAGTTTGAGAAGGCTGTAGCTGCCGGTGCCATCGCCAGTGCAGCAGATGATGCTTATATCAAGTATGCTGATGCTCCATTTACCTATTATGATGGAGCCAACGATTACGATTTCCGTGCCAATGCATTGAGCGAGACTCTCTATGGTCAGGATGCTACATCGCCTACCATGGTATGCTCTACCTTGTTCTATCAGTTGCAGAATACCAACGACCCTCGTCTCTATCGCATCTGCCGTCACTACTACAATATCAAGCGTAGTCAGGTGAAGCCAGATAAGGAGCAGAACATCGACTTGACCGATGATTTCCTGGCTTACTTCCAGAGCAAGAACCTCGGTGAGGAGCCTTGCAACCCTGGTGCAGCCTGGTACACAGACTGGATGAATCCAGCTACGTTGGATGACCTTCCTACTTTGAAGAAGTATGCAGAGATAGACGCGAACACTTATGCCAGCTCTGATTATATAGCCCGAGCTGGTCGTCCTTGCCTGAACATCGACTTCGAGATGCCTTCTTGTCCTGGCGACTTGATGAGCTATGCTGAGGTAGAGTTCCTCAAGGCTGAGGCTGCAACCATGGGTTGGAATGTAGGTGGTGGTGATGCTGAGAGTCACTACGAGGCTGGTGTTCGTGCCAGCATGGAGTTGCTCAACAACTACTATCTTACATCCAACAAGATTTCCAAGGAAGAGATAGATGCGTTCATTGCCAACAACAAGTTGGGTGACAATCCTAAGGAGACCATCAACACCCAGGCTTGGATTCTCCACATGATGAACCCTTCTGAGGGTTGGGCTAACATGCGCCGCTCTGACTATCCTGCCATCTTGAATCGTGATCTCTTGACCAAGAAAGGTTTCACTTATACGGATCCCGATTGGTCAATGCCTGTCCGCTTGCAGTATCCTGAGTTGGAAGCTCAGTACAACAATGCCAATTACAAGGCTGCCATTGACCGCATGGGTGGTACAGACGATTGGCATAAGCGCCTCTGGTGGGACAAGGCTGATGTAAACCTTCAGCCAGACTTCAATCCTCCATTCGGAACGGGATATAGCAAGTAGTGTTTAATGTTAAGTGTTAAATGTTAAGTCTTATAAGACAATAGAATAGAATAATTAATTATGAATAAGACAATGAAACAATATAAGGGAAAAGTCTTGAAGGCTATGATGATGCTCTTAGCCGTGGGTTTCGCACTGGCTGGTACATCTACCTTGTCTTCTTGCTCTTCTGACGATGAACCATACTTCACTGTCAGCGAAGATGACAATCCACGTATCTTGAACACCGACTTGGCTGATTCCAAGATAGACCGCAAAACTAATTATAAGTTGGAAATCAAGGTGACTCCAGCTCACTACACCACTGTGACATGGTTGCTCGATGGCACTCAGATTTATGAAGGTACCACCATCGACCAGACTTTGCCTGTAGGTAATCATGAACTGAAGATTGTGGCAACCACAACCAAGGGCAAGAGCACATCCCGCACCTTGAAAGTTACCGTGATTCCTGCTGCCGATGACCCAGCTTTGGGTACCAATGCCAGCGAGCTTTGGGTAGCTCCGGGAGAAACTACAACCATCCGCAACTGCAAGAACCTGGTGGATCACGTTCAGAAAGTACTCATCGCTGGTAAGGAGGCTGCCTTCGAAGTTCTCGATGAGGGTAAGGCATTGAAAGTTACAGCTCCTTCCGGCCTCGCCAATGGCGATTACGACATTACATTGGTAGATGGCAGTGGTGTACAGTTCCCTTGCGGTACCATCAAGGTAACCACAGAGCCACGTCCATCTATGGAGACTACCCTCTGGGAAGGTGAGTTTGCCGTGACATGGGGTACACCATTCGAGGCCTTGAAGGATACCTTCCTCTCAAAGGTGAAGGTTGGCACCATCCTCCGTGTCTATGTAGATGGAAATGGCCAGGGTACTGCTGTCACTTCTTGGTGGAACAACATCCTTACCGGTAAGGGCGACCCAGAGCGTGGCGACATCATGGTGAATGGACCTGCTAAATGGGAGTTTGAACTGACCGACCTCTCTATCCAACTCTTGACAGAGCAGCAAGGTCTCCTCATCGTGGGTGATGGTTATACCGTAAAGAAAGTAACTATTGAATAATATATTAGAAAGATTTCCGTTTTTATCACAAAGCGTCAAACCTTTACTGTTTATGAAGAAAATTTTATTATCTATTTCATTATTGGCATTGGCTTATACAGCCAGTGCCAATGTTCCGGTTATCAAGAGCGACCCTAAGATTGAGGCTCAGGTAGAACAAACCCTGAAGAAACTCACCTTGGAGGAAAAGGTAGGTCAGATGATGGAATTGGTGACCGACCTCTTTGGTGCAAACGACAAGAACGGTGTGTTCTATATCGACGAGCACAAGACCGATTCTATCCTTTCCCGCTATAAGATTGGCTCTATCCTCAACGCTCCAAATACCTGCGCACCAACCGCCAAGCAGTGGGAGAAGTATATCTCTCAGATTCAGAAGATTTCGATGAAGCGCATCGGCATCCCTTGTGTCTTCGGTCTCGACCAGAATCATGGTTCTACTTATACACAGGGCGGAACCCTCTTCCCTCAGAACATCAATGTGGCTGCCACTTTTAATCGTGAGATAGCTCGCCGTTCGGCTGAGGCTACCGCTTATGAGACTCGTGCAGTGAGTATCCCTTGGACCTACAGTCCTACCGTTGATCTCGGTCGTGATGCCCGTTGGCCTCGCATCTGGGAGAACTTTGGCGAGGATTGCTACCTCAGTTCAGAGATGGGCAAGGCGATGGTCTATGGTTTCCAGGGCGAGGACCCAAACAACATCGACCAGTATCACATCGCCACTTCAATGAAGCACTTCATGGGCTATGGTGTGCCTTGGACCGGTAAAGACCGTACGCCAGCCTATATCTCTCCAGCCGACTTGCGAGAGAAGCACTTCGCTCCTTTCCTGGCGGGTCTGCAGGCTGGAGCCTTGACCGTGATGGTGAATTCCGCTTCCGTCAACGGTATGCCGATGCACGCCAACAAGGACATCCTGACAGGATGGCTGAAGGAAGAGACTGGATGGGATGGTGTGCTTATCACCGACTGGGCAGACATCAACAATCTCTATACTCGTGAGATGGTAGCAAGGGACAAGAAGGATGCGCTCCGCATTGCCATCAATGCCGGTATCGACATGATTATGGAACCTTATTCTTGCGATGCTTGTGGCTATCTTGTAGAACTGGTGAAGGAAGGTAAGATTCCGATGAGTCGCATCGACGATGCCTGTCGCCGTGTGCTTCGTATGAAGTACCGTCTCGACCTCTTCAAGAACCCAACCCAGAAACTGAAGAATTATCCTAAGTTTGGTGGCGAGGAGTTTGCCAAGCTCGCCTTGGAGGGAGCTACCGAGAGTATGGTGCTCCTGAAGAACGAGGGTAATATCCTTCCTTTGCAGCATGGCAAGAAGATTCTTCTTACAGGTCCTAATGCCAATCAGATGCGTTGTCTGGATGGTGGATGGAGCTATACCTGGCAGGGACATCGTGCCGATGAGTTTGCCGGCAAGTACAATACCATCTATGAGGCATTCTGTAATGAGTATGGCAAGGAGAATGTTATCTTGAACCAGGGTGTTACCTATAATGAGAAGGGAAAATACTGGGAGGAGAACGAACCTCAGATTCAGGGGGCAGTGGCTGCAGCGAAGGATGCTGACGTCATCGTGGCTTGCATTGGCGAGAACTCCTATACAGAGACTCCGGGCAACCTGACCGACCTTTGGCTTTCAGAGAACCAGCGCAATCTGGTGAAGGAACTCGCCAAGACCGGTAAGCCTGTCGTTCTGGTATTGAATGAAGGTCGTCCTCGACTCATTGCCGACATTGAACCATTGGCACAGGGCATCATCGACATCCTTATCCCTGGCAACATGGGCGGCGATGCCTTGGCAAACCTGGTATCGGGCAAGTCAAACTTCAGTGGCAAGATGCCTTACACCTATCCTAAGGAAATCAATTCGCTCGCCAATTATGACTTCAAGAAGAGTGAGGAGGTGGGTACGATGGAAGGTGCTTACGACTACAATGCGAAGATTACCCAGCAGTGGGGCTTCGGATATGGTTTGAGTTATACCACTTACAAATATAGCAACCTGAAGGTTTCTCAGTCTGATTTCCGCCACGGCGACATCATCAAGGTGAGCGTGGATGTGAAGAATACGGGAAAGGTGGCAGGCAAGGAGAGTGTTCTCCTGTTCAGCAGCGATCTCATCGCTAGTATGGTGCCTGATGGCCGTCGTCTCCGTGCCTTCGACAAGGTGGAACTTCAGCCTGGTGAGACCAAGACCATGATATTTGAATTAAAGGCAGACGATTTGGCCTTCGTAGGTTGGAATGGCAAATGGAGATTGGAGGAAGGCGACTTCAAGTTGATGATTGCCGACCAGAGTGCCGATATCCATTGCACTGATACTTATCAGTGGCCTACTGCCAACCGATAATGTATATTTAAAAGATGATTTAAAGAAAAGAGCGTGCCAAGAGTGGTGCGCTCTTTTTGTTTGCATAGTAAAATGCAGAAGAGTTAAATATCTACAAGAATCCCCCATGATGTTTGGTGTTATGTCTTGAAATGATTACTTTTGCAAATCATAATTTTTGCAGATTTACAGAATCATTCAAAACAAGGATAAATGGAAATAGTAATTGGAATCATCATAGGGCTTGCCATCGGATTCTTCGTAGGGAAACTGATGGAAGCAAAAAGTGCGGGAGAGGAGAAAACCCAGCTCGTAGCGAAGGCTCAGGTGCTGGCGGCTAACATCGAACAGATAAAACTGCATCATGCTTCTGAGGTTCAATCAATGAAATCTCAAATGGAGAACGAGCGGCTGTATGCGGCGAAACTCAGGGCGGAAAGCGACCAGCAGTGGGCACAGAAACTCGAGAGTCTGAAGCAGGAAATGCAGCGAATGACGATAGAACAGCAGAAGGTGGCGGCTGAGCAGTTGGCTGCCAAGCAGTCGGCTCTGCAGGAAAACAACCGACTGCAGATGGATGAACTCCTGAAACCTATCAAGGAACAGTTTGCTGATTTCAAGAAATCGGTAGAGGAGAGCAAAACCCAGAACGAGGTGAACAAGAAGGAACTGCAGAACACCTTCGAGGCAACGATGAAACTCTTCCAGCAGGAACAGCAGCAGGCTGTACTGAACCTGAAGGAGCAGACCGAGAAGATCGGCTCCGATGCTGCCAACCTGACCAAGGCATTGAAGGGCGACAGCAAGATGCAGGGCGACTGGGGCGAGATGGTGCTGGAAACTATCCTGGAGAACAGCGGACTTCGTAAAGATGAGGAATTCTTCATTCAGGAGAACACCAAGGACGAGAACGGCAAGAACTTCCGTCCCGATGTCATCGTCCGCTTCCCGGAGGGCAGAAGCGTGGTCATCGATTCCAAGGTTTCGCTTACCGCCTATTCCGATGCTCTGGTAGCTGAAGATGAGGCTGAACAGGAACGCCTGATGAAGGCACATGCGCTGAGCGTACGAAAGCACATCGATGAACTGGCAGCCAAAGACTATTCCAAACTGGTGGATGATGCCATCGGCTTCGTACTGATGTTCATCCCTAACGAGACCAGCTATATCGCAGCGATGAAGCAACAGCCGGATCTCAGCCGTTATGCTTATCAGAAGAAGATTATCATCATCTCACCAAGCAATCTGCTCATGGCATTGCAGCTTGCCTATAATCTCTGGCAGTACGACCGGCAGAACAAGAATGTGGAGAAAATCGTGAAGACGGCTGCTGACCTGTATGATAAGGTGGCTGGCTTCGAAGATACCTTTATGAGTGTGGGTGATCTGATAACCCGTCTCTCCGGCACCTTCGACAAGGCAAGAAAGCAGCTTTACGATGGAAGCGGCAACGTGATGCGCAGGGTGGAAAGCTTGAAAGGTCTCGGCGTAACGCCGAAGAAGCAGATCAAATCGCTGGAGGAATCGTAACATTTTCTTCTCCTGGTCTTACCATATTGTTCAAAAGTATTTGTTAATCGTTCAATTTTTGAAATTAGTTCTCTAAAAATGAGCGGTTTTCGATTTTTCTTTGTACTTTTGCCACGCCTATTCGGAAAGATAGGCACATACATGGAACAATCAAAAAAACGTAAATCATGAAACTGAACGAAATTCTTTCTCGCAGCTTTAATGCTGCAGAATGGGAAGCTAAGGGTTATGAGCTTCCTAAGTATGACATCGCAGCCGTAGCTAAGAAGACTCACGACGAGCCTACTTGGGTTCACTTTGGTGCAGGTAACATCTTCCGTGCGTTCCCTGCTGCTATTCTTAACGATGCACTTAACACCGGCAAGTACGATCGTGGTGTAATCGTGGCCGAAAGCTTCGACTACGAAATTATCGACAAGGCTTATCGCCCTTACAATAATCTCTCTCTTCTCGTCAGCCTCCAGAGCAACGGAACCATCGAGAAGAAGGTCATCGCTTCTATCACCGAAAGCCTCAAGGCGGATAAGCAGTTTGGTGAGGACTGGGCACGATTGGTCCAGATTTTCCAGGCTCCAAGTCTGCAGATGGTAACTTTCACCATCACAGAGAAGGGATATTCTTATAATGATGTCGATTTGGCACGTGGTCTTGATGCAGTATTTGCTATGGGTAAGCTTACCGCTCTTCTCTATGAGCGTTATAAGGCAGGCAAGTTGCCACTTACTCTTCAGTCTACCGATAACTGTTCTCACAATGGCGACCATGTTAAGGCTGGCGTAAAGGCTTATGCTGAGCGTTGGGCACAGGATGGTATCGTAGAGGCTGGTTTCGTAGATTATATCAATGACAGCAGCAAGATTACCTATCCTTGGTCTATGATTGATAAGATTACTCCTCGTCCACACGAGAAGGTACAGGCGATGCTCGCAGAGGATGGTTTCGAGGATAACAATACGATTATTACCGAGAAGCATACTTTCACCGCTCCTTTCGTAAATGCCGAGGAAGTGCAGTATCTCGTTTGCGAGGATACTTATACCAACGGTCGTCCGCCATTGGAGTTGGGCGGTGCGCTCTATACATCCCGCAAGACCGTAGATGAGGTTGAGACCATGAAGGTAACCACCTGTCTGAACCCTCTCCATACAGCGATGTCAATCTATGGTTGCATGCTCGACTATACCTTGATTTCTGCCGAGATGGCTGATGAGGACCTTCGTGCCTTCATCCAGAAGATTGGTTATATCGAGGCGATGCCAGTAGTGACAGATCCAGGTGTATTGAACCCATACGAGTTTATCGGCACCGTTATCAACAAGCGTCTGCCTAACCCGTTCATGCCAGATGCTCCTCAGCGTATCGCTACCGATACCAGCCAGAAACTCTCTATCCGTTTCGGTGAGACTATCAAGAAGTATATCGACCGTGGTCTCGACAAGAGCAATCTCGTGTTGATTCCTCTGGTATTGGCAGGTTATGCCCGTTATCTCAAGGCATTGGATGATAACCTGAAGCCATTCGAGCCATCTTCCGACCCATTGTTGGCAGAGCTCCAGGCCATCGTGGCTCCTCTGGAGGTAGGCAAGGCTGATCAGGACTATTCTTGCCTGGAGAATCTCTATTCCCGCAAGGATGTATTCGGACTCGATCTCTACGAGGCTGGCTTCGGCGAGCAGATTGAGGGCATGGTGAAGGAACTCTTTGCCGGTAAGGGTGCCGTAAGAGCGACATTGCATAAATATGTTTCTGCAAGATAATTCATTTTTAAACTTATACATTATAATATATATATGGAAAGAACATGGCGCTGGTTTGGCAAGAAAGATAAGATTACACTTGCACAGTTGAAACAGATAGGTGTTGAGGGCATTGTTACCGCATTGCACGATGTTCCTCTGGGCGAGGTTTGGACACGCGAGAAGATTCATGAACTCAAGGAGTACATCGAGTCTTATGGTATGAAATGGAGCGTGGTAGAGTCTTTGCCTGTGGTTGAAACCCTGAAATATGGCGGTCCAGACCGTGATCATCAGATTGAGGTTTACAAGGAAAGTCTCCGTAACCTGGGCGAGGAAGGCATCAAGTGCATCTGCTACAACTTTATGCCTGTTTTAGACTGGGCTCGTACCGATTTGGCACACGAGAATCCTAACGGAGCCAACAACCTCTATATGAACTGGGGCGAGTTTGCCTACTTTGATATCTATATCCTGCAGCGTGAAGGCGCTCGTGAGGATTGGGCTGAGTTCTCTAAGGAGCACAAGTGGGGCAGAGACCTCGTGGCTGAGGCTGATGAAATCAAGAATACTTCTACACCAGAGCAGGATCATGCCTTGGTAGAGAATATCATCATCAAGACCCAGGGCTTCGTATCGGGTAACTTCAGCGAGGGCGATTCTGCTCCTGTCCAGAAGTTCCGCGACCTCTTGAAGCTTTATGATGGCATCGACAAGAAGAAGTTGCAGGAGAACATGAAGTACTGGCTGGAGGCTATCATGCCTATCTGCGATGAGTACGATATCAATATGTGTGTTCATCCAGACGATCCTCCTTATCCTGTATTCGGTTTGCCAAGAATCATCGGTCGTGCCGAGGATATTCAGTGGATGTTGGATGCTGTGCCAAACAAGCACAACGGTTTGACTTTCTGTGCAGGTTCATTCTCTGCCGGCGAGCACAACGACTGTGTGGCAATGGCTAAGCAGTTTGCTGACCGCACTCATTTTGTTCATCTGCGTTCTTGCTACATCTTCCCTAACGGCAACTTTACAGAGGCTTCTCACTTGGGTGGCCGCGGCCATCTCATTGAACTTTGCCGCATCTTCGAGAAGGCTGAGCAGGAAGGCAAGTGCAATTCCGGTCGTCGTCTGCCAATGCGAGTAGACCACGGTATGACCTTCACTGATGAGCCAGGTGGCGTATTCGATGAGAGCAATCATGGTCACAATGCCGGTTACACTCTCCTCGGCCGTATGTTTGCCATGGGTCAGATTCAGGGTGTCATCGCAACAGTAGATGATGAACTGGGCATTGAGTACAAGCAGCCGGGATTCTATGATTAGTTGATAGTTTATAGGCTATTAAGTGATTTGAAATTCACCTCCTCAACATACTTCACCAGCGAATCCTTGCCGTTATGCAGATAGAAGTCTACACGAACCACGTGGTTGATGTCGGCATTGCCCTTCACCTTTATGTGTCGGGTCTTGCTGTACATCATCGTGTCGCGGCGTGAAGGATAGGATACGAGCTCGATGAGGTCTTTGGTAGAATTGCTGCCCACATAATAGATGCCTACACTGTCTTTTCCGTTCTTGATGGCAGCAATCTTCGCCATCTTCTTGGCATGAGCCGCAGAGGTATCTATCGGGTAAAACTCGCTGGCAGCTACCGTGTCGCCGTCATGCTGGTCGGGTGCAAACTTGCAGCTGGTACCCATCGTAGTGATAAAGGATGCAGCAGCCAGGGCTGCCACAAAGTATAATATTTTCTTCATTGTTATTTCCTTTCTTTTCTTTAAAGAATCCTGTTTTGTTCGCAAAATGCGTTATCGGCTGCAAAAGTACAAAAAATAACTCGAAAAGCCATACCTTTTTTATCTTTTTCCTTTTAATACTTCGGATGGAGAGACGCGTGCTGAAGCTGGGCGGGAGGAGTTATGGGGATGGTATGGCAGGAGTTGGAAGGTATGGTAGAGATGGATGGAATGGATGGAATTCCGTGCAAAGATACAACTTTTCTCTGATACTGCCAAATTTGGGGGTGTGATAAGGAAATGTTTGAACTATGCTTTCAGATTGAAAGTAGTTAAACTTCCTTACTCATAGTTTTGCGGGTGACAACTCATAGTTTTACGGGTGACAACTCATAGCTTTGTTCTCTTAAAGTATAGAGTTAAGCAGTAAATCAGGTGTTTACGAGGGTTGTAATGTTTTTACTGCAATGACTCAGTTCCTCAGTTCCTCAGTTTTTCTCTG
>OMGA01000450.1_pt1 | contig 17839 bp, 13 predicted proteins | sample 1674211 | NCBI WGS metagenome assembly OMGA01 (sample SAMEA103958152, study PRJEB25191) | human gut metagenome | biome: human-associated habitat [ENVO:00009003]; feature: intestine environment [ENVO:2100002]; material: feces | place: Germany | collected 2013/2015
CTGCGCTTTTCAGAAGGAGGATGAAGTGGATTTACAACGGATTATTTCTCGGGCTTTTTGGCGCTCAGGTTCTTCACCGGGGGCACGGGGGAGGCGTGCCAGATATTCCCAGCGTAGTCCCGGATGGCCCGGTCCGCGGCAAAGCGCCCGGCCCCGGCGATGTTCACCAAAGACATGCGGTTCCACGCGGTCTGGTCGCGGTAGAGCTGCTGGGCCCGCTGCTGGGCCTCGTGGTAGGAGCGCAGGTCGGCCAAAGCCATGTAGCGGTCCTCCCGCAGCAAGGTGTTGAAAATCTCCTTGAACTGGCCGCCGTTCATGCTGCCCAGCTCGTCCATAGCGCGGTGAATCAGCCCGTCGTTCTGGTACTGGTTCTGGGGGTGGTAGCCGGCGCGCTTGAGCTCCTCCACCTGGGAGGCGGTCATGCCAAAGAGGAAGATGTTCTCGTCGCCCACTGTCTCGTGGATTTCCACGTTGGCGCCGTCCAAGGTGCCCAAGGTGATGGCGCCGTTAATCATAAACTTCATGTTGCTGGTGCCGGACGCCTCCGTGCCGGCCGTGGAGATCTGTTCGGACACATCCGCCGCCGGGATAATCTTTTCCGCATAGCTGACGTTGTAGTTCTGGACAAACACCACCTGCATCAGGCCGTTCACGTCCGCATCGCCGTTCACCAGTTCCGCCAGCTCGTTGATATACTTGATGATGCCCTTGGCCCGCACATAGCCCGGCGCGGCTTTTGCTCCGAACAGGTAGACGGTGGGCGCGAAATCCGCGCGGGAGATGCGCCCCTCCTTCAGGCCGTAGTATGTGTCCAGAATGGAAAAAGCGTTCAGAAGCTGGCGCTTATACTCATGCAGGCGCTTTACCTGCACATCGAAGATGGCGTCGGTGTTCAGCACCACACCCTGGTGCTTCCTGGCGAAGGCAGCAAAGGCAAGCTTGTTCTGATGCTTGATGTCCTCCAGACGCTGAAGGACCGCCTTGTCACCGGCGTAGGCCTCCAGCTTTTTCAGTTCCTGCGGATGGGTGAGATAGCCCTCGCCGATCAGGTCACGGAGCAGTCCGTCCAGACCGGGGTTGATCTGGGGCACCCAGCGGCGGTGGTCGATGCCGTTGGTGACGTTCTTGAACTTGTCTGGCATCATCTGGCAGGCGTCCTTGAACAGGTCCTTCCGCAAAATCTCGGAGTGCAGGGCGCTGACGCCGTTGACGGCCATGCTGCCGGCGATGCACAGGTTGGCCATGCGGACGCCGCCGTCCCAGATAATGGCCAGCTTGGCGGTCTTGGCGGGATCGTGGAAGAAGTCCTCCACCTGCTGCTGCCAGCGGCGGGAGATCTCCTGCAATATCTGCCACACGCGGGGCAGCAGCGTTTCGAACAGCTGCTGCGGCCAGACCTCAAGGGCCTCGGAAAGCACGGTGTGATTGGTGTAGGCCACGCAGTGGGTGGTGATGTGCCAGGCCTCGTCCCAGCCCATGCCGGCATCGTCGATGAGGATACGCATCAGCTCCGGGATCACCAGCGTGGGGTGGGTATCGTTGATCTGGATGACATTCTTCTCATGGAAGTTCCTGAGGGTACCGTACTGCTGGATGTGCTTGCGGGTGATGGACTGAATGGTGGCGGACACGAAGAAATACTGCTGCTTCAGCCGCAGGGACTTGCCCTCGTAGTGGTTGTCCTCGGGGTAGAGCACCTGACTGATGGCGTCAGCCATAGCGCGCTCCTCGGCGGCATGGAGGTACTGGCCCTCGCTGAAGAGCTTCATGTCGATGGGCTTGGGGCTGCGGGCCTGCCACAGACGCAGGGTGTTCACATGGTCGGTGTCGTAGCCGGCGATCTCCATGTCGCAGGGGATGGCCAGCACACGGGTGTAGTCCTCATGGACCACCATCAGGTGGTTGTTGTCCCAGCGGGTGCGGACCTTGCCGCCGAAGCGGACCTCCTCGGCCTCCTGCAGCTTGGGCAGCAGCCACGCGTCGCCCAGCTGCATCCAGTCGTCGGGCAGCTCCACCTGCTGGCCCTCCACGATCTTCTGCTTGAAAATGCCCAGCTCATAGCAGATGGAGTAGCCCGTCGCCGGGATCTCCAGGGTGGTCATGCTGTCCAGATAGCAGGCGGCCAGGCGGCCCAGACCGCCGTTGCCCAGACCGGCGTCCGGCTCCATGTCGAAGATGTCCGCCGCTTTGAAGCCCAGCTCGCCGATGGCGGCGGTCAGAGGCTCCAGCAGCGCCAGATTGAAGGCGTTTTTCATCAGGCTGCGGCCCATCAGGAACTCCAGCGACAGGTAGTGGACCTTGCGCTTTTCCTCGTGAGCCGTCTCCTCGCGGGTCTGTACGCCGTGCTCGGCCATGATGTCCCGCAGGACCATGGCGCAGGCCTTCATCATCTCGCCGTCGGTGGCCTGCTGCTCGGTGCAGCCGTAGTTGAGGCGCAGCTTCTGCACGATGGCCTCTTTCAGGGTCTCTTTGTTGTAGGTCATATCGGGTAACTCCTCCTTGGGTCAAAGATTCTCATAAATGTGCCGGTAGGCCGCCGCACTGCGGCCCCAGCTGAAGTCCGCGGTCATGCCACGGTATCGAACGGTGTCGAAGCCTGTCCGGTCGCCCCGGTACAGGCCGGTGGCCTGACCGATGACGGAGAGCATGGCCCCGGTGTCATAGTCGCCGAACAGGTAGCCGGTGCCGTCCTCCTGCCCCACCTGGCAGGAGCGCACGGTGTCCGCCAGACCGCCGGTGCTCCGCACGATGGGCACCGCGCCGTAGCGCATGGCGATCATCTGGCTCAGGCCGCAGGGCTCGCTGCGGGAGGGCATCAGGAACAGGTCCGCGGCGGCATAAATGCGCCTGGACAGGTCCTCGGCGTACAGGATCTGCGCCGACAGGCGTCCGGGGTACTGCCCCGCCTTCCAGCGGAAGAAATCCTCATACCCCCGGTCACCGGTGCCCAGCACCACGAACTGGCAGCCGGTGGCCATGATGCCGTCCATGGCCTGCTGCACGAGATCAAGCCCCTTGTGGCCCACCAGCCGCGTCACCATGGCGATCAGCGGCGTGTCCGGCTCCTGGGCAAGTCCGAGGGCAGCCTGCAGGGATGCCTTGCACACGGCCTTGCCGGCCGGGTCTGCCGCCGTGTAATGCGCCGGAAGCGCCGGGTCGGACGCCGGGTCGTAGGTGACGGTGTCGATGCCGTTGACCACGCCATGCATTTTCCAGCCGATGGCGTCCACCACGCTCTCCAGCCCCTCGGCATAGGCCGGGTCATGGAGTTGGGCGGCGTAGGTGGGGCTGACGGTGGTGACGGCGTCCGCCATGAGCATGGCACCCTTCATCAAATTCACGTCGCCGTCCATGCGGAGGGTGCCGTCGTCGTACCAGCCACGATCCAGACCGAAGAGCTGGTCTACGCTGTCGCTGCCGTAGCGGCCCTGATACTCAATGTTGTGAATGGTGAACACCGTGCGGATATGGCGTATCTCCCACCAGCGGGTGGCCGCGTCCTTGAGATAGATGGGCACCAGCGCCGTCTGCCAGTCGTTGCAGTGGAGGATGTCCGGCATCCAGTCCAGGCTGGGCAGCAGGTCGACGACGGCCTTGCTGAAAAAGGCGAAGCGCTCGCCGTCGTCAAACTCGCCGTACAGGCGGCCGCGGCGGAAGTATTTTTCGTTGTCCACGAAGTACCAGGTCACACCCCGGTCATGGAGGGAGAACAGGCCGCAGTACTCATGCCGCCAGCCCAGGTCCACGTAGATATACCGGCGGAAGGTCATTTTCTCCCGCCACTGGGGGCCGATCTTGTCGTACAGGGGCAGAATGACGGCGGTCTCGACACCCTCCGCCGCCAGGGCGGGGGGGAGGCTGCCGGCCACATCGGCCAGGCCGCCGGTCTTGCAGAAGGGATAGGCCTCGCTGGTCACATACAGCAGCTTCATGGCAGGCTCCTTTCTCTCACACCGTCGCGCCCTTGGCGATGACGATGGGATAGCGCTCGTGGCCCATCAGGGTCACATTCTCGCTGACGGTGACGTATTTGTCGGTGATCACGCCCCGCAGTATGGCACCGCGCTTGACCACCGTGTCCTTGAACAGGATACAGTTTTCCACGCTGGCACCCTTTTCAATACGCACGTTGCGGAACAGCACGCAGTTTTTTACGCTGCCTTGGATGTCGCAGCCGTCGGCGGCCAGGGAGTTGACGCAGCCGCCCTCCGGGTCGATGTAGCTGGAGGGGGAGTCGTTCTCCTTGCCGTATACCGGACGGTCCGGGCAGAACAGGGCGCTGCGGGTGGCGGTATCCAGCAGCTCCATGCTGCGGTCGTAGTAGTTCTGCAGGGTGCTGATATGGGCGGCGTAGCCGTCGTAGACATAGCTTTGCAGATGGAGGCGGCTGCTCATGCCCTGAAGGACATCCCGCCGCAGGCTGTAACGGTTGTGGCTCAGGCACTCCGTCACCAGCTGGATGAGCAGCTCGGTCCGCAGGACAAAGATGTTCAGGCAGCGATAGCCCTCCGGCGTGTGCAGGCCGTAGGCCGTGTCGGTGATGCGGCCCCGGGCGTCCAGCCGGAAGTAGGTATCCTGCCCGTCGCCGGGGACGGCGGTGCAGACGGCGGTGATGTCCGCGCCGGTGTCGATATGGCGGCGGAGCACGTCCTCCAGGGGCGCGTTGATGACCGTGTCGCTGTCGGACAGCACCACGTAGTCCTGACGGATGCTCTTCAGGTAGTTCATCACGCTGCCCAGGGCATCCACGCGGCCGCGGAACTGGCCGTCGCCGCGGTGCTGCTCATTATAGGCGAAGGCCGGCAGCAGCGTCAGACCGCCGAAGTTGCGGCTCAGGTCCCAGCTCTTGCCGCTGCCCAGGTGGTCCAGCAGCGACTGGCACTTGCCGTGCATGATGACGCCCACGTCCGTGACGCCGGCGTTCACCATGCTGGAGAGGATGAAGTCGATGATGCGGTAGTCACCGCCGAAAGGGATGGAGCCGTGGACGCGATTTTCGATGAGCTCCCGCAGGCCGTTTTCCTTGTCGTAGGAGAAGATGATCCCGTGCATTCCGTTCATGGCCGCACCTCCTTGCCGTTTTCGCCCAGCATCATTTTCGGTTCGATGACCGCGCCGTCCGCCACGGAGGTCCGGGGCCCCAGCACGGCGATGCCCCAGTCCTCAAAGGGGACGCTGCCCGGGGCGCCGCCCACCACGGCGTTTCTGCCTACGCGGCAGCCCTCGCCCACGATGGCGTAGGACACCTTCGCGCCTGCCTCGATGACGGCGCCGGGCATGACCACGGAATAGGAGACGGACGCGCCCTCGGCCACGGTGGTGCCGGTGCTGAGGACGGCGTTCTTTACCTCGCCCAGCACGGTGCAGCCCTTGGCCACGGCGCTGTTGCCCACATCGCCCGTTTTACCGATGTAGGTGGGCGGGCAGGTGGGCGTGCGGCCGTAGATGCGCCACTTCTTGTCCAGCAGGTTCAGCCCGGAGCCGGGGGAGAGCATATCCATGTTGGCGTCCCACAGGGAGTCCAGCGTGCCCACGTCCTTCCAGTAGCCCTCGAAGCGGTAGGCGGACATCTTCTCACCGTTTCGCAGCATAGCGGGGATGATGTTTTTTCCGAAGTCGTTGTCGCTGCGGGGGTCAGTCTCATCATCGATGAGGTACTGGCGCAGCTTTTTCCAGGTGAAGATATAGATGCCCATAGAGGCCAGGTTGCTTTTCGGCTCCTTGGGTTTCTCAGCGAACTCGGTGATGTTGTCCTCGCCGTCCACGGCCATGATGCCGAAGCGGCTGGCCTCCTCCCAGGGGACCTCCATGACGGAGATGGTGCAGTCAGCGCCGGTGGCCTTGTGGCGGCGCAGCATCAGGGAGTAGTCCATCTTATAGATGTGGTCGCCGGAGAGCACCAGTACGTACTCCGGGTCGTACAGATCCACGAAGCCGATGTTCTGGTAGATGGCGTTGGCGGTGCCCTTGTACCAGACGGCGCCGCCGGCGCTCTGGTAGGGCGGCAGGATATGTACGCCGCCGTTGACACGGTCCAGCTCCCAGGGCTGGCCGCTGCCGATGTAGGTGTTCAGCTCCAGCGGCCGGTACTGGGTCAGTACGCCCACGGTGTCGATGCCGGAGTTGGTACAGTTGGACAGGGGAAAGTCGATGATGCGGAATTTGCCGCCGAAGGGCACGGCGGGCTTGGCCATGCTGCCGGTGAGCACGTACAGGCGGCTGCCCTGGCCGCCGGCCAGCAGCATCGCCACACACTCTTTTTTCATCCTTGCGTACCTCCTGTGTTCTGTTTTTTCCGGGGGCGTTTTCCCTCCCGGCGCAGCAGCACCGCGCCCAGGGGCGGAATGGTCAGGGAAAGGGAAGTCTCCCGCCCGTGGGAGGGGATCTCGTCCACGTCGATCCGGCTGCCTGCCGGAAGGGCGCAGCCGCTGCCGCCCCAGCAGGCGTCGTCCGTGTTGAACAGTACCTCATACCGCGCCGCTGCCGGCACGCCGAAGCGGTAGTTGTCCCAGGGCACCGGCGCGAAATTCACCGCGCAGATCAGCTCGTGGCCCCTGCGGTCCCGCCGCAGAAACACCAGCACGTTGTTGTGGTTATCATCGGCCACCAGCCATGTAAAGCCGTCCCAGTCCCGGTCGTTTTCCCACAGGCACCGGTTGCGCTTATACAGCCGGTTCAGCTGCCGCAGGCACTCATGGCTGGCCCGGCAGGCGGGATCGTCCAGCAGATACCAGTCCAGCTGGCCGCGGAAGTCCCACTCGTGCCACTGGGGCAGCTCGCTGCCCATGAACAGCAGCTTTTTGCCGGGGTGGCACAGCATATAGGCCCAGAAACTCCTTACACCGGCCAGCTGCCGCCAGTCGTCGCCGGGCATCTTGCCCCGGAGAGAGCCCTTCATGTGGACCACCTCGTCGTGGGACAGGGGCAGGACGTAGTTTTCCGAGAAGGCGTAGACCATGGAGAACGTCACGTCCCGGTGGTGGAACTGGCGGAAGTAGGGGTCCATCTTCAGATAGTGGCACAGGTCGTTCATCCAGCCCATGTTCCACTTCAGGTTGAAGCCCAGACCGCCCTGCTCCGGCGGATAGGTGACCAGCGGCCACGCGGTGGACTCCTCCGCCACCATCAGCGCCGCCGGGTCGGCGGCAAAGGCTGCCCGGTTCAGCTCACGCAGGAAGTCGATGGCCTCCAGGTTCTCCCGGCCGCCGTCCTTGTTGGGACGCCACGCGCCGCCCTGCCGGTCATAGTCCAGATACAGCATGGACGCCACCGCGTCCACCCGCAGCCCGTCGATGTGGTATTCCTTCAACCAGTAGACGGCGGAGGACAGCAGGAATTCCCGGACCTCCGGCTTGCCGAAGTCGAATACACGGGTGCCCCAGCCGGCGTGCTCCCATTTCAGGGGGTCGCCGTACTCGTAGAGGCAGGTGCCGTCAAATTCGATAAGCCCGTGGCTGTCCTTACAGAAGTGGGCGGGCACCCAGTCCAGTATCACGCCCAGTCCCGCCCGGTGCAGGGCATCCACCAGGGCCATGAAGTCGTGGGGCGTGCCGTAGCGGCTGGTGGGGGCGAAGTAGCCGGTGCACTGGTAGCCCCAGCTGTCGTCCAGGGGGTATTCCGTCACCGGCAGCAGCTCTACGAAGTTGTAGCCCATGGCCTTTACATAGGAGGGCAGCTCCTTTGCCAGCTCCACATAGCTCAGGGGAGAGCCGTCCTCGTGGCGCTTCCACGAGCCCAGATGCACCTCGTAGATCAGCAGCTCGCCGTTCACCGGCGGCTTTTCCAGCCGCTGCCGCCGCCAGTCATCGTCCCGCCACTGGTATCCGGACAGGTCGTAGACCTTGCTGTCTGTCCCGGGACGGGTGGCCGCGTGGAAGGCGCAGGGATCGGCCTTCCACACCACCCGGCCGTCCGCGCCGGTGACCACATACTTGTAGGCGTCGTAGACCTTGGCGTTCTCCGCCGCCGTTTCCCACACGCCGGTATCCAGCCGGGTCATGGGCCGGGGCTGCCAGCCGTTGAAGTCCCCGGCCAGCGCTACGGCGCGGGCGTTGGGCGCCCACACGCGGAAGGTGAAGCCCTGCTCCGCCGGGTGTGCGCCGAGGTAGGTGTAGATGTCGTGGGCCGGGTGCCGCGTCATGTGCTCAGCTCCTTTTCTCTCACTCTGCTCGTCTGCTCTATGGTAGCACGCCTGTTCCGTCAAAGGACGCGAAACAGGTCGCTGGTAACGTTACCGACATTGTACCCCATTTTTCCCGTCCCGTCAACAAACAAGGCGCTTTTTGTGCCGCGGCGGGGGCGGAAAAGGGCCGCAAGCACAAAAGGGAAACGCAGGCGCGCTGCGTTTCCCTTTTCGTTTACTCATCCCGCTGCTGCACGGCGCTGCTGCCGTTCAGGCCGAAGTCGTCCGCCACGCTGGCGGTGTCCCGGCGCAGCATGGCCTCCATCACCCGGATATCGCTGTCGATATCCATGGCATCGGTGCGGTACAGCTCGTCCAGCTGGTGCTCGAAGCCCGCCACGATGCTGTCCATGGTCTTTTCGATCTTGGCCTTGGCCTGGCTCAGGTTCTCGCCGCTGACGCCGGCCTCCTCGAAGCTGGCGTAGTTTTCCAGCAGCTTCAGGGTGGTGGGCAGGTAGTAGTTCAGGAACGTGCCGGCGGCGTCACGCTTGGCCTCGTCCTCTTCAATGAGCTTGAAAATACGGCCGGACACCTGCTCCATGCGGTCCAGCTTGGCGCTGATGGCCTCGTCGGCGATGCGGTCGTTCAGCTCGCGGATCTGGGCCAGGATGGCGGCGTAGCCCGCCGGCGCGGGCGCGGTCTGTGCGGGCTGATCCTGCTCCGCCTTGGCGCGGTGGGCGGCATCAAAGTACGCCGTGGCGGCGGCCTGGGACTTGAAGAGCATACCGCTGCCCATGTCGATATAGGCCTCGTCACCCCAGAGGCCCTTTTCCAGCATCAGGTTCACGTCCTTCTCCACCCGGCGGCGGGACACGTCGGCGGCCCGGGCCAGATAGTCCAGGGGCACGGCCTGCTTCTGCCCGACGGTGCGGAGGTAGGTGGCAAAGCGCCGCTGGCGGCGCTTCATGGCGCCGCTGCCCAGCAGCAGGGACGCGCCGCCGGCCATCATGCCCAGGGGATAGAACAGCTGCCGCAGCAGGTCCATCCATTCATGCCATTTGATGGCGTAGCGCAGTTCAAAGTAGTCCACCTGCTGCACCAGGAAAAACACGCCCAGAATACCCAGCACCGCGCCGATGATCTTCATGGTTTTGGCGCCCTTGTCGGAGTAGTTCGGCGTTTCCGTGACCTTGCGCACAGCCTTCTTGGCCGCGGCGGCCTGAGCGGTTCCGGCGGACGTCTTATTGGCGGCGCTGCCCGCCGCTGTCCGCTGCCATGCATCCCGCGCCTGCTGGCGCATTTTCCTGCCGCCGCCCTCGCTGAGCTTGCTCAGCAGCAGGATCAGGCCCACAGGCCAGGCCACGGCAAACATCACCGCGATGAATATCCACGAACCCAGGTCGTTATTGTTCTTTTTCGGCGGCTTCGGCTGAAGACCATTGTTCTCGTCGTATTCGTAGCTCATGCTTCCCCTTCTCCCTTTCCCCGCAGCTTTCGCTTGTTGCCCTTTTCGTCCACGATATAGGTATTCTCCAGCACGCTGCGGGCATTGGCCATTACCGCGTTCAGGTACTCCTGCCGCAGTGCAGCGCGCTCCTCGATCTCCGCGTCTGTCAGCCCCTCGGCCTTGGCCTTGCGGGCCAGCTCGTTGATGCGTGCTATCTTCTTCTCGTCCATAGCTGTTTCTCCCTTATATGTATCGCCGTATGGCCACCGGCAGGCGGCCCTTTTTCGTGGGAGCGCCCACGCTGTCCAATACGCATTTTCCCAGACCGCGGCAGGTGATGGTATCCCCCGCCGACACGGGCTTGTCCGGCTTCACGCAGGTGACATAGTTCACCTGTACGGACCCCTTTTCCACGGCCTCCGCCGCCCGGCCCCGGCTGAGAGAAAATCCCGCCGCCAGCACGTTGTCCAGCCGCAGGGAGGAGACGGTGTCCCGCAGTTCCTTCACCGCCGCATGGGGGACCGCCAGCGCCGAAAGCGGCAGCGGTGTTAGGGTGAGCTTCTCCCGGCCGGCGCTGTCCCAGTTCTGCAGCAGGAAATCCGTCATGGACGGGTCCAGCAGCACCTGACAGCCGCCCTTTTCCACAAGTATATCGCCTATCTTCTCCCGGGTCAATCCCAGAGCCATCAAACTGCCCAAAAAATCCCGGTGGGTCAGGTCGCCGCCGCTGCGGCACGCAGCCCGCACCGCCGCGATCTCCGTGCCGTCCGGCTCCGCCATCCACTCCGGCAGAAACAGCAGCCGCTTTCGCTCCGCGCCGTCATAGCCGCCCCAAAGCACATAGCCCTCCCGGCACCCCAGCGCGTTCAGCAGATGCTGCGCCGCCGCCTGTTCCTGGGGGGAGAGAAAGCCTGTGGCCGTGGGAATGCTCCGCGTGCGGCACTGCTCACACTTATCCCACACGCGGCTCAGCAGCAGCCGTTCCTCCGGGCTGTGGGCGGCTCTGTCCAGCAGTTCTCGTCTGTCCATGTTATGCCTCCAAATTCTGCGTGCGGTACAGTGTGGCGTACACGCCGTTCTTCGCCAGGAGTTCCTGGTGGGAGCCCTGTTCGGCGATGACACCGTCCTGTATCACCAGTATCCGGTCGGCCGAACGAATGGTGGACAGCCGGTGGGCGATGATCAGTGTCGTGCGGCCTCGGGCCAAACGGTCAAAGGCGCCCTGGATGCGGGCTTCCGTCACGCTGTCCAGCGCGGAGGTGGCCTCATCCAGTATCAGAATGGGCGGGGCCTTCAGAAACACCCGGGCGATGGCTACCCGCTGCTTCTGCCCGCCGGAGAGCAGCGCGCCCCGCTCGCCCACATAGGTGTCGAACCCGTCGGGCATGGCGCAGATATCGTCGTAGATCTCCGCCTGCCGCGCCGCCTGCTCTACCTCAGCGTCGGTGGCGTCAGGGCGGCCGTAGCGGATATTTTCGCGGATGGTGTCGGCAAACAGGAACACATCCTGCTGCACGATGCCGATGGCCCGGCGCAGGGAGCGCTGGGTGACGGCGCGGACATCGCGGCCGTCGACGGTGATGCTGCCGCTGTCCACGTCGTAGAACCGGGGCAGCAGCTGGCACAGGGTGGTCTTGCCGCCGCCGGAGGGCCCCACCAGGGCCACCGTCTCGCCGGCGGGGATGTGCAGCGTCACGTTGTGCAGCACCTCGGCCTTTTCGCCGTAGGCAAAGGAGACATCGTTCACGTCCACGCGGCCCTGTACATGTTCGAGGGGCCGCGCGTCCGGCGCATCCTGAATGGACGGCTCGGTGGCCATCAGCTCAATGAAGCGGTGCAGGCCCGCGAAGCCGTTGGAGAACATCTCGGCGAAGTTGGCCAGCTTGCGGATGGGACTGACGAAGGCGGTGACGTATAGGGAGAAGGTGATCAGATCCACATAGTCCATTTTCTCCCCCATGATGAGCCAGCCGCCCACGGCGATCACCGCCACCGGCAATATGCCGGTGCAGAACTCCATCACCGCGTTGAAGCGGCCCATCTCCTTGTGAAAGCCACGCTTGGCGGTCTTGAACACCTCGTTGGCCTCGTCGAACCGCTGCTGCTGGGCTTCTTCGTTGGCAAAGGCCTTGGTGGTCCGCACGCCGGACAGGCCGGACTCGATGGCGGCGTTGATGGTGCCGGTCTTGACCTTGGCAGCCCGGGAGGCGGCGCTCATCTGCCGGCGGCGGCGCAGGGCCATGGTCAGCAGGACAGGCAGCAGCACCAGCAGTACCAGCGCCAGCTCCCAGCGCAGGGTGAACATCACCGCCAGCGCGCCCACGATGGTCACCAGGGAGATGAACAGGTCCTCCGGCCCATGGTGGGCCAGCTCCGTCAGCTCAAACAGGTCACTGGTCAGGCGGCTCATCAGCTGGCCGGTGCGGTTGCGGTCGTAGAAGTCGAAGCCCAGCTCCTGAATGTGGCGGTACAGATCGCGGCGGATATCCGCCTCTACGCGGATGCCGAAGGTGTGGCCCCAGTAGGCCACCACGAAGTACAGCGCCGAGCGCAGCACATAGGCGGCCACCACCACCGCCATGACGATGAAGAATACCCGGAACTGCCGCTGGGGCAGCCAGGTATACATGGCGGCGCGGGACACCAGCGGGAACGCCAGGTCGATGCAGGCGATGAGGAACGCGCAGGACAGGTCCAGGGCGAAGAGCCGCCGGTGGGGTTTGAAGTAGGAGAGGAATATCCGCAGGGGGCTGCGGGTCTGATAATCTTTCGTGGTCATGCTATGCCTCACTCGGTGTTTTTTTGAACATATAGTATAGCACATCGGCACGGCGTTCGCAATAGCACGCAGCGCCCCGGCTTGCGTGTCGGGGCGCTGCGTGTTATAATTGGGCCATGACCTGGCCGATAGGGCCGTCGATGGTGACGGCGGCGCCAAGACCGCTGCCGGCCCCGCCCTTGTTGATGACCGCCAGCTTATGGCCGCGGTAGTACTGTATCAGCCCGGCGGCGGGATAGACCACCAGCGACGTGCCGCCGATGATGAGCACGTCTGCCTGCCGGATATAGTGGATGGCGCGGGCCATCACGTCCTCATCCAGGGACTCCTCATACAGCACCACGTCCGGCTTAATGATGCCGCCGCAGGTGCAGCGGGGAATGCCGCGGCTCTCCGCGATGCGCTCCACACCGTAGAATTTCCCGCAGCGGGTACAGTGGTTCCGCAGCACGCTGCCGTGGAGCTCAAGGACCTCCCGGCTGCCGGCCTTCTGGTGCAGGCCGTCGATGTTCTGGGTGATGACGGCCTTCAGCTTCCCCTGCCGCTCCCATTCCGCCAGCTTGCGGTGGGCGGCGTTGGGCTGGGCGTCCAGGGCCAGCATTTTGGCCCGGTAGAAGTCGTAGAATTCCTCGGTGTGCGTCTCGTAAAATGTGTGGCTGAGCATGGTCTCCGGCGGGTATTTGAATTTCTGGTGATACAGGCCGTCCACACTGCGGAAGTCCGGTATCCCGGACTCGGTGGATACGCCGGCGCCGCCGAAAAACACGATGTTGTCGCTGGCGTCTGTCAGTTCTTTCAGTCTGCGGATGGTGTCGTCCATACTGTCCCTCCATTTCTTTTGTAAGGAGCATACGCTATGAATATTCAGATCTTCGGAAAAAGCAAGTCCTTCGACACGAAAAAGGCGGAGCGCTGGTTCAAGGAGCGCCGCATCAAATACCAGTACATCGACCTGGACAGCAAGGGCCTGTCCCCCGGGGAGTACCGCAGCATCCGGGCCGCCGTGGGCTATGACGCCCTGGTGGACCGGGACAGCCCCGACTACCGGGAGCTGGGGATTGACTATCTTCTGCCCCAGGCGGCGGAGGAGAAGCTGCTGGAAAACCCCTGGCTGTTCCGGGCGCCCATCGTCCGCAACGGCCGCCAGGCCACCGTGGGCTACTGCCCCGACGTGTGGAAAACCTGGGAATAAGGGCATTATACCATAAAAATCTGCTGGGGGACAGCCCCGGCGGAAAAATGCGCAAAAAAACAGGTCCGCTCCAGCGGACCTGTTTTTTTTATGGAGTGAGGCGATTACTTGTTGGCCAGAGCCTTGTCGGCAGCAGCCATTTCCTGGAAGATGCCCTGGTGCTTCTTGGCGGTGACAGCCTTGATCACCAGCAGGGTGCCGATCATCAGGACGATGGCGATGATCATGCAGACCACGACGTTCTGCACCAGACCGGCGATGATGAAGCTGACGAAGGACACGGCAGCCACGGTGACGCCGTAGGGGATCTGGGTGGACACATGGTTCAGATGGAAGCAGTGTGCACCGGCGGAAGCCATGATGGTGGTGTCGGAGATGGGGGACAGGTGGTCGCCGCACACGCCGCCGGCGCAGGAAGCGGCCAGACCGATGGACAGCAGGGTGGACTGATCATACCAGTCGAACACGGCGCAGACCAGGGGGACCATGATGCCGATGGTGCCCCAGGAGGTACCGGTGGCGAAGCCAATGAAGCAGGCCACGATGAAGATGACGGCGGGCAGGAACTTGGCCAGGGAGCCGGTGTTGGCCATGACGCCGCGAACGAACTCGCCGACCTGCAGACCATCGTCACGGCACAGGCCGCACAGGGTCCAGGCGAAGCAGAGGATCAGGATGGGGGAGATCATCTGGATGAAGCCGTTGGGGATGGACTCCATGGACTTGGTGAAGCCGATGAGGCCCCGCAGCCAGTAATAGATGAAGGTGAACACCAGGGCCACGATGGAGCCCAGGCACAGGCCGGGACCGGCAGAAGCGTCGGAGAAGGCCATGACGAAGTTCTGATAGTTGTCGCTCTCGGTGTCGAACACACCGCCGGTCCAGATCAGGCCGATGATGCACAGGGCGATCAGGACGATAACAGGCAGAAGCAGGTCCAGCACGGAGGAGTGCTTGGTGCCTTCCTCGTAGTCGTCGGCGCCTTCAAAGGGACGCTCGGGGGTGGTGAACAGGTCGTTCTTCACCTGGGCGTTGTACTCATGGGTCAGCATGGGGCCGTAGTCAATGTTCAGGACGGAAATGACAATGACCATGATCAGGGTCAGGATGCAGTAATAGTTCCAGGGAATCTGGCTCAGGAACATGCTGATGCGGGAGCCGGGGAAGCCATCGGGCACATAGGAGGCAACGGCGGCAGCCCAGGAGGACACGGGGGCCAGCATGCAAACGGGGGCGGCGGTGGCATCAATGACGTAGGCCAGCTTTGCCCGGGAGATCTTGTGGCTCTCGGTGACGGGACGCATAACGGCGCCCACGGTCAGGCAGTTGAAATAGTCGTCGATGAAGATCAGCACGCCCAGCAGCATGGTCAGCAGCTGCGCGCCGCGGCGGGTGGTGACGGCCTTGGAGGCCCAGCGGCCGAAGGCGGCGGAGCCGCCGGCCTTGTTCATCAGATCCACCATGATGCCCAGCATCACCAGGAAGATCAGGATGGAGATGTCGATGGCGTTGATCATGCCCACGCCCTCACCGGCGCCGACAAAATTCACGACCATCTGCCAGGGGTCAAAGTTCGCCAGCAGCAGGGCGCCGGCCAGGCAGCCCAGGAACAGGGAAGAATACACTTCCTTGCTGATCAGGGCCAGGGCAATGGCCACGACCGGGGGGAACAGGGCCCAACCGGTGGCGACGAAGCCGCTGCCATCGTTGGTAACCTTCGCGATGACCAGTGCGATTACAACGATCGCCAGCGCAATAAAATACGCTATCTTGGTACCTTTCTTTTCCATTAGAGTGATTTACCTCCTCAGATTTGGTGCCTTCATCTTACTCGCAAACAGCACGTTTTGTCAAGTTCTTAGCGATACTTTCCATTATTTTAACAAATTGTGAACTCGCCTTTTTACCTTTTTCACAAAGGATTGGCGCGAATTATGGAAAATCCTTGGAACGCAAAAAAATCCGATACCGGGGCAGCTGCCCCGGTATCGGAAATAACGCTTATATCAGGAATATGTATTGCTTAGAAGAAGAACTCCTTGATCTGGCCGTACAGCACCAGCAGCATGGCCAGGGGGGTAATGTACTTGATGCAGATCCTGAACCAGCCGTAGGCTCCGAATTTCTGCCCCTCACGGGTGGCCTCGGCGTGGACTACCTCGGGCCCGAGCTCCCAGCCGTACATAATGCTCATCAGCAGCGCGCCCAGAGGCATCAGAATGCCCTCGGCGATGCAGTCAAAGAAGTCCAGCCAGTCGGCGCTCCAGGTGGGCACCTCGTCGGAGGGATCCACACGCATGCCCAGAATGTCGGCCGGGGAGATACCGGCGTTGCCCAGAGCGTCCAGGCAGACGATGACGCACAGGATGCCGGCGCCGATGGCGCCGATGAGGGAGTAGAGCTTGCGCTTGTCGCCCTTGCCCTCGTCCCGGGCCTTATCCACAAAGTGGGCCACAACGGCCTCCAGCAGGGAGATGGAGGAGGAGATGGCGGCAAACACCACCAGCAGGTAGAACAGGATGCCGAAGATGGGGCCGATGGAGCCCATCTTGTCGAACACGTTCTGCATGGTGATGAACAGCAGCTTGGGGCCGCCCACGGCGCCTGCGGCGTCCAGGGCGAAGCGGCTGGGCATCACGGCCAGACCGGCCATCAGGGCGATCAGGGTGTCGCACACCACGATGACCAGGGCGTTCTTCTCCACGTTCTGCTTCTTGTCCAGATAGGAACCGTAGGTGATCATGATGCCCATGCCCAGAGACAGGGAGAAGAACATCTGACCGCCGGCGGTGGCGAGGATGCTGATGAAGTTGGGGATCTCGGTGACGTGCTTGACCACGGGCACACCGGCAACGGCGCCGACCATGGCCCCGTCCACCAGAGCCTTGGCGGGCTCATAGTAACCGGTGCTGGTGACATAGCCCGGCTGGAACATATACTTCAGGCCGTCCAGGGCACTGCTGTGGATCACCTGCTGCACGGTGCTGCCGTCGGCCTGCAGAACGGCCACGGTGAAGTCGTTGCCGCCCAGGGTGCAGGCCCGAATGATGCAGATCACCAGCAGGATGAACAGGGCGGGCATACCCACGGAACAGACCTTCTCAATGCCGTTGCTGACGCCGCACATGACAATGAGCAGGGTGATGAGCACGAAGATCAGACCATAGATCACGGACTCGCCCTGGTTGGTCAGCAGGCCGCCGAACACCTCTGCGCCGCCCAGGCCGCCGGTGCCGAAGCCGGCGTTGAAGAGGTTGCCCAGGTTCACGGTGACATACTTGATGCAGTAGCCGCCCAGAGCGCAGTAGAACGACAGGATCAGGAAGGGTGCGATGATACCCAGCCAGCCCAGCCACTTGAAGCGCTTGGTGAGGATCTTATAGGTGCTGATGACGCCGCGGCCGGTCTTGCGGCCCAGGGCAAGCTCACCCACCATGACGATGAAGCCGCACAGCGCCGCCAGGATCAGATAGATGACCAGGAACGTGAAGCCGCCGTTGGCGCCCATCTTGTTGGGGAAGCCCCAGATGTTGCCAAGGCCCACTGCCGATCCCACGGCAGCCATCAGGAACCCAAATGTGGTTCCAAAGCCTTTTCTTTCTTCCATTGAATTCTCTCCTTTTCTTTTTCCTCCTCCGCCCCGGCGGGGCGGGAGCCGGCGCAGGCCGTGCCGGCGGCATGCGTCTATTGGACATATTCAAAGTATACAGGGATTCGGTCAATTGCACAATTGACAATTTTAATAAACTTTTAACGTCAATTTCTGCAAATTTAACATTATGTGAACTTATTCACATTCTTTTTTTATGCACATTTTGCAATATGCCGAAATATTTGCCGGAAACCTACCTACCAAACCGCTCGTTTTTCTTTCATTGGACCCGGTGCTTTGTGAATAATTAAACGGCATTGTGTCAAATTTCACAAAAGTGCTGTTTTTCCGGTTTCTCTATGGGTTTTGCCTGATAAATTTTGTAACCATCTAAAATTTTTTGTATTTATTTTCATTTTTTTGCTGTTAGCGATTTACAACGCTGCAGAATTATGGTAAAATAACGCCTATGGAACAAAAACCCGGAGGGGCCTCCTGCGCCCCGGCCCCCCGGAAAGAAAGGGTGACTGCCTTGGCAAACGTATGCGCAGTTAAAATGGAGAATATCACCAAGCGCTTCGGCAAGGTAACGGCCAACAAGGACGTTACGCTGGAGCTGTATAAGGGTGAGATCCTGTCCCTGCTGGGTGAAAACGGCAGCGGCAAGACCACCTTGATGAATATGCTCTCCGGCATCTATTTCCCCG
>OMGA01000453.1_pt1 | contig 17743 bp, 11 predicted proteins | sample 1674211 | NCBI WGS metagenome assembly OMGA01 (sample SAMEA103958152, study PRJEB25191) | human gut metagenome | biome: human-associated habitat [ENVO:00009003]; feature: intestine environment [ENVO:2100002]; material: feces | place: Germany | collected 2013/2015
CCAATAACCCGCAGGATGCTCCGGCAAAGTTTTTGATAACAGACTTGGGAGTCAGCACTGCATTCAGCACAGTAGGAGGAGATTTTTCACTCTATTCGTCCGTTTACATGGAGCACGAAACAGGTATCGGCAACCAACTCTACCGGGCAGAAGTCCGCAGCGGAGAACCGACCACTGCCACGACCTACAACAATGCGTGGATCAGCGTTTACGCCAATATAAAGAATGCAAAGATTGTAATCAACAAGTGTCAGGAAGACCCATCGGAAAAAGGCAATGTAGTAACTGAAGCAATAGCCAGAATCCTTCTTGCCTACAATGGTGCGGTAGTAGCCGATGTGTTCGGAGACACACCGTTCAGCGAAACCGGAGTTTTAAATCCGGACGGCACACCGAAGTATATGCAACCTAAAATTGATTCACAAGAGTCTATCTACAAAGAAGTAATGCAGAACCTGGATGCTGCTATCACACTTTTGAAGGATGGAACAGCCGAAGACGAAGGATTATCAGGTGCAGTGGGATCAAAAGACCTCATCTACGGATCAGACCAAGATGCACAAGCCGGTCTGTGGCTTAAAACAGCTTATGCACTGAAAGCACGCTATACAATGCGTCTTCTTAACAAAAGCGCCAATCAGACTACCGATCTCCAAAACATTCTGACCTATGTAAGTAAATCATTTACCAATGCAAATGAAGAATGTAAACTGGACATTTATGACGGTGATTCTCAACTAAATCCCCTTTGGGCTTTCAGCTATAGCCGCAACAGCCTTGCAGCCAGCGAAAGTCTCATCGAGAAATTTGCAACAAGAAATGACCCGCGAGCTCCACGCTCATTTATCCAACCTGATCCTAGCGGAAATGTTGTATATGGAGGCGGTGCAAATCAAGCCACAACAATCGATGCCATCAACGTAGCTCCTAACGGCACCCCTCAGGAATTACAGAATAATTATGGCATGTCTATGGCCTCATGGGCTATGACCGCTCCCACACAACTGATCAGTTACCATGAAGTAAAATTCCTCGAAGCAGAAGCCCTGTGTCGTCTGGGTGGCAGAGTAGATGAAGCAAAAGCCGCTTTGAAAGATGCCGTTATCGCTGCATTTGCCAATTTGGAGAATACAGTTGCCGATGCCGCCAGAAACTGGCTGGGCGGGAAAGCCGATTTCTTGGGTGACGCCGTCGCCGAAGCCTATTTTGATAATGAAGTAGCTCCTCTTTTTGCCGCTAACCCATTAAAAGAAACAATGGTACAGAAATATCTCGCATTCTTTGGTGCATCCGGCGAATCTTTAGAAGCTTACAACGACTACCGCCGTATGAAAGGTGCGAACGAAAACTTAGTGGAACTGAAAAACCCGCTGAACTCTAACAAATTCCCGCTGCGTTTCGGTTACGGAGCAGACGATGTATTGGCAAATGTAGCCATCAAAGAAGCCTTTGGTGACGGACAATACGTATACTCCGAACCCGTTTGGTGGGCAGGTGGAAGCCGATAAAAATCGCTCTTAAAATCTCTCAAAGGAGAGACTTTACATAGAGTCGTTTCTGAACTCTAACAAATTAACGGAAACGAACAGAAATAGGCCGACCGTGAGGTCCGCCTATTTTATTTTTACAGTCGCCAGCTATTTGTTAATATCACAAATACAAAACAGGAAAAAACACCCGAATTGTTATACCGTTTTTCTACTCAGCGATACCGTTTTGCCGGATAAAGATCATGTCTGCCGGAACAAAGACCGGTTTAACAAACAAAAAAGATCAGTCTACCGGACAAAAAAAGAGATCAGTCTACCAGACCAATTCGGGGAAATACTTCGTCAGCGTATTGCGCAGAATCGACAGTGTGATCGGTTTCACCAGCACTTCGCTCGCTCCCGCGTTCATCGCATTCTCCTTGTCAGAGCTGAAAGCGTAGGCGGTCTGCATGATAATAGGGATTTCCTTGTTTTCTCCGCGGATGATCTTCGTAGCATCCAGTCCGTTCATCACAGGCATTTTGATGTCCATCAGGATCGCTTTGGCCTCGTTGCCGTATTCCTTGAACAGTGCCACGATTTCTTCGCCATTCTTGGCCCACTGTATATCACATTTCTTTCCGATGATTGCTTTGATCAATTTGAAGTTGCTGTCGTCGTCCTCGGCCACTAAGATAAGAGGTCTGAATTCATTTGTTTGTCCGCCTTCCATATCGTTTCTATATTATTTTTAAAATTATTCTCTAAAATTACTTTTTAGTCAACATATTTCAGTTAATAATGTTTTTCAGCCCGCAAGTTATAAAAAAGATTGATATATTTCGCTATCTTTGCGCCTCAAAATAAAAGAATAATATGATTTCTGTTGACGGACTAGCCGTGGAATTTGGCGGCACGACCTTATTTAGTGATATTTCTTTCGTTATTAATGAAAAAGACCGCATCGCCCTGATGGGAAAAAACGGAGCGGGAAAAAGTACCTTACTCAAGATTCTGGCAGGAGTCCGACAGCCTACCCGTGGCAAGGTTTCGGCCCCCAAGGATTGCGTAGTAGCCTATCTCCCACAGCATTTGATGACGGAAGACGGCAGGACCGTGTTTGCCGAAACGGCACAGGCTTTCGCGCATCTACATGAGATGGAAGCACGGATAGACGCACTGAACAAGGAGCTGGAAACACGGACGGATTACGAAAGTGACAGCTACATGGCACTGATCGAGGAAGTGTCCGCCCTCAGCGAAAAATTTTACTCCATCGACGCAACCAATTACGAAGAGGACGTAGAGAAATCATTACTCGGACTCGGATTCACACGCGAAGATTTTCAACGTCAGACGAGCGACTTCAGCGGAGGCTGGCGCATGCGCATCGAGCTCGCCAAACTGCTGCTGCAAAAACCGGACGTACTCCTGCTTGACGAGCCGACCAACCACCTCGACATCGAATCGATCCAATGGCTGGAAGATTTTCTGATCAATAACGGGCAGGCAGTAGTCGTAATCAGTCACGATCGCGCATTCGTAGACCATATCACGACCCGTACGATCGAAGTGACGATGGGCCGCATCTATGATTATAAAGTCAATTATAGCCAATACCTGCAATTGCGTAAGGAACGTCGCGAACAACAGCAAAAGGCGTATGACGAGCAACAGAAATTCATTGCCGAGACGCGCGACTTCATCGAACGTTTCAAAGGCACTTATTCAAAAACACTCCAGGTGCAGAGCCGCGTGAAGATGCTAGAGAAACTGGAACTTATCGAAGTGGATGAAGAAGATACAAGTCGCCTTCGACTCAAGTTCCCGCCGAGCCCACGAAGCGGTGCTTATCCGGTTCAGATGAGTGATGTGGCGATGTCGTTTGATGGCAAGAAGATTTTCAGCGGCGTGAATCTTACCGTAGAAAGAGGCGACAAGATTGCCTTCGTGGGAAGAAACGGAGAGGGTAAGTCAACGCTTGTGAAATGTATCATGGGTCAGCTTCAGAACGAAGGAAAGTTGGAATTGGGACATAATGTGCAGATAGGTTATTTCGCCCAGAACCAGGCTTCTCTGCTCGATGGCGAACTTACCGTATTCCAGACCATTGATGATGTTGCCAAAGGTGAAATCCGCAACAAGATACGCGATTTGCTCGGAGCATTCATGTTTGGCGGAGAGGATTCTACCAAGAAGGTGAAAGTATTGTCGGGAGGTGAGCGCACCCGCCTTGCCATTCTCAAGTTGCTGCTGGAGCCGGTGAATCTTCTGATTCTCGATGAGCCTACCAACCACCTCGACCTGAAGACCAAGGATGTGCTGAAACAGGCCTTGCTCGATTTCGACGGAACGCTCATCGTGGTTAGTCACGACCGTGATTTCCTCGATGGTCTTGTCAGCAAGGTTTATGAGTTCGGTCATGGTCGCGTCCGCGAACATCTCTGCGGCATTTACGAATTCCTGGAATCTAAGAAGATGGAAAATCTTCAGGAACTGGAGAAGAAGCAATAACCCCCGATTCTATTGTTTTCTTATCAAAAATATTTCAAGCATAAAACAAAAAGTCCTGATGATTCAAACAAACGAAACATCAGGACTTTATTTTTTTCTATCTATTCGGAAAAAACATTCCCGAAAAATTCTATTCGGAAAAACTTCCTTCCGGAATTACCAAAGCTCAAGGCGCTGGTTCTTAGGAATGAACAGCTTATCGCCCTGCTTTACACCAAATGCCTCATACCATGCATCGATGTGAGGAAGCGCACCATCAACACGCCACTTGCCGAGAGAATGAGGATCATTCTTTACGCGGTTGCGGATTTCCTTATCAGTAATGTTCTGTCCCCAAACACCTGCATAGGCGAGGAAGAAACGCTGGTCAGGAGTGAAACCATCCTTGTTCTTCAATGGCTTCTTGGCTGTAGCATTCTTGAAGGCATTGTATGAAACCATCAAACCACCGTGGTCGGCAAGGTTCTCGCCGAGGGTGAAACGGCCGTTGGCATTCAGATCAGGCAATACCTTGATGTTGCTGAAGAAATCAGCATACATATCAGCACGCTTGTTGAAACCTTCTGCATCAGCAGGAGTCCACCAGTCCTTCAGATTACCGCTAGCATCATACTGACGACCCTGATCATCGAATCCGTGAGTCATCTCATGGCCGATTACTACGCCGATAGCACCATAGTTGAATGCTGCATCAGCCTTAGGATCGAAGAAAGGATACTGGAGAATACCAGCTGGGAAGCAGATCTCATTGGTAGTAGGATTATAGTAAGCATTCACGGTCTGAGGAGTCATGTACCACTCATCCTTATCTACTGGCTTTCCTGCCTTCTTTGCAATCTCCTTATCGTTGGCAAACTTGCGGCAAGCCAATACGTTCTCATAATAGCTTTTAGATGGGTCGATGCTGAGCTTGCTGAAATCAGTCCACTTGTTAGGATAACCAATCTTTACATAGAACTTGTCGAGCTTGTTGTGAGCAGCTTTCTTTGTAGCATCGCTCATCCAGTTCTGAGCATCGATACGCTGACCGAGGCTGATCTGAAGATTCTTCACGAGTGTCTCCATCATCTTCTTTGAGCTTTCTGGGAAATAGCGCTTGCAGTAGATGCGACCGAGCGCCTCGCCCAACTGAGCCTCTACCTGAGTAGTAGCGCGCTTCCAAAGGGGATAATCCTCCTTACGGCCACTCATAGTCTTTCCGAAGAATTCGAAACGGGCTTCGCGAATCTCATCGCTGAGGTAAGAAGCAGAACTATTAATGATGTCCCACTCCATCAAAGCCTTCAATGTGCCTGCACATTCTGCAGCTGCCACCTTGTCATAACCGGCGAAGAAAGCAGGCTGACCTACGATCATCTCCTTGAGATTTTCGCTCTTGATTCCTTCGGCGTTGGCAAGTGCCTCAAGAGGAATGTTAGGATAATTCTCCTTGAATTCTGCCAAGGTCATCTTGTTGTAGTTGGCCTGAGGATCACGAAGTTCGGTACGGCTCTTTGAGAAAGTAGCGAGCGTTGTTTCGTGAAGGAATACGGCAGAAGCCTTCTTGGCAGCTTCATCAGCAGAGAAACCATAGAGCTGGAACATCTTGCTGAGGTAAGTCTTATAAGCCTCACGGATAGCTACAGTTGCAGCATCGTTGTTGAGGTAATAATCCTTGGCACCGAGAGTAAGACCGCCCTGCATCAGGATGTAGATGTTCATGGTTACGTTCTTCTCATCGGCATCGAAACCTGAGACATAGCCCAAACCGAGACCCATCCATGCATACTTAACCTGAAGCTTCTGAAGCTCTTCCTTGGTCTTGGCAGCTTCAATCTCATCCAGCAGAGGCTTTACTGGAGCGATTCCAGCCTTGTTGCGACTGTCAACATCCATAGAGAGTTTGTAGAAATCAGACAATTTCTGCTCGATGGTTCCAGCCTTGTAAGTCTTCTTCTGGAGTTCAGAAAGAATGGTGTTGATGCGCTTGTTGTTGTTCTCAGCCAGCCGTTCAAAACTGCCATAACGGCTGTAAGCGGCAGGAAGAGGATTGTTCTTCTGCCATCCGCCTGTAGCAAACTGATAGAAACTGTCTGCTGGCTTCACTGTCTGGTCGAGATTGCTCATGACAAGACCCGATTTATTCTGAGCATCAGCGCCTAATGGCAGAGCTGCGATCAGCATCATCGGTAAGATCATTTTCATTTTCATTTTCTTCTCTTTTATATATTAATGTTATTATTATTTCGAAACTTCTTCCAGTTCTTCCGAAAGGAGCATCCAGCGCTCGTTCTCCTCATCGAGACTCTTCATGAGTTCAGTGTATTCGGTCACGAGTTCCATGTTGGTTGCATTTTCCGGTTTCATCAGGAGTTCATCAATCTCCTTCTTTCTAGCTTCCAGTTTCTCTATCTTCGCCTCACATTCCTTCACGGCTTTCTCAGCCTTACGGATCTTCTTCTGCTGTTCCTTATGTTCAGCGTAGCTCTGCTTGCCGGATGTGGCAGAGGCAAGACTGTCGGCTGTAGAACCTGATGCGACAGAAGAACCGGAAGTGTTGGCAGAAGGCGAACCGGCAGAAGCCATGCTCTGGTTGGCAAGAGCCTGATTGATGTTCTCGGCATTATGGGCACGGAGATAATCGTAAATACCACCGAGATGCTCACGAACCTTGCCGCCGCCAAACTCATAGACCTTATCAACCAGACCATCGAGGAATTCACGGTCGTGGCTCACGATGATGGCCGTTCCATCGAAAGCCTTGATGGCTTCTTTCAGCACATCCTTCGACTGCATGTCGAGGTGATTGGTAGGCTCATCGAGAATGAGGAGATTCACCGGTTCGAGCAGGAGCTTGATCATAGCCAGTCGGCTGCGTTCACCTCCACTCAGAACCTTGACAAACTTCTCTGAAGTCTCGCCGCCAAACATGAAGGCGCCCAGGAGATCGTTCACCTTCAGACGCATTTCGCCTGTAGCCACATTGTCGATAGTCTGGAAGATGGTAAGATTCTCATCCAAGAGCTGCGCCTGATTCTGGGCGAAATAACCAATCTGCACATTATGACCAATCTTTAGCGTTCCGGTGAAAGGAATCTCACCCATGATACATTTTACCAGGGTAGACTTACCCTCGCCGTTCTTACCGACGAAAGCCACCTTCTCGCCACGCTTGATGGTAAAGGTAACATGGTCGAAGACGGTGTGTGCGCCGTAATCTTTGCGCACCTCATCGCAGATGATAGGATAATCGCCACTTCTGAGACAAGGAGGGAATTTGAGGTGCATCTGCTTGTTGTCAACCTCATCCACCTCGATAGGCACGATTTTCTCGAGCTGCTTGATTCTGCTCTGCACCTGAACCGCCTTGGTAGGCTTGTAGCGGAATCGCTCGATGAAATCCTTGATGTCGGCAATTTCCTTCTGCTGGTTTTCGTAAGCACGGAGCTGCTGCTCGCGGCGTTCAGCACGCAACACCACATACTCATCGTATTTCACCTTATAATCTTCTACCCTTCCGCAAGTAATTTCGAGGGTACGGTTAGTTACATTGTTGATGAATGCACGGTCGTGGCTCACCAGAACCACAGCCTTGGCACTCTGCGCCAGGAACTGCTCCAACCACTGGATACTTTCAATATCAAGGTGATTGGTAGGCTCATCGAGGAGCAGGACATCAGGCTTCTGCAACAGAATCTTGGCAAGTTCGATACGCATTCGCCAACCGCCGGAAAACTCCTTGGTTGGGCGCTCGAAATCATCGCGCGTAAAGCCAAGACCGCTCAAGGTGCGCTCTATCTCAGCCTCATAGTTTTCGCCACCCATCATCATGTAGCGTTCATGTTCCTGGGTAAACTTCTCTACGAGCTGAGCATAGCTTTCGCTCTCATAGTCGGTGCGGTCGGCCATTTCCTGCTGCATCTTGTCCAGACGCGCCTTCATCTCGGTATTATGGGCGAAAGCCTTGCGGGTTTCCTCCTTCACGGTCGTATCGTCCTGCAGTTTCATCACCTGTGGCAGATAGCCGATAGTGGTTTCGTTAGGAATAGCCACAACGCCGTCAGTAGGTTTCTGCAAACCGCAGAGAATCTTGAGCATCGTAGATTTTCCCGCACCATTCTTACCCACCAGGGCAATGCGGTCGCGGTCGTTGATGACGAAACTTACATCATGAAAGAGAGGCTTAACGCCAAACTCTACTTTCAGTCCTTCTACTGAAATCATCTATTTTAATTTATAATTTACAATTAATAATTTATAGTTTTCCTAACTCCTTTTACGGAATGAGCAGGGATGAATCACCATAGCTCAGGAAACGGAAATCATGCGAAAGAGCATAATCGTAAACCTTCTTCCAGTCGCCCTTGAGGAAAGCACTCACCAGGAGCAGGAGCGTACTCTGAGGCTGATGGAAATTGGTGACCAGCATCTTCACAATCTTATACTGATAGCCAGGAGCAATGATAATCTGCGTGCTGGAATGGAGAGCCTCCAAGCCGTTGCGGTCCAGATAATCGATGATTGCCTGGATAGCCTGCATCGGAGTGATTCCATCTACCAGATTGCCATCTTCAGAAAGCTCGTAAGGATCCCACTGTTTTACGTGCAGATCTTCTTCATTTGCCTCAGGATGCTTCAGCAGATGAACACCCATGTAATAGAGGCTCTCGATGGTACGGACGCTGGTGGTTCCTACGGCAATGACCCGGCACTCGTGCTTGATGAGTTTTTCCAGGCTGCGGCGATGAACAACAATGTATTCCGTATGCATCTGATGGCCTTCGATTTCAAGACTCTTCACCGGTTTGAATGTGCCGGCTCCTACATGCAGGGTTACTTCTTCGCGGTCGATTCCATGCGCATCAAGATCCTTGAGAACCGCATCGGTAAAATGAAGTCCGGCAGTTGGAGCAGCCACACTTCCCTTGATTTTAGAATAAACCGTCTGATAGGTGGTCTTGTCGCTCTCCTCAGTCTTGCGGTTGAGATATGGAGGAATAGGCAACTCGCCTACTGCTTCGAGAATCTCAGCGAAAGACACCTTGTCGTTGTCCCAATCGAAGTCAACCCAATAGTTGGTTCCTCCGCCTTTGGCAACCATTTCCTGCGCTTCAGAACCGAGCGCATCTCCGCGTCGCATGGTAGCGCTGAGCGTAAGCTTGTGGCCCTTGATTTCGAAATCACGCTTCAGGCTTCCCTCTTTCCATTTCTTCAGATTACCGATCATGCAGAGCCAGGAACAATGTCCGGTGGTCTGGAACATGAGTTCATAATCAGTAGGTTCTGCAGGCTCCATCAAGAAAACCTCAATAAGCGCACCTGTTTCCTTGCGGAAGTGCAGACGCGCTTGTATCACCTTGGTATTGTTGAATATCATCAAGGCTCCTTGAGGGAGATATGTGGGAAGATGATGGAAAACATCATCGCTTACCTCGCCGTGCTTATAGACCAGCAGTTTGCTGTGGTCGCGCTGGGCGATAGGGAATTTTGCGATGCGCTCATCCGGTAAATCATAGTTATAATCACTAATTTTAATGTGTTTTGTATCCATTATTTATTTTACTTTTGAACTTTTATTTCTGTACTAAAGATAAGCCATCTGACAGGTGGCATAAAACACAACCATGATAAGGGTAAATATCACTACGGTCATGATTTTATCTACATCATCATAGTCGTAACCCGTACTCGTATACTGGTTGGAAATATACTTAATCTTTGGGGAGATGCGGTAATACATCCTGATGTAGATAAGATAAACGACAACTCCTACCACAGCTCCGATAGCCAGACCGCAAAGAATGTCGACCGGATAATGAACACCCAGGTAAAGACGGGTCCAACAGTTCACGAGCGACCATAATAACAGGGTCCACGTAACCAGTTTGCTGCGGATAAGCAACGAGAAGAAGATGGCTAACGAAAGCGTATTGGCTGCATGAGCCGAACAGAAGCTGAAACTCTTGAGGCGCATATTGTCAACCACCTGAACCGTATACTTGAACATCGGGTCGCTGGAAGGTCTGTATCTTTCAGCCAGCGGTTTGATGATTCCATCCACCAGTCCATCAGCCAGAAAGATACAGAGCAACGCTCCTCCTACCACGAGTGCAATCTGCCCCATCATCTCGTTGTTTCTTATCACAACAACGAAGAGGACGATATAAAGCGGAATCCATGTCCAGCCCGACGTAAGCGCCATCGCCATCTGATCGAGCCAGACATTTTCGCTGCCGTTAAACACATGCAACAGCTGCATGTCAAAATCTTGTATCCTACTAAAATCCATTCTCTTTATTTTAATCAGATTTTATCTTAATCAGATTTCCTCTATAGCCTTGGTTTCAATCCAGCCTTCTCTGCCGTCTCCTACCTTGATTTCACGCCAGCCTTTCATCGCCTTATCGGTAATGTCAACGCGGGTTCCTTCATGCAGCAGGAAGAGGTCAACGCTCGTCTTGGCTGGAGTCTTCTTCACATTGACAGAAGGAGCGATGATGATGGCTCCCGTACGGTTGATGAGCATCTGCCGCTGCTGGTAAGCAAAGAGATTGCTCAGCAGGAAGACTGCCACGAAGAAGATTCCACCGAAGAAACCAATCTTGCGCAAAACGATATGCGAACCGAAGAGATAAACCAAGACCAGAACCAGCGCCATGATGATGGCAATGATGCCTGTCTTAGCCCAACAGTCAACACTCGTAAAGTTAACCAGCGCCTTCCACCAGGTTACGAAGAACATCTCGCTTTCCGGCGTAATCTTATCGATGGTCTTGCTACGTGCAAACTGCAGGTTGAAGCTGATGTCTTCATCGCCTGGCGAGAGCAGATGGGCACGCTCATAATTGAGCACAGCCTTGGTAATATTGTCTGTACGGTAATAAGCATTGCCCAAGTTATAGTAAACTTCGGCAGAAACACCATAGTTGTTCAATATTTCCTCATAGTCGCGTATGGCCTGCTGATAGTTACCTTTCTGATATTCCGTATCAGCATTGTTCTTGGTCACAGCGCCTGCAGAAACCGAGCAGCCCAACATCACCATGATCATCAAGACGAACGAATATCCGGTTGCACTCTTCTTGCGCTGCTTACGCGTTGCATTGATAGCATTTTCTATATCCATAATAGCAGTCATTGCTGATTCGAATGTACGGTTCATATTGCCGGCAGGGTCGCCCGGCGCATAGCGTTCAAACTCACATTCATCGAGCGCAGTTGTAAACTTCTCGATAGTTCTCTCCTCTACACAATGTTTTTCGAGCATAGCCTGAATGTTTTCACGTGAGAGTTTTTCGGCAGGCATGTTGAGCTTGTAGCTTACATAGCCCCACAAAGCACGGAGCACTTCATCGTAGAATTCTTCCTGCTTGCCACCGAGCATCAGCAGATGAGCCTTCTTCAGGCGCTTGGTTGCTATCTTGTTTGCCTTGTTGGAACGGACCTTTACAAGGTCGGCATTCTCGAGAGCACGGCGGCGGAATACAATGAGCAGGGCAAAGAAGGCTGCCAATGGAACCAGCAGACTGGTCCAGTAACCGAAGCTTCCGTAGAACATATCGTCAATATCATGGAGCTTAGACTTGCCCAGTTTCAGCGCATGAATGTCCTTATCCTTGTTGCTGAAATCTGAGGTTTCATTGTCTGAAGTTCCATCGCCCTTCTCTACGTTCAGCGTAAACGGCTGGGTCTTGATTGTCTTGTACTTGTTAGCCGAAGTATCATAATAGGTGAATTCTACCGCAGGAATGGTATAATTTCCCTGATTACGAGGCACAGCCAGGAAGTCATAAATCATATTGCCTTCTACGCCATTGGCAGTAAGGCGGGTCTTGTCTGTCACCTTCGCATCGTACTTGTCAAAATCCTTAGGGAAGGTAATGACAGGCTGCTTGAGCAACTTCAGGTTTCCGATTCCTCCTACCACTACACGAATGGTGATAGGTTCGCCAGCCTTCACTTCCTTCTTGTCGATGGAAGCACTAATGTTGAATTTACCTACACCGCCCGAGAAGTTGGCAGGGCGCTGAGGCAATGGATCAACCTGAATTTTCACACTAGGAGCTATAATATCTTTCTTTACTTCAACATAGCCGGAGCCACCATTGAAGAAAGCTTCCATCGGGTCAACGTTTCTGTTCTGCTGAACTACGATTCCCTTGAAGGTAATGGCTGGAATGGTGAGGCTTCCCGTCATCTGCGGATACATGACATACTGGCTCCATGTAACGCATCGGTATGGTCGGCCGTTTACGGTTTCAGTATGGAAGGTCTTCTGCTGAGGCAGCGGAACTTCCTGGTTGTGGAATCCCTTCAGGTCAGGCATCTTGCCTTCCAACTGGGTAAGGTCTACCTGCGTGTAAACCTTATAAGTAAGGAGCACCGGTTCCTGTTCGTGAACACGTCGCTTGTTGGCTGTAACCTTGATGAAGAGGTCGCTGCCTGATATTCTTGATCCGGCAGTTCGCATGCGTGGTTCATTATAATCATTCTGTCCGTGCATGGAAGGAGCGCCGTTGTTGCGTGCAGCATGGCCAGAAACCGTAATTTTAACCGGATGGGAAGAGAGTTTCTTACCATTTACGATGGCATGAGAGGCACCAATGCCAAAGGTTCCGTTCTTAGCTGCGTAGAGCGTATAGGTAATGGTTACCGACGATGAAGAGGAAGTATGGCCATTGATCATCTGATAACTGGACTGCGATGAGGTGTAAGGACCTGCGATTACCTCAAGTCCTTCTCCTACTCCGCCCAGGCGGAATTCCTCTACATCACGTGTATTAATGGTATAGGCCACACGGAAGTTTTCTCCCGCCGCCACGTGTGTTGGTGCCGACACACTGATATGCTGGGCTTTCAGCTGCAAACTGAAGCCCAGAAGCATTGCCCATATAATAATAAACCAACCTATATGTTTCATGTTCTAAATTTATTATACTCGTTGTATTATTTTACTTTTTACCAGTTTTTCTCATATTGCTTTCTGCGAGGCTGACTCATCGCTTTCTGCATCTTGCGCTTCGTATCCTTCTCCTGCTGGATGGCAGCGTTCAAGAGTTGTTCAGCATTATCTTTGCTCATCTTGTCCTGATTGTTCTGATTCTGCTGATTGTTCTTGTTCTGGTTGTTCTTATTTTTGTCGTTCTTGTTCTTGCCTTTATTCTGATCTTTGTTCTGATCCTTGTTCTGCTTGTCTTTGTTCTTGTCCTTGTTTTTATCCTTTTTGTTCTTGTTCTTATCGTTCTGCTTGTTCTGCTTCTGGTTTTTAAGCAGTTTCTTGCAGAGGGCAAGATTATATCGGGTTGCATTGTCCTGCGGATTGCAGCGCAGGGCGTTCTCATAACATCCTATGGCCTGCGCATATTGCTGATGCTGCTGCATGACCACACCCATGTTGTGGTAACTTCTGGCGCGTCGCATCTTGTTCGTTTCCAGTTTCGAAGCATTCTCAAACTGTATCATCGCCATTGAATCCTTCTGCTGCATCATCAGGGCGCAACCCAGATTATAGACAGCCTGCGCATTCTTCTGGTTCTTGGAGATAGCCTTGCGATATTGCGTTTCGGCTGCAGCCCACTTCTGTTTATGATAGGCGCGGTTTCCCTGGCGGATGAAGTTGCGGTCGTTCTGCGCTCCCACCTTCGTCAAGCCCAGCACCATCAGGGCAAAAACCAATATATATCTTAAATATCTCATTCCTATTATATAATAATGTATAAACGTTTATCAAAAAGGCTTCTTGATGTCTTTCTTAAAAAACTTGATGTTTCTGAGCAGAGGATTCTTTACCTCAAGCAGACAGATTTCGATGATAAGCAACAGGATGACGAGAATACCTACAGCCTGGAACTGTTCATCATAGGCGCTGTAAACCACACTCGTTACATCGCCTTTCTGCAATTTGGCAATATCATCATTCAATGCTCTTTCCGCATCGCTGGTATTATCTACATGAATGTACTGACCCTTGCCAGCCTGGGCAAGTTCCTTGCACATCTGCTCATTCAGGGCGGTCATAACGGTGTTGCCCGCATTGTCCTTCAGATAAGAGCCGTCGCCCATAGGGATTGGCGCTCCCTTGGTGTTGCCTATGCCCAGGATAAAGACATTGATTCCTTTTTTGTTGGCAGCAGCCGCTGCCTCCTGTGCGCCAGGCTCATGGTTTTCGCCATCGGTAATAACGATGATGGCTCTGCCCACATTCTCCTGCTGGGTGAAACTCTTGGAAGCCAAATCGATGGCTGCTCCGATATTGGTTCCCTGGGTCTGGATAAGACCAGGGGTTATGTTCTGGAGAAACATCTTAGCCGAAACATAATCGGTGGTGATTGGCAACTGCACGAACGCATCGCCGGCAAAGACGATGAGTCCGATTTTGTCGTTGTTAAAGTTGTCGACCAGATTTTCGATAAGCATCTTACTCTTGTCCAAACGGGATGGAACCACGTCCTGACAGAGCATGGAATTTGAAATATCGAGGCAGATGATGGTTTCAATGCCATGTCGCTTATCGTGAGAAATCTTGCTGCCCATCTGTGGGCGAGCTACCATCACGATGAGAAGCGCCAAGGCTGCAAGCATCAGCACAAACTTAACTGTAGGGCGATATTTGGAGATGTTGGGCATGAGCTGTTTCAGAAGTTCCGGATCGCCGAGCTTCTTCAGTTTAGCCTTTCTTCTTCTCCATCCTATCAGTCTGATCAGAATCAGTACTGGTATTATCCACAACAGCCAGAGAAATATAGGATCTTCAAATCTTAACATTTTCTATTCTAATTATATCTTCTATTCGATTATCCGATAATCAGTAAAATATCTCCGATAACTGGTAAAATATCTCCGAAAGATAGCGAAATATCTCCGAAAGATAGCGGAATATCTCCGATAATCAGTAATGGCTCAGTTTCCGGATTACGGAATTCTTCTGAACCAGGTGATGCGGAGCAGGATTTCTACCAGCAATACCAGGAGAGCTGCCAAGGCGAATGGCTGATAAGCTTCATATCGCTTAGCGAAATGCTTGACATTAAACTTGGTTTTCTCCAGTTTATCAATGTCTCTGTAAATCTTCTTCAGCTCATTATTGTTCGTTGCGCGATAGAAATTACCATCGGTTGTCTGCGCAATGTCGCTCAGCGTCTTCGTATCTATCTCTACCGGAATATTGACGTACTGTACTCCTCCTGCCACAGGCATTGGATAAGGAGCCACCTTGTTGGTTCCTACACCGATGGTGTAAACGCGGATTCCATAGCTCTTGGCAATCTCTGCTGCGGTCATTGGCGAAATTTCGCCCATGTTGTTACTGCCGTCGGTAAGAAGAATCACAACCTTCGATTTTGACTTAGAATCCTTCAGGCGGCTCACGGCATTGGCCAGTCCCATTCCCACTGCAGTACCATCGTCAATCAGTCCCCGGGCGGCAATATCCGTACGGGTTGCCTGCAAGAGGCGCAACAGACTGGCATGATCGGTTGTCATCGGGCACTGGGTGAAGGCTTCACCGGCAAAGATAGTCAGACCGATGTTGTCGTTCGGTCTTCCCGAGATGAATTCTGTTGCCACATCCTTAGCCGCTTCCATACGGTTCGGTCTCAAATCTTCGGCAAGCATAGAGGTGGAAACGTCCATCGCCAACATAATGTCAATGCCTTCCACCGTCTTGTTGTCCCAAGCCGTATGCGTCTGCGGACGAGCCATCGCACAGACGATGAGCACGAAACAGATGCATCTCAGCACCATTGGCAGATGGATGAGACGCACACGCAGGCTCTTCGGAGCATATTGATACTTTTTCGCGTCGCTCATGCGCATGGTTGGCGCATTCTTCTTCCTGTAGAGGAAATACCATAATATATAAGGTATCAGCAACAGGAGCAACAGAAAATAGCCTTTACTTGCAAATTCCATTTCTATATTTTTCTATTTATAGCCAGGCAAAGAGTTTCGGAATAAACCGCTTTGCCCGGCGAAACGTTTCATAAGAACACCCTGCTTTACATCAGCAGCATGGCTGACTGATAAATGATGTAACCCAACAGAGCCAGACCTACGATGGCTCCTATCCAAAGGAGCGACTTGATGAGGCGGCGCTGAGATTGCGTCTTCTGCTCTTCGTTGGTCAGTTGTGGAACCACCTTTTCTTCTGTAGGTTTCTCATCTGTCTTGGTCTGGTCGATGAAGTTGATGGCATTCACCAGGTTTGCGTCGTTCTCATTCACCAGGGTTTCATATTTGGCAAACTTCACGAGGTCGGCAGTCTGGAAGAGTTCCTTCAGTTCATCAATCATCTTCTGGTCGCCTGCTTCGCGCAAACGTTCGATGATTTCCATACTGGTCATTTCCATCGCATTGAATCCGAAACGGCTCACGATATATTCTCTCAGCGTATTGGTAAGCTGGGTGTAGTAAGCCTTCTGTGTTTCCTGATTCTCAACGTGCTGCTGCTTGATGACGTTGATTTGATTCAGCGCCTTTTCATGAGCCGGAACACGTTTTACGATGCGGATATGGGTGATGATTGGCTTGTTGTTCTTCAGTCTGTTGCGCAGATAAAGCCATGCGCCACAGAGAATTAACAGCAATAGGCTCAACCAAAACAGCGCGCTCCATTCGCTCCAGGAGAAAGGATTATCCTGAACATCCTTAGGCGGATAGAACTGGTTGGGATGAACCGTATCTACGGGCACGGTGAGCACCTTCAGCGCAAGCTGGTTGCCATGACAGTTCTTGCCGTTTACCTTCACATTGAGCGCAGGAATCACGTACACCTTTTCATCAAACGATGTCAGCGTATAGTCGCGGCTCACCACCATGCGGTCGTCGCCTATGTGCGAAGTGTCGCCTTTACTCTGCTCTACCACTTCCACTCCCGGCGTAATTTGCTGCTGCGGTTTGAAAGATGGCAGTTGCACCTTATCGCCCTGCTTGACCGAAGCCTTCAGATGCAGCACGGTCTGCTGTCCTATCAGTATCTGCAGCGAGTCGATGCGTTGCTCTACCTGCTGGGCTTGAGCCAAGCCTGAGCACCCCAGGAGAGCGAGCGACAATATGATATTCTTTACTTTAAACATAGTTTCTTTACTTTGAGCTTTCGGTTTATCAGCCCCTCTGCTTGAAAAGCATCAGGAGCGCCTTCGAGAAGTCCTCGTTAGTGGCAATCGAAGTCCAGTCGACCTTGCTTTTGGCAAAGTCGGTTTTCAGATTCTCCTGCTGCATCAGCCATTGCTGGGTATGGGCCATTCGCAGTTTCTTCGAACTCGTATCAATATACATTTCGTGTCCGGTTTCTGCGTCCATCACCTTGAGCAGTCCTACATCAGGCAGCACCTTGGCACGCGGGTCGTAAACCTGGATGGCTACTACATCATGTTTCTGGTTGGCAATCTGCAACTGATGCTGGAAATCCTTATGATCGTAGAAGTCGCTGATTACGAAAGCTGTGCAGTGGCGTTTCATCACGCGGGTGAAATATTCCAGGGCGCAGCCGATGTCGGTACGCTGGCTCTGCGGCTGGAAGTTGAGCATTTCTCTGATGATATAGAGAATATGCTTTCTTCCTTTCTTAGGCGGAATGTACTTCTCGATACGGTCAGAGAAGAAGATGACACCTATCTTGTCATTGTTCTGAATGGCGCTGAAGGCGAGTGTGGCAGCAATCTCAGTAGCCAGATCGCGCTTCATCTGCTTCATCGTACCGAAATCGAGCGACCCGCTGACGTCTACGAGCAGCATCACCGTCAGTTCCCTTTCCTCTTCAAACACCTTGACGTAAGGCTTAT
>OMGA01000470.1_pt1 | contig 17215 bp, 10 predicted proteins | sample 1674211 | NCBI WGS metagenome assembly OMGA01 (sample SAMEA103958152, study PRJEB25191) | human gut metagenome | biome: human-associated habitat [ENVO:00009003]; feature: intestine environment [ENVO:2100002]; material: feces | place: Germany | collected 2013/2015
CGCTGGCTGGCCCAGGGCTACGGGCAATCGATCCCGGCCTTCCTGGGCGAAATCCCGGGGCTGTTCCGCGACGGGACGCTGCCCGTCGACGTGGCAATCCTCAACCTCTCTCGCCCCAACGAGGAGGGCTACTGCTCGTTCGGCGTATCGGCCGACCTGGCCGTTTCGGCCGTGGAATGCGCCAGGACAGTCATCGCGCAGGTCAACACGGCCATGCCGTTCTCCTACGGCGACGCCATGATCCACCTCTCGCGCGTCGCCGCGGCCGTCGAGGTCGACGACCCGCTGGTCGAAGTGCCCTCGGCGACCCCCACCGACATCGAACGCAGGATCGGCAACCACATCGCCGAACTGATCCCCGACGGGGCGACGTTGCAGATCGGCGTGGGCGGGATCCCCAACGCCGTGCTGGCCGCGCTCACGGGCCACAAACATCTCGGGCTGCATACCGAGGCGATGACCGACGGCGTGCTGCCGCTGCTCGAAAGCGGCGTGATCGACAACTCGCTCAAACGGGTCATGCCGGGTGTAACGGTCGCCTCGCTGGCGCTGGGCTCGCGCCGGCTGTACGATTACATGGACTACCGCAAAGACCTCGTGATGAAGGATGTGGCATGGACGAACGACCCGTTCCGCATCCGCGAGAACCCGCGCGTGATGGCGATCAACTCGGCCGTCGAGGTAGACCTCACGGGGCAGGTTTGCGCCGACTCGGTTGGCGAGCGCATCATTTCGGGCGTAGGCGGGCAGCACGATTTCATGTACGGAGGGGCCCTGTCGGAGGGCGGCAAAACCTTCATCGCCATCCCGTCGACTACCCCCAAGGGCGAATCGAAGATCAAGGCGCTGCTGACGCCCGGCGCAGGCGTCGTGACGACCCGCCACATGGTGCAGCACATCGTGACCGAATACGGCGTTGCGCATCTGCGCGGCCGCAACCTCGCCCAGCGGGCGCGGGCACTGATCGCCGTCGCTCACCCCTCGGTGCGCGAAGAACTGGAAAAAGCCGCCTGCGAACGCTTCGGCTACTCCTTCCTGAGGCTCAAATAGAAGCGCCCCGATCAAACGGGACGCTTATCGGAGGCATCTACCCAGCCCCTATACCAGGCATTGCTGCCGGACAACGGGGATCTGAGATCAAATCCGTGTGCCCGGGCACACTCTCTCCACCCCTCCGCAAACAAGCAGACCTGCCATATGGCAGGTCTGCTTGACACGTCGGGATGCCGCGGTTACCACCGGCACACCGGATTATTTTGCGAACTTCATTTCGTCGAGCAACCACCCGGCGTCGGCATACTTGTCGATCACCCACATCACATAGCGGATATCCACGCACACCGTGCGCGCCAGTTCGGGATGGAACCACACGTCGCCGGCCATCGACTCGCGGTTGCCGTCGAACGCAAGCCCGATAAGATGCCCCTTGCCGTCGAGCACGGGGCTGCCCGAATTGCCTCCCGTGATGTCGTTGTCGGTCAGGAAATTGACATAGAGCGTATCGTTCTCGCCCCAGCGTCCCCAGTCCCGTTTGGCGATCAGCCGCCGCATACGGTCGTCGACGCGGTATTCGTATTCGTCGGGGTTGTACTTCTCCATATAGCCCGCGATCGTCGAACGCGAATCGTAATGCACGCCGTCCGAAGGGTTCAGGGGTTGCACGCTACCGTAGGTCAGGCGCATGGTCGAGTTAGCGTTGGGATACTGCGCCAGCCCTTCCGAAGCACGGAAATCGTAAAGCACGTCGGCATAGCGGCTCTCGCTTCGCCCGACACGCGCACGGCCGCGCTTCTCGGCCTTGTCCACACCGCCCGTAAAACGTTGTACTGTGACCGATTCGGTAAGCGCAACCATGGGGTCGCGGCGTATTTCGGCAACCGACCGGTTCTTCGAGAAATAGGCGTCGTAACGCGCAGGATCGCTGCAAAACGAGGCATCGAACGCCGCACGCGCCATGCGGTCGGCATTGCCTCCCGCCTTGTCGTACATCGCCTGCAACTGCGCACCCCACATCTCGCGCGGCACGTTGGCCGTGAAGTTCACTACCATCCGCGCCAACAGGTCGCGGTCGGTCGCGGCATCGTAGTTACGGCGCAGGCGGCCGCTCCCGGCCACGACGCTCCGGGCATCCTTCGAATCCACGATCAGCGAGTCCTGCTTCAGCCGTTCGAGCTTGCCCAGGTACGACGACACGCGGTTGGCCACGAGCAGCGCCTCGCTGGGGCCGAGCCATGCCTCGCGGAAATAATTGAGGTTGCGCTCGGCGCCCTGCCGCGCCTCGTAACCGCGCGCGAGCTCTTCGAGCAACGTCCCGTCCTCGGCCTTGCGGGCCGAATCGGCCTCGATCCAGCGCTGCAGGCGTTCCTCCTCGGCCTCACGGATCGCCACGACATCGAAGCGGCGCAGGCATTTGTTCTCCCACTTGGCGTAGTCGGCGTAGTTGCTCAGGCCGAAATAGGCATCCGAATACTCCATGCGCACCCGCGGATCGCGTTCCATATGGCGTTTGAGAATATCCATCCGGTCATGGCGGTTGGCCACGACGATCGGGTTGCGGACACACTGTTTCTCAGCCACCGCGAACGACGACGCATAGCGGTTCGTACGCCCCGGGAATCCGATCACCATCGCAAAATCGCCGTCATGCACGCCGCCCGTGGCGACCTGCAACACGCGGCGGGGTTTGAGCGGCACATTGTCGGCGGAATAGGCCGCAGGGCGCCCCTCCCGGTCGGCATAAACGCGGTAAAGCGCGAAATCGCCCTTGTGCTGGGGCCAGCCCCAGTTGTCGTAATCGCCGCCGAAGGCACCGATCGACGCAGGCGGCGTACCCACCAGCCGCACATCCTTGTAGATGTCGTAGTAGAACATCAGGTACATTTTGCCACCCCACATCGAGTAGCACGACACCTCGCACTCCGTTTCCCGGCCGTAGCGCCCTTCCAGTTCGGCATAGAGACGGCGCGGGGCCATCATGCCCCATTTCCCGGCGGCTTTCATCTCCTCCTTGAGCGCATTGGCCTCGTCGGTCACGTCGACCACCTTGCGCACGAACCACACGGTCTTGCCGGGGACGGGAATCTCCTCATCGCGCGTGCGTGCCCAGAATCCCGTTTCGAGCAGGTTGCACTCGGGCGTCGACAGGGCGCAGATGTCGCTGTAAGCCACATGGTGGTTGGTAATCATCAGCCCCTGGTCGGAGATCATGCTGCCCGTTCCCATGCCGCCGTCGACAGCCACCACGGCATCGGCCAGCGCCGCCGATTTCTCGTTGTAAATCTCCTTATCCTTGATTTTCAGTCCCCGGGCCTTCATCTGCGGATAAATCTCCGCCAGCCGGTGCATCAGCCACATGCCCTCGTCGGCCATCGCAGGCTGCATACAGAGCAGCACAACGGCCAGACAGGCTATCCATCTTCTCATATTCTTCATTTTTCACCAATGGGAAAGAACCTTTTTCCCGGTTCTCCCCACATTCGGTCTGTTTTTAAAAACCGACAACAAAAATTCAATCCTCAGCATCGGCTCCGACAATGGCCGGCAAATTGACCCTGATAAAATCGTCCAATTCCTTTCCCCTCATCAAAACGAACGTGGAGTCGATCCGGTACATTTTATCCAAGGCGTATTCGGCCTTTTTTCGCACCGCGGCGGAATCTGCCGCCGGCATCGTCCGCATAAATGCCGCGACATTGACTTCGTAATACTTTTCGAACAGCTCGCGGCAGTTCGTATTTTTCGCACGAGCACATCCTGCAAGTACGAAAACCGCCAACGAAACCACAGACAGCAATCCGAATATCCTGCATGAAACAGTCATTTTTGCAGCCGTTTTTTCAATTACTCTCCAACCGTTTTCCCCGGATTGGTGAACTTCAGCCGCGGGTCGGCCTCCTTGAAGGTGCCGTCAGCCATGCGCAGCGTCCATTTTTCGGTCTGGAAAACCTCTTTCCACAGCTTCGCGTCGTCCCACATCGACTTCACATAGTGGATACGCATCACGGGTTTCATATCCCGCAGGACGAAATCCACGGACACGATGCCGTCCGTACACGAAAGGAAGCTCTTGAAATAGGGGAACGCATTGCGGATCGGCATCTTCTCGATGCCGGGGAATACCATCTCGTAGACCGCCTTGGGGAACTGCTCGTCGTCACCCCATTTCTCCAGGTTGGCAACGAACCTGCCCGCGAGTTTCTCCACATCGCGGAACATGACCTGCGCAAACTCTTCGCGCGAAACCTGTCCGGCGACCGCATAGGTTTTGAGCACCGTATGCATCGGGATCACCTTCTCGCCCTCCTTGGCCGGGATGATCAGCTCCTTGGCGTCGATCGCCTCCCCGAACATCTTTTCGGTAATACCGGCGGCCGGATCGACGTAGACCGTCACATCCACCGGACAGGCGAATTCCGACGTGAAGCCGTAGACTCCCTCGATCTTCTGGAGCACCATGCCGAAATAGATCATGTCCATCCGGTCGTGAAGCCCTTCGACGCCGAGCTTCACCACGTCGAGCACCGGCACCTGCTCGCCTGGCATGGCATATTTGCGCAGCGTCGGGGCAAAGATCGCAGCCTGTATCTTCAGCGTATCGGTGGCAGCCGGGTCGTAAAGCACCTCGACGCCATGGCGGCGTACGAAGGTCTTGACGCCGTATACGCCCTGCACGGCCTGCATCTTGGCCGAAAAAGCCTTCGACGAACCGAAGCACTTGATCGTCTGCAAGCCCTCCATCTCGAACGTCTGCAGGTTCTCGACCTTCTCGTAGTCGCCCCATTTTTCGTCGATCGTCGGCAGTTCCATGGTGGAACCCAGCCATATGGCCAGGAAGAAGAGCACCACGGCCAGCAACCCGGGCACCCAGCGCAGCGAACGACGGCCGTTGACCTGCAAGGCATCCTTGGCACACGCACCGATGCAGTTGCCGCACAACGTACAGTCGACATGCTTCACCTTCACATAGTCATGGATCGGAAGCTGGTAAGGACATTTCTTTTCGCACAGTCCGCAATTATTGCAGGTGTTCAAATCCCGCCTGATGTACATCAGGGGGAAGGTGCAGCTGCGCATCTTGGCGATCTCGACGATATAGGCGGCAAGACATGCGCCGCCGATCGTCCAGACCCACGCGTTCGCAACGCCCAGCGCACCGAGCGCCCAGCCGCCGAGGGCGGCGATCACGAACAGCAGCGTGAATTTGAAAATGTTGCTGACAGCTCCCAGCGGACAGATGTATTTGCACCAGAACATCTTTACCACGAAGCCGCCCAAGAGCAGCAGCGTAAGGCTCGTGAGCGACATCCAAAGCACGATTTCGCCCTTGAAACCCGTAGCCACAGCATAGAACGGGTCGAGTTTCTTGCAGAACAGCTCGCTCGACGAGAGCGTGAAATAGAGGATCGTGAAGAGCAGCACGTACTTCACCACGCGCAGCAGTTTGTCGACGACGCTGCCCGAAGGGACATCGACCTGCAGGTGCAGTTTTTTCCCGGCACGCCCCATCCACTCGCCGACGGTGCCCAGCGGACAGAGGTATCCGCAAAAAAGTTTGCTGAACAGAATCACTCCCACGGCGAGCACGAGGCCCATCATGATCTGGAGCATCGACATCGAGCAGGCCAGCGAGTTGTTCACCACATAGGTGCCGAAAGCCTGCAACCCGCCGAAAGGACAATATGCCTCGACATCGACGGGTTTGTCGCTCAATTTGGCCCAAAGCACCGTGCCCGCAATGGCGGCCAGTACGCCCCATTGCAGCAGGTGCTTCAGATAATTAGGTTTACGTTTCATTTATTGTTGTTTGTGTTGTGTGTGTTTGTGTGTGCGGGGGTGAGGATCACTCCTTGTTCTTGATACAGCGAACCGGGGCAGCGCCATAACCACCCTGGTAAGCGATTGTCATGCGATTGTAACTCTTGTTGTAAGTTATCATACCGGCATAATACTGGATGTTCTTGATGCCGCTTTCCGGATCGTCGGCCGTATTGTATGTAACCTTGTAACCCGTCGAGCTGGGGAAATATCCCATGCCGAACGCCGAAGCGTCGGCAGCCGAGACCGTGGCCATATAGGCCGGGGTCGCCGTGGCGCTCGTCGCATTGATATAGCCGCAGCCCGCAATATTGAAACCGTCCTTGTTGAGCGCGGCAATCGAACCGCCGCCCTGCGTCTTTTCGAAATAGGGCGATGTCGGGTCGGACAGGCTGCCGCTGCCGACACCCGCCAGCTTGAGCCACTCGGCCTTCGTCGGGATATGCCACCCGTCGGGGCAAATACCCTGCGCACCCTCGTATTGGTCGAAATTGGTGCCCGTCATCTCGCCGGTCATTCCCAGCATCACGGGATAGCTGTACAGCAAGCCCGCGGTCTCGGCCAACGACGGGTCGGCGGCTTTCGAGAGGTTGCAGGGGTACCACACTCCGTTGCCGTCCTTCGGGTCGCTCGATATGGTTTTGCCTTCGGGAACATAGCGCAGGTTCTCGGCCATCCACGTGCGGCCGTCCTTGAGCGTGACGATCTTGTACTTCACGCCGCCCCACTCGACGGTCGGGGTCTCCACTTCGCCGTCGCCGTCCGGCAGCAGGTCATCTCCGTCGACCCAGCCCGCGATCGGGCCGCTGAATTTCACCTGAATGTCAGCCGGCTGCACGTTGCAGTCCATGCGGCGGTTCTCACCCGACTTGAGGTCGGTCGTGCCGAGCGTCTGCGTACGCATCTTACCATCGGCCGTGGTGACCGTAACCCTGAGCTGCACACCGTTTTGCGGCACCAGCAGCGCGTAGTAAACCTTCTCGGCAGTGGCCGTGTTGGCAATCACGTCGGATGCTTCGACACCCGCCTTAGCCGTAAAATCGCCCGTGGCGGGATCGAGCACCCCGGTGCCGACAGCACCCTTGATGACGATGTCCGTAATGTCGAAACCCGATTCGTTCGTCACTCCGATAACGATCCGCGACATTTTATGCTTGAAGGTCATCTGCGTGGCCGACAGCGTAGGCTTGACCCCCGTCTTCACGGCCACGATCAGGTCGGAGGCCGTGTAATTCGCGCCGCTCTGATCCGCCTTCACCGAGAATTCCGCGGGCGCCGCGGCACCGGCCTGGTAGGGATAATAGGCAAAAAGCGTCGAAGTGGCGTCGACATCTTCGTACCAGAGGAAACCCTCGGTCTTGAAATCCGTTCCGTCGAACGACATCTCCTTGTTCGCCACGAACGCCGAACCGTCCGCCGTCATCGTGATCGTGAGGCCGACCTTATCGTTCAGCTCGAAATCGGTGTCCGTCGCACGCGTACCGGACGACATGCTTGCCGGCGTCAGCGCCGGATTGGCGATCGTCGGGGTGATGCGCACCTGCTTGTCGCCCGTCCCGGTGCTTTCCTCCTTCGAGCAGGCGGTGAAAACCATCGCCGCGACTGCCGTCAATGTCAAAATCCTTTTCATAATCCTATCCTTTAAATTAAAAATTATATCCTACACTCAGCGTCGCCGCGACCCGGTTGGGCTGCGCGACGTATTCCAGACCGAAGCCGTGTTCGTAACGCGCGAATACGTCGATATAGAACCGTTTGATATTGCGCCGCAGCCCGAGCGCCGCCCCCAGCCGTTTGGCCGTGAGGTATTCGTTTTCGTAATCGTAATAAGCGGTCAGCTGTCCGGGATACTCGCCCGGCTGCACGCCGGGGGTCTCGAACCGCTTTTCGCGCTCCGTGAAACCGCCCAGGCGATAATCCGCCGCGAGGGTCAGCTCCCAGAGGCCGAACGTGCGGATCAGCGAGGCATATATCTTCGTAAAGTGGAGCTTCTGCCCCTTGACATAGGGGTACATCAGCGTCGATTCGCGGTTGAGCTGCGAATAACCGACCCCGGCACGCAAATCCGTATGCGGAGCCACGAACTCGTATTCGCCTCCCAGGTCGAGTCCCTTGCGCCCAAAAGTCGGCGTCGAACCGTGTATGGTGATGATCTGCACGCCGTTGATGGTCTCGGTGGTGATGATGTTCTCGTCGGTGCCGAGCGTCTGCCAGTCGAGGTTCACACGCACGAAATGCCTGCGCAGTGCCGTCCCCAGCGACAGGGCGGCATTGGCCGTCACCTGGTGCGTTTCGAACAGGTGCCAGATAATCCGGCTCTCGCCCGTCTCGCCCTGCCTGTTGCGGTAGGCGACGTCGGCATAGAACGGCCCGTATTGCAACTGGACGCCCCCCCCCTGCGTATTCTCCCGGACGGGGAATCCCGAAACGCCGTTGGTCGAGAGGTGTATGTCGGTGCTCCCCCACTTCTCCAGCGACCCGTAGAGCAATCCCCGGTCGAAGAATGCCTCGTACAAGTCGGCACCGGGGCCCACCCCTTCGGCAGCAACCTTCTCGCTGTTCGTACCCACGATATAGACCGCCCCTACGGCAAAGCGTCCCGCATGGTACATCACGCCGGGCGAAAATTCGAAATCCAGCCGTGTATTCTTGTGGCGCAGGTCTTTGCGCTTGGCATAGTTGCGGGCTTCGAACTCCACGCGCAGGCCACCCGTCCACCGGTTGCCCAGCACGGCCGATACGCCGCCCGTGAACGTGTAATCCTCGCGCACCTTGCGCCCCGGCGTAAATTCGAGGATGTCTACCGGATAATACCCCGGCTCGGTGAACATCGAGCCGCACATGTTGCGGCCGTCGAAATAGTCGTAGCCGAAACCGCCCGAGAACGAGACCTTCTTCAGGTGGCGCACCGACTCGGTTTTCGCCCCGGCATTCCAACTGTCGTCCGACGCGGAGTGGCCCGCAAGCCCGCCGTTCTCCTTGGTGAAATAGATCTCGGCATAAGAACGGCTCAGGGAGTCCTGCCGGATACCCGCAGCGTTCAGGCCGCCGTTCCAGGGATTGCGGCGGAAGATATGGTCGAAACGCTCCTGTGCCGCGGCAGCAGAGACGGCAACCAGCATCAGTATCGTTAAAATCCGTCTCATAGGCTAATCACGCAAAGATTGTGTCTCACGCTCATAAAAATCGTTCGACGAGTTATTGGTATCCACGTACCTTTCGAAGCCGGCAGCCGCCGTGGCCTCTTCATCCAGCTTCCGATGCAGGGTATGCCCCTGCGCTTTGGCCGAGAAACCGATATACCCGGCATCCACATCGGTGTGCAGGCGTTTGTTCTTGGTCGCCTCGGTCATGTTGCATACCTCGACGCCGTCCACGATCCAGTCGTTGTCCCACGGTATCTTCGAATAGGTGATGCTGCCGTTCTGAACCGTCGACTGAAGGTCGTCGGCCAGGTAGGCATCCATATCGAACTCCTCGGGCGCCCGGAAGAGGATCATGGCGGGCGAATTCTGCGAAATCACATAGACAACGGCCGAATTCGTCCCGGTCTTTTTCAGCACCTTCATGTAATGCGCCTGGTCGATCTGGTCGCCCGGAACAGGCGTGGGGTGCAACTTGTTGCCGGGATAGTGCACCATATCGTAGAGCACGAAATAACCCTTGCGGTTGAGGTTCACCGACTGGGAATAGGTCTGCGTATGATCGACGCCGTAGTAGGCCACCACGGCATCCTCGCCGGGTTCCAGCGGAAAATCCGTCCCCGATCCCGGGAACATCCAGATACAATCGGGGATGGCGGCGTAATCGCGGAAAACGATATTGCCCGAAGGGTCGGTGCTCGTCCACGGATTGTTGGCGTTCGAGTTGTAGGGGGCGACCATCGCCAGGCACAGGCCGTCGAGGTAATAGGTTTCGAAACTGTTGTTGTGCAGGACGATATATTTGTCGTCGGCATAAGTCCCCGTCGCCGGCGGATCCTGCATGCAGCCGCCCGAGTAGATCTCCTTGATGAGGATCGTACCCGGCTTGGAAAATTTCAGCGCCACATCGACATCCTTGTCCCCGCCGACAAGGTCGACCTGCTCGATCGTACCGTTGAAAACCGCCGAATCGTCGGGCAGGTCGAGCACCGAGAGCCGGTAATGCCCGGCAGCGACGCGGAACCCGGCGTGGCCCTGCGCATCGGTCAGGGCGGTATAGACATTGCCCGTATTGCGGTCGGAGAGTTTCACCGCGACGCCTTCGCGCAGATAGCCGGCGTATCCCTCGGGATACACGGCCGTCACACGGAGTTCGCGCAGCGCACCGTCGTAAGGGTTCCTGTCGAACGACGTGCAACCGGCCACCAGCAGACAGGACAATATGCAAAATATCTTTCTCATCGTTTTCAGAATTTAAGGCGTACCGTAAGTCCGTAATAGAAATCGGGTGTGAAGACCGCCTTGACACCCGTGGCATACGAAGCGACGAAAGGCCGCGAATTGGTGAAGTTATTGGCGTAGAACGAGACGGAGACATGGTCGCCGATCTCCTTCGTGATGCTCAGGTTGGCCGAAAAATAGGGGTCGTAACCGTCGCCGTTGAAAGAGTAGGCATTGCCCGAACGCAACAGCAGGGAGGAGAAGGCCGGGTCGTTCTTCTCGGCATCGGTAAAGGGATGACGATTGCCATCGAGGTCGATGTAGGCCACAGGCCAGATCGCCGTATAGCTGTCGCCGTCGTAGATGCTCCCGCCGGTGGGGTTACGATCCTCGTCGACATTGAAGGCATATTCGCGCCCCCTGTACTCCGAGAGGTTCTGCGAGCGCTTCACGAGCGTGGCTTCGAGCCGCAGCGAGATGATCATACGGATCGAGGGCACATGCGTCGTGGCCGTGAGGTTCATATCCAGCGCGTGCAGCTTCCGGCCGTTGTAGGTGACGTTGGAGCTGCCCCCGTTATCGAGATAAACCCCCACATAGGGGTAGAACTCGCCGCCGGTCGAGGTCGAGGGATAGTAGCATGCCTCACCCTCGTTGACGTATTTGGTATAGCCGTAAGCCCCGTCGAGCCGCAGCTGCGTGCGGATGGGGTTGATCTGCGGGAATTCCACGACGAACTCCAGCCCCATGCGGTCTACGGGCGAACCGTTGTTCTGATAGGTATTCTTGACGAACGTCCGCTTGGTGGAAGTGGTCTGCATGGCGATCCAGCCGGCCGAGGGGTTGTCCTTGTCACGGACGAAGATTTCGCCCGTCTGGCTGTCGACCCGGAAAGCCGGGTTCGCCGGCATCGTGTATGCAGTCCCGTCGGGCAGCGCGGAGGGCACGCCCATCATATTATAGGAGAACGGCTCGAAGGCGGCGCTCAGCTTATAGGGGTATTTCGTGCGGTTGAAATAGCCGACCAGCGAGATCGAGGTACCCCCGATACGCAGGTCGACGCCGACCTCGGAATTGCGGTTGCGCTGCCATTTCAGGTTGTCGTTGTAGAGTATCTGGTAAGGCTGCGTGTGGTAGACATAGGCGCTCTGCCCCGACCCATAGTTGGTAGCGAACACGGGCGTATCGCGGTATTCGGGCAGCGGGTAAAGCACGTTGAACGACGGCAGTTTCTCGGTGATGCCCCAGCCTCCGCGGACAGTCAGACGGTCGTTGATGCGGAATTTCAGGTTGAAGCGCGGCGAGAGGCTCGACGTATTCTCGTATTGCGTATTTTTGATAAAAGTCTTTTCGGCACGCAGGCCGGCCATCAGTTGCAGCGTGGCCGATCCCAGCGGCACGGTCAGCGTCTCCTCGACGTAGGCCGCGAGGTTATGCATATAGGGGATGTCCGTATACGGACGGGGGCGGTACCCGTTAGGCGCGAGGGAGGGGGTCGCATAGTACTCCCCGTCCCCGACATTGCCGTTGGCACGCCACGAAGCGCCGACCTTGGCATTGCTGTGCACGTCGCCCCAGCTGCGCACCCACGTGGCCTTGAGGTTGGCCGCATAGTCGAGCTGCTTGGAATCGACGTATTTGGTCGAATAATAGACCGGAGGGAGCATCTCGGCGATGTAATACCCTTCCTGTTCGGCATGGACGGCCGGAAGGGAGGTCGAATTGAGGTTATAGGTGCGCTTGCGTGCAAGGTTGTCGGTATAGTTGAGCGACGCGTCGAAGTCCAGGCTCGTGATCCACGACCTGTTCAGCAGCCATTTGAGCGAGGTGTTGGCACGCAGCACATTGTCACGCACCTTCTCCCACTCGCCTTTCTGGGCATCGGGGTCGTCCTCGGTATTCATACCGCCGATATTGGCCGTTACGCCGAAATTGAAACGCAGAACCTTGGCGAAGGTATTCTGGTAGTTGAGCGCCAGCCCCGTGCGGGAATAGGAGGTGTAGGGCGACGTGGGGTTCTTCGTGGCCCGCGTATACTCGACGTTGCTGTTCAGCACCCCGTGGTTCCGCCCCAGGTCGAAGCCCTTCGAGGCGGCGATCTGTTTGGTGCGCGGATTGGTGGAGAGCGTCACCGTATAGGGCGTCTTGCCCTTGCGGGTCGAGATTTTCACCACACCCGACGAAATGTCGCCGTATTCGGCCGAAGGTACTCCGGTCACCACCTCGACCGACTCGATGTTGGTCGCCGACAGGTTGCGTGTGCTGGCACCCGTCGGGTCGCCCAGCGAAGCATTGGTGGAAAGGCGTACGCCGTCGACCTCGACGGCCGTACCGAACGCCGCATTGCCGGCCGTGCTCCCGCCGCTGCGCAGCGAAAAGACATTGTCCTTCATCAGGTCGGGATTAACCGTTTTGCCACCCGGCAGCAGTGCCGAGATGTCCGACGCATTGACCATTTGCAGGTGGTCGATGGCATTGCCGCCGATCGTACGCGACGTAGCCATGGCGTTGGGCGCCTCCTTGGCCGTCACCACGACGCTCTCCAGTTTCAGGTTATCCTCGGGGGCATAAAGCCTGACCGGCCCCATCCCCGTACGCACGTCGACCTCGGCTTCGGTGGTAACGAACCCCAGGCAGGAAACGACAAAACGCGTTTCCCCGGCCGGGACTCCCTTCACCGTGAAGTTTCCGTCGGCATCGGCCACGGCCCACAATCCGGACTGCGGCAATTCGACGACTGCTTGTCCGATCGGCTTGCCGGTATCCTTTACAAGCACCCGTCCCGTAACGTCGAGACGCTGCGCCGACACGACAGCCGGGACAATCGTGCATAAAAACAGTAGTAAAAGTTTCCTCATATGCTTGACCTAACGCAACAAATATAACGAAAAAGCATTACCCATAAACCGTTTATGTTATTTTTTTAACATATAACGTAATTTTTGCCTGCAAAAATAGCGATTCGGGCCTCAGGCGGCAATCGCCATTTATGGGGATTTTCACCGGCCACCCTACCGGGATATGCGCATAAAACGGGGTTTTCCCACCTTTATATTATATAGGTCGGAAAGATTAATATATGATTTTCAGTACTCTGTATTGCATAGTATGTATTTTTTGCTTACATTTGCCGATATTATAACCACATTTATTGGTGTTTGGTAATTTTTTATTGATTTTCGATAAAAATAAATTGTTTTTCAAGATTATATTATTACCTTTGTCCCAAGCGCCTCACACACCGCTTACAGATTGTAACCCTCAACATCGCAAACCGCTTTATAACGGCAGACTGAATATGATAAAGCTGGAAAACATCAACAAGACCTATAATAATGGGTCACCCCTGCACGTGCTCAAAGGCATCGACCTCGATGTAGAAAAGGGCGAACTGGTCTCGATCATGGGCGCCTCGGGTTCGGGAAAATCCACCCTGCTGAACATCCTCGGGATTCTCGACGACTACGACAGCGGCAGTTACTACCTGGCCGGACGGCTGATCAAGAACCTCAGCGAAACGCAGGCCGCCGCTGCGCGCAACAACATGATCGGCTATATTTTCCAGTCCTTCAACCTGATCAATTACAAGAACGCCGTCGAAAACGTCGCCCTGCCACTCTATTACCAGGGCGTCTCGCGCCGCAAACGCAACGCCCTGGCACTCGAATACCTCGACATGCTGGGGCTCAGGGAGTGGGCCGACCACATGCCCAACGAAATGTCCGGCGGCCAGAAACAGCGCGTGGCCATCGCCCGGGCGCTTATCAACAAGCCCCAGATCATCCTTGCCGACGAACCCACGGGCGCACTGGACAGCGCCACCTCGCAGGAAGTGATGAACCTGCTGCGCAGCGTGAACGTTGATATGGGCATGACCATCATCTGCGTCACGCACGAACAGTCGATCGCCGACCAGACGGACAAGATCATCCGTCTTACGGACGGCGTCATCAGCAGTATCACCGAAACCGGACTCGGAAAGCGATGAGGGAACTGCTGCTGGAGATCTGGACATCGGTGCGCCGCAACAAGCTGCGCACGTTCCTCACGGGCTTCTCGGTCGCGTGGGGCATTTTCATGCTCGTCATCCTGCTGGGCTCGGGCAACGGGCTCAAGAACGGCGTAACCTCCAATTTCGGCAACTACGCCACCAACTCGATCAACCTCTACGGCGGCCGTACTTCGAAGCCCTACATGGGCTACCAGAAGGGGCGCCGCATCCGCCTGTGGAACAGCGACCTCGAAATCCTCGCCCGGGAATTCCCCGAGGTAGACGAAGTGGCTGCCAACTCGTGGTTCGACAACCATACGGCAACCTACGGGAACGAATACACCAAGGTCTGGCTGCGCGGCTCGCTGCCCAAGATCGAACAGATCGAGGGCGTGGAGATCGTAAAGGGGCGCTTCGTCAACGACGCAGACATCCGCGAATACCGCAAGTCGCTGGTCATCGACCAGGCCATGCAGTCCCTGCTATTCAAGGGCGCCGATCCGCTGGGGGCAAGGATCAAGCTCGACAGCACGGTATTCACCGTGGTCGGCGTCTACAAGGGCGACGCCCAGCGCAGCAGTTCGTCGTGTTACATCCCGCTGACCACCGGACAGCTGCTCTACAACGCCAACAGCCCCGAAGTAAACAATGCCATCATCACCATCAAGGGCGTCCACACCACCGAGGCGATGAAGGAGTTCGAAAAGCGCGTCATCCGGCGCCTTTCCGCCGAACACCACTTCGCCCCCGACGACGAAAGCGCCATCTGGCTCGACAATACGATGGAAACCTACAAGAATTTCATGATGGTTTTCGCAGGCATCAACATCTTCGTCTGGATCATCGGCCTGGGGACGCTGCTGGCCGGCATCGTCGGCGTAAGCAACATCATGCTCGTGACGGTCACGGAGCGCACCTCCGAATTCGGCATACGCAAGGCGCTGGGCGCCAAGCCCGTGTCGATCATCAGGCTGATCCTTACCGAGTCGGTGATGATAACCGCCGTATTCGGTTACCTGGGTATGGTATTCGGCGTGGCGATGATGGAAGGGGTCAACTACATGCTCAACCAGACGCCGCAGACGGGCGGCGGCCATGCGCCGTCGATCTTCCTCAACCCGACGCTCGATCTGGGCGTTGCGGTCAGCGCGACGGTCGTGCTGGTCATCGCCGGCCTGATCGCAGGCTACGTCCCAGCCTACCGGGCCGCACAACTCAAGACAATCGACGCCCTGCGTTATAACAAGTAGAAGCCATGGGATTTTTCGATACAGACCGCTGGAACGAGATATGGCAGACGATCTCCCGCAACCGCAAGCGCAGCATCATGACGGCACTGGGCGTCTTCTGGGGCATCTTCATGCTTACCGTACTGCTGGGTGCCGGCATGGGGCTGGGACGTCTGTTCCGGGCACAGCTGGGCGACATGTCGACCAACACGCTGCTCATACAGCCTTCGCAGACCTCTCTCCCCTACAAGGGCATGCCCAAGAACCGCTGGTGGCGCATGAACAACGACGACGTGGAAAACGTCCGGGGGCTCAAGGAGGTGCAGTACGCCTCGGGCGTCTACTGGGGCGGGGAGATCCATTGCAGCTACAACGAACGCAAGGGCGACTATTCGCTGATGGGCTACATGCCCGACTACCAGCAGATCAACCCACAGAAGATCATCTACGGCCGCTTCATCAACGACGTCGACATGGCGCAGAAGCGCAAGGTCTGCGTCATCGGCACCCAGATACAGAAAGACCTGTTTCCGGGAATGGAAGACCCGACCGGCAAGGTCATCAAAGTCAACAACAGCTATTTCACCATTATCGGCGTCATGCGGCGCCAGAGCACGGCCATGTCGTTCAGCAACGTCGAACGCACGGTCGTAGCCCCGATCTCGCTCGCGCAGCAGATGTACGGCGGGGGCAACTCGATCCACATGCTGGCCATCGCCGGCCGGGAGGACACCCCGAGCAAAGAGGTCGAAACCGCCTGCAAGTCGGTGATCTTCGCCAAGCACCTGATCTCGCCGGACGACGAGAAAGCCGCCTGGTGCATGGCCACGGCCGAAATGTTCGACAAGGTGATGAGCCTCTTCTGGGGCATCGGGTTCCTGACATGGATCGTGGGCCTGGGGACACTGCTGGCCGGCATCGTCGGCGTGAGCAACATCATGCTGGTGCTGGTCAAGGAGCGCACGCAGGAGATCGGCATCCGCCGCGCCCTGGGCGCACCGCCTACGGCCATCATCTCGCAGATACTCTCCGAAAGTTTCATCCTCACCTTCATCGCCGGGGTGGTCGGCCTCACGGCCGCGGTCGGGGTGCTGTCGGTCGCCGACTCGATCTATTATCAGGCGGTGACCGTGGCCCAGGAGGGGGCCGAAATCTCGTGGCAGATCTCGTTCGGGACAGGCATGCTGGCGCTTTTCATCCTCGTCGCGGGCAGCCTGCTGGCGGGCGTCATCCCCGCCTACCGGGCCCTGAGCATCAAGGCTGTAGATGCAATACGTGAAGAATAACTATCAAATTCAATAGATTACGGCTATGAAAAAATTTCTGAAAATCTTTCTGGGTGTGCTCTTTGCGGCGCTGTTGCTCGGAACGTTCGTGTTCCTGTGGCAGAAGACCCGTCCGGTAAAGGTAGTCTACACGATCGTACAACCCAAACTCGACACGCTCAAACAATTCGTGGTCGCCACCGGCAAGGTCGAACCCCGCGACGAGGTGCTGATCAAGCCCCAGATTTCGGGTATCGTTTCCGACGTCTACAAGGAGGCCGGCCAGATGGTGCGCAAGGGCGAGGTGATCGCCACGGTGAAGGTCGTCCCGGAGATGGGACAGCTTTCGAGCGCCGAATCGCGCGTCTCGGTAGCCGAAATATCGCTGGCGCAGGTGCGGCGCGAATACGACCGCACGGCGGCCCTGCACGAAAAGGGCATCGTCTCGGACGAGGAGACCGAGCAGAGCCGCACGGAGTTGGCGAAGGCCGAGGAGGAGCTGCGCAGCTTTGCGGAAGAACACGGTATTCCCGTGGTGTCCACCATGATGGG
>OMGA01000482.1_pt1 | contig 17007 bp, 16 predicted proteins | sample 1674211 | NCBI WGS metagenome assembly OMGA01 (sample SAMEA103958152, study PRJEB25191) | human gut metagenome | biome: human-associated habitat [ENVO:00009003]; feature: intestine environment [ENVO:2100002]; material: feces | place: Germany | collected 2013/2015
TGAAGTACGCTTCATCTACCTTGTCCCACAGGTCGGCGTGATTTTCGCAGACGCGGTCATACTCCTGCTCCAGGGTGTCGATCTCATCCAGCACCTTGGGGTCGGCCTTTTCCAGTGCCTTCTCGTAAAGCGGCATATTGTCGCAGTCGGGCAGCTGAGCGTACAGTGCCTCCATCTCAGCGTCAAGGCCGTTCAACTCCTTGATGTCCGCCAGAAGCGTTTCCTTCTCCGCTTCCGTCAGAGCGTTGGTGCTACGGATAAATGCCGCCTCGTCAAAGTTTGTGAAGTCGTAGTCGTCGGGCAGGGCGTTGCAGATTTCGTCCAGCTTTTCCCACAGCGCCGCGTTTCTCTGGAAGATGGCGTCGCTCTTCTCTTCCACCGCCTCGATCTGCTCCCAGATGGCGTCCTCATTCTCGGTGGCAATTTTAGTAACAGGCTCCATTGGTGCGGATGTGGCGGCAAAGGCGGAGGTTGCCGTGCCGATGGCCGATACCATCAATGCCAGTGCCAGTGCAAAGCTCAAAATCGTTTTCTTTTTCATGGTATGTTACGCTCCTTTTTGAAGTATTTTTGGTTGAGTTTCAACCTTGTCTGTAGCATACCAGAAGCTGCATTGAAATTCCCCCGCGAAAGTGCGGGGAAAGTGTCACAAAAGTGCAACGAGACCAGCCCGGAAAATGAACGAAAGCCCGCTCCACGCCTCAAGGGCAGAAACGGGCGGACGTTCTTATTCTGATTTCACTTCGCGCATCAAGATGGACCTCATTCATATATTTCCCGGTCCGTTTGGAAAGGCAAGCCATTTTGCGCCGTAAAAATCAAAGTAGAAGCGTTGCCCCACCTCGTTTTCCACAAAGCGTCTTTTAACATAATACCAGCCGCGAAGCTCATCTCGCAGGGCGGCGTCCATGGAGATTGGCTCTACCCATACACAGTCGTACCCGGTAAGCTCGTCCCTTCTCAACGGCATGGATACTGCCGCGCCGGGTGTTGCAAAGGCCGGAGGCAGAACATACACTTCGGCTGCATCTGCCAGCGACAGACGCATCCCGCTTGCAAAGAGAAGCTCTCCTTCTATCGCGTTCACCATTGCCCAGCCATATCGGCTTGAGAATACGGGTGTATCATGAAAAGCCGGCAGAGCTTCCGGCGGAATCGGCTGAAGCATATCTGCCCGATGATATCGAGCTTCCGGAAGGCCCAGAAGAAAGTCCACGCTCACGCCGTAAAGCTCGGACATCTGAATCAGGGATTCCACAGAAGGATTCTTCCTCTCGCCCTCCCATGCGCTCAATGTCGGCTGCGAAACGCCAAGCATTTTGGCTGCCGCCGTTAGCGTAATCCTTTTCTGTTTTCTTGCCAATCTATATCGCCGAGCCGTAAAAATACCCCCTTCGGCATACCGCAAAGCTTCGCTGCGCGCATTGTCGGTTATTCTTTGTCCCTATTGACATTGACGGCAACTCCGTTGAATTCCAAATGATCTTCTACCGGAACGATTAACACCTTTTGACCGTCGATGACCTTCGCTTCCACAAGATGGCTGTATTCAGGGTCAATGGAGAGTGATACCTTCTCCGTTTTCAGCTCCACTTTCTTTGCATCAATCAGGTTGGCCGGATTGAGAACGGCGCCTGCGCCGAACCGTTCCCCGCAGGCAGCTTGAAAAGCTTCCGCCTGTTCCTCCGAAGCACCGCAATCCAAAATAATCTTGCTCACTTCACAGGGGCTGACAGTCAGCGGCTCCGGATCCTTCGTCTCCCGATGCTCTTCAATCATTGCGGCAAGCTGACCGTGGATTGCCTGCACGATCTCAAGGCTGCAGGTGCTGCCCAACGACTCGGAAAGAGCGGCCTCAAAGGCCTCCCGCTGTTCTGCGGCCGACATGGGCAAATCGGTATGGAATACTGCGTCGATAAACTCCTGATGCAGTTCTCCCTCTTTTCGGGAGTAAAAAAGCGCATTGTAGATGTTGGCGCTGCGGTTATCAAAGGCCGGGAACAGGAAGCCCAGCTCCGGCGCAGCAACAGTTTGACTGGCGGCACAATGAAACTCGTTATCTCCGGAGAAATAGCCCAATTCCGTTTTTCCCGTTTTAACCGGGCAGACCGCACACAGAATGTAGGAAAAGACCTCATCCGAGCCCTCGGCTCGCAGGGCGTCGTTATTTCGATGGGGTACATCGTAGCTGTCGCTTGCCAGCAGCAACAGATAATTGCTCTCGCCCATGTCCAACGATTGAATGACTTTCTGATAAAATGCCTGCCGTACCCGAGCATCCTTCGCACCGGATGTGCGCAGTTCCATCAACATTCTGTGTTCTTCCCCCGTCATGACCTGCTGGGCGGAAAACACAATATCGATCAGGTTTTTCCCGAGTGCTCCTGACAGTGCCTTTTTCAGCAGGCTGAGGTATTTCTCGGCTTCCTCCTGCGTCATCATGCCAAGCGACTCGTCCAAATCGGTTATAATCTCCTTGTTGCTATTGACAAAACAGCCGTAAATACGGCTGATGGCATTTTTATCCGGCTTCCAGCGGCGTCGCAGCTCGTTGAGTTCTTTTTGGTTCATTGGTTTTATCAGACCTTTCGTTATGATATTTGGCTGGTAGTATTGTGACAATTCAGATACATTCAGATACATATTCGGCTTTTCACCGTACTTGACATTCCGCATCAGCATTATGCCTGTATTTGAGCATCATTTCTTTTACGACAGGCGGCCAACCTCTTCACAAGAGAATTCCAAATGATGCTCTTCACAGTATCTGCGGATCACGAGAAGCATCATTTTTGTCGGAAGTGACCTTCCGTTTTCCCATCGGTTTACGGAGGTATAGCTGACACCCAATTCTTTGGCAAGCTGAGTCTGGGATAGCCTCCGTTCACTGCGCAGTTTTAGAATCGCATCTGCAAAGGTCATTTGCTCCACCTCTCTTATGTAGCACAGTATAGCATATTGTGCCTTCACTAAGCAAGCCCGGAATTGTAAATCCCACTCAACAAACAACGGGATGATACTGCCCCTTCTCTTCTCCAAAACTGGAATCTGCGCCTCCGTGTTTAATCCAGCATACAGCTTAATTAGTATAACACCGCTCGTTTCCCCGTACTGGCAGAACCCATGATTGCAGAATCTACCCTTGGACGCAGAAAAACGGCGTGACCTTCACGGTCACACCGTTCTCTGCCCAAACCGCAAGACTTATAGTTCCTTCCGACTGTTAAGCCTTATTTTTCATTGCTTTCTCCTTAGCTAACAGAAAATGTGGTTTTATTTGACACGCTACCAGTTATTTCTACTTGGTGAGTACCATAGGTTAAGCCCAGTTTTTCATGAACAAAAGACCAAGTACAATATTCTATGTGGTGTGCAACAGTTGTACCCTTTCCGTATGTAGATTCGTCATCCCAAGAGAAACTAACCAATGGAATCCAGTTTGTAGAAATCCAATTATTGGCGTGAGATATTGTTTTGATAGATGAACCGTCATGACTATAACGAATTTCTCCGCTATACTCAAAAACTTTAAGCCCTAATATGCTCACACTTTTTGAACCAGTAGCTATTCTATTCTGTATCGCAACTTTACTATAAACCATTTTTGCTCTATCATCAAGAGGGAAAGAATTATTGAATAATTAACGGACAAAATGCTCCCATGTATTGGTGTTCTCCCAAAATGTCAGTGTCAAAAAGGAGTTGAACGATAAACCCTCTGTCAGTGTTTTTTGTGAATGAGACCAACATCTTATATACTTTTAAGGACTCTCTTTGTTCGGGAGCTAAATCCAAATATAATGCGGATATAGCTGTTTTAGTCATTTCTTTATCTTCCTCTATTTCTAACAATGAAGTACCCACCATTGTTTCTATTTTTTCGGGAATCTCAAAAGACACATTAAAATTATCTTTTGCTTTTTCATTGGCACAAAGAAACATGTAGTTTACGACTAAGAACTCATTTTTGGCAATCGCTGCTGCATTAGCTGTGGGGGATTCAATGATATTAGTCTTGGTCTGCTCCTCGCGGTAAAAGGTTAAGCTAAATTCGCTGACTTCTTTGGAAACTGTTGTACCTGATGAGTATGCAAATTCTACTCTTTCGATGTTATGGGTTTTATTAACATATGGAACGCTATCGACAACGAGGTGTAAAGTGAATAAAATGCCTTCTTGGACAGGAATAGCATCAACAGTATACTCATCTGCCGTAATAATCCTCATATCATTTGAGTATAAGGCTAAAGAAGAGAAGCGATTTGTTAAAGCAGATTTTACCGCATCGCAATCACTTTCTGTTAAAAGCACACCATATACATCAACCGTGCGATTGATAGGAACTTCTTCATTTATGTTATGTATCAGGCTAACTGCATAAAGGTCAAAAATCATTTCATTTACAAATGCAATTTCGTCTAATTCCAAAATGTTCACTTTTGCGCTGTCAAAACCAACATTATTCGGATTTTCGTTGGTACATGAAGTTAAAACAAACAGCAGAGCAAAAACCGTGATAAGCGCCATCCCTTTACGAATTATTGTTGAGTTGGACATTATTATATACACCCCCTCTTTTCGTGCTTGGGGAGAACACAGCCTCCCCAAGCATGATTTTACTGCACTTAATACGCAGAGATTAACTGGCGCGCGTAGTACGGATCTCGCCCATTACTCCAAGCTGAACCACTACCGGAACTAACAGTTATACCCAATAGCTTTTTCTCCCAGTTGAAATGAAAAATGTCCTGATAATAACGCATTATAACACGGCCTTTATACCTACTTGGAATATTATATTGAATACTCTCAGATGCGGTAAATGTGGTGGAGCCGCCAACAGATGCTCCAAGCTCAGCACTCAATTTAGCAACAGGAACGTCAACATCCCCAGAGACGGAACCAGACACCTCAAAGCTAACCGTAGTTCCGACTCCAGCAGTATATGTTAGAACTCCGGGACCCAACGCCCAAGTGGTTATGGGATAATACCCATCATAAAGACCTTTGGAGGTTTGGGTAACAGTATAGGTATAAACTCCCCGCGCAGATATGGCAGAATCAATGGCAGGATGGTGAGCAACTGTGATTTCTCCCTCCAGCGGTGTTTCGATAATTCCATCTTCACCGTCACGATAATAAAACGAATACCCGCGTTCGGACGCGCCTTTGGGCAACTCGGCAGCAAAAGCAGTAACGCTTAGGGAAAGGATCATTAAGCAGGTCACAAGAATCCTTGTTAACTTCTTCATGGAGAGCCTCCTTATATTGTGTAGTATTATAATTTAGAGAGCAATTGTCTTTATAACATTGTTTTGTCGTACCACTTTATCAATCTGATTTGCAAATAAAGCTGCGACTACCCCAGCGCAAGCAAGGATGATAGCTAAAGGCTCAACCAAATCGCACAAATCATCCATCGTATATTCTCTGTGAGATGTAATGTAGTCTTGAATGTTTTTCAAGTCAGCAATTACGTCCTCCCCCAAATCGGAAGATGAAAAGAAGAAATCAAAATTTATGTTTGCAACAAAATCCTTCGCCTTTGTATATTCTGTTTGGCTGGAATATTCCTCAGCATAAGCTGGAACAGCCGTAATTGAAAAGAAAATAGCTATCAAAAGTATTGTAGATATAGTTTTCTTCAAAATAAAGCTCCTTCATGTTTACATGTTTGCAATGTCGAAAGTGAAAATGTAGATTACAACAAATCTTGCACTCATGTGAATTTATGAGTGTGTTGCAGAGGTGGTGATTTTTCCATCCTTGCTACACGTTAACGTGTTTTTGCAGTAAAAGTCCTGAATGACCAGTCCGTTGCCCTCATACTCAAGACCAAAGTGGAAATTTCCGGAGCAATAAGCCTTATAGCCCATTTCCTTCATGAAGTCATACACCCCGGCGGGCTTGTGCAGCTTGAAATAACAATGAATCGGAGCCTGATCGGCGGATTTGGTGTCCGCTGCCGTAAGCGCTGTGTACCCGGGCGCGGAATAGTCCTCAAAGGTAGGCCTTTCATAGATGCCGACCACCGTGTAGGTTCTCGGTTCGGTGTTTTCGAGCCTTTCGCCGCTCATAATCTCCACCTGCGTTTCGCTGTCATAGGTGTATACGGGCGTGCCCTGTCCCAGCCTCCGGCCGTCAAGCATTCTGTCACCCACATCAAGCGTGACGGTGTCGCCGAGCTTATAATTCACCTTGCCGTTTGATGTCAGGTGCTCCGGCAGAATAATTTCCGTGGAGTCTTTCGGCAGCGTACCTAAAATGAGATGCACCGGCATTGTCTTAAAATAGCCGGAGGCCACATCGCCGCCAAGCACATACAAATAGGGCTTGCGCTCGTTGGCGCTGTCGATCTTCGCGTAACCCAGAACCTGCGCGTAGGCTGCGGAGGAAACCCTGTCGGAATCGCGGATGTCCTCATAGTCCTTATATGCGGCGTCATAAACTGCTCCGTACCAGTCCCCGTCGATGTGGATTGCACAACGCAGCACGAAATTCTGCATACTGGAGACAAGGGTCGTGGACGCGCAGATCATCGCCGCCGAGAGCATAATGCCGATGATCGTGACGATGGTTCTCGTCCTGTTTTTCTTCAGGCTCTCTAAGGTTACCTTGTTGAAAATATTCATCTGCGGATCACCTCGTCTCTGGTGATTTTCCCGTCCTCAATGGAAAGGATTCGATCCGCCTGCAGTGCGATGCTCTCGTCGTGGGTGATGACAAGGAGGGTCTGCCCGTATTTTTCGTTGGAAACCTTCAGCAGTTCCACGATCTCCCGGCTGCTTCTGGAGTCAAGATTTCCGGTGGGCTCATCGGCAAGCACCACCGCAGGCGCATTCATCAGAGCCCGGCCGATGGACACCCGTTGCTGCTGGCCGCCGGAGAGTTGGTTCGGCAGGTGGTTCTCCCGGCCGGTAAGCTTCAGGGTGGTCATCAGCTCAGCCAGTCGATTTTGATTGACCTTCTGCCCGTCCATAAGTACGGGGAGCGTGATGTTTTCCGTGACATTGAGCACCGGAATGAGATTGTAAAACTGATAGATCAGTCCCACCTGACGGCGGCGGAAGATGGCAAGCTGTTCCTCGTTCTGCGCGTACACATCCTTGCCGTCCATAAATACCTTGCCGCCCGTAGGCCGGTCTACGCCGCCGAGGATGTGAAGCAGTGTGGATTTGCCCGAGCCAGAGGGGCCGATCACGGCGACAAACGCTCCCTTCTCCACCGAAAAGGAAACGCCGTCCAGCGCCCGCACCTCGTTCTCGCCCTTGCCATAAACCTTTGTCAGGTTTTCCACTCTCAAAATCTCCATATCGCGATACTCCTTTCGCTTTTTACACCCCCATTCTATTTTGTCAAGGTGACACGGCGGTGACTTTCAGGTGACGGATCCGTCACTTAGTAAAAAAGGGAGCCGCCGGTCCCTCGCCTCCTAATAAGAAAACATAAGAAAGTCAGTAAAATCAATGTTTTCAAAGGCAGGGACCATGAAATCTGTGTTACAGGGGGTATGGGGAACGCCCCATCAAGCAAAAGGCGGGGACTCGTCAGAGTCTCCGCCTGCTGTCTTTTGGCTCCAAAAGACCTTGCTTGCCAACTTCCAAAGCCTTTCAGTTTCACTAATTGTTAAGAAGACATTCCATCTAACCTTTTAAGTCCTTCACGAAACAGAATTAGTCCTGACACGAAAAAATGCAGAAGTGCTGGCAGAATACCCTATAATTGAATAATCCCCCAAAAACAATAGTGTAGGATAGTAACTGGTAATAGCAATTGGAATGATCCAGGTCAACAAAACAACTATTCCATCGTTAAACAGTGACAGCGGATATTTTGTAAACTCTTTTAACGAAATGATCATTGAAAGTGGAGAAAAAGTGCCTTTCGAAAACAAAAGAATAGCTGACGAAATAATTGATAATGGACTAATTGCTTACCAAAAAATCATAACCAAACAACGTGCAGATGTATCGAAGTCCTTGATCAATTTCTTCACGAGAAAAATCATGCATTGCTAAATAATCATCAGAGCAGTTATTTAGCTTTGAATAGAAATCAAGGGCTATCTGAAGCCATGATAAATCCGACTGATCCAAGTCATTGAACAGCAAATCTTCTGCTGCACAAATGTCCCCATCGTCAATCATTTTTTCAAGCATTTTTCCATAACTAGAATCTTCAATTTGAGTTGCAGTCTGTTCGTTGGCTGATATCCCAAGTGCAACAGCCAAAATTGCTTGGATCATAGCTTCAATTTGACGCATGAGCCAGTCTTGCTGATAAATCATTTTGCCTCCATGTTCGTTGTTTTCTTCTGCATATTTTTCTCGTTTGTTGATATGATTGACAAAATGCAACCTGCTCCTAAAAAGGCAAATACATCCTTCAAATCCACAGATGAATACAAGGGAATTAAGTAAAAATAGTCTGGTGTTCCCTTATAAATTAAACTGTCTAGGACCGTCGATAAAATTGCCGAGGAAATTAGGGTTACACCAGCATAGCCGATAGGCGTCTTGAAATTAAAACGATTTTTACTCTTTGAGAGCAGATAGAGCAATAGCAAAAAGAAGGGAAGCAGCAATAGTTTTGCACACGCAACAATATAAGGCGATGCGAATTTATCTGCTGCTTGAAGTACTAAGGTCTGGTACTTGTTCAGAATTACGAGGATCGATAGAATATTGGGAATAACAGGAATGGAGATTTCGGACGGAGCAAAATATAGTAGCGCTTTTATAACCTGATCTATAATTAAGAAAATCAGCACTAGTAGTATGCCCCGTACCTTCGTAAATGCTTGTCTGGTTAGAAATTGTAGTATAATTATTGAAAAAACTAGTACGATGCAAAGCCAAACTATTGCATTAACTACGGCTAATTTTGTCCGCGTATAATCAAATTTTAAAAAGGCTACGGCAAAAAATAGAAGCCATAAGAACTCGGATATAACAATGGATTTGCTGATTTTGCTCATATATGTACCTCCACATATACATGAAAAACCCTACAAAAAGCTCTATTTAAGAGTGCTGGTGTCATGAACTACATTTTTAGTCCAATGCCGTGGCTAGGATATCGGGAGGCACCTTCAGACGGTTCCCTTATAAAAGCGGATGGTGAACATGGCTCCTACGGGCTTGCGGTTCTCTGCCTTTACGGTTCCCCCTTGCCCAGCTATAATCATGCGTGATAAGGCAAGCCCGATCCCAAAGCTTTTACCGTCGGAATTCTTGCCCTTATAGAAGCGCTCAAAGATGTGGGGCAGATCCTCCGGAGAAATGCCTGTGCCGTTGTCCTTAATTATAATTTCGGAATACAGGGCGTTTTCGGCTGCGTCGATCTCAATCCTGCCCCCCTCTGGGGTGTGTTCCATGCAGTTCTTCACAATATTGCCGATGGCCTCGCTCGTCCATGAGAGATCTCCCCGGAAAGCGCCGTCCGCATGGATGAGCAGCGCCTGCCCGCGCAACTCCATGGGAATGAGCAGGGTCACACAGGACTTTTTGAGCAGCTCCTCCAGACTGACCTGCTCCTGCTTGAACTGCACCGTGCCGGCATCCAGCCGTGAGATCTTCAGAAGTGTGGTGATCAGCCAGTCGATGCGGGAGAGCAGCTCGTAGAGCTCATGGATAAGCTGCTGCCTGCGCGCGTCGGTCAGCTTCGGCTCCGACAGCAGTCCAATCAGCAGATTGATAGAGGTCAGGGGCGTACGGATCTGGTGAGAGATATCTGCGATGGAGTCGGCAAGATACGCCTTTTCCCTTGTCAGCGTTTGCTGCTGTTCACGCAGGCGTATGGTCATCTTATAGATCTCACTGTGGAGGATGCTCAGCTCACCCTCTGAATAGCTGTCAAAATCGATCGAACTGTCGCCGTGCAGAACCTGATTGATATCATCCGCAAGGGAAGAAATCCTCTGATACCTCTTATAAGTGCTGATGCAGAAGACCAGCATGAGGAGCAGAGAAAGCCCTGCGGCTGTCAGCACGGCGCGAATGTCGAAGAAAAAGCAGACGGCGCAGGCGGCTGCGGAGATCAGCAGCTGCCACAGCAGTGCCTTTCGTACCTCTTTGTTTTTCAGCAGCTTGATCATGCGTCCACCTTATATCCTGTCCCGCGAACCGTCAGAATGATCTTCGGGTCGGCAGGGTCATCCTCAATCTTCTCCCGCAGCCGCTTGATGTACACCGTCAGCGTATTGTCATTGACATACTCGCCGGCAACATCCCAGATGGCGTCAAGAAGCCGCTCACGGGTAAGCACGATTCCCCGATTGTTGATGAAAAACAGCAGAAGCCGGTATTCCAGTGCTGAGAGGAACAGGTCCCTGCTGTTCTTCACCGCCGTGCCCTTTTCGGTGTCCACCACCACATCACCGAGCTTCACCGTTTTGCCCATGCTGCCGGTGAGTCGGAGCACATTTCGGATGCGGGAGATAAGCTCTCGTGGGCGAAACGGCTTTGGAATGTAATCGTCGGCGCCCAGATCGAAGCCCGTAACGGTGCTGAACTCATCGCCTGACGCGGTAAGGAAAATAACGGGGACACCAAACTCGGCCTTGATCGCTCTGCACGCCGCGAAGCCGTTGCCCTCCGCCAGAGACACATCCAGCAGCACAAGATCCGCCTTTTCCTCCGCAAGCAGCTTCATGGCCGCCGTCTGCCCGGATACACTTCGCACAAGGTACCCTTCGCTGTTCAGATATTCGCTCAAGCTCGCAACGATAATTTTATCGTCTTCTACCAATAGTATCTTTATCATAGTCCGTCCTTTATTCTGATTGCCGCGGAATCACAACCACTTCCCGATGAAGCCATATTCCACACGGTTTCCATCGTCCCATTCTGCAATCACACGGTAAACAAAGCTGCCGTTTTTCAGATCGAAGGCATATCCTCCGTCATACGGAAGAATGCCTGTGATTGTCTCAACCTCACCGCCGTTTTGGGGGACGCATTGTATCCGCACTGTATCCGGCTGCACCTCGAAAAAAAACCGGGCTTCATTGGACCTCCGGTGGGAGACCGGGCTCGCACTGGCTGCTGTGATCTCCGGCAGAGAAGTCTCTTCGCCGATCTCGGGCCCGCATCCAATGATGGAGCTCATGGTTTCATCCTCATTCGGTTCCGGGGACTGCCAGTAGAAGGCGCAGAGGGATGCCGTGATTTCATCTGTTTCACCCATTGCCCCAGACATGGCATTCACCTGAAGCTCCGGTATGGTGCTTTGGTCGGAGGGCTGTGCCTCCTTATACGGCAGATGCATTTTTACTTCAAACTCTACCCAGTTTGCCATCGGCTCGGAATACTCCGTGCCCTCCTCATACCGGAACTCCGTCTGCAAGCGGTATCGTTCCCCGGCTATCAGGTGATACGGAGCCGTCAGGTCATAGGAGAGCTCGTTATCCATGCCGCTGGGAAGGCTGTACTGGATGGCGGGATAATCAACCTGCCGTGCGGGCGTGACCTTTTGCCATCCACCGTCCTTCATTTGATACAGCTCAAACGCCTGCCCGTAGGCAATCGTCTTGCCGGAATCGTTTTTCCAGCGCAGGTCGAGCCGGAGATTCACGCTTCCGCCGCCAATGCGCATGACCTCAAAGCCCACTCTCTCGGCATCGCTTCCCGCGTCAAGAACGCGAAGCAGCTCGTTCTACGGAAATTGCGGCTCCGGCTGCTTCTCGCAGCGATAATATGTCACCGCCGCAAACGCACATGCGGCGATGGCAATTATGGCAAGAACGACCACCCATATCACGGAAACCTTTCGTTTCATCATGGCGCACCTTCCTTTCTCTCTATATTTTTGTTCTTTTCTTCCTGCGGTTTAGCAGAAATACGGCTGCGCCAACGGCGGCAAGTACTGCCGTCAGTACAATGATAAACTCTGTCGGCATAATGTACAAGCTCGACCACTTCGGGGGCTGAGGCTTCTCAGATTCGGAAAGCGTAAAGGTCAGCTCGCCCTCTGGCAAACCCGGCAGGGTCAGCGCATACCCACCGTCCGTCTTTGTAAAGCCGTCAATACCGCTTTCCGTCATGTAATAGGGCGTTTTTACCACAACTTCCAATTCTCCGAACTGCGCCCAGGTTTTTGCCGGGGAAAGCAGATAGGTATACGAATAGAGGCTCGGTGTATAGCCCGCATCAATGGCGGGATACAGCGGCGCTGTCACTGCGTTTTTCAATGTCTGCCCCGGCTCCAGTGTGAGGGTGTACTCATACCATCGCATCAGCGAAAAATCTCTCTCTTCGATCTGGATCAGACCGTTTCCCCAAGTTTCGGAACTGAGCCGCAGAAGCTCGACCTGAGCATTGTACCAGTCAGACTCCAGAATGCCGGAGGTTTCGTCATAGTCACGCAGAGCATAGTCCTTGAAGGTCATCTCGGAAATCTCCGGCGACAAGGAGCTGAACAAGCCCGCACGCATAGCCGCAGGGAATCTGCGGCGGTTTCTTCGCAATCATTATCAAAAGGTATCTGCGGCGAAATCGCCAATATTGGGTGGTTTCAAGAAAAATAACGAACAAGTGAGACATTGCTCCACGCTTGTTCTTTTAGTTTGGCAATGAGTGATTTCTTTACACTTGACAGATATGGAAAACCGAAAGAGCTCTTTCGAGTATCCCGTGCACCTTCGCTATGGCAATACCATAGTTCGTAACACTGACTCCCTCTATTTCACAGTTGTCAAGCCTGCCCGAAAGTTCCCGGGCGTTAAGCATACATCCGCCACAATGAACAACCAGAGCAATCCCCGAAATATCCTTTGGGAATTCACCGCCGGAGGTGAAGCGGAAGTTCAACTCCTTGCCCGTGTATTTTTTCAGCCAGGCGGGCAGCTTGACGGTGCCGATATCCCCGCATTGGCGATGGTGGGTGCAGCCCTCGCTGATAAGTACGGTGTCGCCGTCTTTAAGACGATCGATCGCATCGCTCCCTCGAATGAGTTGTTCGAAATTCCCCCTGTACCTTGCGAAAAGAATTGAAAATGAAGTCAAAGCGATGCCTTTCGGCACAACAGAATCGACATAGCCAAACACCTGCGAGTCGCAAACGATCATCCTCGGCTGCTCCTTTAACAGGTCAAGCGAAGAAGCAAGCTCGTCCGGCTGAGCGACCATGCAGATGCCCCCGATGTCCAGAATGTCGCGTATCGTCTGCTGCTGAGGAAGTATCAGCCTTCCCTTCGGGGCGGACTCGTCTATCGGAGTGACGAGAATAACGGTATCGCCCTTTTTCAGCAGATCCGAAACGATCCTTTTCTCCGCCCTTACCGCCGGTATGCTCGCGGCGATGCGCCTTTTTAGCTCATCAATGTTTTTCCCCGTTTTTGCGCTGACAAAAAGCATATCGCTGCCATCGGCATCTGTGTCGTCAAGGTCACATTTGTTTCTGACAAAGATAACCGGTATACCTTTCTCCTTGACTATTTCAATGAAGCTTTCCGTTTCCTCGTCCTTTTCGGAAGCATCCGTAACAATAACCGCAATATCGGTTTTTCTCAGCATCTGCATCGTTCGCTCGATACGCAGCTTTCCAAGCTCCGTCCCGTCGTCGAGGCCGGGGGTGTCTATGATGACGACAGGGCCTAAGGGCAGCAGCTCCATGGCCTTCTGCACGGGGTCTGTCGTTGTTCCCCTCGTATCGGAAACGATGGAGAGCTTCTGACCGGTCAAAGCGTTTACAAGGCTCGATTTTCCGCTGTTGACGGTTCCGAAAAAGCCTATATGGAGCCTTTGAGCGCTTGCAGTAGAGTTAAGATCCATGACGCGCCTCCATTAAAATCTGAAATCTCTCTTGTCCGAGGATTTGATTCTCTCGATATTTTCCGCTGCGATGCGTCTGATCTTTTCCTTAGGTATCTTTTCGAGCTCCCTTTCTATAAGGTCGAAGCCGAGCCTTTTTGTCTCGGGGGCTGCGTAATCGACAAGGTATTCCGCAAGCGTCATCAGCGCGTTGGGGTGGCAGCAGTTGAGTATCTGCCCTGATTTGCACAGGCTCATGAAGCGGTCGCCCGTTCTGCCCTCGCGGTAGCAGGCAGTGCAGAACGACGGGATGTGTTCAAGCTCCATCAGCCATCTGACGACCTCGTCGAGTGTGCGCTGGTCTGACACATCAAACTGTTCGCTGTCGTGCGGGCGTTCGTCCTCGGTATAGCCGCCGACGGAGGTGCGAGAAGCGCCGCTGATCTGTGAGATGCCAAGCGTGAGCAATTTTTCTCTCACAGCCTCGCTCTCACGGGTGGATATTATCATGCCGGTGTACGGCACGGCGATGCGTATGCAGGCGGTTATTTTTGCAAAAAGCTCGTCCGACAGGCTGTTTTCAAACGAGTCGGGGTCGATGTCGTCGGCGCGCTTTATCCTCGGCACGCTTATCGTGTGCGGTCCGACGCCGTGAACGGCCTCAAGGTGCTCGGCGTGCATCAGCAGGCCTGCAAACTCGTACTGATAGCCCTCCAGCCCGAAAAGCACGCCCAGCCCCACATCGTCTATGCCGCCCTCCATGGCGCGGTCCATAGCCTCGGTGTGGTAGTCATAATCATGCTTAGGTCCCGTTGGATGAAGCTGAAGATAGCTGGCTTTGTTGTATGTCTCCTGGAAGAGAATGTAGGTGCCGATCCCAGCCTCCTTCAGCTTTCGGTAATTTTCAACTGTCGTCGCCGCGATATTCACATTCACTCTGCGAATATCGCCATTCTTATGGTGAACGGAATAGATCGTCTTAATGCTTTCGAGGATGTATTCTATCGGATTATGCACGGGATCTTCTCCCGCCTCTATTGCAAGGCGTTTATGTCCCATGTCCTGAAGAGCAATGACCTCATCCCGAATTTCCCGTTGAGTAAGCTTCTTCCTCGCAATGCTCTTGTTCTTGAGGTGGTACGGACAGTAGACACAACCGTTAACGCAGTAGTTGGAAAGATAAAGCGGAGCAAACATAACTATGCGGTTGCCGTAAAAAGAAAGCTTGATTTCGTTTGCAAGCTTGTATATCTCCTCGATCTTTTCGGGGATATCGCAAGTGAGAAGCACCGATGCCTCCCTGTGCGTCAAGCCCGGGCAATGCATGGTTCTACCATCGGCGTAATGTTTAGGCCTTGCTTTTTCAAGTATGCTGTCAATCAGCTCAATGTTGTTTTTGTTGGCTTCCGCATACTGGAGAGTTTCGAGGATCTCGTCATGATTGATGAATTCCTCCGCTGATAATGATTCGGGATTGTAAATAGCCATATTGTTTCCTTTCTTTTCGGTCAGACTCAGTTCTTTCCGTCAGATGTTTTTATGTCGCCTCTCGATTCGGCGACGGAAAAGCCTATTGAGGCAAGGCTTCTTTTCAACGCTTCAAGGTTCTGTGCAGATTCTGAACCCGTTGAGAGCTTATTGTCGTACAAAATGTACTTGCTTCTAACTTCGACCGGTGACAGGTTCGGCATGACGACATTTGCGCCTGCAAGGATTCCTTTCAGCCTTCCGTCCGGTTCGATTGAGCCAAGAGCCGTTGTTGCCGGAAGCAGAATGTTCGGCTTTATCAGCCTGATCAACGACAGCAGGAAGCATGTCAAATCTGCCGAGCCTGCACGAAAGCCTCCGAACGGTGTATCTTTTTGTGGAATGAACGGTCCAATTCCGCACATTTCCGGCGAAAACTCCTCAATGAATTTTAGGTCGGAAGAAATGTTTTCAAGAGTCTGGAATGGTGAACCCACCATGAAACCACAGCCGACGGTAAAGCCGACCTCTCGAAGCGATTCAAGGCACTGCACACGGTGTTTATAGGACATCTCGCCCGGATGGAGTAAACCATAGTGCTTTTCATCCGCCGTCTCGTGCCTCAGAAGGTAACGATTTGCGCCCGCATTGAACATTTTTTCATATTCGTCCCGTTCGTACTCTCCAAGGGAAAGGGTTATTGCACAATCGGGAAATTCACCGCGTATTTCAGATACGATGCGGATTACCCGTTCAACAGGAAAAGCTCCCTCTCCGCCTTGTAAAACAAAGCTTCTGAAGCCTATTTCATGTCCTTCCCTGCAGCAAGCAAGGATCTGTTTATCGGTGAGCGTATACCGTACACATTTGCCGTTTGATGCTCTGATCCCGCAATAATAGCAATTGTTTCTGCAAATGTTTCCTACCTCTATCAGCCCTCTTATGAAAACCTCCGTACCGTAAATCCTTCTGCGTTCCTTATCAGCAAGCGTTGCTGCGTGGACGTGTTCCTCAACGCTTGCATTTTCAAGCAGCGCAAGGTACTCCTTTTTTTTAAGGCGGTGCTCTCGTGCGAGTTTGTCGATCAAAGAAACAGTATCAGCCCTCATCTGTGACTTTAGAGTATGCAGTTTTAACGCTGATGCCGTGAATATTTCCAAGTTTTCCCGCAAGTGAGGAGATTTCATCCTGTGGCGCGTCTATTGCAATGGAGATGATATTGATTCCCCTCGCACGATAGGGAATACCCATCCTCCCGATAATATGCTCTCCATAATGGTGGAGAACCGCATTCAACTTCTCGGCGGCGTCGTCGTCTTCAACTATGACAGCCATTACGGCAACTCTTGTCTGCATTTTCAACATCCTTTCACAAAAATAGCTGCACCTAACTAAAAGGTGCAGCTAAACACATTACAAGCGAAGCTCCTTTCAGTCAGGATAAAAAACCTTTTTGTCAGGTGCACTTTTATCTTAACAAAAAGGGTTTCGACTGTCAATGCTCTAAGTATCAAGCCTACATCTATTAAATCTGCGCCAAGAATCTCGGTATTGATTGTTCGTAGAAAACCATCAAACACTTTTTCTTCATTGGCGATAATATCATCTTCACGCTCGACGATTTTGAACATCTCATTCAGCCCAATCACCCAGCCCCAAATGGGATCATGCTCCGAAATGAAGTAGGCCAGCAGTCCGAATGCCGCTGCATAGATCAGCGTGAGCAGCCCGCCGACGAGCCAGAAGCCGATACTGGTATTTTGCAGCCACAACAGCAGCAGAAATGTTG
>OMGA01000494.1_pt1 | contig 16779 bp, 14 predicted proteins | sample 1674211 | NCBI WGS metagenome assembly OMGA01 (sample SAMEA103958152, study PRJEB25191) | human gut metagenome | biome: human-associated habitat [ENVO:00009003]; feature: intestine environment [ENVO:2100002]; material: feces | place: Germany | collected 2013/2015
CCTTTGATTCGCGGGCGCGCTCCCAGTCGGGAGCATATGTCATATTTGTTCCGTATTCATTGGCCATAAAGCAACGACCATTGCGCAGGGCATGTTTGGCTTCCGCTTCGGTCGTCCCAGGAGCCTCGGGGTCCAAGTCGCCGAGGGCTCCCAAGAAAAGCCGGAGCGCCCTTGAAACCTTTCCAGCCGCAATCATATCGAGCAAAACCGGAGCTGCGCCCATGCCGACGCCTTCGGCCGACACAGCCGGCTCATGCAGAATCGCACGGGCGACGAGATAGGGTTCGGTACGAAGAAGCTCCAGCGCCACCAACGTACCGGCGCTGTGCGCAAGCACATTTGTCGGAGCGCCGACGTGTTCAATCACGGCTTGCAGGTCGGCGGCCTGAGCGGCAAGATCATAGCTGCCGTCTGCCGCATCGCTGCTGCCACCGCAGCCGCGGCGGTCGTAGGCAATTACGCGGTAGTTGCGGCTGAGCTCACAAGCGATACCGTCGAAAAATGTGCCGTCGACACAAGCGCCGTGCACGCACACCAAGGCAGGAGCATCAGGCGACACATCCGGGCCGGCATATTCGCGACAGGCAATCGTGGTGCCCGCATTCTCGACCGTAAATTCCATGTTGTGCCCCCATCATCAACGCCAATCCAGTTGTACATCAGTACGGTTGGATGGACCCGCACTTCCTTACGCTTTGTTAACAGATTAACTGTACCTGACCCGAGACTTTTCATGGCACCGCATAATGAGCGACGTGAAAAAACGAAACTTGTAAAGCAAGAGCCCGCACCTTGCTTTGGAGCCGATGCTATGCTTAGGCACAATTGTCTTGAGGAGCACATGCCTATGTCTACGTTTTTGAATGCCAGCCCCATCTTTGGGCCCGTTCGCAGCCGTCGCCTTGGTCTCTCGCTCGGAGTCAACATGATGCCCGCCAGCGGCAAAATCTGCACGTTCGACTGCATTTACTGCGAAAACGGCCTCAACGCCGAGCGTCCCTGCCATGAGCCGTACAACACAGCCGCCGTGGTGCTCGATGCGCTCGAGGCCAAATTGCGCGAGATGGCAGCCGAGGGCGAGCTGCCCGATGTAATCACGTTTGCCGGCAACGGCGAGCCCACCGCCGCACCGGAGTTTCCGCAGGCCATCGCCGGCGCTGTCGCGCTGCGCGACGAGCTTGCCCCAAACTCCAAGATTGCCGTGCTCTCCAACGGCACGCGCGCCGACCGCCCCGAGGTGCACGACGCGCTCATGATGGTCGACGACAACATCCTCAAGCTCGATACGATCGACCCGGCATTTATCCAGCTGCTCGATCAACCCGTTGGCCCCTACGATGTGGAGCACCAGATTGAGACGTTCGAAAGCTTTGACGGTCACGTTATTATCCAGACGATCTTTTTGACCGGTGAGTATCAGGGCAAGCCCATCGACAACACCGGCGAGGAGTACGTTGCCCCCTGGCTCGCGGCGCTTGAGCGCATTCGTCCACAAGAAGCAACCATTTACACGGTGGCGCGCGAGACACCGATCGCTGGCCTTGCCAAAGCGGCGCCTGAGGTGCTCGACGCCATTGCCGCGCGCGTCCAAGCCCTCGGCATCCCCTGCCAGGTGAGCTACTAGCAAAACCACGCAGCAGCTAGTGCCCGCCATCCCGCCCCATCAGTTGCGGTGATATAGTTCCTATTTGTGCTGTTAAACCGCTTAAATCGGAACTATATCACCGCAACTTTTATGGACGCGTGAGTGGGCTATACTAGCTGCGGATGAAAGGAAGTTAGCCATGTATGACAAAGGACCCGTACCCGGCCGCAACGACGCTTGCTGGTGCGGCAGCGGCAAAAAATATAAGAAATGCCATAGCACCTTTGATGAGCGCCTTGAGCGCCTGTGGGAGGAGGGCTGGGAGGTTTTGCCCCGCACGCTCTACAAGACGCCCGCCGACATCGAGGGCATCAAGCGCTCCGCCGCCATCAACGTGGGCGTGCTCGACTACGTAGGCGAGCACATCGCCGCAGGCATGACCACCAACCAGATCGACCAGATGATCTACGACTACACCGTCGAGCACGGCGGCACGCCGGCAGACCTCAACTACGAGGGCTACCCCAAGAGCGTATGCACCTCGATCAATGATGTCGTCTGTCACGGCATCCCCTGCGATACGGACGTGCTGCACGAGGGCGATATCATCAACGTGGACTGCTCCACGATCTTGGACGGCTACTATAGCGACTCGAGCCGCATGTTCTGCATCGGCGAAGTCTCTGCCGAGCGCCAGCGTCTGGTCGACGTCACCCGCGCCAGCGTGGAGGCGGGCCTGGCGGCCGTCAAGCCATGGCTGCCGCTGTCCGTTATGGCCGAAGCCGTGCAAAAGACCGTCGAGGACGCCGGCTTTAGCGTGGTGCGCGAGTACGGCGGACACGGCATCGGTAAGGAGTTCCACGAGGACCCGTTTGTGGGCTTTACCACCGAGGCGCCCGATGTGGACACCATCATGGCTCCGGGCATGGTCTTTACCATCGAGCCCATGGTCAACGCCGGAGCGCCCGACATCAAGATTAGCAAGGGTGACGGTTGGTGCGTGCGCACCAAGGACGGCAGCGATTCGGCCCAGTGCGAGGTGCAGCTCGTGGTGACCGAGGACGGTTACGAGCTGCTGAGCTGGTAGCTGTAGATGCGCCGGATGCTGACGGGCACGCTCGTCTTGCATCCGGCGTTTTTATTTGAACGTTTTGCCTAATAAAACCTGCCAAAATAAACCTGTCCCTTTTTGGTAGGTCGAGCGGAGAGGACTGCTTGTGAACATCCTGGTTTTGTTGCCTGTCAACGACCGCCATCGCGCAATTCTTGAGTCGAGCGCTCCGGGCGATGACTTTATCTACACGAGCGCCGACGCCGCCACACGCGAGCAGGTCGCCGATGCCGACGTAATCCTGGGCAACATCGACCCTAGCATGCTCACGGCATGCGAGCATCTCCAGCTGTTGCAATTGCAGACCGCCGGCTATGACGACTACCTTGCCGCCGGCACCGTGCCGGCCGACGCTAAGCTTTCCTGCTCGGTAGGCGCCTACGGTCAGGCCGTAAGCGAGCACATGTTTGCCATGGTACTGTCTATGATGAAGCGCCTGCCCGGTTATCGCGACTTGCAGCGCGAGCATCGCTGGGAGGATTTGGGCCCGGTCACCTCGCTCAAAAACGCCAATGTGCTGGTGCTGGGCGCGGGCGATATCGGCGGCCACTTCGCCACGCTCTGCCGCAGCATGGGCGCGCACGTCCGCGGCATCAAGCGCCATCCGCTCGTCTACCCCATTGTGTTTGAGGACATGGACGGCATGGATGCCCTGCCTGAGCGCCTGGCCGAGGCGGACGTCGTCGCATCCTTTATGCCGAGCACACCCGAGACCCGCGGTCTGGCGAACGTCGAGTTCTTCGCCGCGATGAAGCCGGGCGCGCTCTTTGCCAACGGCGGTCGCGGCGATCTTGTGGTTGCCGACGATCTGGTTGCCGCTCTTGAGTCCGGACACCTTGCCGGCGCCGCGGTCGACGTCACCGACCCCGAGCCGCTGCCTGAGACAAGCCCACTGTGGGATGCGCCTAACATGCTCATCACGCCGCACGTCTCGGGCTGGTTCCACTTGGAGGCTACGCTCAACAATGTGGTCGACATTGCCGCAGAGAATCTGCGTCACCTGCAGGCCGGCGAGACGCTTCGCTGCTGGATCGAACACTAATCTTGTTCCGCCGTTCTAACGAACGGCGGACCACTCGACGCTGCGACCCCGTCTGGACGGCAATCTGCCTTTCAATCGTCGGGCATGGCCAGAAGGCCAATGCCCTCCTCTTTCAAGGCACCTTGCTCGCCCAGACGGGCTCTCGCTGACTTTTGTTCAACCTATAGGGACTGGCTGGCGCGGCCCTGCCTGGGGACATTCGCTGACTTTTGTTCGACCTGTGGGGTCTTCAAATTGTTAGAGCGTTGCTAAGTAATTCTTTGCGTCTTCTACGCTCATTGCGGCGACTGGTGCGTGTGAGCAGAGCTTGACATCGTTGGTGACCAGAAGGTCTGTCTTTGCGCGCATCGCTGCCGCGATGATTAAATCGTCTTCGTAATCGCTATGGAGCTCACGCTGCTTACTCGCCATCCATATGTCGCTCAGGTCGCAGGGCACGGGCGTAGCAAGTTGCGACAACACATCAAGACAATCCCATGCGAGTGATGTCGCCGCCGAAGCGGCATCTTGAGACAGCGAACCGTGCTCTCGCCGATACCACGCCTTATGTTCACTCGAAATCAAATAGAACAGGTCTTTGGACGATGTCGCCGCATACATCAGCTCAGCCTGAGCCGTACACGCATCACGCAAAAACTCAATTGCCGCCGAACGACCGCGTCGTGAAGGGATGAAATAATCAAGCCAGACGTTGGTGTCAACCAAGATGCGCTTAGGATTCTCACTCATAGAGCCAGCTCATCTCCTCGCCATAGCGATCAGCATAGGCGTTCCGTTTGAGCTCTTCGTCGTCCGATGGCTGAGCCTTGACCATATCGATTCCTGACTCACGGCAAGCGGCAGCGAACAGCTTCGACCCCTGATCCATGAGCTCGAGCTTACGTTTGGCGGCCTTTTCGCGCTCGCGCTGTTCCGCCCGGGCACGACTGGGCAGCAGGATATCCTCGAGCGCACCGGGGCGATCGGCCAGCGACGTTGCAAGCTGCCAGAGCGCTCGCACCGCTTGGCTCGGCGTCATACCGGCCCTGGAGAGAGCGGCGTCCCCACTCCTTTTGAGATCGGCATCGAGACGCACGTTGATCTGAGCGGCTGTTGTGGTCATGACCCCTCCTTAATACTTTAAAATTATCATAAAACTCTATGGTAGATACGTAAAGCATGTATAGTATTTATTAGCATTAGCCGTACTCTGTACACAAAAAACCGCCGAGGCACGCTGCACCTCGGCGGCCACGTACCACCGATCTAGTTCGGTTTCACCCTTTGCATTCGCCCAGATAAAACCTGCCAAAATGAACCTGTCCCTTTTTGGCAGGTTTTAGAGCTCCACGCTTTCGGCTCCGTTGATGGTTAGGTCGCGCTCGTAGAAGGCGGTGAGGGCGCGGATGGCGTACATCACGTCGCGTACGCCGCCGGTCTCGTAGCTCGAGTGCATGGCCAGCTGCGGCAGGCCCACGTCCACGGCATGCATGCTCGCCTGCATATTGGACAGATTACCGAGCGTGGAGCCACCCGCCATATCGCTCTTGTTGGCGAAGGCCTGCGTGGGCACGTCGGCGTCATCGCAGATGGCCTGGAACACCGCGCGGCTAAAGGCATCGGTGCAGTAGTGCTGGTTGGCAGCTTCCTTGATAACGATGCCGCCGTTGAGCACGACCTGGTTGCGGGCATCGCACTTCTCGGCGTGGTTGGGGTGCACGGCATGTGCGTTGTCGCAGCTCACGAGCATCGATGCGGCAAGGGCGCGATGGTACGACTCGTCGTCAAAGCCCAGCGATCCGTTGATACGGCGCAGCGCATCGGCCAAGAACGTCGACATGGCGCCCTGCTTGGTCTCGGAGCCAACCTCCTCGTTATCGAAGCAACAGAAGACCGAGACGTCGTGCGCGTTCTCGGCGCCCAAAAATGCCTGTAGCGAGGTATAGGCGCAGGCCAGATCATCAAGCTTGGGCGTCGAGATAAACTCGTCGGCCCAGCCCCAAATGCGCGCATCCTGACGATTGACCAGGAACAGATCGCGGCCCAGAATCTGCTCGGGCTCAACGTCCAGCTCGTCGGCGATCAGAGCATCAAAGTCGCCCTGCTTAAGATCACCGGCGCTGATGAGCGGGCACAGGTCGACGGCGCGGTTGGGCGCAAAGCCCTCGTTAACGCCACGATTCATATGGATTGCAAGGCTCGGAATGATAGCGACCTCGCGCTCGGTGGCAAGCAGGCGGCTCTCGATGCGGTCGCCCTCGCGCACCAGCACGCGACCGGCCAGCGCCAGCGGGCGATCGAACCAGGTGTAGTCGATCATGCCGCCGTAGGCCTCGGTGTTCAGGCGCAGCGCCTCGCCCGCGCCGTCAAGCTCGGGCACGGCCTTGACCTTAAACGTCGGAGAATCGCTGTGCGACGCCGTGAGCTGAAAATGATAGTCACCGGCAACGCCGTCCTCGCCCCACGTCGCGGCCAGGTCCTCGCCCACCTTAAAGGCAACAACACTCGAGGTGTTGCGCTGCGTGTAATAACGCCCGCCCGGCTCGATGTCCCACGCCGCGTTCTCGGGCAGGTAGGTAAAGCCTGCCTCGTCGAGCTCGGCCATAATGGTCGCCGCCGTATGGAACATGCTGGGGCATGCCTCGATAAAGTCGATAAGGTCGTTGGCGGCCTCGATATCATCGGCCGTCACATGCGCGCGCTCGGGCGTTTCCTGATCCGTCATGCTCTCCCCTTTCGCTGGGCTGATGGTCCCCTCCAGCATACCCCGACGTGCCAGTGCCGCGCTCTTCATTCCGTGCTTAATTCCGCGTTGCACACCGGCTTGCGAATTTCTAACATTGCTTACATTTCTATACGCTTGAGCTAACACGTTTTACCCCCGTATCAACAGTGTGCGGGGGTAAACTTATGCGCATGTTATAACTTGCCCGGAAGGATTCACCATGCTTAGAATCGGTCTTCTTACTAGTGGCGGCGACTGCCAGGCGCTCAACGCCACCATGCGCGGCATCGTCAAAACGCTTATGACCAATAGCGAAGAGCCTATCGAGATCTATGGTTTTGAGGACGGCTACCAGGGCCTTATCTACAGCAGGTTCCGCGTCATGACGCCCGCCGATTTTAGCGGCATCCTCACCCGCGGCGGCACCATTTTGGGCACGAGCCGCACGCCGTTCAAGCGCCTGAACATTCCCGAGGCCGACGGCGTCGAGAAGGTGCCCGCAATGGTCCACACCTATCACAAGTTGCAGCTCGACTGCCTGTTTATGCTGGGCGGTAACGGCTCCACCAAGACCGCCAACCGCCTGCGCGAAGAGGGCCTCAACGTTATTGCCCTGCCCAAGACCATCGATAACGACACCTGGGGCACCGAGATGACCTTTGGCTTTACGAGCGCCATCGACGTCGCCACCAAGTGCATCGACGACATCCACACCACTGCCTCGAGTCACGGCCGCGTGTTCGTTATCGAGATCATGGGCCACAAGGTCGGCTGGATTCCGCTGTACGCCGGCGTCGCGGGCGGCGCGGACGTCATCCTGATCCCCGAGATCCCCTACGACATGGACAACGTCATCAAGACCATCGAACATCGCATGGAGACCGGCAGCCGCTTTACCATCGTGGCCGTCGCCGAGGGCGCCATCTCCAAGGAGGACGCGGCGCTGTCCAAGAAGGAGTACAAGAAGAAGCTCGCCGAGCGCACGAGCCCGTCGATCGTCTACGACATCGCCAAGGAGATCGAGGCCAAGACCGGTCGCGAGACCCGCGTCGCCATCCCCGGTCACACGCAGCGCGGTGGCCAGCCCGACGCTCAGGACCGCATCTTTGCGACCCAGTGTGGCGTCGAGGCGGCGCTGGGCTGCCTGCGCGGCGAGTTTGGCTACATGATTGCCCTGCGTGACGGCAAGATGTGCCACATGCCGCTCGAGGATGTCGCCGGCAAGCTCAAGTATGTCGACCCCCAGAGCGATCTTGTGCGCGAGGCCAAGGCATTGGGCATCAGCTTCGGCGACGAATAGCCTCGGCCGAAACTGCTCTCATCGGAGGCCCCAGGGCTTACCTCCCAAATCGTCCTCGGACATGTCAAGACCCCGCCGTGCGCTTCGCGCGGCGGGGTCCTTCCGTCCTGCGGAAAGATTTGGGAGGTAAGCCCTGGGGCCTCCTGCGGTAACTAGGGAGGCCGAGGCTATTCGTCTTCTTGCTGTAGGTGCCTGGTCTGAAATTCAGTTGCGGTGGAATAGTTCCTGCTTAGCTCGCAAATGGCTGAATTTAGGAACTATTCCACCGCAACTTACTGAGTGGGAGCTCTTGGCTGCTATTTGCACTGACATTTGTCCTGAAATGGCTGGTCGTTAGGGGTTGCTACCGGTAGTTGCGGTAGGGTTGGGGCAGATTCTAACTAGAAATGGTGGTCGCTACCGGTTGTTCTCGGCATACTCAGCTCATTCGATTACGGTCACCACATGAAAGGAACTGTCATGGATCTTGCGATGGCGCAGCGGCTCGTTGATCGCCGCAAGGCCGCCGGGCTTTCTCAGGAGGCGCTTGCCGCCCAGCTGGGCGTGAGTCGTCAGGCTGTCAGTAAATGGGAGCGCAGCGAGTCCTCACCCGATACCGATAACCTTATTGCGCTCGCCGCGCTGTATGGCGTGTCGCTGGATGAGTTGTTGTATGGGGAAGCGGCTAGCGATGCCGATAGCTCAGAGGACGGCAGCGCCGAAACGATGGATGAGGCTAAAGAGGCCGAAGATTCTGCCGAGCACGCCGATTGCGGCGACAAACCACTTGTCGATATTTCCCTCGCGCGCGGCATCCACGTCATTGATCCCAATAAAGGCGAGGAAGTCCATGTTGGCTGGAACGGCATCCATGTGACCAACGAGCGCAAGGGCGAAGAGGTGCATGTGGGGCCGGACGGCGTGCATGTCGATACGCTTGAGGACGATGGACATAGCGTGCATACCAATGACGACGGCACCGTCACCATCGACGGCGAGACGTTCTCCAGCTGGAAGGAAGCGCGCGACAAGCTCGACCATCATGGCAAGCATTTCCACACCAAGGTCGGACGTACATGGAACAAATTCCCCTTCCCCGCGCTTGTCGCCCTCGCCTATCTGGTGCTCGGCATTGTCTACGGCACATGGGTTACGGGACTCTTCCTCGTCTTTTTGATTCCCGTCTACTACGCATTTGGCGACTTTATCGACCAACGCCACTTATCTAAGCTGATCGATGTCGTCTATTCAGTCAGTGCCGAGGCATGGTTCCTCTACATGTGGCTCTGCCTGGAACAACCCCATCCCGCCTGGGTAATCCTCATCACCATCCCGGTCGTAAAAGCACTCATGCGCTGGTGCCGCAAACAATGGAAGCATCGCGAGCGAGCCTAAACCATCGCAGCCCGACAGCAGCACCCAACTAGTACTCCCCCGCCCATCCCTCCTAAGTTGCGGTGATATAGTTCCGGTTTTAGCCTTGAGTAGTCGAATCTAGGAACTATTCCACCGCAACTTACGAATGATCGGAGCGGCTACAGCACAAACGTCGGCGTTCGTTTGATGGTCCGCCACAAAAAGGGGCTATCTACTACGTTTAACTCGATGGGGCCAACCATGACCGCCTTTTTCGAAAATCGACAGGCCTTCTACCTGCGGTTTTATTTTTCGTTTTCCCGGTATGGTTGAGGGTATCCAATTAAACGTAGTAGATAGGCCCGTTTTGTGGCATACAACCCATTCAAGCCCAATCTCGAAGGCTAAAGAGAGCCTCTCACCCACGCCTGCGGGCGAAAACCAAATAGAATGAAAGGCAAATGGAAAGCCCGTTTGACGAGCGGAGGACATATGCGCGACGTAGCCGAAAGCGACTGGAAGCTGTTTAAGAAAATGCTTCCTCAATGGCAAGAACGTTATATGGAAAAGCTCATCGGCCAGTACGTTGAGATGCTGAACGGCGACAGCGAAGCGTCCAGTAGATTTTGGGCACTAGAAGAGCGCCTCAATAGAGACAAGCTGTCCTCAGGCGTAATTGCAAACGATATTCGCCGCGGCACAATGCACCGCGAGATAGCCAATTTGCTTATCGACAGCGTGATCACCCTTGACGACCTTGACGGTTTTACCGAGGACATTAAGAGCTATGCGCAGCACTGGATTGGCCAGTAAGGGCACTGAGCGACAAATATCCCCAGCAAAACGGGCCAAACGCCGGGCCACCTAATGGTTGCCCGGCGTTTGGCCAGATAAAACCTGCCAAAATAAACCTGTCCCTTTTTGGCAGGTTACTCGGCGCTTTTGAGGGCGCCGACCATGTCAATCCTATTGAGGGTGCGATTGGTAGTGAGGTTGACGATAAACGTAAAGACAAAGGAAAGCACTACGGCGAGCACATAACTCAGCGGCTGGACCTCAACGTCAAAGTAGAGCGACGGCATCTGCAGAATGTACGTAAAGCTCTCGGCCAGCAGGCTACCCAGCGGCACGCCCAGCGCGGCGCCAATTGCCGTGAGGATTAACGTCTCCTTGTTGACATAGTGGTGCACCTCGCCACGGCGGAAGCCCAGCACCTTAATGGTCGCCAGCTCGCGCTCGCGCTCGGAGATATTCGTGTTGGACAGTGTAAACACAACCACAAACGACAGGCACGCCGCCATAAAGGTCACGAGCGCCACGACCGAATTGATAATCGTAAAGTTCGCATCAGCGTTCGCCTGATGCTCGGCCGTACTCGAAATCGTAAGCCAGCCGTCACTCTTAATCTTCTTGCTAAACGCAATCTGGTCGGCCGACGAGCCCTTCAGCAACGCAAGGACACCGTTAAGGCGCGCGCTTCGACCGAACGCGCGCTCATAGGTGCCCTGCGTCATATAGAGTGTGTTGCCAAGATAGTTGAGCGAAATGTCGCTGACTTTGACCTTGGCAGCATTGAGCGACGAATCCTGGACGTGCGCCGTATCACCCGGCTGAATCCCCAGCGCCAGCTGCGAACTCTTGCTCAGATACACATCTCCGTCACGCAAAGACAGCGACTCTTTGGACTCGTCCTCAAGGCGCACGTAGTCGTCCAGATCGTTCACGCGGTCATCGGGCACCACGATTAACAGCACTGTCTCGCTTTTGCCGCCAAATGTAAAGGTGACGTTATCGGTCGTAATCGGCAGCGTCGAAGTCACGGTCACACCGGAATCCTTGACCGCGCTTCGCTCGTCGAGCGCCGCGCACGTCTGCGTAAAGTCGTCGGGATTGGCGACCGCCAGCAAGTCGTAGCGCGTGATATGCCCGTACTGTTTGGGCGAAAGCGCTATCGACGTATCGCGGATGCCCAGAGCGCAGATCACGAGCGCCGTGCAGCCGGCGATACCAAAGATGGTCATAAGGGCACGCTTTTTGTAGCGAAACAGGTTACGCGCCGCCACTTTGTTCAAAAAGCCCATACGGTGCCAGATAAAGCCGATGCGCTCAAGCAAAATGCGCGAGCCGGCACGCGGGGCCTTGGGACGCATGAGCGAGGCTGGGGTCTCGGCCATCTCGTGGCGGCAGGCGATAATCGTGGCGCCCACCACGCCCACGGCAAACAGCGCCACCGAGACGATTGAGGACACGATGTCGTACGAAAGCAGCATCTGGGGCAGTGAGTACATGTCGTCGAACACCGTGAACAGGAACAGTGGTAGGCCCACAAATCCGACAATGTTGCCAAGCACGCCGCCGATCAGACAAGCCCACAGTGAATAGTTCACGTATTTGGACAGGATACGCCCGCGTGAATAGCCGAGCGCCTTGTACAGACCAATGAGCGTGCGCTCCTCCTCGACCATGCGCGTGGCGGTGGTAAGGCTAATGAGCACGGCGACGACAAAGAAGATGAATGGGAAAACCGTGGCGATGGCTTCGATCGAAGAGCCGTCGCTCTCCACGCTCGAGTAGCTTGTGATGCTATCGCGGTCCTGGATGTACCAAGTGCATTCGCCCAGATCGGAAAGCTCGGTACGGGCATCGGCAAATTGCTGGTCGGCGGCTGCGCGGCGCTGGTTCAAATCGGCCTGTGCCTGAACGCGCTCCTCGCTGCCCTCGGCCATGCGATTGATGTTGTCCTGCTCAACCCCAAAGAGCATATTCGCCTGGCGCTCGGCCGCATCCAAGCTTGCCGGTGTGTCGACCGTCAGTTCCTGAACACGCGCCTTCTCGCGCTCATCGCGGATCTCCTCGATATTACTCTTGACCTCGTTGATCTTTGTCGTGTAGGCATCGGAATAGGAGTTGAGGCTCTTGGCTCCCTCAACAATCACGTGGACGGCGGAGTAGGAGGAAGATGTCGCGGCATCCTCGCTCACATAGAACTTATAGTCCGCAGCCGAAGCAGCGCGAAAGTCGTTGACGGTCGAGTCGGAGCTCACATCGGTGGGATCGAGGACCTCGGCCGTAATGGTGTAATCGCCCGCGGCAAACTGGTCCTTGGCGCTTTGGTTCGACGAGCTCGCGTCATTGGCGGCAAAGCTCACGGTATCGCCGAGCTTTTTGCCCGAAGCCTTCAGAAACTTCGATGTCACCGCAACCTCACCGGCACTCTCGGGCAAATCGCCGCTCACCAGCACCGGCTGATCGATATTCTCCTTGGAAAGGCTCTGTACGACCACGCGCTCGCGCGTTGTGCCCACGGCGGTGTAGGCGGTCTCGGTGTAGATGCCCTCGGCCGTCTCGACGCCGTCGACCTCTTGGATAGCCGAAAGATCGTCGCGCGTAAAGCCATAGGTCGACTGCACGTTAATGTCATAGACACTCTGCTGGTCAAAGTAGGCGTCAACCGAATCGCGCAGATCCTCGCAGCCCGCCTTAAGGCCGCACATCACGCTCACGCCAAGCGCGGTGATGACCACAATTGACAAGAAGCGCTTAAGACTGCCTCGGATTGTGCGGTAGATGCCACGGCGAAAAACCGTCGGGACCATATCGTTTGAGCTTTGAGCAGTGCGGTAGGTCGTAAAATCCTGCTCGCACTCCGCGTTCTGCGCGTCGCGGCGCTGGCTGTTTTGGCGATCTTGGTCCATGGGCGCTACCACTCGATCGTCTCGATAGGCACGGGATTTTGTTGAACTGTCTCGCTCTCCACGCGACCACTCTTAAAGCGGATCAGACGATCGGCCATGGGCGCGAGCGCGGAGTTGTGCGTGATGATGATGACCGTAATGCCCTGCTTGCGGCAGGTATCCTGCAACAGCTGCAAAATCTGCTTACCGGTTTTGTAGTCGAGTGCACCCGTGGGCTCGTCGCACAGGAGCAGCTTGGGATTCTTGGCCAGTGCGCGTGCAATGGACACGCGCTGCTGCTCGCCGCCCGAAAGCTGCGCCGGAAAGTTGGCGAGGCGCCCGCCCAGGCCAACCTGGCGAAGCGTCTGTTCGGCATCGAGCGAATCGGGGCAAATCTGCGCCGCAAGCTCGACATTTTCGAGCGCCGTCAGGTTGGGGACCAGATTGTAGAACTGGAAGACAAAGCCGACGTCGGCACGGCGGTATTCCACGAGCTGCGCCTCGTTGGCGGAGCTCACGTCGCGCCCGTCCACCGTCACAGTGCCGGAGGTTACCGTATCCATGCCGCCCAGGATGTTGAGCGCCGTGGTCTTGCCGGCACCCGAGGCGCCCAGGATAATGGCGAGCTCACCGCGCTCAACGGTAAAGCTCGCGCCGTCGAGCGCGTGAATGCGGGCATCGCCCTCGCCGTACGCCTTGATGACGTCTTTGAATTCGATATAAGCCATCGATTAATTCCCATCTGGTCGGATAACTCCTTAGTATTACCCATTTCGCACCGACCAAAAAGGGACAGGTTCATTTTGGCAGGTTTTAGAGGCGGACGGTGAAGGTGATCTGGTTGCCGTGGCCGCAGACAGAAGCGCTCCCACCATGGGCTTCGGCGATGGCACGCACCACGGATAGGCCCACGCCCGAGCCGCCCGTCTTGGAGCTGCGCGATACGTCTGCACGATAGAAGCGGTCGAACAATCGATCTAGATCGCCTTCGGGCAGCTCGTCCACGGCGTTCGATACGACAAGCTCGGCCGAGCCTTTGCCCGCACCGCGTGAAACGGCGCGCAGGCTCAGCTCAATCACGCTGCCCTCGCTTGCGTAGCGTGTGGCGTTGTCCAGCAGCAGCTCAACAACCTGCGCCACTGCCGCGGCATCGGCATGGGCCCGCACACCGCTTGCGATCGACGTCGACAGCCGCTTTCCGTGCGAAACCGCCACCGATTCAAACGGTGCCGTAGCCTTGTCCACTGCCTCTGAAAGATCGATCGATGTCATGGTAAAGCCGGCCGAACCCTCGTCCATACGCGCCAGGAACACCAGACGCTCCGTCAGCGCCGTCAGCCGCGCGACCTGCTCGTGAATGCTCTGCGTCCACTCGCTCTCGCCGCTCTCGATCTCTTGCACCTCATTGGCGGCGTCAATTACAGCCAGCGGCGTCTTGATTTCGTGGCTTGCATCGGTAATAAAGCGCTTTTGCTTACTGTAGCTCTCGACCATCGGTCGAATCACCGCGCCCGAGGCACCCGCCACAATTGCCAGCACCGCCAGCCAGCCAATGCAGCTGATGGCCACGCTCGCGCTTAAAAACGAATGGAAGCTTGTGAGCTCGCGTGAACAGTCGACGAATACATAGGTTGTCTCGTCGCCCTGAACCGTAACCGTATAGCGGTAGTTACCAGAAAAGCCCGAGGTCAAACCCTTGGAATACAGTCCTGCAGCGATGCGGGCGGCACGCTTGGCGCCCACCGCGGCAATGCGGGCCGTGTTGACATCGGTCACCTGCCCACCGGCGATCGACACCGTAAAGTAGCGCGTGTCGAAGGGAGACTCCGCCGTCATGCCTTCGAAGTGCCTGATGCGAACGCCCGCTTGGCTATCGCCGGCATCCTTGCCATTAGCGGGATCGTCTTTAGGCTCGTCCCCCCAATCGAAACCGTCCTTGCCCGCCAGGATATAGTCCAGGCGAGCGTCGGCCATCTTGCAGACATGCGAATAATTGACGATGTTGATGCCGGCGATGATGAGCGTGAGCACCACGGTCACGGCGCCCATGGCAACGAGGATAAACTTGCGACGCAGACGACGTCCCATTGCGCTAGCTGTGTCGGAGCGTCCCGGATTACCCGAGTCAGCACCCATGCCAAGCTTTGCCGTCGCGCGCTTCCGCCACGCGCTCGCGCTCACGCTTATTCGCCCTCCTCGACAACCTCGAGCGAATATCCCTGATTGCGCGACGCGCGGATGGCCACGTCGGCACCCAGCGCTGCCAGCTTTTTGCGCAGGTAGGAGATATAGACCCACACCACGTTGGCGCCTTCGGGCGCGTCCTCACCCCAAACCCCGAGCATCAGACGCTCGGTGGGCATGCGCGTGCCGGCGTTGCGCATAAAGAGCTCCATAAGCTGAAACTCACGATTGGCCAGGTGCTCCTCGCCCAAAGGGCCAACGAGCGTGCACGATGCCGTGTCGAGACGCACGTTGCCCACGCTGAGCGTCGTGGCGTCAATTGCCGTCGCGGCACGCGTCATGGCACGAATACGCGCAAGCAATTCCTTGGCGGCAAACGGCTTGGTCAGGTAATCGTTGGCACCGGCATCCAGACCCTCGACCTTATCGGACACCTCGCTTTTTGCCGTGAGCATGATGATGGGCAGGCGTTTGCCGGCTTCACGCGTGCGTTTGAGCACCTCGATGCCATCCATGCCGGGCATCATGATATCTAGGATTGCGGCGTCATAGTCGTTGGCGAGCAGATATTCGAGCGCCGTCAGACCGTCGAGGGCGGTGTCGACCTCGTAGTCGCTATGTTGAAGAATCGCGGTAAGGGCGCGGGAGAGGCCGGGTTCGTCCTCGGCAAGCATCAGCTTCACAGTTGCTCCTTTGGCGCATGGAAATACAGGTTTCGATACTGCCGATAATAGCGCACCGAAAGCTGCCTTAGCGCAGCCTTAGCGGCTCAACCTGCGCGTTTTCAAATACGCAGGATTTGGCTTAACCAAACTTAAGGCGCAGATGCCGAGCGCTTGGACGCATGCCGGTCGCGAAAAGACGGCGACTCGTTCTTTCACGGCGTCTTGGCTATGCAAAGTGTTCGAGCGTTACTCCTCGTACGCGCCCTCAAGCCGAAGCAGCCACTCCTTGCGGTCGAGGCCGCCGGCATATCCGTTGAGCGAGCCGTCGGCGGCAACCACGCGATGGCACGGCACGATAATCGAAATGGGATTACGCGCGACCGCAGCCCCCACCGCACGAGGAGACACAACGGGCGCTTCGTTTCCCGGTACACGATGTCGAGCCGCAACACGCTGGGCGATCTCACCATACGTAGCGACCTCGCCACGCGGGATAGAAAGCAGCTCAAACCAAACCTCGCGCTGAAACGCCGTACCGATCATATGCAACGGAGGCGTAAACCGAGGTTCCTGCCCTGCAAAATAAGCATTCAGCCAAGCCCAAGAACGCTCAAGCACCGAAGAAGCCGCGCCATTTGCCGGACTCACCGACGACATGCCGCCAGTACCGGAAACTGCATCAGCGCCTTCAACATGTTCGGGATCTTCTTTGAGAAGCGTGGAGCCAAAGTGCTCCTGCCCCTCAAACCAAAGCCCCGTCAGACCGCGGCCATCAGCGGCAAGCAATATTTCGCCCAAAGGCGAAGCAAACGTCGTCGTGACCACCAGCGGCTCCTTTCAAAACTCCGCAACATAATACCGCGAATTGTGCAGACAACCCCACAGATACATCTGGGTGGGCTCGCAATTACTTAAACGAGGCTGTTTTCCCCAATCAAGCGAAGAAGACGCGGGGCTTCGACGCCAGAGCGGTACCTCTATCAGCTGAGCTCTAATACTTTCCCGAGAAGTGAACGAGTAAAAACGAAGCCCCAGAGCATCCGCGCCTTTAGACCAAAAAACCGCAGGATTCGCGCTGCAAAACCGCAGGAAATAGCAATCAAAATATGCCAATGCTTCGGGGGTCCAAATAAGGTCGTTCACTTCACGGAAAAGTATTAGACCCCGATTCACCCCAAC
>OMGA01000501.1_pt1 | contig 16583 bp, 14 predicted proteins | sample 1674211 | NCBI WGS metagenome assembly OMGA01 (sample SAMEA103958152, study PRJEB25191) | human gut metagenome | biome: human-associated habitat [ENVO:00009003]; feature: intestine environment [ENVO:2100002]; material: feces | place: Germany | collected 2013/2015
GATGCACTTTTCCCATGTCCGCTACCAAAGGGATTCCTGATCTCTGCCAACTTTGTCGGAATTGCCCTTAAATTTCCTAAAACGGCTTTTATAGCATCTGCCCCCTGATCTGTCTCATGTATATTGGCTGGTAGCAAGCTCAATGCACTCATTACTTTATTGGTAAGCTGAGGTACATCGTCATTTTTACTCCATTCAATACCTAACTCGTCCAAAATCGTTTTACAACAACTCTCTATAAGCTCTTTTGCAAGTCCAATAGCATTTGTTGGATTCGTTGACTGCATAGAAACCATTAACTCTATTTGCTGAGACATATATTCACTTGAAAATTTACCTTTCAAGTCATCGGCCGTTTTAGCAATAGCAGATGAACCGCCTTCCAATCTATCTATAATAGTCTTACACTTTTTATAGATTCTTGCGTATCTTTCATCGTATCTTGAAATGCTACTTCCCCAATACAAATCATCCTCATAATTTTCATTGTACTCATATTCCATATTCTCTTCATAATAGTGAAATAAATCAGAAAGCAACTTAAACCTATTCTCATCGGATGCACTATTCAAGTATGCTATAAGAGACTTTCCTTTTGAAAGACCATACTTCGCACATAACGCTTCTCCTATGCTGTTTGTTGTAAACACATCAAAATCATTAGTTGAGAAGTTTAGAACATATCCGCTTCTATTAAACAGCATCAGAAATGTTCCTTCTTCCTGTTTCGTTATTACGGCTCCTGTCATAATACACTTTCTCTCCTTATTTATTGCTACCTATTTTTATTTTATATCCATCCGGCAACACAAACGCCTGCTCATATCCAACATCCAACGCCTCTGCAATCTTCGCCATTTCCTCGGAGGATACGGTACCACGCTGCAGTTTTTTATTAAAATTCTGTGGAGTCTGTCCAATCCGTCTGCAAAGTTCCGCAAGGCTGATATTCATTCTGTCACACAATTCTCTGATCATATCCGATGTTGTCATTTTCCACCTCCATCAGCATAGTACAATTATAAACCCTATGGTTGATAAGCACAAGCTACCTTCTTCAAAATTAACAGCCTATTAAAAAAGCACCTTGCAGCCATTTCAAAAGCCACAAGGCACCGCATTCATTCTATTATTTACCTCTCCACATCCACCTTTGCCCCAGATTTGAACTCCACCTCAAACCGCTCATCGTAAACCGTGACCTTTTCAATCAGCCGCCGCACCAGCAGTTCATCATACTCCGTGACCTCTGTGGTCTGCTGTTCCAGAAACTCCCGCATCTCCCTGATCCGCTGTTTCAGTCCTTCCCGCTCGACGCTCTCCACCAGGGCATTCTGCTTCAATTCCCGCAGCCTGTCAATCTCATCCGCAACACTGTTATAATCCTTTTTTGAATTCGCCAGTTTCAGAAGTTCCCTTTGCAGTTCCAGCAACTTGGCCTCAATCCCTTCCGATGAGTTTTCATCCTCCTGTCGGATCACTGCTTCCACATTCTCCTGGAGAGTGGTCATCATGCTTTCTCTGTTACCCAGCGCAAGGTTGATTGCCTGTACCACCGCCGCCTGCAGATCCGCCTCTTGAATGGTTGGTGCATCACAGGCGGTTGGTCCATGTTCCACACGGGTACAGCACCGCCACACGGTGGAGTGCTTTCCCCGGTTATTCCATGCGATCCGCCGGTAAATCTCGCCGCACTTGGAGCAGTAAACAATGCTGGATAAGGCATACTTGCTGCTGTAAACCCTCTTTTTCCGGTTGGCTCCGCTGTGGAGGTTCGCCCGCCGGATCATCTCCTCCTGCACCTGCATATAAAGGTCACGGGGAATGATCGGCTCATGGCTGTTTTCCACATAATACTGTGGGACAATCCCCTTGTTCTGCACCCGTTTTTTATTAAGAAAATCAACAGTATAGGTCTTCTGCAAAAGGGCGTCTCCGATGTACTTTTCATTCTGCAGGATTTTCTTCAGTGTTTCCGGACGCCACTTCGTTTTCCCCGCCCCGGTAAGAATCCCATCCGTTTCCAGACCACGCCCAATCTGGAGCAGGCTTGCCCCTTCCAGGTACTCTCGGTAGATCCGCTTTACCACTTCCGCCTCCGCAGGCTCTATGATCAGGTTCCCGTCCTCATCCTTTGTGTAACCCAGGAACCGGCTGTGGTTGACCCGGACCTCTCCGTTCTGGAAACGATACTGCAGCCCGAGTTTAATGTTCTGGCTCAAAGACTGGCTTTCCTGCTGTGCCAGGCTCGCCATAATGGTAAGCAGCACCTCACCCTTAGAATCCATGGTGTTGATGTTCTCTTTTTCAAAGAAAACCGGAATGTTCTTCTCCTTCAATTTCCGGATATATTTCAGACAATCCAGGGTGTTTCTGGCAAACCGACTGATGGACTTGGTAATGATCATATCAATGTTTCCGTCCATGCAGTCCTGGATCATGCGGTTAAATTCCTCCCGCTTTTTCGTGTTCGTTCCGGTGATCCCGTCATCGGCATAAATCCCGGCCAGCTCCCATTCCGGATTCTTCTGGATAAACTGCGTATAATGCGCCACCTGCACCTCGTAGCTGGATGCCTGCTCTTCACTGTCCGTGGAAACCCGGCAGTAAGCAGCGACTTTCAGCTTTGGCCGCTGCTCGGTTGCGGCTGTGTTGCCCACACGTCTTCTGGCCGGGATCACCGTGATGTTCCTACTCAATTCCACCCATATCCACCTCACTCTCAATCAAACTGTATGCATACGCCGCCTGTTCAAAGGGATCGTCAGAAACCTTTTTCACTGTAGGCATAGAAAAGCTGGTAGGGAAGAGGGGCTCCTTCTTCCCTTCCAGTTCCCATACCCGCCCCAGTGCCTTTGCCCGATCTATGCGTATTTCTTCTGCCTTATCGAAGGTTTCTTTGTCGATAATGGCAGGATAGTAATCATCGCCAAGATACTTATTGTTTCGGAGCATCCTGCCGGCGCTCCCGTGGTACAGCTTTAATCCAACATTCTCAGCGGCAGGCATCAGCGCCATGCCGGAAATATAGTTCTGAAAAAATTCCCGCACCGTGGCAGCCTGTTCTTCATCAATGACCGCCCGGCCATTTTCAATCCGGTATCCATACGGAATGTGTCTCATGGTTCCACCAGCCTTTCTCTCAGGGACAATCCGCATTTTAATTCAAAAGCAACTTCTTTTCTGGACAGCACAGTGATCCGCTCCACAAAGGAAAGGAACACCGAATCGTCAAATTCTGTGAGCATGGTTCCTTTGGATGTAAACCGGAGCAGCCGCTGTAATTCTTCCACTTTGACCATATCCCCATTGACAGAGCGCATCAGCCCTTCCTTTTCCTGACGCAGGGTTTCCGCTTCCGCCGCAAGCTCATTGCTTTCCTTATTAAAAAGAGCAGGCTCCAAATAGCCGCTTGCCATCAGGTTCGTCAGCACCTGTTTCTGCTCCCTGTTTTTCTCGATGGCTGTTTCCAGTTCCTCAATTTTAAGCAACCGGGACTGATCATTCAGCCCCCGTAGGCTTTGCAAAAGAGGACGCAGCACCATCTGCTGTCCGAAAACCAGCTTGTTCATCATGGTGACAAAAGCCAGTTTCAAGGCATCATCCGTGATGTATTTCTGGGAACAACACTCCTTGTCTGCCAGATGGGTAACACAGGTCCATGCGGCATATTGGCCGCTGGGTTTATAATGCAGCCGCCTTTTATATTTGCTGCCGCATTCCCCGCAATAGATCCGGCCGGAAAAGCCGTATCGGTTCTGATATCTTCCGGTGTCATGACCATTCCCTTTTTCCCGTCCACGCTGTTTCAAAACCGCATTGGCACGTTCAAACTCTTCCCGGCTGATGATTGCCTCATGGTGGTCCTGCATGAGATACTGGTCAACTTCTCCCCGGTTCTGATGGCGGTTAAAGCTGTTATCTGTATAGGTCTTCTGGAACAGGACATCCCCGGTATTCCCAATGATGCCGTTGATGGTACCCGGTGTCCAGCGCCCGCCTTTCTTGGTGGCAACGCCCTGCTCATTCAGCCTTTTTGCAATCTCATGGGTGCTTTTCCCTGCCAGCGTATCCGCAAAGATCTGTTTCACAATCTCTGCCTGTTCCGGCACGATCACCATTTGCCCATCCACGTTGGCATAACCATATGGGGGATAGGAAATGATGAAGGTTCCATTCTGAAAGCGCCGCTTGATACCCCACTTCTCATTTTCAGAAATGGACACCGACTCGCTTTCCGCCAGACTGCTTAAAATGGAGAGCATTAATTCACTCTCCATGGAACCCGTGTTTAGATTTTCTTTTTCAAAATAGATGTAGATATTTAAGTCCAGCAGCTTCCGCACCAGTTCCAGACAGTCCGTGGTATTTCTGGCAAAACGGCTGATGGATTTGGTAATGACGAAGTCAATCGTTCCTCTCTCGCAGGCGGCAACCATCGCCAGCAGCCCGTCCCGCTTTTCTTTTTTCGTACCGGAAATGCCTTCGTCATAGTAAAGTCCGGCAAACTCCCACTCATCATTGGATTTAATATAATTCTCATAGTGGGCCTTCTGCGCTGACAGACTGACAAGCTGTTCCTCGCTGGCTGTAGATACCCGGCAGTAGGCCGCTACTCTAAGTTTTCTCTTTTCAAGGAGCATATTCTCCTCAATCTTTGTGATCCGTTTCATCCTCTCACCTCTCTTTCGGTACGGACATATTCGCTCTGACACCTGCAAATAGCAAGTCATTCAGGGCATAATCCGAGCCAGATAGGGAGAGAAAGACTGGCGGTTTTTCGCCGTAATTTTGTCTAATTCACCCTCAGAAATCAGCTCTGCCTCCCGCAGCTTTTCCAGCAGTTTTTGCGCCATGTAATAGTCAAATTCCCTTTGCAGTTCCTCGTCTGTGAATAGTTTCCTCTCTGCTGTCTGATTCTGAAAACCAGCCGTCACCTTCATTACCTGCATGGTATTCCTCCTATCCGAAGGATGCCTCCTTCAAAATACGGAGATTTCTACAGCTTTTTGAGGGGGTATCGCAGGCAAAAAAAATAAGGCCCACAGGCCGTGCATCTATCACACAGCCTGTGGGCAATCCTGCTCTTTTTCGTTTTACTTAAAGGCGCTTACAATAATCCAGCGAAATCCAGCCAGCGCCGCTCTTGAGTTTTCCCCAGCCAGCCGTAGAGCCGGTGCCGGATTTTACCTCGGTAATCGTGAACACACCTTTCCCCGTATATTTCCCGGTCTTGGCATAATTCGTACCAGGACCTTTGCGGATATTCAAGTCGGTTGCTGTTACCTGTACGAGGAAGGAACCAGTTGAACCTCCAGCGCCCGACTGCTTTCCGGTATAAACCACCTTGCCGCTTTCATCAAATACAGAATAGCCCGCATTGGAATCAGCGCATTTCTTGGCGTTATCCAGATTGTTGAAAGCCCCCTTCTGGCTCTTGGCATCCGGCCAGCTTTTGCGGACACGGTATAAAGCAGAAGCTGCTGATCCAGATGAAGAACCTCCCAGTGCTGCCGTTACCTTGGAGGCAAGATCCCCAAGCCGGGAATACAGCCAGTCCCCCGGACAGGACTTGTTCGCAAACCAGCGATGGACAGTGAGTACCATCTCATCAGACTTTGGCGAGTAATTCAGCGTCTTATTCTTATCCCCCAGCCAGAGAAGTTTCTTCTTCCCATTCCGTTTGCAGATGTCCGTACACAGTTTCACGAGGGAATTGTAAACAGCGGTGGTCATTGCGTAGGGATGATTCAAATCGCTGGCGCACTCGATGGTGACAGCCCTCTGGTCGTTGGCGCTGCTGGAAGAACACCAGGAGCGGTTCTTCTCCTCCACGCAAAGTGCGATCTTTCCGTCTTTCCCGATGCCATAATTGCAGCTGGCCTCTCTGGACGGGCTGGTAAAGCATCCGCAGATGTTCTCCGCCGTCAGCTGGCCGACCACACAGCGGGGTGTGATCCGATCAATGGAATGCGTCCTCTGCCCGGAGTGGTTGGGGCTGAGTTTTGTGTAAGATACAAGGGAACTGTTTGTGTAAGCCATTATTCATTACCTTCCTTTCCGTTTTCTGCTCTGTCATGGAGCTGCTCTAATACCGTTTTGATCTTTTCCGGGATGGGGAGTCCCAGATGTCCCGCATTCTCCAGCAGGCTCACGCCTTCATTGGAAAGATAGAAAAAGATCACCGCTGTCCGTAACACCGCCCCGGTTCCGATCACCTGCACATCGATGATGTTTGCAATCCCGACCAGCAGGAAGATCAGCACCTTGCGGAAGATCCCCTTAAAGCCGACTGCGCTGGATAACTCCCGGTTGATGATGGCGCACATCACTCCCGTGATGTAGTCGATCACCACGAAGGCAATGAGGGCATAAAGCAAACCGTCACAGCCTCCAAGGAAATACCCCAGCCAGCCGCCCACAGCGGAAAAGATGAGTTGGATGGTGTTCCAGAATTCTTTCATGGTGCGTTCCTCCTTTGAAATATTGATATGAAAAAAGCGGCTGCTCCGAAGAGTAGTCGCTGATTCCCAGAAAATATAAAGTTATGCTGTCCGCTTCCACATATAGCAGACGATATAGGGCTGCAGGTTATTATGGGCGCTGCCGGAACCTGCAGCCGCAGTGGAGCCGGAAATGGTGTGCGTATGCGCCCCTCCGGAGGTCGTGGTCTTATTGGTGACTGCCGTATACCCGGACGTGGCATCAATAAGAACCCTGTTCCCGCTGTTCGTACCCCATGCGGCTTTCTGGTTCTGTATATTGTGCGTGTGCGCCCCGGCACTCGCTGTAGCCAGTGAACCTTTGGCATGGGAGTGGCTTGGCATCTGCGCTGTAGTCAATGCCACCGTAGAGGCGCCTCCGGTTTTCTCCACCGTATTAAAGTTGCTGTCCGATGTGTTAATTCCCACCGGCACCCGGCCGCTGCCCCAAGCCACCCATGTACCTCCAAAGTAGGTGGAGGGGTTGGTAGATTTGGTACTCATATAGATACTACCTACCGGATACATCGTTTTTGCAAATTGCTGGATGTATTCCTTCAGCAGCATCCCATAGACTTTCACATCCCAGTTCTCGGCCACCTCAAAGGTATTATCCCTTTCCGACACCTTCCCGATGGCTACCCCTTTGCCGCCGCTCTTAAAGTCCATGACCACGGCAGCTGTGGAGACGATCTCCTGCACGGAGATGGTGGAAAACGCATCCTCCAAGGTGTAGCGCACATCATAGGAGGTCTCCGTAGAGATCTGTCCTTTGCCGTAAGTGAAAGCTGTATTTGAGGCAAAGGTCACCCCGGCGTCCGTCCACTGCTCTGCTGAAACCTGCTTGTACTGGACGGAAGTCTTGAGAGTATTCTTCCCGCTGCAGGTGGAATAGCCAAAGGATACCATCGCATGGATGTATGTCCCGTCATCATCCAGCGTCCCATTGCTTAAGCACCGCTGGGACAGGGAGGAATTGAAGTACGGCGGGGAATAGGCGGTCACCGTGATCGAAACGGACGCCTCCGCCGATACCCGTCCTCTGGAATCCGTCACCGTAGCCTTAAAGGTGATCGTCCCGGAATTATTGAGAAAACCTGTGGTCAGCGTGGAAGCGGAACCACTGTACCCACCGCCGGTAATGGAATAGGATTTGATGGTGGATCCATTACTTCCAGCCGCCCCGTTGATGGTTAGCTTTACCTTGGACTTTGTCTGCACATAAATTCCCCATGTACTTGGCACTTCTCCATCAATCCGGGAAGCAGTCAGGCTGGAAATAGTCGGTTTCACACTGGCAGGAACACTTAGCGTCAGCGTACAGGTTTTAGAGCCGATGTTCGTATTCCCGTTATAAGTGGTACAGGTGATCGTGCAGGTTCCGCTGGTCGCATTCGGGATCTGGCTGGCCAGCGAAAGAGCTGGCGTCCATGATACAGGAGTTGCCGTTGTCTTGGTTGCAATTGTCCCGCTGGTATTTCCAAAGGAATACGTCAGCGTATGCGTAAAGGACGAGGAAGCACGACTGATATTGATCTTCCCGACAGATCCCAGCGTCATGTTCCCGGCGGATACACTGGAGGCACGGGGGATACTGTCCAGCGTAATATTGGCGCTGGCCGTGATCGTTCCGTAGTACGTACCACTTAAGGTAGCCCGGATCTGGAACACTGCGGAAATCGTTAAAGACTTTCCACCATCGCTGGCATGATTGACCGTTCTCGACACGGTTCCCAGAAGGTGTGTCCCCGTGCTGCTGATCGCCGGAGAAGAAAACGTCTGCGCTGATCCGTCAATGGTGCAGGTATTGTCGCTTCGCCCGCTGATATTCAGACTCCAGTCATTCACCAGATACAGCTTACAGGTCACCGTAGACGTATTGGCAGAGACATTCTTGCTCTGCGACCAGTCCACCCGCAGCTTATAGTGGCCGTCCCGGATGGAACCGGAAAAACTGCCGCTGGATGCCATGGTTCTCACCCCTTCCCATCATCAGCGTTTTAAACCGGACCTCTCCATTTGATCGAAAGGTTCCCATTGGTTCTCGGTATAAAATCAAACCACCCCCGGCTTTCATTACCGAGGGATAGCTTGTTGCGGATCTCCGCATTGGTAATCACAAGGCTCTGGTTGGAGATATAGGCAATCTTCTGCCCATTCTCTTTAAAGGCCAGTTCCTCGTTGGATAGTTCTGCTGTGAAGGCGTTCCCGACTTTTCCCAGTTCAATCAAAGCACCTTTAAACCGGATATATTCCTCTAAAAGCAACTGGTTCGTAGAGACATTTTCCTTGATTTCGTCCGTAATCGTAGTGAAATCCATCCGGATTTCTGTGCTGTTCTGGGTAATGCTGGTTTCAAAATCCTTCTGGATCGTCTCCATTTCTGAGCGGGAAATGAATTCCTCCCGGACGGACATATTGATCTGTTCCGAGGTTTTCGTGATCTCGGAGTAGCATTCCCGGATGTTTTCCTCCAAGGAGGCAAGGTCATCCTCATAACCGGAGAAATTCTGGAAGGTTGCCTGACAGCTGGTTATAAGCGCCATGCGATCACCTCCGGTCAGTTGGATACATCACACTGCAGCGTCAGGATACTGTCAATATCCGCTGCGGAAAGGTAAATCACCTTCCCGGCCTTATCAAACTCTGTCGCATGACCATCCTTGTCCTGCGCATACCATGTGTAGGTCAACGACTGTTTCTCTGTCGCAGCCGCCCAAGCCGAGCCGGAATACTTCATCAGCGTAACCGTCTGTGCAGAATGATCCACCTGATACCAGAAGTCACCTTCCTCTGGATTGGACGGAACCGTCTCCGAGATACTGCCGAGCAGCGGATCGACTTCCTTCTGGTTGGTACGGACGATCACATAAGGCACCACACCGCCGAGATTGTTCTTGACCGTAAAACCTCCGATGGAAAGCATCTCCGATACATAAGGGTCGGATTTATCTTCTACCGTGATCACATCCTCATAGGTATTACCCTTATAGGTCATCGTGCAGCGGTAGGACTGGATATTCACGATATCTGCCCCCGATACAGACAGGGTAGAAGAAGTTTCATCACTGATATCCTCCCATTCACCGCCCGTGTATTTCGCCCACTGATAGGTAGCTCCTGTCGTAATCTCAGAAGCGCCGTCATAACCAACCGCTGCCAACGCAAGGCTGCCGGACTGGTTAATGACAACAGTACCTTCCGGTGCATACACGGAGAACACAATCGCATTGGCACCGCTGGCTCCGTTGCTGCCCTTGTTGGATTTTGTCCATGCAAACTTCTTCACAACAGATGCCCCGGACACGGTAAAGGTCAGGTCTATCGTACCATTCAGGACGGTTGCACCTCCAAGGGTCGCATTGGCGGCAAAGGTCAGCACCACCGATCCGGCTCTGGAGGCAGTTGCAGCTGTATTACTCTTGACTGTCACGCCAGAAGGTAACGCCCCTACCGTGCAGGTGCAGGCAACCTGTGAAATTCCCACATACCCCATAAATGGGATTGTGATATCCGTAGCTGCTACTACCATACCGCCGGAGGTACAGGCAATGTTCTGCGCCTCATTCCCAAGGATGACGGAAAGTCCGCCCGTTCCGGCTGCACCCGGTTCGCCCTGGGAGCCATCATAGATCTTCGTGAGGGAAGTCGTATCATAAACATCCGGGTCATTGGTCGCCAGCTTGATCTGGGCCACCCCATTAAAAAAGACAGCATGATCCGGTTTCACTACTAAAGTACCGCCGGAAATGCTGGCGTTGTCCGGAGTCGTGGGATAATCCTTCCATGCCCCGGTGCTGTCCTTATACTGCCATGCCGTAATCGTGACTCCCTGCACCTGTGCCGTCAAAGTAGCCTGCGCCGCCCCGACCAGAGAAGAATTGGCGTCATACTTAAATACATAAGTATCTGCAGCAAGATAGGCCAACCTGGCATTCTCCGCATTGCGGATCAGTGTATAAGTGATGTCAGCGGAGATGTTGACGGTATTCTTTGTCTCCGAGTCGTAATAGCTGATATAGCAGAGGTAGGTGAGCATCCCAGAAGTGGCTGCCGCCAACTTGTTGGCATTGACCGTTAGAACGCCTTTAGAGACACTCTCCCCGGAGGTCAGCGCTGCCTCCGCTCCGTTTCCCTCCTTCCGTTTCCACGAGATCGTTAGCCCCGATGCGTCCAGCGCCAGGTTGGTCTGGTCGAGAAATACCACCGGGGTAAGGGTCAGGGGTGTGCTGGCCCAGTCCGGCGCATAGGTATGGGGCAGCACGTTGGGATCTTCAATCTGAGACTTTGGCAGATTGGATGTGATATAGGCCGACAGTTTCCTCTGGTCCGTAATATCTACAAAGGTCTGCTGGCTGGAAGTTAATACAGTAGGCATATCGATTTCCTCCTTCTTAAATCGTGATTTCACAATAGAACGATGCGTTGTCGGTCACATCTTCCGTAGTAACCGTGATGGATTTCATGCCCGTATGGGAACTGTCCCAGTCGGCATCAAGGTCTTCCCGGCCGGAATTCCGATGCCAGACAAAGCTGCTGGCCGGAAGGGTATCCGTGATTTCCTTGTCCCACGAATACACCCGGCAGCGAAGGATGCTGCGCTGCCCCTTATCCCGGAAGATGTTCACCCCATCCACCACCAGTTCCGTCCGGTACATCTTTTGTGCATTGATCTGATCGACTTTTCCCGTAATCACCTCGATCTTGGAGGTCTGCCCTAACAGATCATCTTCAATAGAAGTGATATTCTGGTCTTGCTTCGCAGACTCAGAGGTTAGCCGGACACCTGCAGCCCCTATCGTGATGGTGTTGCCGGAAGGGTCAAGATAGTCCCGTGTGCGGCTCAGGCAGAGGTATGTTCCGTCAATCCCGTGCGGTTTAGAAATGCAGCGCACATACATCCTTGCCCGGATATCCCCGATATCTGCACCCGTATCGGACTCATCCACGATGGTCAGTTCCATGCTGGTGACGCCTTTGGCCAGTTCTGCGATCCGAGCCTTGGCTTTGCGCAGCAGGTTTCCCGCCAGTGTCACATCCTCCCAGACTTCGGTCGTCCAGATCCAGCCGATCTCTTTCACTGCTTCTTCATCGTACACGTAGTTTTTTCCATCGTTCACCGCTGTAATATCCAGCCGGGTGTCCGTCTCGGTTTCGTTGCCCTCCTCATCCGTCTCCGTCAGCTTCGCCCCCAGCGGGATCAGCGCCGTTACCCGCTCCGTGTGGTCACGGGTGATCTTCAGATCCGTCAGGTTCTTGCCAAACTCCACGGTCTGCAGCGAGCGGTCCGGAAAATCCTCCAGATAATCCAGCACCTTCCCGTCTTCCGTATAACGCACCTGTAAGTACCCGCCATGTGTCTTGACCAGCTTGTCCTGTATGGCGTCCAGCGTCACAGAATAGTCGGAATTGCTGTAGCTGATATAATCGTTGTTATCCGTCACTGTCACCGTACCAAGGGTAAACTGCTTCTTTTCCTCCACGGCAGCGTTATGCACAGAGAGGAACTGCTCCAGCAGGCCACGGAGCGGCCCCTGATAGGAAAATGGAGGCTGCATGGTGTCCTTCAGATACGCAAGGCAGGACTCGCACGTCCATGTGTGGGTGTTATAAAAATCCGTGCCGTCATCCAAAGCCCGCCCCTCAAAGACCGTGAGATCATCCTTCTTGCAGACAATGGTCGAAGCCATCGGCTGAATCGCAGAAAGATAGGGATGGTTGAACGGGGCAGAGAGGGTCAGGCTGTCGATATTCTCCGCATCTTCCTGCACCTTTGCCTCCGTAATGGAAAGCTGGGACAGATGGGGATGGTAAAACAACTGCCCATCCACAAACACTCGAAATAAACTCATAGGCGTCCCTCCCGGTACCGGAAGGTGGTCGTGCCTTCTCCCGTAATGCTGACCGAGTTCTGCCCTTCCTGCAGTTCCAGTTCCGGGAACGTCCACGTCCCGGCACTGACGGATTTTCGGAATACATCTTCACCGATACTCCAGCTCAGTGCTGTTTCTACTGTCGTGACTACCGTAGGTACGACCGGCATGTAGTCATTGTTCAGGATCGCAGTGCCGCCTCCCGTAATAGAAACTTCTGTTTCTTCCGTGTGATACCGGTAGGCATCCCCGTCTGAACAGGACAGCACCATCTGCCCCTTCCCAGTAAGGGGATCATAGGCTGGTTCCAATTCCAAGGTACCAACGGCATATAGCTCCGGCTCCTCACTAAGAATCACGTGGCACAGCTGCCCGGCATAGAGATTGGCAAGAACATCCTTCATCTGATTAAACTTTTCCCGGCTCCCTAACATGGACAAGGTAATCGAAAAGCTCCGGGGCTGGTAGGATACCCGCCCAAGAGCCTCAGTAAAACGGATCGGAGCATTGCGCCCCGGTACCACAACCGTATTGGTCTGTGACTGCGGCGTTGGAAAGTCAATCTCCTCCCGGAGCCAGCCTATCGCAAACATCCACAAATCATTGACTTTCACATCTGCCCTCATAGACTCAGCCTCCTTTGCAGTTTCTGTGTTTTTCCAAGGCCGCTGTCAATGGCGGGGAGCAGATGCCCCACCAGCGTCCCGTCATCCAGATACAGTCCCTTGCAGCTGTTTTCCGCAATGATTGCCAGATATTTCTCCAAAGCACTGGTATTCAGATAGCTGGAGATCATCTGATCCAGCTGCTGGTAAAAGCCTTTGAGCGGAAGAACCGCTTCCCGGCCAGCCTCACCACCCGCCATCAGGCTGCTGCCATTCATGCCAAAGATGGTCGGTTTCGTTAGGATACCGCCTTCCTTATACCAGTCAATCGACAGGTGGGGAACACTCGGCGGAGCAAGGGATAACTTACCCGTGATCTTGAAATGCGGCAGTTTGATCTTCGGCAGCTCCAGCTTCATGCCGGAGAAGAAGCCGCTGATCTTATCCACGATCCCTTTGATCGTATTCTTTGCCGCTTCAATCGGCTTCGTGATGGCGGTCTTAATCCCATTCCACACTGTGGTGGCGGTACTTTTGATTCCGTTGAATACGGAAGTCACGGTACTCTTTACCGCATTAAACACACTGGAAACCTTGCTCTTAATTCCATCAACCACGGTTGAAATGACCGACTTGACGCCATTCCAAACCGAAGAAGCTACGGACTTAATGGCATTAAAGACAGAGGTCACTGTATTTTTGATGGCGTTCACCACTGCGGATACCTTGCTGCTGATGGCGTCCCAGATCGAACTGATGACGTTACGGATCGCTCCCATGATGCTGGAGATCACACCGGAGATGGCCGACAGCACGGAACTGACCGTATTTTTAATACTGTCCCATACAGAAACAACGATGTCTTTGCAGTTCTCCCATATAAACCGGAAAGGCAGCGTGATGATGTCCACGGCTCCCTGAATGATGGAGCCAAGCAGCATCACTGCGGTCTGCACCACGTTGCAGATGCCGTTCCAGACATTCTGCAGGTGTGTCCAGAGGTTTGAAAACCACGTTTTCACACTCTCGATCATGGTGCCGATCCCTGTGCAGATGGTATTCCACAGGTTTCCAAACCACTCCGTGATGGCACCCCAGTTCTGGATGATGGCGATAATCCCGGCAATGGCTGCCGCTACCGCCGCAATCACGGCAATGATCGGTAGGAGGGAGATATTCAATGCACCTACCGACACCGCCAAGGCCGCAATCACCGGAGTCAATGCCGTAAAGGCTGCCAGCAAAGCGCCAAGAATGACGATAAAGTTCTGCACCGGTCCCGGCAGCTGCGCAAACCATCCGCTCACCGTCTGGATCACACTGACCAGTGGCGGCAGGATCGTATTGGCGATCTCCGCCAGCTTTTCTCCCAGAGGGACAAGGGACTGCTGCAGCTTTCGGGTGTTGGACTCCATCTCCTGCATGGGCGTGGTCGTTGCATCAAACAGGCCCTGTGCGGAACCCTTCACGCTATCATAGGTACTTCCTACCGAGGTCAGGGACGTGATGAATTTCAGGTTCCCGTCCTCGGCCATCGTACCAAAGGCCAGCGCCGCAAGGTTTAAGGCTTCCTGCTGGTTCGTACACCCGGCAATATCCGCCACGATGGAGTCAATCACCTGTTTCTGCGTAGCTCCGCCATTCTGCCATGAAGTAAATAACTCCTGTGTCTTTGTGGAGAACATCCCGATGGATTCCCCGATAGTGCCGTCAACCAGACGGGTAGTGACCTCGTTAATAGCATCATTAACCTTGTCGAGGTTGTATGCGCCATTCTTCAAGCCATTGTCCAGAAGCTGGAAGTATTCAGAAGCAGAATATCCCGCCTGTGCGAATTTCCCGGCATATTCAGATAGGTTATCGCCCAGTTCATTGGTCTTATCCAGACCGTTCTGGGTACCCACCACGATATAATCCATGGCTTCCTGTGCCGTCAGGCCATACTGCTGCATCAGGGAATTGACACCCCGGAGGGTCTCGTTCATATCAATCCCGTACAGTTCCTCCAGCGTGATCGCCTGCTGGGTCAGATTGGTCAGATCCGTTTCGCTCAAATCGCCAAGGTTCTTTTTGACCATCAGAACCGCATTGGCCACGGCATCCATGCTTTCCCCAACACCAGAGGAATAGACGTTCTTGATCACGGAGGCGGATTGCTCGGCGGCTTTTCCGGTCTCACCAAAGTAAGCGTTGACCTTGGTGACGGCATTTTCCGTATCCGAGTAGGCATCCAGTGCCTTATCCCCGATTTCCTGTATCTTATCGCCCACGGCAGACAGCTGATCCGCTGCCTGCATCAGCGCAGCGCCTTTCGTGTTTTCAGCAATCTGGCCCACATCGTCCGCTGTATTTTCCGCAGCGTCTCCAGCCTCTCTTAACTGCTGGATCAGGTTTTGGATCGCCTGCCCGTCATCCACCGTGTCCAGAGCGTCCGTCAGCTGGCGGATATCGGCTTTCCCTCCTGTGGCAGACTTTCCGATCTTCTCAAGGGCCGTCCGCAGCTGGTCAGAATTCGCCGTACCATTTTTAATCGCAGAGGTCAGCCGACTGCCAAGGACATCCGCATAGTCATCGACTTCCGTTCCCGTAGCAGCAAACAGTTTTTCCAGCCGTGCAGTATTCTGGGAAAGGGCATCCTGCTCTGTCTGCAAATCGGAAAGGTCAGCCTTATATTTGTTCAGCTTTCCACGGGTTTCCTCAATCTCCCGCTGGAACGCCTGATACTTATCCGCCCCAATATCCCCACGGGCAAAGGCTGCGACCACCTGCTCCTGTGCGGCTTCCAGAGCCGACAGTTTTTCTTCCGTCTGGCTTATCGCCTGAGCCAGCAGTTCCTGCTTCTGCGCCACCAGCACCGTATTGGAAGGATCGAGTTTTAGCAGACGGTTTACATCATTTAAGGCAGACTGCGTTTTCGTGATAGAAGAATTGACGCTCTTCAGCGCCTTATCAAGCCCTGTGGTATCGCCACCAATCTCAACTGTGATACCCTTAATCCGGTTCGCCACAACCCTCACCTCCTTAAAAATGGGCATGAAAAAAGCCCGGATTGCTCCGAGCATGAAAAAAGCACCGATTATTTCTAACCGATGCCTATGTAACTATTTCGTTCTTATTTAATCTTCTTTACAAACTGAAATTTGATTTGCCTATTTTCTTAAAATCTCATGTGGAGCTTCTATTTCATTTGCCAAGGTATGCTCTGTTAATTCTGACATCAATTTCAATTTTTTATTAATCAATGGTCGCATACAATTAGGAACATGTTCCTGATGCGCTCTGTGGATTGCTACACATTCCTTACAGTTTCCGTGATAACGACAGGCTTTCAGGCAAGGACAGTGATCTTTGTCTTTATACTCCTTACGAAATTCCGCTGCAAATTCTTCTTGCAGTCTCAGCCCCTCGACACGGTTTCCCTTATGAAATTCTACCATTGCATCCAGTTCTTTCTGGTTCCCTTCAATCTTCATGTTATTATAGCGCCTCCATTTCAACTATTCCTCATTTTCTGATAAATTCCAATTTCTCAGTTAAAATTTCTATACCCCTTGAAAACACTGGTGTTTCCAGCGTTTTCGCCAGCTCGATTTGGCCCTTTTCCCTTATTTTTTCTTGCGAGA
>OMGA01000508.1_pt1 | contig 16484 bp, 10 predicted proteins | sample 1674211 | NCBI WGS metagenome assembly OMGA01 (sample SAMEA103958152, study PRJEB25191) | human gut metagenome | biome: human-associated habitat [ENVO:00009003]; feature: intestine environment [ENVO:2100002]; material: feces | place: Germany | collected 2013/2015
TCGACCGCTTGAGCCCCAAGATCGGGTGCCCGGGGAAGCTTTACAGGAGACCGTTGTCCTGGAGGACCTTCCTAATAGCCTCGACGTTCTCGCCGGTCATGGCCTTCACCGGGCGCGGCATGGTCGGGCTGTCGAAGATACCCATGAGGTTCATAGCGGTCTTGAAGGCGCCGACGCCACCGGCATAGCCCTGGACGCCCGAGGTGACATCCCAGATGTGCGAAATCTCATTGAGGCGGTCCTGCTCGGCCTTGACGGTAGCCCAGTCGCCGGCCTGAGCGGCCTTCCACTGACGCACGTAGCCCTCGGGCTCAACGTTGGCGAGACCCGGGACGGAACCGTCGGCGCCACCGAGGTAGGCACCGTCGACAACAACCTCGTGACCGGTGAGGATGCTCATCGGGTGACCGTTCTTCTCGTTCTCCTGAACGAGGTAGCGGAACGAGATGTCATCACCCGAGGAATCCTTGACGCCGGCCAGAACGCCCTCGGCACCGAGCTTGGCAAGGAGCTTCCAAGGGAGCTTGGTGTGGACACACACGGGAATGTCGTAGGCGAAGATGGGCAAGTCGAGTTCCTCATGCAGGATGCGGAAGTGCTCCTCGACCTCGGTCATGCCCTGCAGGGCATAGAACGGGCAGGTGGCGACAAGCGCATCGGCGCCCAGCTCCTGAGCGACCTTACCATGCTCGATCATGCGCTCGGTCTCGGTATCGATGATGCCGACCAGAACAGGCACGCGGTGGTCGACGATGCGCACGGCCTCGGCGACAATCTGGCGACGGCGCTCGTCGGTGGAGAAGACGACCTCGCCCGAGGAGCCCAGGAAGAACAGGCCATCGACGCCGGCATCGATCATGCGGTTGATGCTGCGCTCAAAGGAGGCAACATCGAGCTGGTGGTCTTCGGTATCGGGAACAACGACGGGAGGGATAACGCCGGTGAATTTCTGAGTTGCCACAAGAATCTCCTTAGTTGTCTGGCGGGCGACCCTATGCCGCCCACTCTTGTTGGCAGTGTCCAGGCCGTCTAGGCCAAAGAACACGAGTAGAACGTTTGGTTAAAGAAGTCGACGACTTCGTTTTCGAACGCATTGATGCGCTCGTGAGCGTATTTGGCATAAATGATATGCCTTCGGTCACACTCAAGACCGTTGAATACGGCAAACTGACCCTTGGGATCGCTCACGGCGTCCATAAGCGATGTGCCCATGAGCACCGATCCGCGCACCCGAGACGACAGCGCCTCGAGGCCGCCAGGAAGCGGATTGGCAACCGCCGTGCAGGCGAGACCCCGCTCGTCCAGAGCAGAAACCGCCAGCGCGACTCCGCCGCCAAGGCCCTCGCCCCATGCAAAGATGCGGTCGGGGTCCATGCCATCAAGATTGCGCGCAACCTTCGCCAACGCGCAGCCCCAACGGACGCGCTCGACAAAAGCGGGCGAAGCAATCCCCCGCTGCAGGTCGTCCGTACCAGCAACACCGTCATCCAGCGCGAGGACGGCATATCCCATGGCGGCAAACCTCGTCATGTGATGCCAGCCGCGCACAGGCCGATCGATGTCGTGGAACATCAGGCACAGCGGCACGCGCTCAGATACTCGGGCACGACCAACAGGCTCAATCAAACGAGCGTGGACCGCATGGTTACCGAGCTCAAAGGAAACCTCCGAGTAACGGGCGCAGGGGTTAACAAAGTCAATCGCCGTAATGGCCAGGCCTTGAGTCTCAAGATTCGAAGCGCATGTCTCTAAATCAGAAACAACTGCTTGGACATCACCGTGCCAGTCCCGATATTCTGCGAGCCTTGACGAAACCGTTCCAGGAATTCCCACGAGCCCGGGGACTATCAGCTCATCGATATTGCTCTCGCACTTAGACATGAGCCTCCCCTCCCTTGCAGAAAAACGGAATGATCAAATCATCAAAGTCCTGAATCTCCTCGTGGCCAAAGCCCTCAAAAAACTCATGACGCTTGTCGCAGGACAGGTTGTTGTACACCGCAAACTGCGTTGCCGGCGGACAGACGATATCGGCCGTGCCCGTGCCAAACAGCACGGGGCACTTGACCATGGGGGCAAAATTCTTGGAATCGAAGTACGCCAGCTTGGCATAGGCTTCGTCAATACGAGTCGAGTCCTCGTCAAACCAGCGAGACCAATAGCGCAGGCCCTCGTAGGCAATGTCGTCTGCATCCAAATCCCAGACTAGGCGGAAATCTGACAGGAAGGGATAGAGGATGGCGGCGCGATTGATAAGCTCGCTGTTAAGCGCGCAGGTCGCAATACCCAAACCGCCGCCCTGCGATGCGCCATTCACATACACGCGGGTAAGATCGATGCCCTCGAGCTCGCGAACGATACGGCATAGAATGCGGATATCCTGATGTAGACGGACATAGTAGAGGTTGGCCGGGTCGCCGTCGATGCCGGCGACGATATGCCCGGCAACCGTTGTGCCCTCAAATCCACCAATGTCCTCGGAGGGGCCTCCTTGGCCAGGACAATCGAGAGCAATGAGCGCCATGCCCATGCCCGCAAACGACGCCTGCTCAAACCAGCTGCGGCTTGCACCCGGATACCCATGGAACTGAAGTACCAATGGCACAGGCTCGTCCGAGACGGGTTTAAGGTACTTGGCATGCAGGCGTGCACCACACATGCCGGTATACCAGAGGTCGAAAAACCGACAGGTCGCGGAATCCGCAACCGAAGCCGCCTCAATCTCGTAGTCGAGCTCGACAGCGTCGGCCTCGGCCATGCGGTCCTTCCAAAAGAGATCGAAATCCGATGGACGGGGCATAGCGCCTCGATATTCACCAAATTGCTGTTGTAGCTCCTGAGCACTTGGCATGGCTCGTGAACCCAGCCTTTCGAAATCGCAACGGAGGTGCGCCCGGCAAGGGAACCGGGCGCACGGGAGGGAAAGCGAGGCTACTCGCCGAGCTTGGGATGCAGCAGCGACGGCGCAGCGCCGAGCAGCATCTTGGTGTAGGGGTCCTGAGGGTGTTGGAAGACCTGCTTGGCCTCGCCCTGCTCGACGATCTTGCCACCATTCATAACGATGATGTCGTCAGAGATATAGCGGACCGTCTGGATGTCATGGCTGATGAACACCATGGCCAGGCCGAGCTCCTTCTTAAGGTCGGTCAGCAGGTTCAGAATCTGCGCGCGGACCGAAACGTCCAGAGCCGAGGTGGGCTCGTCGGCGATGATGGCATCGGGGTTCAGCGAAAGGGCACGGGCAATTGCGACGCGCTGGCGCTGGCCGCCCGAAAGCTGGCCGGGAAGAACCTCGGCGGCGGAGCTGGGCAGACCGGTGAGCTCCAAGAGCTCCTTGACGCGCTTCTCCTGCTCGGCCTCGGTACCCAAGTTGTGGACGCGCATGGGGTCGAGCAGTTGCTCGCGAACGACCATGCGGGGGTTGAGCGCCGTGGCCGGGTTTTGAAACACGACCGAGATGACGCGACCCATGTGGCGACGGTCCTCGGCGGTACGTTTGGTAACGTCCTTGCCCTTAAAGTAGACCTTGCCGCTCGTGGGGGCCTGCAGGCCGCACATGACGTTGGCGGTGGTGGACTTACCGCAACCGGACTCGCCGACGATGCCGATCGTCTGACCGGGCATGAGCTTAATCGTTACACCCTGGACGGCGTGAACCAGGTTGGGGTGCAGAATCGAGCCGGTACGGGTCCTAAAGGTGACGTGGACGTCATCAAGGAAGATGATCGGCTCGACGCCGTTGACTGCGGTCTCGCTCATCTACATCACCTCCGCGTGAGGGGTCAAACCATTTGCCTTGAGCACCTCGTCGGGGAGCTCGGAATAGAAGTGCTCGGTGCCGGGCACGCGCTTGAAGACCGGACGGGTGTCCAGGCCAATACGCGGATGGCTCGAGCGGGGCGCGAAGCGATCGCCCTTGGGGAAATCGCGCGGACTCGGAACGGCGCCGGGCACCTGGTGCAGGCGGCCCGAACCGCTCTCGATGGACAGGACGGAACCCAGAAGGCCCCGGGTGTACTCGTGAATCGGGTTGGTGAGCAGCTCCTTGGTGGGCGCCTGCTCGATAACCTGACCGGCGTACATAACCGTGATGTTATGGGCAACCTCGGCGACCAGCGCCAGGTCATGCGAAACGAAGATCATGGCAAAGCCTAGCTTGGCCTGAAGGTCGTTAAGCAGCTTGATGACCTGCTTCTGGACGGTAACGTCCAGAGCGGTCGTGGGCTCGTCGCAGATGACCAGCTTGGGGTCGCGGGTAAGGGCCATAGCGATCAGAACGCGCTGACGCTGACCACCGGAAAGCTCATGCGGATAGCTCTCGAGCGTACGCTTGGGGTCGAGGCCCACGAGCTCCAGGAGCTCCTCGGCGCTACGGGTGCCGCCACGCTTGGTGAGCTGCTTCATCTGGGCGGAAATGAGCATGGAGGGGTTGAGCGAGGACAGGGCGTCCTGATAGACCATGGCGATATCGGTACCGCGCAGGCCGAACCACTCCTTCTTGCTCATCTTGAGCAGGTCGCGGCCTTCCCAGAGAACCTCACCGGAAAGATGCTCGTCATCGTCGGTCAGGCCCATGATGGCCAGCGTGGTGATGGACTTACCGCAGCCGGACTCACCGACCAGGCCCATGGTCTGGCCAGGACGGACGTCAAAGTTGACGTGGTCGACGACGTTGATATCACCGTGGTGCTCAAACTGGATGCAGAAATCACGGACCGAAAGGATCGGCTCAACGGACTCATCGGGCACATGGCGGTCGTTACGCTTGAGTTCGACATCACGCAGAGCGCCAAGACGGGCGGACAGGGACTGAGCCTGCTCCTTGTAAGCGCGAACGGGGTCGGAGACCAGCAGGTCGGCCTCACGGCGCTTGGAGGAGTCGGTCGGATCCAGGGCGGCGGAGGGAGCAGCGGCCATGGCGTCGGTAATGCCCTCGGAGAGGATGTTGAGCGCCAGGCAGGTGATCATGATGGCCAGGCCCGGGAACAGCGCCTGCCACCAACGGCCAGCGAGCACGCCACCGCGAGCATCGGCGAGGATGTTGCCCCAGGTAGCGGTGGGCTCCTGGATACCAGCGCCGATGAAGGTCAGCGAGGCCTCGAAGATGATGGCGTCGGCGACCAGGGTAACGGTGAAGACCATGATCGGGGCGATGCAGTTACGCAGAACATGCTTGATCAAAATCCACGGAGCCTTGGCGCCGGAAACGATGACCGCGCGAACATAGTCCTCGCCGTACTCGGACACGATGTTGGCGCGCACGATACGGGCAATCTGCGGAGTGTACATAAAGCCGATGGCGAAGATGATCGACGGCACGGAATTGCCCAGGATGGAGACGAAGACGGCAGCAAGGGCGATGCCCGGGATGGACATGATGATGTCCAGGATGCGCATGATCGCCTCGGAAACGGACTTGCGCGAAACTGCCGCGAGGGCGCCCACGACCGAGCCGCAGACCAGAGCCATGGCAGTGGCGCCAAAGCCGATGATCAGCGAGTAACGACCACCGTAGAGCATGCGCGACAGAATGTCGCGACCCTTATCGTCGGTACCGAAGATAAATCCATTGCCGGGAGCCTGGCGAGCAGTGAAAATCTCGACCGGGCTATAGGGGGCAAGAAGGGGCGCCAGAATCGCGGTCAGGGCGACCAGCACCAGCACGACGGCGGCAATCTTAGAAGACAACGTCATCTTCTTCCAGCCACCGAGCTTGAGCCCCTTGGAGGCAGCTTTCTCGAGCTGCTCGGTTTGCTTCTCTCGAATCTTTACCATAATCTACACCGTCCTGATGCGCGGGTTGATGAGCAGGTAGAGCATGTCAACCACGATGTTGATGATGATGAAGGCAAGAGCAACGACGATAACGACGCCCTGAACCAGGTTCGCCTCGTTGCCCTGAACGCCCTGCAGGATCGCAGTACCCATGCCGGGGAGGTTGAAGATGACCTCGATGACGACGGCACCGCCCATAAGGTAACCGATCTTAAGACCGAGGGTGGTGACCGGGGTGATCAGCGCGTTGCGCAAGACGTTGATGCCGACGACGACCTTCTCGGGAACGCCGGCGCCGCGAGCCATACGGACATAGTCCTTATCGAGCTCCTCAACCATGGCCGTACGCACGATACGAGTCATCTGGCCCGTCAGCGGGAATGCCAGAGCGATAGCGGGCATAATCATACGTCCCAGATAGCCAGCCGGGTTGGTGGTGAAGTGAGGCAGAGCACCGGACGCCGGGAGCACCTTAAGGTAGGAAGAGAACAGCAGAATCAACAGAACGGCAAGCCAGAACGACGGGGTTGCCAAGCCGGCGATGGAAAAGACGCGGATCACTTGGTCCGGCCATTTATCGCGATACAGTGCCGCGATGACGCCGAGCAAAAATGAGACGACCGCGCCGATGGCAAGGCCGATGAAGGTCAGCTGCATCGTGACGGGCAGGGCCGTGGAGATGCGCTTGGCAACGGAGTTGCGAGCAGCACCATAGGTGCCCATGTCACCATGGATCAGATCGCCCATGTAGCGCACGTAGCGCACGGGCCAGGGGTCGTCCAGACCATACTTCTCATGGTACTCGGCAACCGCCTCGGGCGAGGCACCGTCACCCAACGCCGTATAGGCGGGGTCGGTCTTGGAGAACGACATAAGGAAGAACACCAGGACGGTGACGCCCAATGCCATGATCGGCAGCGCCACGAGACGCCTTCCAATCAAACGTAGAAAGTTGTTCACGTTCTCTCCCCTTTCTTTTGTCGGTAGGACCAACTGGTATATGAGTATGGATACTCATTACAAGACCCGAGCGACATCGAGGCCGCCCGGGTCTTTGTTTCAACTATGAGGACGTTGCCTTACGACCGACGCCCCACATATGACTCAAGCGAGTCTTACGCCTTGACGGTCGCGACGCCCCTGAAGGACATGCTCGTCGTGCCGATGCCCTTGAAGCCATCGAGGGCCTCGCCGTTGGGCGCAGTGGACGGATCGTCCCAGGAAGCGGAGACGGTCTTGACGTGGACAACGGGGTACAGAACAGCGTTGTCGGCGATGATGTCGAAGCACTCGTTCCACTTCTTCTGCTGCTCGTCGCCCTCGGCGGCAAGAGCCTCGTCCATGAGACCGTGGAGCTTCCCCCACTCAGCGGAATCCTTCCACGGGCAACGGGTCTGCATCCAGACGTTGTCACCGTACCACCAGTTGAGCAGCAGGTCGGGGTCAGCGCCGAAGCAGGAAGGATCGCCAGGGGCAAGGAGGATATCGTAGGCCTCGCCGCCGTCGATGGCAGCGTAGGTGGCCGGCGAGGTATCGGTCTGGATGGTCACATCGAAGCCGAGAGCGTCGAGGTCGTTCTTGACCTGGGCGGCCATGCCCTTGATCTGCTCGTTGTCGGTGGTGCGCAGGGTGATGGCGCCCGGGGTGATGCCAGACTCTTCGATGAGCTTCTTGGCCTTCTTGGCGTCAGTCTTGTACACCGTGGAAGCCTCATGATAGTTGGTGAAGCTCTTGGGCAGGTAGCAGCTGGCAGCGGTGGCAAGGCCGGCGAAGGTGTTGCTGACCATCTTCTCGGTGTCGAGCGCATACATGACAGCCTGACGGACCTTGACGTTGTTCCAAGGCTCCTTGGCGACGTTGAACATGATAAAGCGGGTGCCGAAACCCTGAACGTTATCGATCTTGCAGCCGGCGCTCTCAAGCTGGTCGACGGCGTCAGCGGTGACGAGCTCCATAACGAGCGTGGAGCCCTCCTGCTGAGCGGTAACGCGAGCGGTGGGGTCGGTCAGGATGCTGTACTGGATCTTCTTATCCTCGGCAGCATACTCACCGTTGTACTCAGGATTGGGAACCAGGGTAATCTCGGTATCGGAGATAGAGTCGTACATCCAGGGGCCGGAACCGATCGGCTGCTTGGCGCGATCCTCCTCGGACTGGGTAGCCGGGGTAACGCGGATGATGGCCAGACGATCCTTGAGCAGGGAGAAGTTGGGGACCTTGGTCTTGACCGTCACGGTGCTGGCGTCCTTGGCCTCGATGGACTCGAAGGGCTGGAAGAACGGAGCATAGGTAGCGGAAGCAGCGCAAGCGGTGTAGGAAGCGACGACGTCGTCAGCAGTGACCTCGGTGCCATCGGAGAACTTGGCGCCCTTGCGGATGGTGACCTCGAAAGTGGTGTCGTCCACGGACTTAGGATCGTCGGTGGCGAGCTCGTTGAAGGTGCTGTAGTCGTGGTAATCGATGCCGTAAAGACCCTCGACGACGTGCCAGTTAGCGCCCAGGCCCACAGCGGAGCCGGTGCTGGCGGGGTCAAAGCTGGACGGAGCGTAAGCGGAACCAGCGGTGATCACGCCGCCGCCACGGTTGGCGGAATCGGTGGAACCGGAAGCGGAACCTTCGTCGCTAGAGGTGCCACCGCAGCCAGTGAGACCAAGCCCTGCGACAGCAGCGACGCTGCCGGTGAGGCCGAGGAACGAACGCCTGGACATACCCTTGTTGATGATGGCCATGTCTTCTCCTATCAATAGAGAATCTTACCCGGGAGCACCTAGACTTGCCCCCGCGCAACTTGCGGACGATATATACCTTACCTACCGACGGACCCAACTGAGGTGCCGCGCTCGGCGACCGATACATACATACGCTTGAACGGTATTTACTACCGTTCACCGAATTCATTGACAAACGATTCGCCAGACAGTATGTATCGACGAGGTGAGATATCAGTCTTCGTCAACCCGCAGGATAGCAGGGTTATTCACCATGGTTAGTCAAACGTTTTAGCGTTAATAAAACCCGAAATCAGGAGGTAATCGCCGCGAAATAAATGATTGAAAATCAGCCAATCATGTATATCAGTTGTTTAGAAGCGCGTTTAGTTTTCGGAACGGCTGGCCGATGCCTGGGCGCGCTCGGCATTCCATGCAACAAGTGCCTCGTGGACCGCTTTGGCGACATCGGCCGGAACGCCTCGAACTTCCGCAATCTCCTGCTCGCTTGCCGCGCGCAAACGCTTCATCGAGCCAAAATGGCGCATAAGGGCACGTTTTCTGGTGGGTCCCACGCCTGGAACGTCATCGAGTACCGAAACCGTCATGGCTTTATCGCGCAACTCGCGATGGAACGTGATGGCAAAACGGTGCGATTCATCGCGAACCTGTTTAATTAGATAGAGCGAAGCAGACCCGGTCGGCAGCACGACGGGAGTCTCGTCCCAAGGCACGAAAACTTCCTCATCGGCCTTCGCCAAGCCACAAACCGGTATATCGAGCCCAAGAGCCTCAAGTTGCTTGATCGCAGCGGTCAATTGCGGCTTACCGCCATCGACAACGAGCAAATCGGGGCGCGAGCCAAAGCGCTCGTCGACCATGCGCTCGGGAGCATAGCGTCGTCCCAAAACCTCGGACATCGACACGAAGTCGTTTGCCTCGTCCAATTCGGCCTGAATTTTAAAACGACGGTACTGGCTCTTGTCGGCGCGTCCGTTGGTAAACACCACCATCGAGGCGACCGTAAAGGTTCCATGCAGCGTCGAGATATCGAAGCACTCGATGCGCAACGGCGGCGCAGGCAGCGCCAGCGCACTTTCGAGCTCCAGGAGCGCCTGATTGGTGCGATCGTCAGCATACCCCGTGCGCATCATGTAGCGCATGAGGGCATGGCGCGCATTTTTGGAAGCCATATCGAGCAGGCGGTGCTTTTCGCCGCGCTGCGGCCTATGGAGATGGCAAGAGCGCTCGCGCTTGCCCGCAAGCCACTCCCCCAACGCTTCGGCATCCTCAAGCTCGACAGAGAGATTGATCTCGGCTGGAATATCAGCCGTCTCGTCGTAATAGCGCTTAAGAAAGCCCGATTGAAGCTCTTCCTCGTCGACATCCAGGCCTTTATCGAGGATGAACTCACAAGTTCGAACCGTTCGGCCCTCGCGAACGACAAAGACACAGGCGGCAGAGATAGTCTCTTCGCGATAGAAGCCGATGACGTCGATATCGACGCTCGATGGAAAAACGACCTGTTGACGATCGTCCAGGCCCCTAATGACTTCCAGACGACGCTTGACGCGCGCCGCACGCTCAAAATCGAGTGCCTCGGCTGCCTCCGTCATCTCGGACGTAAGCTCGTCGACGACATCCTTGCGATGGCCCGACAAAAAGCGCTCGACACGCTTGACGTTCTTGGCATAGTCGGCAGGGGAAATCGCGCCGACACACGCCCCCGGCCCACGGCCGACATGATAGTCAAAGCAAGGCCGTCCGTTTTGCGCGCAAATCATATTAACGATATCTTCTTCGCCCTTGTGGGACTCGACGATACGGCGGCATCGACGCCACTCCGCACAAGAAGCCGAGCAAATGGGGATGACCTTACGCAGCGTATCGATAGTCTCACGCGCCGCACGGCTGTCGGTATAGGGACCAAAATAGCGCGTGCCGGGCTTATGGCGCTCGCGCGTGTATTTAATAGCGGGAAATAGATCGCTTTTGGTGATAGCGATAAAGGGATAGCTCTTATCGTCCTTAAGGTCGACATTAAAGTACGGATGGTACTGACCGATCAGATTGCGTTCGAGTACCAATGCCTCGTGCTCGGTCTCAACGACGATATAGTCGAAACTCGCCACCAGCTGCATCATAAGTGGGATCTTCTGACGCTCATCTTGCAGCGTTACGTATTGGCGCATGCGGGCGCGCAGGTTTTTCGCCTTACCCACATAGATGACATCGCCCTTGGCATCTTTCCAAAGGTAACATCCGGGCTGCGTGGGAACGCGCGAAACCTGTTCGGCAAGCGTTGGAATGTTATCGTGACCCGCCACGTTTACCTACTTGCGGCGAAGCAGCGAGGAGACCTCGGGCACCTTAAAGGCGATGGCCAGGCCAAAGGTGACGGCGAGCGAGACGATGCCCGCAACGCAAACATAGCCCAAGGTAATCAGAATCGAGCCGCCGAGCGCGCCGAAAAAGTGCTCAAGCGCCCACATGACACCGGCACCCGCAGCCGCACCCAGGCCTCCAAGCAAAAGGCCAAAGAAGCTGCCATGCAGAATAGATTTGACCTGAAGGCCATGCAGGCGACGGCGCAGCCACCACAGCGAGCAGCCAACCAAAATCACGTAGTCGACGACATACGAAAGTGCGATCGCAGGCATACCATAGCCAAGCACCACGCCAAACAACAGCACCGAACCGACCTGCCCAATGGTGGAATAAAGACAATAACGACCGAAGGGCTTCATATCGAGCAAGGCCGAGAAGCTCTTCTGCATAAGCACAACCGCTCCGTAAAGTGGCAACGAAGGAGCCTGGTAAATAAGGAACTCCGACACCAACGCAACACCAGACTCATCGAACTTGCCAGTGCAATAGATCATATTGAGCGGGCGGGCGAAGACGATCAAATACAGCGCAAATGGAATCAGGAAGAAGAGAATCTGAGCAACGCCGTTCGAGATGCCGCTGCGAACACTATCGTAGTCTTGCTCCTGAGCATCATGCGAAAGCTCGGTATAGAGCGCCGTCGAGAGCGAGACGGCGATTAGAGCATAAGGCAGGGTATACCACAGGCGCGCGTAAGCAATGACAGAAGGTCCGGTCTCGGGCTGCACCACCAGCGCAGAGGCATTGATAATGGAGGTCTGGACAAACGTGCACACCGTGGCGAGCAGCGTCGGGATACCGAGCGCAATCGTCTGACGAAGCGCAGGATCCTTAAAGTCGATATGGGTATGGGGATGCACGCCGTACTTGCCAAGCGCGGGAATCTGGCAGGCCATCTGGACAAAGACGCCGAGGGTCGTGCCAGCCGAGATCAAGATGATGCCTGTCTGCTCGCCAAATTGCGCGGACACGGGCGCAAAACCAATAAAGCTGGCGATAACGATCACGTTGTTCAAAACGGGGGCGAACGTCGACCAAAAGTAATCGCGATGCGCGTTGAGAACGCCCGAGAACACCGAGCCCAGACCATAAAACAATATCTGGATGGCAAAGAAACGGAACATGAACGCAGCGGTATCCATGCTGCCGCCGTCACCCGAAAGGAACGATTGCGTCCAAATAAAGCCCGGAGCGAACACGGTACCCAGCACCGAAATGCCGCCCAGCAGCAGGAGCAGGATGCCAAGCAGGTTTCCAACATATTCATTTGAGGCTTCGCGGCCCTGTTCACGCCTCACGCCCATGTACACGGGCAAAAACGCCGTCACAAGCATGCCGCCCATCACGAGTTCGTAGAGCATATTGGGCAGGTTGTTAGCGACCTGATAGGAGGACGAGAGCAGCGACATGCCGATGGCGGCTGCCATGGCCCACGTGCGGATGAAACCGGTGACACGCGACAAAATGGTCAGTACGGTCATAAGGCCGGCAGACCGACCAACCGTGGAGTAGTCGGACGAGCCCAGATCGTCTATGTGATCCTGAGATTCCATGTGAGACTCAGGCTGCGGCTTAATCTCATCCACAGAGGAAAGAGACCTGTCCGCTGCAAAGGGGTCATCGACTAAAATCGCATTGTCGCCAGACGCGGCATGATCCCCAAACACCGTATCGACTTCCTGTGTGGCAGTACCTTGACCAGAAAACGACAAGGGAACCCAATCGTCATCGCCGTCGACCGTCACACCTTCGACGGGATCGACAGAACCGAGCGGAGACCATTCGTCATCAGAAAGCAACGGTTCGCCATCATCTCGGGCGTCCTGCGTTGCAGGGCTAACGGCGGCGCCCTGATGCGAACTTTTCCCTTGTGCGGCCATCAAAAACACCGCAGTCTCATCGGGACGCGGAGCATGAGGCGTATCCGAAGTGCTGGACATCCGATCCACGCCTGTACGAGCAGCGGCCAAAAACACAGCCGTCTCGTCGGGTCGAGTCGAGGAAAGCGGCGAATGAGAAGGCACCGGACCGGCACCGGCGGCACGCAAATACACCGCCGTCTCACCCGGATCGGCGGCAGCCGACCAGGCTCTACGAATCTCATGTTCGACCGAAGCCAGCTCAGGCGAAGGCGCCGAGGGGGTCGGCCCGTTTGCAAAATGAGCCCCGCGCTTTGATTCTTCCTGCGGCATCGCTCAGTCCTCTCTCGTAATCGGGGCGACCGTGGCCCCGCAAAATGCAACTAAGTCGTCGGGTGCGACCTCAAGCTGGTAGCCGCGCTTGCCTCCCGAGATAAAAATGGTATCCCAAAGGACACATGTCTCATCGATCAGCGTCCGATAACGCTTTTTCATACCGACAGGACTACAGCCACCGCGCACATAGCCAGTCGCGGCAAGCAAATCCTTCACGTGCATCATGGCGAGAGATTTCTCCCCTGCGGCGCGTGCGGCAGCTTTCAGGTCAAGTTCATCGGCAACGGGAATGCAGCACACAACGTGATCGTTTGACGGCGTGACACAGACCAGGGTTTTGAATCCCTGGCCGGGCTCCTCACCAAGCTGTTCTGAAATCGCAACGCCAAGGCCCACTGATTCATCGCCATCGTCTTCGTACGTATGGAGAACATAAGGAATGCCGGCGCTTTCCAGCTCACGCATGGCGTTGGTCTTTGGCGTCTTCACGGCCTTCGGCATGGCATATCCTTTCCCTCATATACGAACGTAAGATTTAAGTATATGTCCATTTGCGTGGCATACGCCATCTCGACAAAGAGAGCGCCACCGAATCGCAAGGAGTCGGCGGCGCTCATGTTTCAAAAACACCTATGTATTAGGCATCGAGTTGCGCTTGACGCTCCTTATCGCGTTTGAGCAACGGCGCCAAGAACTTGCCGGTATAGCTCTGCGGGCATGCCGCAACCTGCTCTGGCGTACCCGAGACCACGACAGTTCCGCCGCCGTTGCCACCCTCGGGACCCATATCGATCAGGCGATCGGCGACCTTGATGACATCGAGGTTGTGCTCGATCACCAGCACCGTATTGCCCGCATCGACTAGACGCTGAAGCACATCTAGCAATTGGCGAACGTCCTCAAAATGAAGACCGGTCGTAGGCTCGTCCAAAATATAGAACGTCTTACCCGTCTGACGACGATGAAGCTCCTTGGCGAGCTTTACGCGCTGCGCCTCACCACCCGAGAGCGTCGTGGCAGGCTGGCCCAGGCTCACATAACCTAGGCCCACGTCATACAGGGTTTGAAGCTTGCGCTTGATCTGCGGAATATTCCCAAAGAAAGCCAGCGCCTCGGCCACACTCATGTCGAGTACGTCCGAGATGGTCTTGCCACGATAGGTAACCTCGAGCGTCTCGCGGTTATAGCGCTTGCCGCCGCAAACCTCGCAGGGCACATAAATATCGGGAAGAAAGTGCATCTCGATCTTGATCTGGCCGTCGCCCTTGCACGCCTCGCAACGTCCACCGCTCACATTAAAGGAGAAGCGTCCCGGCGAGTAACCACGAGCCTTCGACTCCGGCGTACTCGCAAACAGCGCGCGCAGGTCGTCCCACAAACCAATATAGGTAGCGGGATTCGAGCGCGGTGTACGGCCGATTGGCGACTGGTCGATATCGATCACCTTATCGATGCACTCGATGCCGTCGATTTTTTTGAACGGGCCCACGGGACGCGTGGAGCGATGAATAGCGTTGGTGAGGGCAGGCGCAATCGTATCGGTGACCAAGGAGCTCTTTCCCGATCCCGATACGCCGGTTACGACGGTAAGCGTGCCGAACTCAATCTTGGCGGTAACGTTTTTGAGGTTGTTGGCACATGCGCCCGTAATCTTAAGACAGCCACGTCCGGGATTGCGGCGTTCATCGGGAACTCGAATCATTCGCTTGCCGGTCAGATAGGCACCCGTCATTGATTCGGGACATGCCATGATGTCAGCGGGCGTTCCCGCGGCGACTACGTGCCCGCCGTTGACGCCCGCGCCTGGCCCCATATCGATCACATAGTCGGCAGCGCGAATCGTGTCCTCATCGTGCTCAACGACGATAACGGTGTTGCCGATATCGCGCAGGCGCTCGAGCGTCTTAATCAGCCGCTCGTTGTCGCGCTGGTGAAGGCCAATTGAAGGCTCATCCAGAATATAGAGAACACCCATGAGGCCAGCACCGATCTGCGTAGCCAGGCGAATGCGCTGCGCCTCACCGCCGGAAAGCGTCGCCGAAGCACGATCGAGCGTCAGATAATCAAGGCCGACATCAACCAGAAAACGCAGGCGCTCCAAGATTTCCTTGACGATACGACCGCCGATGAATTGTTGACGCTCGGTGAGCTCAAGGCCCTCAAAAAACTCGAGCGACTCGCGGCACGATAGGCAGCAAACCTCATAAATGGACTTGCCGCCCACGGTGACGGCGAGCATCTCGGGGCGCAGGCGAGCGCCATGGCAGCTCGAGCACGGCTCCTCGCGAATGTACTTCTCCAGGCGCGCCCTAGTGTTCTCGTTGGTCGTCTCGGTATAGCGCTCGTACAGGATATTGCGCACGCCCGAAAACTTGGTGTCCCACTGGCTGCGACGACCGTCGAGCTTTTGATAGTCCACCGAAATCTTCTTGTCGCCCATGCCATCCAAAAATGCACGGCGCACCCGCGGAGGTAGGTCTTCCCACGGCGTATCCGCGCTCACCTTAAAGTGCTTGCAGACCGCGGCGAAAATCTGGGGGTAGTAGTTCGAATTGCCGAACAGGCTTCCAAAGACCCCATCGGCAATCGACTTCGACGGGTCCTCAATCAGCGCCTCGGCATCGACCGTTTTCTTAAAGCCCAGACCATCGCACTCGGGACACGCGCCATAGGGCGCGTTGAACGAAAAGTCGCGGGGTTGTAGGTCGTCGATGGAGTGCCCGTGCTCCGGACACGCCAGAGCCAACGAATACTCCAGCAGCTCGCCCTCGGTTCCCTCGGGAGCATCGCGATCGGGCAGCATGTATACGTTCACATTGCCGTGCGCCAAGGCAGTCGCCTGTTCAACAGACTCGGCGATACGGCCCAGAGAGTTTTCTCGAATCACGATGCGGTCGACTACGACCTCGATATCGTGCTTGAACTTTTTGTCCAGATCGATGGGGTCGTCGAGCGAGCGTACTTCGCCGTCGACACGCACGCGGCTAAAGCCCTCGGCGCGAAGGTCCTCAAACAGCTTGGTGTACTCGCCTTTTCGCCCGCGCACCACCGGTGCCAGCACAAACGCGCGGCGGCCCTCCCCCGCCGCCAAGACCTTGTCGGCAACCTGGTCGGTCGTCTGGCGCTCAATGACGCGGCCGCATTCGGGACAGTGCGGGGTGCCCACACGGGCGAACAGCAGGCGCAGATAGTCATAAATCTCGGTTACAGTGCCAACCGTCGAGCGAGGGTTTTTAGACGTCGTCTTTTGGTCAATCGACACCGCCGGCGAAAGGCCGTCGATTGAATCCAAGTCGGGTTTGTCCATCTGGCCCAAGAACTGGCGCGCATAGCTCGAAAGACTCTCGACGTATCGACGCTGGCCCTCGGCATAGATAGTGTCAAATGCCAGCGAACTCTTGCCCGAGCCAGAAAGACC
>OMGA01000516.1_pt1 | contig 16315 bp, 17 predicted proteins | sample 1674211 | NCBI WGS metagenome assembly OMGA01 (sample SAMEA103958152, study PRJEB25191) | human gut metagenome | biome: human-associated habitat [ENVO:00009003]; feature: intestine environment [ENVO:2100002]; material: feces | place: Germany | collected 2013/2015
ATGGATGTTACTTGTCCGAGCATGAGCAGCGAAAACAACCCGGAAATCGAGGAACTTATATGAGCAATGCAAAAAATACTCAGACCGAAAAGGCGGCTGCGACCGAAACTCCGGTCAAGAAGGATGGGCCGATGGTTTACTGCGGCCCGACGGTAAAAAACACGGTGAAGCAGTACACGGTGTACCATGACAGTAAGGCGGTGCCGGATGCGGTGAACCGTTTCCTTGATGCCGTACCGATGGCAAGGGGCCTGCTGGTGCCTCTTGATAAATTCAAAGATACTCGCGTGGCTCTTGAGAACCCCAAGAGCAGCGCGGGTATTCTTTTTGCCGCAGTGAAAGCGGCACTGAACTAAGGAGGGAGAGAACATGGCATACAAGCATGGCGTTTATGTTGCCGAGCAGGGAACCAGTATCGTGGCACCCGTGACGGCAACTGCTGGCCTGCAGGTCGTTATCGGCACTGCGCCGATCAACCGCGCAAGTGATCCGTATCACTGCACGAATACCCCCATGCTGGCAAATACGCTGGCAGGCGCAACTGCCGCAGTGGGTTACGACGATGATTATGAGAAGTACACCGTCTGCCAGAGCATGGGCGCAAGTTTCAAGGTCGTCGGCGTGTCGCCGATGATCCTGATTAACGTGCTTGATCCCAACAAGCACAAGAAAAATCTGCCGGAAAAAACTGTGCAGGTCAATGACGGCGTTGCAGTGGTGGAGGAAAAGGACATCCTGCTGGACAAGCTGACCGTTAAGGCAGAGGAAACTCCGCTGGCGGCTGGTACGGACTACACCGCAGCATTTGACGATAACGGTTATGTGAACATCGTGGTGATCCCCGGCGGTGCTGGCGACAGCGCAACGAGCCTGACTGTGAGCGGTGTCCAGATCGACCCGACTGCTGTTACCCCGGCAGACATCGTTGGTGCGGTTACTGCAGATGGTGTTGAGAGCGGCATGGAAGTCATTCGCCAGATTTTCCCGAAGCTGAACATGACCCCCGGCATTCTGCTTGCTCCGGGCTGGTCGGAGAATGCACTGGTGTCGGCTGGCCTGCAGGCAAAGACAAGCCACATCAACGGTGTTTTCAACTGCGTGTGCATCGTGGACATCGACAGCTCTACTGCCGGTGCAACCAAGTATGACGACGTGAAGCGTCAGAAGGAAAAGCAGGCTGTGACCAGTGCGAATTGCTACGCTGTGTGGCTGTACGCAAAGGTTGGCGACGTGATCTATGCGGGTTCGGCAATGGCTGCTGCGGCGACCGTGGCGACCGATGCGAACAACGGCGATATTCCCAACGTAAGCCCGGATAACAAGCCTATCTCTATTTCTGCTGCCTGCCTGAAAGATGGAACGGAAGTTCTGCTGGATCAGGAGCAGGCCAATGTGGTCAACTCCTTCGGCGTTGCAACGTGGCTGAACATGAACGGCTTCCGTCTGTGGGGCAACAACACTGCCTGTTATCCCGGCAACACTGACCCGAAGGATCGCTGGTTCAGCGTCCGCAGGTTCTTCTGCTGGGATGATAACACCTTCATCCAGACCTATTTCCAGAAGGTCAGCGACCCGCTGAACAAGCGCCTGATCGAGGCTCTGGTTGACAGCGAGAACGTGCGCGGCAACAGCTTTGTCAGCCGTGGCATTTGCGCCCGCTATGAGCTGCAGTACATCGAATCCGAAAACCCCACGACCGATCTGCTGAATGGCACGGTGAAGTTCCACAAGTATATGTCTCCGTTTAATCCGGCGGAGGACATCGAGGAAATTGTGGAGTTTGATCCCAACGCGATTTCTACCGCGCTGGCGGGCTAACCCAGAAAGGAGGAATAAACAATGGCACTGGACACGAATCTGACCCCGGAAATCGTCAACAGCTTCAACGTTTACATTGACGGCGTGAAAGCAATTGGCACTGCACCGGAAATCACTCTGCCGCAGATCACCTCGGAGACCATCGACGTTTCCGGCGCTGGTATCCTCGGCAAGATTTCCGCACCGAACATCGGCCAGTTTGAATCCATCGAGCAGGAAGTTTCCTTCAATCTCGTGTATTCGAGCTTTGTCAACGTCCTTTCTCCGAAGCGTCAGGTGAACCTTACCTTCCGTGTTGCACAGCAGGCGGTGGATAAGAGCCTTGGCTATGCCTATAAGGGCCTGCGCATCGTTGAGGTTGGCCGCGTCAAGGAGTTTACTCCCGGCAAGATCAAGGCGGGCGAGGGCATGGAAGCCAAGGTTAAGCTGGAACTGACCTACATCATGATCGAGAACGACGGCGAGGAAATCATTGCCATCGACAAGCTGAACGGCGTATACCGCGTTCAGGGCGAGGATATGCTGGCAGACGTTACCGCGCTGATCTAACGCCAAAGAAATGAAGCGACCGCCCCGAAAGACCGGGGCGGTCAATTTTTATATCTGAACAGAAAGGAAAACCACCATGGAAAAGAATGTTTCTTCCGTCGCAGAACAGGACAAGACCGCTGAGGTTAAGAAGAACCCGAAGCTGATCGAGTTGGCCCGCCCGTACAAGTTTGATGATAAGGAGTATACCGAGATCGACCTGTCCGGTCTGGATGATCTGACCATCAAGGATGCGGTGCTCATCATCAAGAAACTGTACAACGAGGGCGAAATGGCCGTGATGATTACCCCTGAAACTGCGACTGCATACACCGACGCTCTGGCCGCTGCCGCAACGAAGCTCCCCATCGAGTTTTTCCAGCTGCTTCCCATCGGCGCAAGCAAGAAGGTTCGCCAGACTGTTCAGGCGTCGCTCCGTAGCGCCGCCGCAGAGGAAGATGGTGACGAGGACGAGCACAGCCACATCATGAAGTTCGGCAAGCCCTACACCTACAAGGGCGAAAAATACACCGAAGTTGACCTGTCAGGCGTGGCGAACCTTACCGGCATGAACGTCCGTCAGGCGGAAAACCGCATGGAGGAAGAAGATATTCGCGCAGCGGAAAAGACCCTGAACTACTATTACTGCTGCCTGATCGCATCTATGGCCACCGGTAAGGATGTGGCATTCTTCCTCGGCCTGCCGCTGGCGGATGTTGGTGCGCTCATTTTCCGCCACAAAGGAAAGTACCTGCAACACGATGTCGCTGAGAAAGGTGCCCATCAGATCTTTGCCCCGGCGGGTATCCAGCAGCGGCATATCCAGCACTACGATGTCGATGCCTTTCTCTTTCGTCAATATCCGCCACTGCTCCAAAATCTCCCCATAGTTCCTGCCCAGACGGTCGATGCTCTTGATGTAGAGCAGATCGTCTTTTTTCAATTTCCGCACCAGCCGCTTGTACTGCGGACGGTTGAAGTCCTTGCCGGACTGCTTGTCCATAAAGATGTTTTTCTCCGGGATCTTCAGTTCTCGCAGTGCAATCAACTGTCGGTCCTCGTTCTGGTCACGGGTGCTGACCCGGATATAGCCATATAAATTCCCCAATAAATCGCCCCTTTCTGCTAAAAGTGAATTTCATCGTTCTATGTAAAACGGGCAAAGCATCCCTCCTGACGCTTTGCCCGTTGTTCTTTATTCTACCATAGCAGATCGGTTATCGCTCTCAAAATGCCCGCACCGGCTGGATAGCCAGCGCAGCGCCCCTAACCTGATACGTCACCCCACCGGCTTCGCCCCTTGCTTTCCTCTGGCACACCTCCGGGTGCTGCGCTGCAAGGGCATCAAGCTGCTTCTGCAAGGCGGGATTCAGCGTAAATACGCTGCTTGTCCCGTCCTCGCTGGCGTAGATCATGGTTTCCAGCTTAAACATCGTCAATCAGTTCTTCCTCCTCGGATTCGTCAAAGATGGTCGGGCCCCAGTCCTCGTCCTCTTCGATGTCCCGTGACATTTTCTGCATCATGGTATAATGCTCCATCTCGGCACGGACGAAATAGAACATCTGGTCGTACCAGTCTGCCAGCGTTTCGTCCTCCAGCTTCCGGCAGAAGTCAAGCACCAGCTTGTTCTGGTCGGGGTCAACCGTCAGCCCGGCAACTCCGCACAGCCGCTTGCGAGTCAACTCCAGATTGGCGCAGCCATAGGTGTAGAGCAGCTTCTTTTCTTCAAACGTCAGTTTCATAGGCTTGTACCTCCGTATTAAAAAAGGGCCTGCCCTGTGCAGACCCGATGTAACGAAAAGACCGCCTTGCGTTGTGCAGGGCGGTCAGAGATGCGATATTGTATCAGACAAAAATCAGCTCAGACTTGATGATTTCCTCGGCACGGTTGCGGATGCTGTTCATCCGGCGCACCCACTCCAGTTGATCGGCAGCTTTCAGGGCTTCGGTCACGCCCTCGGCTTCCTGCATCTGCTGGACGGTCAATGCAAGCTGTTCCTCGGCTTGCTTGTCCAGCTTGGCAAGGTAGCCGCCCAACTCACCGGACAGGAGCAGTTGATTATACCGGATGGGATGCAAATACATTTTATGTAAGCGGCCCCACCGCCCGGTGGGGTCCTGCTCTGCCGGGGCTGCTGCGGTCAGATTCGGCAGATAGTGGTCGTTGACAAGGGTGTAGTCCAGACCGTTGGTATTGTCATGGATAGATTTCTTCAGTTCGTTCATGCGGATTCTCCTTTCATTTCTTCAGGCGTTTCAAAAGACGGTTCAAATTGAATGGGGACTGTATCAGCAGACTCCTGTTGAGCCAGCTTTTTATTTTGGGCATACTTGCGGCATCGTTCACGGCCTTTCTGCAAGAGGGCTTCATACTCTGCTGCCGACTGTGGATCAGTTTTAGCCGCTTCACGCAGAGCAGCACGTTTCTTTTTGCGGTTTTCCCCGGCAGTTTTCTGATATTTCTTACGCTTGGCAAGTTGCTGTTCTGTAAGATTTTTCTTGTCGCCGCGGCTAATCTCAATTTGACTAGGGAACGTATCACCGATAAAATTGAAGTAGATGTCGATTTGCTGCTGACGGTAGATCGTCCGTCCGCCAGATGCGGAATGAATCACCACTTTTTCTACCAGTTTGTACAGCATTTCATCTGTCAGCGTGTCACAGTCCTTGTATTTCCGAATCAGTTTGATAAAGCGTTTCAGATCAACCTTCGTTGTTTCAGCGTTGTCCAGTTCTTTCTTCAACTCGGCAATGCGAGCTTCGCAGACAGTTTGTTCCTCATCATATTGCGCCATCAAACGCTGATACTGTCGTTCGGGGATTTTTCCTAAGACGCTGTTTTCATATAGGCTCCGAATCAAAGCGTCCAACTCGTCTATTCTTTTTTGAACTGAATGCAGTTCTTTTTTACTCTCGGAAGATACCTGTGTGTTTTGGTTTTCCCATGCAGCTTGAAGCTGCTCGGCAAATTCATCCTCATTTTCAATAATTTCTTTTGTCATCGCTTTGATTGCATTGAGAATAGCAGCTTCAATGGTTGAGGTCTTGATAAAATGGGATGTGCAGGAAACGTACATATTACGGTATTTGCTGCACTGCCATGAAGAATCCGAATCATACACCACATCAGAATCCCGATGTTTGGATTCGGGGCTGGAAAAACTCATTCGGGAGCCACAGTCAGCGCAGAACACCATCCCGGCTAAACGGTGCGAGTATGTTCCGCTCGGAAGTTTTTTCGGATTCCTCTTGCGCAGACGCTGTGCTTTATCCCATGTTTCTTGGTCGATGATAGCTTCATGGGTATTTTTGAATACAATCCTTTCTTCCGGGGTCGCAGCACGGCGCTTTTTCAACTTGAAGTTCTCACGGATACTTTTACATAGCACTGTATGGCCGAGGTATTCCTGCCGGTCAAGAATATAGGTCAAGGTGGTCGTATTCCACCGATAGGGGTCGTGGTACGAATGGTTTCGGGCAGCTTCGGGATGATGCCGTTCTTCGTATGCAGACGGAATCAGCACTTTTTCGTCCGAAAGCGTCTGACCGATTTGCGCAAGACTGGCACCGCTGGCTGCCATATCGAAGATCCTGCGGACAACGGCAGCGGCCTCCGCATCTATATGAAGGGTTTGCTTATCACCGGGAACCCGCTTATAACCGTAGGGAATACTGCCACTACACCGTTTGCCATCCTGCATCCGTGATTTGAAAACGGCACGGATTTTATTGCTGGTGTCCTTAGCGTACCACTCGTTCATGATGTTCAGGAACGGAGTAAAGTCATTGTCCGTGGGATTGGCACTGTCAACATTGTTGTTGATAGCGATGAACCGAACACCCTTGGAAGGAAACTGAATTTCTGTGTAAAATCCAACTTCCAGATAATTGCGTCCGAAGCGGCTCATGTCCTTTACAATGACAGTTGCAATGTGCCCGGCTTCAATTTCGGCAATCATGGACTGGAAGCCGGGACGATTGAAATTCGTTCCGCTGTATCCATCGTCCGTAAAATGCTGGATGTTGTTAAAGCCGTTTTTGCGAGCGTAATCTTCCAGATACTTTTTCTGATTCAGAATGCTGTTAGATTCACCTTGCAGTTCATCATCTCTGGAAAGCCTTTCGTACAGTGCCGTGATTTTTCCTTGGTTGGATTTTGCCATAGTTTCACCTTCTTTTATTTTTAGTGGGAATACGATATGTAACAAAGATACGATACTTTTCTGATTTTGTAAACGCATCTTTGCTTTATCCTCGATAATTATAACCCTTCGGGTCAGTGACCACATAGGAACTGTGCATCTGGAGAAGGTTTGGCTTCAACCAAAAGCGAGTTTTACCGGAACCCGAACCGCCGATAATCAGAACATTCTTATTTCGGGCATTGGCAGGATTCTTCGGGCGATTGCTCATCATCAGCCGCTCCGTTTTCGTCAGGATCACATTGTCCTCGAACTTTGGTGCAATAAACGGCTCAATATCTTTTGCCGTTCCCCAACGAGCAGAACCGTACTCAACATTGTGTCGGTACTTCTTTGCGTTTTTGCCTTTTAGATAGACAGCCAGCCGAAGTCCTGCGCCGCAGAGAATACCAATCAGCAAATCCAACGGGTGAAAGCTGGGAAACGGATTGTTCAGGGCTATCGGAAGGGCATGAAAAAAGCTGAGGATTTTCGCAGATGAATCTGCCCCCTCAGCCAATCTCCATGCTTCTCCTAAATTCGTAGCGAACAACCCTACCAGAAAATACGGTAAATTCAGAATCAGGAGCTTTTTCATTTTTCTCTTATCCATCACAGATCACGCTCCTGTTTCTTCTCTCGAACCTTCTTCGGAATCGCTGCGACAATTTCCTTGAACTTCTTCAGCTGCGCCAGAACGCTCGGCTTTTCATTCTTGGTTAATGCCCTTGCCTGATGTTCCTTGCAGATTGCATCCAAAGCATCTGCATCTTTAGAACGGACAAAAACAAGAAACCGGGGAGGATCAACGGACTTATCTTTTCTTACGGCAAAGTCCACGCCATACTTCTTGGCGAGCTTTTCAAAATCACGGATACTCTCTTTGTCGATCTCAACATTCGTAGCACCCTGATTCTGTCCCAAAAGCTGTTTCACGGATTGCTTTCCATGAACGGCAGGGTCTCGTGCCTTTTTCATCTTCACTTTTTCCCGGTGCTGCAAATACTTGCGGATACCGGCAATGATAGTGCGCCCCGTCAGCTTGGTTGTGCTGATCGCCAGGTTTACTGTTCTGTTTTCAACTTCTTCCTGCATGATTCATCACCTCCTGCAAGCAGTAGAGTGAACAGATTATCGTGCCATATCTCTGTGGTCGTAATACAGATTGCCCTTGGCAACTGCGGCATGGCTGATAATCTTGATATTGCCAGCTTTCTGGTTATCCAGAGCCTTCTGATAACCCACATCGCTCAAATACAGGCGATTTCTTTCGCCTTTCCAACCGACAGGCGATTCATCGGTCAGCACATCGAAAATAATCATGTGCTTGGTGGCGTCATCAAATCGTGCCAAGTCCATATAGGTATGTCCCTGGTACTCCTTGGCACCATCCTGAATCCGCTTTCGCTCCATCAGCTCTCCAATCGTCGAATTTCTTTGCATAAGAACCTCCTTACAGAACATCTCGGTCAGGGTTACTTTTGTGGGGAACCGAATCAGCTTTGACAGGTGCATCTTCTTTCTTCACCATGTCATCCGGCAGGGGAAGCGCCATAATGCTGCGCCCCATGCGTACAAAAGTCTCAGGCTGATGAAAGTGTTCCTCAAACTGCTTCATCAGTTCCGGGGACAGAGAACAAAAATCATCCTCGCCCAATCCCACAACCAGAAAATCACCGGCGATAATGTCATAAATATCGCCGTCATCATCACGCAGCGCACGGTTCAGTTCTTTGCCTACGAGTTTACCTTCGTCGTGCATCACCAGTGCAACCGGCTCATTGAACGGATAAGTTGCCTCAATATCGCCACCTACGGCTTTCTGCAAATCCTCCAGCTCACAGCCGATCTGCACAGCCTGCGGATACATGAACGGCTTTACCAGCAACACATTCATGGTATCTGCCTGTTCTTTCTGAACCTCCCGTTCCTCGGTCGTGCCGAACGCAACACCGGTAAAGTTTTCGGAGTCCAGAATGTACTCCGAATTGTAATAAGCGGCTCTAACCTGTTCCTCTGCCGCATCGTGAGATTCTGCTTGCACCGTAACCGTTTTCTCCAAGGTTTCGGTGATCTTCACATCGTATTCTTTCAAGTTTCGATACCTCCGTTTCTTTGGAAATAAGAAAAGCGACCATCCATGAACCTGTTACAGTTCATAAATAGTCGCATCCACATCGGCTAAAAGCTCGAACAAGCAAATATCGTCCAGTTCGCAAATCAGGGAACCCATGTCGAAGAAAATATCGTCCTCGCATTCCACCGTAGTAACCACGCTGCGGTGTTCGTTAAGACAAATGGCTTCTTCCTTGTCCATCGTGATCGTAGACATACAGGACACCACATAGAATGTCATATCTTCTGCTAACCACAGCTCCTTGCTCTGAATCGTGCGAACTTTTTCATCGCCGCTCATATCTTCTACATAGGACAGAAGCCGCACGGCTCTGCTGTTCAGAAGTACCTTTCCCTGATAGTCGATACCCTCACCAGCAGAGGACAATACTCGATACTCGCTAATCATCTCGGCATTTTTCTGAAACGACTTTGCCAGAAGCGCAGGAGAAATATCATCGAACTCCTCACTGTAGTTTACGAGCATATCTACCATATAATCAGGATCGCAAAGGTCGTAGAGTTCTTCCAAAGCGCCCTGAATGTTTTTGGGTGTAAACATTTTTTACCTTACCTTTCCATTGATTTTTCTCTTTTTTTCTGCCATTGCTCCAAAAGCTGAATGATTTTATCCTCCATCTGCTTGTTGGTATAGGACTTCGGGAAGTATTTTCGCAACGAATCCGTTTTGAAGGTTACTCTGTCCAGCTCTCCCTTCTTGATTTCATTCATAATCTCGCACATCGCATCCAGCGTACACTCGCCCTCCTGTGCGAGCTTTTTAATTCGCTGTGCTTGCGAAAGGGAAGGAGCTGCTTGAGCATAATCCATTGCAGAAAGAAAATCCTTCTGTTCTTCACTTGCCAGATAGGAAAGCTCCACCGCAGGATTGAATTTGATCTGACCCGTATCTACCATATCCAGCAGTTCCGGAATCAGTTCGGTCAGACGGATATAACGGTGTACCTGATTTCTGCTTTCTCCTGCCTCCTGACCGACTATATCCATTGCCTGCAACTTCATCCCAACTTGGGATGAAGTTAAATCGGTGCGTTGACCTTGATGTTTAATCGCATCCAGCTTCATCTTATAAGCAAATGCTCTTTCACTCGGCAGGATACTCTCCCTCTGCAAATTCGCATCAACCATCAAAATAATGGCTGCATCATCGTCCAGGTCACGAACAATCGCAGGCATGGTTTCCTTACCCGCAAGCTCCGATGCCCGGTGCCGCCTGTGACCAGAAACGATTTCATAACCACCGTCGGGGTCAGGACGGACAATCGCAGGAGTGAGAACTCCGAAATCTCGGACGCTCTCTGCCGTTTTCATCATTTCTTCATCATCAACCACACGGAAGGGGTGTCCCTCAAAGGGGTGTAGCTCAGAAAGCGGAATTTCCTGCACACGCTCCTGCTGGGCTTCAGCTCTGGATTGATCGGTGGAGAAAATATCATCGTACCCCTTCAAGCTGATGTTTGCGCCTTTTTTCTGCATTGTTTAACACCTCCTTCGTCAGAATTTTATAGGCTTCGGCAACTTTGCCTTTGGGATCATGCTTGAAGATACTGGTTCCCTCTGCGCTGATTTCCTCTGCACGGACAGAGCGGGGAATGTCGGTCTTGTAAACCTTCAGCTTTCCGCCGTAGCTCTCCCGAATCAGATTGCTGATGTCTTTGGAGTAGTTGGTGCGGCTGTCCACCATCGTCAGAAGAATCCCTTCAATCCTCAGTTTCGGGTTGATTTGCCTCTTGACCTTGTTGATGGTTCCAAGCAGCTGTTCCAGACCCTTTGCAGGAAGGTATGCTGCCTGAACCGGTATCAGCACATTGTCGGCAGCTGCCAACGCATTGACGGTCAGCATACCCAAAGACGGCATACAGTCAAGAAGAATGTAATCATAATTCTGTTTGACTGTATCCAGGTATTGCCGGAGAATGGTTTCCCGGCTCATGGCATTGACCAGTGCTACCTCCATACCTGAGAGTTCGATGTTGGACGGCACCAAATCAACGCCCTCCGGATGATGAAGAATCCCTTCATCGGGAGTAATAGGGTTTTCCATCATAATCTTTCCCATCAGATCGGAAAGTGTCGGAGACAGATCATCCGGGCAGGGATTGCCCAAACTGACCGTCAGGGAAGCCTGGGGATCGGTGTCTACCAGAAGCACCTTTTTTCCTTCAAGAGCCAAGCCAACGCCCAGATTCTCGGTGGTGGTGGTCTTTCCAGTGCCTCCTTTCTGATTGACCACCGCAATGATGGTTGCTTTTTTCGACATTTATCGTCACTCTCCTTCCTCTCGCTTCATTTTCAATTTCTTAAATCCTCCTTCCAAATATCCGTGTGACATATCGTGCCGAACAAGAGCATCGTAGTAGGTGTCTATTGTCGTCGGCGCATTGTATATCGTAGTCAGCATATACTGACGGATATTTCTAATCTTTGTGGTGTTCTCCTTGAAGCAGTCCATAACATATCGAATGTGTTCGGCATTCAGTTTCATAAACCGACTGCGGACAATTTCTGCCGGACGCTCCTCTGCACCAATGCGAATCAACGGTCGCTTCGTGCAAACTGTTTCAACGATCAACTCCAGAATGTTATCCAGCATTTCGGAATCGTAAGGGTAATCCTTCTTCAACAAATCCATACTGAGCTGATCCGAGAAATAATCAAAGTATTCTTGATACCGGTCATTCTCGTCCATCATTCCACCATTTCCGGAAGGAAAGATAGAATCAGTATCACTAAATTCAGTATTTTTAATATCAGTATTATTACATTGTGATTTCGGAAGTTCTTGAGTTGTGATTTCCATTGTTCCAGAATTGTGATTTTCACAATTCAAGAGTTGTGAATCCACAGCAGAGATAAAGTTCTTCACATAGATCAGGTTGGGCTTTCCCAAACCCTGGCGCTTACGTTCAATCAATCCTGCTTTCTTCTCAAGTTCACTGAGCAGCTTGATAGCCTTTTGTTCAGCACAGTTCAGAGCCATCTTCGCTTCGTCGATTGTAAAAATGATATACACTCTACCGTTTTTATCTATCCAACCATTCTTGGCAGACAGGCTCATGCGGTCAAGCAAAATGCCATACAGCATCTTGGCATCGGCAGAAATATTCCAGAACCTCTCGTTCGTGAACAACACCTTCGGAACTCGATAGAATGTGAATAGATCGGATTGCTGACCGTAAAAATAATCAAAACTCACACGGCTTCACCACCTTCTTTCTGCGGAAAACTTTCTGTTGTCAGCGGAATGCTGCGGAAAGTCGTATCCGTCTTTTCGTAAGGACATCGGGCAAAATAGTAGAAGCGGTATTCCTGTTCATACACATCCATATCAACGAAGCCCCACTTCACGCATAACCTTCTTCGTACACCAACCAATGCACGGGTGATCTCGCCCATAGGGACAGCCATCACATTCCGACTTGGGTTTCGGCGGCAAAGAGATTAAGTAGTAGCAATTATTTCTACCCAGACGGCAGCCCTTTCTGCCATTCGTCCAGAAGTAGCAGTAATGACAGTCGCTCGGCTTGTCTGCGGTATAAACAGGCTTGCTCAAATAAAACACCTCCAATCTCTTGTATTTGCCCATGGGTTTGGGCATAAAAAAAGAGCGCCTATCCATCCCCAATGCGGGGCAAATAGACGCTCTATGTACATAACGATATTTAATTTTATCTGCTATAACTGCATGGTATTCAAAACATCCGCCTTTTTTGATTAGCTGGATTTTTGGCACGATTTTGGGGCTGATTAGCAGGAAGGGCATTTTCATTAGCAAGAACAGCCCGTTTTCTGCTAAAAATTAGCTGGCGATTTTGTCTTATAACAACCGTTCGATTCTGGAGGGGTTGTCAAAAATCAAATTTTGGAGTAGAATTTTATCTCATACAGTGAAAGAGCTTTTTCGTAGCTTTTTATATAAGAAAAGCCGAAAACCCTTGAAAACAAAGGCTTTCGGCGTTGTTCACTGGCGTCCATAAGAGGATTTGAACCTCCGACCCCACGCTTAGGAGGCGTGTGCTCTATCCAGCTGAGCTATATGGACGTGTCTGATATATGATTATAGCCCGATCAAAGTCGAACTGCAATCCCTTATTTAGTTTTTTTTGAGGTGGCCGTTGTAACGCAACCTTAGGAGGCGGACGCTCTATCCAGCTGAGCTACGGAGACACAGTTCTGCATCCTTGGGACAGAAAACCCCAAAAATACAGTACCATATTATAATACCGCAACCGGGCTGTAAAATCAAGTTGAACCTGCGGGCAAAATGGTGTATGCTATAAAGGAATGCAAAGCGGCTGCGTGCTGCGCAGGGAGGATGCTATGGAAAAGATAAAAAATATCCGCAAAAGGCTGCGGCACCAGAGGTCGGTTCGGCGGAGAAAGCTGGGACTGAGCACCCCGACCCAGATCATCTGCGTCAGCTTTATTGCTGTCATCGCGCTGGGCACGCTCCTGCTCACCCTGCCCATTGCCAGCAGGCACGGGCGGCTGGATGTGCTCAACGCCATGTTCACAGCCACCAGCGCCACCTGCGTCACCGGTCTGGTGGTGCGGGATACGTGGACGCAGTTCACATGGTTCGGGCAGGCGGTGGTGCTGTTGCTCATTCAGGTGGGCGGCCTTGGTCTTGTTACCCTTACCAGCTTTTTTGCGCTGGCCATGCGCCGGCGCATGGGCTTCCGGGATCTGCGGTTGCTGGGCGAAAGCGTTTCGGCGGACGGCTACGATCAGGCCAAAAGTGTGCTGAAGATCGTGGTGGGGCTGGCAGCGATGTTTGAAGGCATCGGCATTCTGCTGCTGATGTTCGCCTTTGTGCCGCAGTTCGGGCTGGAGGGCGTCTGGATCAGCGTATTCACCGCCATTTCGGCCTTCTGCAATGCGGGCTTTGACCTCTTCGGACGGTTCGGGGCGTACTCCTCGCTGGTGCCCTATGTCAACAACTACTATGTGCAGGCGGTGATCATTTTCATGATCATCTCCGGCGGTCTGGGCTTTATGGTCTGGGTGGAGCTGTGCCAGTGGTACCAGAAACGCCGCCTGTCCCTGCACGCCAAGGTGGTGCTGTCCTTCTCGGTGATCCTGTGGCTGGGCGGCGCGCTGGGGCTGGGACTGATGGAGTGGAACAACCCCGCCACGCTGGGCGGACTGTCGGTGCCCGGCAAGGTGATGGCTTCACTGTTCCAGTCGGTATCCACCCGTACCGCCGGCATGAACACCGTGGATCTGGCCTCCTGCGGCACCCTGAGTAAGCTGCTCATGAGCGTGCTGCAATTCATCGGCGCAGCGCCCGGCTCTACCGGCGGCGGCGTGAAGGTGACCACCTTCGCTGTCATCATCCTGACCATCCGCAGCGTGGCGCAGGGACGCGATGACTGTGTGATCGCTGACCATCATATCGAGTCCAAGACCGTCTACCGCGCCCTGACCATTATCGTGCTGGGCGCTGTGGCGGTCATCGGCTCGGCCATTGTGGTGTACTACAACACCTCGGACGCCGTGTCCGTGGTGGATGCCATCTTCGAGTCCTGCTCGGCCTTTGGTACGGTGGGCCTTTCCGTAGGCGTAACCAGCCAGCTGAACAACGGGGCAAAGATCCTGTATATGCTGGTCATGTTCATGGGCCGTGTAGGCCCGGTGGCCTTTGCCATGAGCCTGACTGCCAAACCGGACGACAATAAGCGCAAGATCATGCCGGTGGGGCATATCAACGTAGGTTAAATGAAAAAGCGGCGGTTGCACTGTGCTTTGTGCAGCCGCCGCTTTTATGTTATATGGACAGACTGTTTTCACGCAGAAAGTTTTTCACGGAAAAAGGCGAATTACTCTGCGTACAGGGAAATGATATTCAGCACGATCTCGGTGCAGCGGTCCATCCGCTCCACGGTGGTGCACTCGCACACGCCGTGGAAGTTGAAGCCGCCAGTGCCCAGATTGGGGCAGGGCAGACCCATCCAGCTCAGGGTAGCGCCATCGGTGCCGCCGCGCACGGGCACCTCCACCGGCTCCAGACCGGCCATGCGCACAGCCTTACGGGCGGTCTCGATGAGGTGGAAGTGGGGCTTGATCTTTTCCAGCATGTTGCGGTAGCTGTCCTTGATCTCCACTTCCACGGTGCCTGCGCCGTACTTGCCGTTCAGGTAATCAGCAATGTCCTGCATATTGTCCTTTTTGAACTGCAGCTTGGCGGCATCGTGGTCGCGCAGGATGTAGCCCAGCTTTGCGGTGGTGACATCGCCGTACATCTGGCACAGGTGGTAGAAGCCCTGACGGCCCTCGGTGGTCTCGGGACGGGCCATGATGGGCAGGGCCGTGTGGAACTCCATGGCCACATTGGAGGCGTTGATCATGGCATCCTTGGCGGAGCCGGGATGCACCGAGAAGCCGTGGATGGTCACGGTGGCGGCAGCAGCGTTGAAGTTCTCGTACTCGATGTCGCCGGCATCACCGCCGTCCACCGTGTAGGCAAAGTCTGCGCCAAAGCCGGGGATATCGAACAGGTCGGCACCCTCGCCGATCTCCTCGTCCGGGGTAAAGCCGATGCACAGCTTGCCGTGGGGGCGGCCCTCGCGGATGACGGTCTCCACAGCGGTCATGATCTCAGCCACACCGGCCTTATCGTCTGCACCCAGCAGGGTGGTGCCGTCGGTGGTGATCAGGGTCTCGCCCTTCATGGAGGCAAGGAAGGGGAAGGCGGAGACCTTCATCACCTTGCCGGTGGCGGGCAGCACCACGTCGCCGCCGTCGTAGTTCTCGTGCAGGATGGGGTTCACGTTCTCGCCGCTGGCATCCGGGGCGGTGTCCATGTGGGCAATCAGACCCAGCGCGGGCTTTTCCTCGCAGCCGGGGGTGGCGGGCAGGGAACCGTAGACGTAGCAGTGCTCGTCCACCCGGGCATCCTCCACGCCCAGAGCCTTCAGTTCCTCCACCAGCTTGTGAGCCAGATCAAACTCCCGCGCAGCGGAAGGATGGGTGCCGGACTCCGGGTCCGAGGTGGTGTAGACCTTGACGTAATCAAGCAGTCGTTCATAGGCGCGCATAACAAAGCACACTCCTTTAACAATATTGAAGGACCGCAGCTTTGCGATCCAGCTCTTATCATACCCTGTTTTTCCTGTTTTGACAACCTTTTTTGCGCACTTGGGACAGAAAGCGCAGCTTCAACGGCAAAATTTACCGTAAAAAGCCGCTCGCAACCCTTTTGCGCTACCCATAACATAAAAAGAGACATCGGAAAGCACGCAGGCTCTCCGGTGTCTTACTTTTTTCAGCGTTCCCGCTTGCGGGCAGGGTTTAACCCAGACAGACGCCCATGCGGCGGGCCACGCTCAACAGCTCGCAGTTTTCGGGCACATTGCGGGTCTTACCGGCAATGTCTGCCAGACGGTTCTCGGTCACCCGGCGGTTCACCATGGCCACGGTCACGCCGTAGCGCTCCACCTCCACCAGCTGTGCGGCATAGCTGCCGAACTGGGTGGCCAGCACACGGTCGTAGGCGCTGGGGCTGCCGCCGCGCTGCATATGACCCGGGATGCACACGCGGGTCTCCATGCCGGTCTTTTTCTGCACGGCCTGTGCAATGCGGTTGGTGGCGGTGGTGCCAAAGCCTGCCTCGGCGCGCTTTGCCATCCATTCCTTGCGCTTCATGCCGGCT
>OMGA01000518.1_pt1 | contig 16305 bp, 7 predicted proteins | sample 1674211 | NCBI WGS metagenome assembly OMGA01 (sample SAMEA103958152, study PRJEB25191) | human gut metagenome | biome: human-associated habitat [ENVO:00009003]; feature: intestine environment [ENVO:2100002]; material: feces | place: Germany | collected 2013/2015
TTACCTGACGGGAACATACCGCTCAAGAACAATACCTGATCCGGTGACTGGGTAGCAGCTTTCAGCACATCTTCCAAATCATTTACTGATTTGACAGGTTGTCCGTTTGCCTTCAGGATGATGAAGCCTTTACGGATACCGGCAGCCTTCATCTTACCGTCTGTCACACCTGTGACTTCCACACCATATCCCAAGTTCAATTGTCTCTTCAATTCCTGAGGAACTTCACGGAATGCTGCGCCCAAGATATCCATGCCCGCACTCTTCACCACTTTCGTTGTTCCCTGTGCATTTTTCAAAGTCATCTCGATATCCTTTTCTTTCTTGTCACGCAACACCTTGACGGTTACTTTGTCACCCGGACGGTGTTTAGCCAACCCTTCCTGCAACTCTGCAAAGTTCTTCACACGTTTTCCGTCAATACCGATAATGACATCGTCCACTTCCAAGTTACCGGCCGCAGAACCTCCATCAATCACCTCAGCTATCAGCACACCATCGGTAGCACCCAGTTCCTTCACTTTCTTCTTGATTTCTTCCGGCATCATCTGCTGGTCATCATTAATCGGAGTACCCTTGATGCCCAATACCGCACGCTGAACGGTTCCATATTCTTTCAAGTCGGCTATAACTTTCGTCATAATACTGGTTGGAATAGCAAACCCATAACCCGAATAAGCTCCTGTAGGTGAATAAAGTACGGAATTGATACCTACCAGTTCACCCCTTGCATTCACCAATGCACCACCACTGTTGCCTTGGTTGATCGCAGCATCTGTCTGGATGAAAGATTCCACACCATTATTATATACCCCTAAAGAACGGGCTTTGGCACTCACAATACCGGCTGTTACCGTAGAAGTCATATTAAAGGGATTACCCACAGCCAATACCCACTCACCTACTTTCAAAGCCTCCGAATTGCCCACGGGAATCGTAGGAAGCTCATCCGCTTCAATTTTAACCAACGCTAAATCCGTGCTGGGGTCTGTGCCGATTACACGTCCCTTGTATTCACGTCCGTCATTCAGTTTGACACTGATCACATCAGCATTATCAATTACATGGTTATTCGTTACAATATATCCATCTTTCGAGATGATCACTCCGGAACCGAATCCCACTCTTTCAGGAGTCTGCACCTGACGCTGCTGACCGCCGCCTCTGCCATTCCCAAAAATATCACCAAAGAAATCATAGAACGGATCACGAACGGTAACCGTCTGAGTCTTTGATTCTTGAGTTGACTTTATATGAACTACTGCATGCACTGAATTTTCCGCTGCCTGAGTCAAATCCACCGGTTGCATTTGAGTGGCGTCCAACGCGGCGAGTCTTGTATTCGGATTTTGTTGGAACACATCATTAAAAGCCACGCTTTTGTTTGGCTCGGGTTTCAACATAGAATAAGCCGTTACTCCTGCTACACCTGCGCTGACTGCTACAATTGCTGCTGCGCCTAGTACCATTTTAGTTGCTTGTTTCATAACTTAATATCTATTAATTTGTTAATTTCAAGTTTGGTTTAACATTTATGACGCTAATGTAATGACAAATATTGTACGGTTGTACCGTTTGTCAGAGTTTTTTTTCCTCTTTTAACACAGACAGATAAGCACTTAACAGGGGTTAACCGCAGAATCTGCCAAATTTGCATTCATTATCAATAGCTGACAGACAGCAAGATGACACAGGATACAACTTGCCTCATAGATAGTTATGTCTTGCAGGAAATACTTGCCTCTCGCCGGAATGCATCCATATACACCCCCTATAAAAGAGCATGTCCGTGACCGGTCTTTCCAACTTTACTTTTTCAACTGGTTCAATACCCTTCTCGCACTATCCGAAAGAACAACAACAGCTCCTGCCAAAATAGCAGTATCTTTAATGACCAGACGGCCGGCGCCCGTCAGCAGAGGGAACCCCTGTTCGCCACTTCCCAAATCGGGGACCCACACCTCGGGCGTTGTTACAAGGAAAGACAAAGTGCCCAATGTCATGACAATAGCCAGTCCGGCCCCCACCAAACCGGTTTTCGGAGAGAAGATGCCTAAAAACGTCAAGATACCGATCCCCATAATCAAAATACCCAATCCATGAGAGAACCCATAAGTATTGTTCTCTTCATGCCACAGGTGCTTCATTTCATCGAGTTCGCCTTCTTTCAGCTTATATTCTTTATATTCAGGAGCATCCTTAGTATAAAAGAAACTCATAAAGGGACTGTTCGCCACAAAAGGCACAATTCCTTCGGCTTCATAGTTCCAGAATTTCAGACCACCAATCCATACAAAAATTACAAGGATTGCCACACGGATAAGATTGATACCCAGTTTTTGGGCAGATGCTGCTATTGTTAAAAACGCAACAAACAGAGATTTTAATTTTGCCATCATTGCTTTCATTATTAAAAGATTTAACTTCCTGGTGCAAAGGTCGGTAGTTTTCCCTCTCCAGTAAATGGCAATTCTCCCATATAGGTTGGCAATTATTCCCGTTTCTCTCTTTTCCGGTATTCCGAAAGGCTCTCCTTGTTCATTTTCTTAAAGAACCGGCAAAATGTAGCCAAATCCTCAAATCCCAGAATCTCACTGATTTCCTTCGCACTCTTGCCCGTATAAAGCAACAGGCGCTTGGCTTCCGCATCCACGCGTTCATGAATGACACGCAAAGGAGAAGAAAGCCTGTAAAGGGAAAAGAGATTGGAAATGGTCTTGGGAGAACGACACAACATATCAGCATAATCCTGTACTTGCTTCTTCTCCTTAAAATGACTGTCAACCAGCACATAAAACTGACGAATCACATCAAACGTGTTCTCACGCCCCGGGTCTACATCAAACATTTCACGGGCTATGCGGGTACAAGTGATAATGAAACGTTTCAGAATAATACGCAACATTTCTTCCTGCAAGTTGTCTTGTATTCCACACTCCCCCCTGAAAATATCGACAATACTGTCAAGACGGGCCGACTGGGAAGGCGAAAGCTTCAAACGCATGACACGGGAAGAACCGTTAAACAGGAATCCGTTACAAGACACCTCGCTGTCATGCCCGTAAATACAATAAAAGTTACTATTGAATAAAAAAGTGAGGTATTCACCGTCCACTCCCCTTATCTGCACATGATGCAAAGGAGTAAGCGAAATCATTTCCTCTTTTTCCAGATGCATCACCACATGATCCACTTCCACATCCAGCGTTCCATGCCGCACCCATATAAATTTATAAAGACTCCCGTCACGTTGCAAAAAGGAGTTTTCATGGAAACAGGAAGTCATTGCTATATTTCCATTCAATTTAGTACTTAAGTGATATTCCATAACTACTTCTGATTAAGTGATGTTCCCCTACTTTTTCAAAAATAAGATGACGGGATAAATATAAGACTATTCCTTTATATAAAAAAGAAATAGAACAAAAGAATGACTTCCCCTCCCACTCCCTTTATCAGCATTCGCGCCCCACTGCCATATCGGCCGGCAGGAATTCCCATCCAATCATCTCCCATCTGCCTATACGAAAACGTTCCTGTCTCTTTTAATATTTGTTAAACATTTCCATTTCTTCGTCCACTCATTAATTTAATAGTACATTTGTTGCATCACAAGCATCGTAGCTATATAATAAAAGAAGAGTAGGACATCAATAATGAACAGAAATCTTAAAAGAACGTGTGTAGCCCATATACAACGGTTACTGATATGTACCTGTATATTCACCCTCTTTGCAACCATCGGCAAAGCCTCCCATGTACAGGAAAACACCGAGACGGGGAACTATATTCTGATTCTGAACAGCTACAACGAATCCTCTCCCTGGAGCAACAGCATCACCACCCCCATTGTTCATAAAATAGCCGGAATAGAGAACATGGACGCTTACATAGAACATCTGAATCTTTTTATGGTAGGCGACTCCACTAAAATCGAGAGATTCCCAGAAATTCTTTCCTCGAAATATGGTTCCACCCCTCCCCGCCTGCTGGTATTCATTGGGAGCATGAGCCTGATTTTCAGAGAAGAGATTCAATCTTTATGGGGTAAAGTACCTACCATTGTATGCGGAGCCGACCCCTATGTGTACCATGAGAAATTCTACAGGCAGAGAGATACAGTCACCCCCGAAGAAAAGACACACATGAGCGAATTGGCAGAAGAGTTCAATTTCACCTACATGCACACCCCCATCTATCTGGAAGAAAACGTGCAACTGATGTGCAGGATGATTCCCGGTATGAAGAAACTGATTTTCCTGGGAGACGGCATCTACCCCAATCCGGAATATGACAAGCAACTGCGAGAGCTGATTAAAGACAAATACCCGCAAATGGATTACGAATACATCTCCTCGCGTACCAACAGTCTGCATCAGCTATATAATGCCGTACGTAAAACAGACAAGACCACAGGCATTCTGGTATCCACCTGGTTCACCGAATCGTTCACTTCAAGCAATTTTCTGATTAATGCCTACAGAAGTATCGCCAGCATCTCCGCCCCTTTGTTCACCATCCGCTATGCAGGTATGGATGACGGCGGCATGGTAGGAGGATACATGTATAATGACCAAATCTTTACCAGGCAATTACTGAAAACGATAGACGAGATACTACATGGGAAGAAAGCCAGCGACATACCTTTTTATGAACCCAACGAAGCACACCCCGCATTCAACTACACAAGACTGGTAAATAAAGGACTCGATCCCGACCTATGCCCTGGTGACACCGTCTTCTATGACAAACCGGCCAACTTTCTGAACAAATATAAATGGATCATCCTAAGTGTACTCATTGCTTTTATACTGATGGCCGTGACACAGCAAAAACGCATTCAAATGCTGAAAGCGCTGAGACGCGCCCAGCAAAATGAAATAGACACGAACACACAATATACCAATCTGATAGACAATATGCCTATCCTTTACATGAAGGAACAGGTAATATGGGATAAAGAAGGAAATATTATAGACAGCATCTATCGGGATGTCAACCGTTATTTCGAACGATGTTTCTTGCCCAAATCCGATATAATAGGGAAAAGAGCCTCTGAAATTTTCCCGGAGTCCTTGCCGGAATTCACCCATTTCATGAGTATCACCTTAAAAGAAAAGAAATCGATCACCTTCCCATATTATTTTAAGACCGTCAACACCTTCTATGATGTTGTCCTGAATTGCTCCACTGAACCGGATATGGTCGATGTGTTCTGCATGGACAGCACCGAGTTGCACAATGCACAGCAAATGCTAAGCGCCACGAACCATAAACTTTCCATGGCACTGGAAGTAGCCAACATCGTACCTTGGAAATGGAATTTGAAAGACCATACCATTTTATGCGATCTCAACCGCCCCATTGCCATGGCGGCCATGCCGGGAAGCATCAGCGAAGATCAGTTGAGCGTTTCGGATGAGCAATACTTCGCTAAAATCATTAAAGAAGACCGCCCGCGCGTGATACAGGCCTACCGTGACCTGGCAGACGGGAAAATAGAGAAAGTAAAAGAGGAATACCGCGTGCTGGCCAATGACGGAACACAATGGAAAATAGACTGGATAGAGGCGCAGGCAGCTGTGGAAAGCAAAGACGAAAACGGAATGCCGCTCACTTTGGTAGGATCTTCCCTAGTCATAACTGAACGGAAGAAAATGGAAGACGAACTGCTTTCAGCCAAGGACCGCGCGGAAGAATCCAACCGGCTGAAGTCCGCTTTCCTTGCCAATATGAGCCACGAAATACGCACTCCGCTAAATGCTATCATCGGTTTCTCAAACATCCTTGCTGCTGCAGAAGAGGAACAGGAAAAGCAGGAATATATCAATATCATTGAAAGTAACAATACGTTGCTGCTGCAATTAATCAGCGACATACTGGACTTATCGAAAATAGAGGCCGGCACACTGGATTTCAGTTATTCCAACGTGGAACTGAATGATATTATCTCCGAGATAGAAAGTGTTACCCGTTATCGGACAGAGAGCAACGGCATTCAACTGATTGTACAGAAAGGACTTCCCTCCTGCCTCATAAGAACGGAAAAGAACCGTCTGATGCAGGTACTGAACAATTTACTGAACAACGCCAGCAAATTTACCTCACAAGGAAGCATCACCTTCGGCTACAAACTATGCGACAAAGAACTTTATTTCTATGTTAAAGATACCGGTTGCGGCATTCCAGCCGACAAAGTGAACTCCATATTCGGACGTTTCGTCAAACTGAACTCTTTTGTACAGGGTACAGGACTGGGGCTATCCATTTGCCAGACAATTGTAGAGCACATGGGAGGACGCATCGGTGTTGAGTCCGAGGAAGGAAAAGGATCCACTTTCTGGTTCACCATTCCATACCAGCCTGCCGCTGCAGAGAACAAGAAAGAGGAAGAGCATCAACTCATTTCCGTGCAAAAAGACAAGCTGACCATTCTGATCGCCGAAGACAATGAGAGCAATTACCGGCTGTTCCAATCTATCTTGAAACGAGAATATAACCTGGTACATGCCTGGGATGGAAAAGAGGCGGTCAATTTGTATAAGCTCCATACCCCTCAGATAATTCTGATGGATATCAATATGCCGGTGATGGATGGCTATGAGGCCACCCGGGAAATACGAAAGCTATCCTTGGATGTGCCTATTATCGCTGTTACCGCTTTCGCCTATGCCAGTGATGAACAACGGGCCATGGAAAACGGCTTCGACGGCTATATGGCCAAGCCCATCAGCGCCCCGCAACTGAGACAACAGATTGCTGCCATATTACAGAAACGCATTATCTTATTATAACCTCCGCTTTTTCCATTATACCCGGCTGAAATCCGATGTAGAAACCGGTTTGAATCCGCAACTATAAACAAGAAAACGACCGAAAGCGCCACAAGGATGGAGAATTAAAGATGATTATAACATAAATGCAGAGTTAATTCATCGCTTCAGCTCCATTAAGTCTTTTTTTCAGTACCATTAAAGCATTTCTTACGGTTACCTTTTACAGACTACGACAGTAGTCTGTATGTTTCACTACGGCAGACCGTACAGTCCACTGTAGCAGACTGTACGGTCCACTGCCGAAGACTATAGTAACAGTCCGCACAAAAAGACTTAACAGTCCGTATGACAAGGCCTGATATACCCGACAAAAAGTATTAATCCCCCATATCTAAAAAAAGTTCCCCCTTGCTCACCTTCACAGGCTATGCAAGAGGGAGATTCTACACTAACTCTTAACCTAATAAATAAACGACAAAATCATTCTTTATATCTTAAGGCTCCGGCTGGCAGTTTCTCACCTTTCTCACCAAAGCTCTTCAATGCGTTTTCCGATTCAATGGTTACTTTACTTTCATCCAACATTCTCCGGTCAAGGCCGAACACGTCTATAAAGAAATCATAAACCGCATTCCGCTTGTTCGGACCGAAATCATGACGTTCTTGCGGCAAATGTACATTGCTCACCTTGTCCGTCGCACCATAAAAACCGTAGATGCGTTGCAAGTAAGGATATTCCAAACGAGGAACCGTGGCTGTCCAGTCTCCTCCGTCGGAAACCACCAGCATGGGACGCGGAGCAAACAGGGCGGCCAGTTCCGCATTGCAAGTTCCTCCACCTGCCAGCTGGATGGGCTTGCCACTTTCACACGGGCAACCGCCATCAAAGTGAGAAGCCAGACTGACCACAGGGGCAGCAGCTGTAAAACGGTCGTCCAAAACGGTAAGCAACACCGTCTGCGTTCCTCCGCCGGAACCACCGTTCACGCCGATGCATGCAGGATCTATATCTTTACGGTTTGCCAGCATATAGTCCAGTATCCATATTCCGTTCATAGCCTGAATGGTGTGCGCATCGGCAGTATGGTGCGCCTTTCCTCCTACCTGCAAGGCGGATTCACCCCAACCATACAGGTCATAATCCACACAGACAGCCCCCATACGTGCCAGAGTCGCCATGCGCTGCTGCTGGTCTTTGCGGTAGCGTCCCTGTCCAAAATGACCATTGGGGCAAATAATGAGCGCATGTTTTCCTTTGGAACGCGGTGCATAAACCGAACCGCAAACATAAAGCCCCGGCAAGGTCTCCAATGCAAAATTCTGCACGGTATATCCATCGAATTTCCGTACTTTCGAGAGAATAGGCTTTGCATCCTTCACTGTTCCTTTCAGCATATCATCCAATCCCAGACGTTGGCGCACTTCCTTTCGGAGTATCTTCCTGCGCTGTTCCCACTGATCTTTATCAGTATACAAGCCACTAAGATATGACAACATTTTTTCTCCATCAACATCCGTGCGGCGTGCATACTCGTATGGTTTCAACTTGTACACGGTATCACTTTGCTTCACGAATTTATAATCGAAAGGAGAAAGCACATTAGTCAGGGTTTCTTCCAATGAATAGGGACGGATACGGAAATCGGCATACGGAAGGATACGCCCCACCGTATCAATATCATACTTCAAGCGGACCTGGAAACGGGCGGCAACGTCATTCAACACATCGGATAACGGACGTGCGAACCGGGTTTCATAAGTTTGTGCAGATGCAGCGGAAAAAGAGAGTGCCGCCATGCACAAAAGCATCTGTTTTTTCATCGGGCAGTCTATTTTATTTCTTTACCATCCACATACACATCATCCAGCACCAAGTCCTTGCAGTCTTCAAAAACACAGCGTTGCTTGGCATTCTGAATATACACATCACGCATCACAATACCGGTAATAGGCGCTTCGGGCAGGCCCACCACCATAATGGGGGTATTCACATCACGGACCGTCACACCCGACACATAGATATTACGAAATTCCGGAGTACGGTCACTCTTCGGTTCGGCAGGCATCTTGCTATATTTCAGATTGAGAACAATAGCTTCTTTCTTGATATTACTCATCACAATATTGCTTACACGGATATCTTCTACAATGCCTCCGCGACCACGGGTGGATTTCAGACGAATCCCCCGGTCGGTTCCGTCAAAGACACAATTGCTGATGGTCACTTTCTTCACTCCCCCACTCATCTCGCTGCCGATAACCACACCACCGTGTCCACTCAACATGGTGCAATTGGTAATGGTGATATTCTCGCAAGGAACGCCCAGTTTACGCGCTTGCAAGTCACGTCCGGATTTGATGGTGATGCAGTCATCGCCTACCGAAATGTGGCAGTCGCTGATGTGTACGTTCTTACAAGACTCAGGGTTGATGCCGTTGGGGGAAGGCACATTGTGGATGGTAATGCCCTTAATGGTCACATTATCGCAAAACTCAGGATTTACGGTCCAAAAGGGAGAGTTGATAATCTTCACGCCCTCTACCCGTACATTCTTGCAACGGATGGGATGTATGAAAGGGGGACGGAAGAAACGACGGTCCAATGTGCCGTGCCAGTCTTCGTTGGTTTCGGCGTAAAGGGCTTTCAGGTCGTTTTCCTTCTCGAACATGGGCTGGTACTTGTTGATGTTTCTCTTGCCGTTGTCCCGGAGATCTACAAGGACGCGGAAAAATTCCGTCCACCATGCTTTGCCCTGTCCGTCCAGTGTCCCTTCACCCTTGATGGTGATGTTCTCTGCATCCACGGCATAAATCAGCGGTTGGAAACTTTTCATCATGATTCCCTCATGACGCACTTCCACATAAGGGAGGAAATCGTCAAAGTTCTCCGAGAATTTCAAGGTGGCTCCTGCTTCCAGTTCCAGAGTGATGTTACTTTTCATGTGGATGGAACCGGTGAGATAAGTTCCTGCGGGGAAAAAGAGGGTTCCTCCACCATGGGCGTTCAGGCGGTCGATGGTGGAATTAATCAATGCTGTGTTCAGCTTCCTGCCTTGCACATCGGCACCTGCCTGCTGCATATCCACACGCTCCGCATGCAGAAAAGACAGACAGCAAACACATAGTAACAGACTTAAAAAGGTACGTTTATTCATATTGTTCATTAGTTGATTTTAGTTTTACCAAATACCCTTAGGGGGCTTTTTCTATGAAAACCGCGTTTATTTCTTAAAAGAATAAGTTCCGCTTTCCACTATCTTCGGCTCTTTTTCATCGGGAAGGAATACGCGTGCCGTACACCCTACAGGTATCGTTACTTTCAATGTAAAGACTCCATTCTCGCGGGTCCAGTCTACCGCAACTTTTCCGTACAAGGTTTGGGTAGAGGCACGGACGTATGTCAAATCGCCTACCGGACGGGGACGTATTTCTATTTCCTTCATTCCCGGTTTTCCCTCAACGGTGCGGATACCCGCCAGCGAGTTGAAGAACCATTCATCAATCTGCCCCATCATAAAGTGATTCCACGAAGAACCTTGCCGCGGGTCCCATTGCTCGGTCAGCGTGGTAGCTCCGAATTTCAGCTGGAAACCATAGCCGGGTGCTTCTTCATGGTTGTGCATGGTGTACATCAGCTCATTCAGTCCGTTACGGGCTAGCGTCTGGAACAAATAACGATTTCCCACATCACCAGTAGTCAGCCGGTTACCATGACGTTTTATATCCGCTACCAAGTTATCAAGTACCGCCTGTTTATCTTCGGCAGGAACCATTCCGAGAAACAACGGCAGGGCATTACTGCACTGACTTCCCGTACCATACTGACGAGTATCCTTATGATAAAACTCCCGATGGAATGCTTTATTAATTTCTTCACCCAAATGAGTGTAATATGCTACATCATACCTATTATCCAGCATACGTGCCGCCTCCACCAGATAGCGAACAACCATATAATAATGGGCGGTAGCTACTAAAGGAACAGGCGTATTACGAGAAAATCCGGCCCGGAAATCTCCATAATCATACCAATCACCCAGTCCGAAAGAAACGATTCCATCATTGGCACGGGTAGTCATATAATCAATGTAACGGCGCATTCCGTTATAGTATTTTCTAATCAATGAATCATCCCCATACGTCTCATAATACATGAAAGGTAATACCACAAAGGTACATCCCCATTCGGGAGATTCGGCAAAAGCATCCATACCGGGACCCTCGAACACCACATATTCCGGAGCAGTGGTAGGAACCGCGCCGTTGGCATGCTGTGCATCGGCTATGTTCTGAAGAGTCTGAGGAACAAAGCCCGTCAAATCATAATTGTACAGCAAACCGGGACCGCATAAATGATCCTGTTCCAGCCAGCCCAGTTTCTCCCGGTGCGGACAATCCGTAAACACAGACTGCATGTTGCTTCGCACCGCTTTCTCTATCAGCCGGTGGGCATCATTGAAGATGCGGTTGGAGCATTCGAAGGTGGATATTTTAGGAGCCGAGTTATAAACAAAGCACGACTGTATCTTCTGGATCACCGGAAGACGGAAGGGATTCTTCTGCCCTTTCAGCACAGCACCTTCCACCTGAATATACCGGAAGCCATAGTAGGAGAAACGAGGATGCCAAGTTTCCACTCCCTCCCCTTTCAGGGTATATTCATAATAATGTTGTCTGCCGGTCTGACGCTGATTGCAAGCTCCCTCGTCCGTCAGGGATTCGGATACAAGCAAGGTTATTTTCTGCCCTTTCTTTCCACGGACGGTAATTTCGGGGAACCCGGCCAGGTTCTGTCCCATATCCAGCACAAAGGCAGACGGATCTACTGTCCGTTTGGTTGACTTGCAGGCAGCTGTTATCTGTTCAGCGGTGAGCTTGGTCACTTTCCGGATATCATAACGCTCCATAATCTTCACCGGTTGCGCTATCTGCGGACGAAGCACCCCTTTGGGGGCTTCCTGAATCACGACAGGATGCCAATCCTGCTCTTTAAAACCGAACATGTTCCAGCCTTTCTGCTCACGGCGGGCGTCATAATCTTCTCCGCCATAGATGCAATTGAACAGTACGGGACTGAAATCGTACTTCCAGTCCTTTCCGGAAACAATCGTTTCACTGGTTCCGTCTTCATAATTCACCACCATCCGGAAACGAAGCGTGGGAGCGCCGAAACTGATTTGCAGTTTACGATAGCGGCCACCTTGCACATTGTAAAATCCATTTCCCAGCAGGACTCCGATAGCGTTACCGCCTTTCTTCACTTGCGAGGTGACATCATAAGTATTATAATAGACACTTTTGTCATAGTCGCTCCAAAGAGGGGCAAATTCGCTGTCTCCCACTTTTTCTCCATTCAGCGAAAATTCATAAAAGCCCAAGCCACATACATACGCTGTGGCGTCTTTCACTTTCTTTGCCACATGGAACTCGCGACGCAGATAAATACTTTTCTTTGCCAAAGTATCCACAGCAGCCCAGGCGGCCTTTGCCTCAGGCTTTTTCAGTTCACTGCCATGATATTTCCGGCCTTCGGGTATGCGGGCATCCTTACGGGTAATGGCCCCAATCCATTCACTGCCGGCGAAAGCCGCTTCGGAAGTCAGGATACTGAAATCAGAGGGGGCACTCCATGCCGAAGGCGTATCAGCCTCATCCCAGACACGGACACGCCAAGTATAATGCCTGTCCTTCTCCAAGACCGCATCCGCACAGGAAACCAACTGGCTTTGAGCGGATTTTACTTTGCCGCTGTTCCAGACTACTTTTCCTGCCCATACATCCCGAATCTCTATCTCATAAGCGGTCTGCCGCGTGCCATTTTCCGGCGAACTCATCTGCCATCCCAAACGAGGGGTATCAGAGGTGGTCACTCTTCCGTCGCGCATCTCACACGTCAGGCGGGTAATAGTTATGTCTTTCGCCTGCACGGAGAAAGACATAACTAACAAAGCGGCTATTAAGAATTTTCTGTAATTCATTTTTCTTTCAACAGTCTGTTTATTATCTTAAGACATCCCCTTTATTCAAATTTATAGCACATTCTCACAAAGGACACGGGTCAATGTATCGGCGTGTCCCACTTCCTTTCCATCCACATAGATATGCAGACCTTTTCCACGCTGGTAACGGCTGCCGTCCTTATCCCACAAAATAGTGAGGTTACGGCCATGATACAACACATTATCCAAACAGAAATAATCCCACTTTCCTTCGGGAATCAACGGATTCACCTCCACTGTGTTATCCATGCGCGGACGGAGCCCTATCAAACCGGTAATCATCAAATCATTAAAAGTAGAATGATTGTAATAACGGCTGCGTTCCTGATCTCCTTTCAACCAATAACCGGTCACCTCATCCAGATACTCGCCTATGTAGGGGCGGCCACGGTGATGCTGCGACTCCACATAGCGTTCCATGTGATGGAAATACACGCTGTCTGTCAATACAGTCTGAGGATAATTATTCATGAAATTGGCCATTGCAGTCAAAGTCTGTGCAGATGCAAACGGCCAGATAGCCCCATCCCATTCACACTTACCTACGCCATGCGTACGGAACTCAGGATGACGACGCTCGGCAGTGGTAAGTCCGTAAGGTGCGGAAAAACCTTTCTCGTCCATCACTTCCTTCCATGCCACAGTGTATTTGGAAGAAGCATCCGGCAAATTGAAATACCAAGGGATATAGCCGATAGCCTCGCGTACCTCGGCGGACGCATCTCCACGCATCGTTTCAAAGAAATGGTGGTCTGTGTTCCACAACTTATCCTGTACCAACGTTTTAATGGAGTCGGCTTTCAATCCATATTTCATGGCCATGCCCTCATCTCCTGTCATGATGCCGATAAGAGAGAGCGCTTTGGCGTTGCCATACATATAACTGTTGATAGTAGGACGGGCATATTGCTTACGACGGCCTCCGCTGATGGATTCTTCCATGCCATCCTGCACATCTCCCTGCCAGTAAAGTCCATTGGGCAGGCGGTTTGTCTTTTCCCAACGGGCATATTCCGCTTCCAAGTCTTTTACCATATCCAACAAAAACTCCTTGTTTCCATCGACCATGTAACGTCCCAGTACCGCATCCGCATTCCACGAGCTGAACTTAGTCATTTTAGCCATCGGGCCTCCTTCGTTACCCCGATACCAAGTATGGATAATCTGATTCAAGTATTCCGGATTACGCAACCAGCGGCTCTCATAAATATGATGACCGATGGCACAAGCTATCAGATTGTATTTATCGGCATACGAACGGTTTACCAAGAATTCGGTCATACCATAGCCCACCGGAGTTTCCTTGATGTGCTTGCGCAGCGTCCACCAACGATAATAATACATTTCCTCGAAGTTCTTTTGAGAGCACTCGAAAAGAGGAATGTTTTCTTCCATCCATTGAGATGCGCGGGCATTGGGAATAGCCTGGGCTATATTCTCATCCTCCATGCTGTTGAAATAATCCACATAGGGCTTGAAATCCTTATATTTCAAGAAAGCCGCACCGGCATCCTTATCAGCAGAAGTCGTCTTGAAATTGGCTATACGATAGGTACACAAAGGTTCTTGCTCACCTGCATTCGGCAGAATGCCATACCAGTCCGCCGGGGTATCCACCGTAGGATAAGTCCGTTGCGCTCCGGTGCGGAACATCACTCTCTCGATGGCCGGAACGGGTGCAAAGAACATACGTTGCCCCACTTTCTTTCCATCCACATAGACAATTACCATGCGGTTGGCAACAGAGAGTTCCACTTCCACCTTATACGTCTTACCCGGTTCATACTTCAACAAATTACCAAACCGCGCACCTCCTTTGGCACGGAAAAGTCCGTCGGAAGTCAATTCCAGACGGGAACAGGCAATACCGTTTTCATCTAGGAATTCTATTTGCAAAAGGCCCTTATCGTTCTGCTCTGCCATCAGTTCGAAAGATACTTTCAGTTCTTTTGTAGCAGGTATCTTACGCTCCACACGGGCATAATCGAATAAGTCCTTGTCTTGCAGCACCAGCCATTTTCCATCCAGTGATACGGGAGCCCACTGCAAGGAATACAAATTCCAGTCGGTCAGTTCGCTCAAATCTTTGTAGCCGGCAAAATCGTCGTCAGCATGCTCGCTGGCGTGTGCGCGGACAGGCACAGGAATATGAGACACCCACATATCCTCTTTATTCATACTGTAAGTCACCCATAAATCACCATCGGGAGGAGTCCCGTTACCTTCCTGAATACCCCGTACATACTGAGGACCGAATGATTTATAATTACCTCCGTAACGCATCGGTGTAATCTCGCCGTGCACCAGATTCAAGGTCGTATATTCCAGCCCGTCCTTACTGAGCGAGATAGCCAGCGGCCAACGGAACTCGGAAGGATTATACACCGTGGCGTATGTACCGTCACTCAAACGTTGCCCCCAGATCTTCGCATTACTGTTTACGAAACCTTTCGCACGTTCCACCGGTTGCGCCCATGTATTTCCGCCATCCTCGCTGATGGAAGTCAGGGCATGTTTCCACAGGCTTACCAAACGGCCGTCGGGCAAGGTATAGTCACAATACGCTTTGTATTCTTTGTGTAAAGGAATCAACGGGTCATTACGGTCGGCTTCCTCCACCCACTGCATACGGTAGCGGGGATTATCCAGAATCTCCTGACAGGCTTTTACAAATTCCTTGTCTTTACTGCGCTTGAAATAAGGATAAGAGGTATTCTTTTCATTGAACGCATGGTTATAATAAATGAAATAAATGGGGCCGAAGGAACCGTCCTTTTTAATTTCGCGAACCACACGACCTATTCCGTTCCCGTCATTCGGATCATCTTTCTTGTCCAGTGCCACACCATAGTTTCCCATGGCTATCAGTCGGCCGCTCTTTGACACATAAAAGCCTACACGCTGATGCATGATGGCATCCAGATCTTTCGCCTTGTCTGTGCGTCCGGGCTTGGTATAGCCATCGGGAACCCGGTAGATAGGGAAAAGGGTCACCGGGTTTGTCCAGTGATAACCGTCTTTCGAGGTCATCAGGAAAGTTTGTGAGGGAGGAATATGCTCGTCTGATGGATCGGAAAGATAATGCATATAGAATTGTCCGTTCCAATAAGCCAACATGGACTGATGATTGTATGTCCATCCATTGCCGTTATCGGGTGCAGGATGTTCCCGGTTGGCACGCATCACCTGAATATTGTGTACTCCTACCACAGGTGATAATTGTCCGTCATGATAGGTAGGGTTAGACAGCTCTGTGCCTGTATAGTGTACTCTATCTTGCGCCGATACCGAAAGTGCCAGCGAACAGGCTGCTGCAAAGGTAAAAAGTTGTTTCAGTTCCATTTATTTACTTCTATGTTGTTTTTCCATCTATTAAAATGAGGTTTCTCTTCAGCTTGATTGGGCTTCAAACAAGCAAAGCTATACAAAATTACGAATTTCTTCGTTTCCCGATAAAAGCTCCGGGCTTTAAAAAAAGACGAAAGCACAAAGCAAATGTACTCTATAAAATAATGCTATTTATAAAAAAC